>Ga0126329_10000035_pt1 | contig 84251 bp, 81 predicted proteins | sample InaspJWI85metaG_FD_104915 | JGI IMG/M metagenome (GOLD analysis project Ga0126329, IMG submission 104915) | Marine gutless worms symbiont microbial communities from Oahu, Hawaii - Inanidrilus sp. 2 OAHU.JWI-85 metaG | ecosystem: Host-associated > Annelida > Digestive system > Unclassified...
ACCGGCTTCGCCGGATAAACCAAAAGAGCGCTGTTGCAGTGAGCATGAACCGGTTTTTCGCACGCTAGTGCGACGAAATTCTGGTTTTGTCTTTCTCTGCGGCTCCGCGTCTCTGCGCGATGCTATATTTTGCTTTTTGGTTTTAGCAAAGCCCCTTTGAGGGGCAATCCAAAGCCTGGTCCTCTGTGCCAGGGTCCTTTACTCACGCAAGTTTCGGATTTCGGGAAAATCGGACCTACTATCGGTATCGAGATCGAAATCGCTATCGAAATCGAATCCCGTAGGACGTTTCAGCAACCGATTTCGATCCCGATCCCGATTACGACTTTGACGGAAACCCGAAATTTGAGCTAATCACTCGGCCCCTGGGACCTTCGACTCCCTGAACCCTTCACTTTAAAAAGTGCCGGTTCAATGCTGCCCTGTTTGCATTGCGGACATCGGCCGGGGGGATGCAATTTCGAGCGTTTTTTGAACACGAAGCCGCACAGGCGGCAATGATAAGGGGTTATGCGCAGTTGCCGGCCCCGGGCTTTCAGAGACAGGCGGATGTGTTCCAGATGCGGGTAAATCTCTTTTTCACGGATGCCCAAGGCACTGGACAACTTACGGGCATCCTGCGGTTCTTCTTCTAGTAAGGATATCATCTTTTCGCGAAGTGTCGGCATACCATGTTCATCTGAGCCAAAAGACTTTTTTGAGCCACGACTATAGGAGGCGTTTTTGGCCCGTGATCTTCTGGATCGCCCCGATTTCCTGGGTAACTTCGAGAACGCCCATATATTTACCCTGATCATTGCGTACCGGAAAATAGCGGATGTAAATCTTATCGTCACCCATATCGATCCAGAATTCCGCCTTGTCCAGGGAGCCGTCCTTAAAACCCTCCACGATTTGCTTGACCTGGTCGACACTCTTGGCCGGGTGGCACATAAGAACCTTGCGGCCGATGACCGAGCGGCTGCGGACGAAGATCTTTTCCTTGTCCAGGCGATTGAAATAGGCTACGGCGTCGTCGGCATCCACAAAGGTAAGCTCGAACGGCAGGGCTTCCATGATGGCGTCTATCTGTTCGTAGGAGAGGTTCTCGATCAGGCTTTTGCGGGCGGCGCCGCCCTGTTCGACCTCGGCGAGCATCTGCGCGATGATGGCTGCGAAATCCGGACCGTAGATGCTGGTGCTGTACTGGTTGAAAGCCGCCACCAGGTCATCATTGTCACCCTCACTGAAATCCCGGCGACCCATGGCGTAGAGGACGTCATTTTCTTTCCAGATATGATTGGCACGGATGTCCAGGTACTCGAGCCCTTCCTGTCTATACTGTTCTCTGTCCCCGGGGGTCAGATCTGGCAATTGAGTTGCCTTTTGAATCATACCGGCCAAGAGGGTGCGTTCGCTGTCATGTTCCATCAGCATAACCCGAATGGGGCCGTCTTCGGGGATTCCGCGCGCGATCAGCAGTGGAAAGAGCCATTTTTCTTCCTTCTGGTTATGAATGCGATCACCGAATTCCAGCAGAAAGTCCAGGGCGCGTTTCATAACAAACTGGTCCACCTCACCCTTCGGCAGCTTCTCCAGTTCATGACGCACGATATCCATGGCCCTTTCGATCATCTCATGTTCATTGACGAGCAGTTCATCCCAGCGTTGCGTGCTCATAGTTCCTCCTTTGAAAGGCCCCGTGCGCGCTGGCAAATCAAGGTTTCACCGCCACACAGGTTCCGCTATAAATACTTTTACCTGAAGCGCGTGATTCGGATTCGTCTATTCGCACTTCATACACTGACAAGGGGCAGGAATCAACTCGGTCCTGCTGCTTTTTAAGATCCGTTGCTTGTAATTACCACCGCGCTTTTACAATCGTGTTGCTTCCTGGCGATCTATTTGGGTATGCACTAAAAACACAACGGCCCCTATCCGGTGCAATCCAGGACAGGGGCCGCAGGAATTTTTATTATTTAGTTACTTTTTCTTTCCGAAGATTTTCTCCGGTCTTGTGGTGTCACCGGTGGCAGCCGGAAAATCTTTGGCCACATAGGCTTTTTTGCCTGTTTCAATCAGGTGGTTGGCCTCTTCCATGTAGTTGGCAAAGCGCAGCTTGCACTCGTAGAAGCCGTGCCACCAAGCGTAGTCCGGGGCCATCATCATAACACCCATGCGGGCCCGGCGGCCTTCATGGTGCCACAATTCGTAGTATTCGACCTCCAGGCGTTCATCGAAGAACTTGGTCTTGTCCAGCAGGCCCTTGGCATACAGTTCATCCAGTTTGGCCTTGGCCGGTTTGAAATAGATCTCGTTGTATTCTTCCACGGCCTTGTCGAACCCATCGTAGAAGTCGTTGATCCAGGAATCGCCGTGGCAGGCGCTGCAGATGTTTTTCATCTTCTGACGTTCGTCCTGCCATTTGGTTCCGGACGGAAACGGCTTGAAGTTTTCGGGACGCACGGTCAGGGGCGCCTGGGTCTCCCAGGAAAGCCGCTGGGTCACGTCGTGGCTGGTGGGCTCTTTCCCGGAGCCGGACATGTGGCAGGCCGCGCAGGTGGGCGCGCGGTAGTCGACACCCGGGGTCCAGGTGCCGCCGGCGGCGTTGAAATTATACTCATCTTTGTAGGCGTGATAAATGGTGCCGTGTTTGGACTCCTCATAGATTTCGATCTGGGGGTGGTCCGGTCCCAGGTGGCACTGGTCGCATGCTTCCGGCATGCGGGCTTCGGCCACTGAGAAACGATGCCGGGTGTGACAGGAGGTGCAGGCGCCCTTGCTGCCGTCCAGGTTCAATCTCCCGACGCCGGCATTGGGCCAGGTCCCCGGGTCGATCTTGCCGTTTTCATCGATTTTGATGACCGTGCCGTGGCAGTTGAAACAGCCGGTCTTGCGCTCGTTATCGGAATTCATCCCCTTGTTCAGCCAGGGATCCAGTTTCCACATGATTTCGATCGTATTGGCGTGTTTGCTCTTGCTGTACTGCTTGGCTTCATCCGGATGGCAGCGGGAGCAGTCTTTGGGGGTCACAATGGAGGCTATGGGCACCTTGTATTTGGCCTCACCCCACGGCATATCCTGCCGGTTGTAGTACTTTTCGTGGTCCTGGGCGATATCACGGTCGCCGGGTTGGACCAGGTGGCAGTCCAGGCAGGTAATGTTGGCGTTGGCATGCCGGCTTTTGGCCCAATCGGCGAAAACACCGGGTGTCGTCACACGGTGGCATTCGATGCAGGCCTGGGCTTCGGGCGGGACACTGCGCTCGATCCGGTACTCCTTGACCTTGGCATAATTGGGCTGCTGGGCGACGGCGGCGGTTATGCCAATGGCCGCAATCAGCAGACCGATGCTCAATAACAACGTTGTGCGCCTCATGGGTTCGGCTCCTTTCGGTTAATGATTATATATTGAAAAGGATTTTCCTACTTTACAGCTGCCTGAGCCCTTTGGCCTGGTACGGCACATTACGGGTCTGGCGGAACATTACCAGTCCCCTTTCGGAATGCACCAGGTCATAATGGCAATCGATGCATTTTTTCTCGTATCCCGGTCTTGCATATAAGACTGAGCGGTGGGCCAGCATGGCTCCCCGCTTGTAAGGCATGGTCAGCAGACTGCGATGGCATTTCTGGCACTGACTGTTTTCAAAAGAGGCATAGGCGTTTGCGCGAGCTTTTTCCCGGTCATATTCGCCCATCGTGAAATGAATCGCGACGTCTTTAAGGCCGTGATAACTCTTGGCAAAGAAAAATTCAAAGGTGTTCTCGGGTGCCGGTAGGTGGCAGTCCATGCAATCCGCCACGACGCCGGCCGCGTTATTGGTGTGTGTGGAGGAGCGCCACGCAACCACGGCTGGTTTTATCTCGTGACAGGACGCACAGAACTCGGGCGTGGAGGTACGCACCATGGTGTAGTAGGACATGCTAAACAGGGGAAAGGCGATGACGATGCCCACACCAATAAGAATTGCGGCGACGATGTATTTTTTCATGCGGTTTTCCTGCTACGCTTATGGTCCATCGGGGCCTGGACTGCGGGTATACAGTTATCTTGCCGGATGAAATCCAAGTCACACAGGTAAAATGAAACAAGATGGCACTTATATAATCCGAAGATACCGGAAGTCAGCAGGGTGGTAAGGTTTTGCTGGGTATCTCGGCGTATAAATTTCGGAAGAACTGACTTCAATATACCACAAGATGGCATTTAGCGTGGCTAATTAATACTGGTTTTCAATAGGGTTGTCAATCACAAAATCAGTGCCGGCAGGGTTTCAGGGCGGTTCAATGCGTAGCTGTACCAGCAACCAACGAATGCTTGCCGATCTTCTCATCTGGATCTTATCGGCGGGTGGCCCGCGATTTCAAAGAGCCGGCCATTGGCCTTGATATCTCGGGGCGCATCCGTGCAATCTGCCGAGATGTTTAGGCTTTACGCGGGGACGGCTTCTATGGCAAGTTGCAGTATGCGCGCAGACAACCGACCACATCTCACCAAGCAGCCTGCTGCAGCCGGTCCACCGGTTCTGGTGGCCGCCTGTCTGGCGATTTTCTGGCCCGGTGCTTTTATTTTCGGTTTTCCAGGTGTTATGGCGCGCCACTGGCAGCAGGCCTTCCAGGTGGACCGGGCTGCCATCGGCGGCACCCTGTTCTTCGTGCTGGCCGCGGCCGGCATCGCCATGTTTCTGACCGGTCGCCTGATGAGAAGATTCGGGCCTGCCCGGCTCACCGCTTTCAGCGGCCTCCTCTGCGGGTCGAGCGCCGTGCTGGTTGCATATGCACCAGGCATTACGACCGTGTATACCTGGGCTTTTCTGGTGGGGGCGTCATCGGCGTTTATTTATCTGCCGGCCCTGACAGCTGTGCAAGCCTGGTTCACCGAGCGGCGCGGTTTGGTATCCGGCCTCGTAAACATGGTTTTTGCACTCTCCGCGGCGATCATGGCACCGGTTTTCAGTGCCGGATTGGAACTGGTGGGATACCGCGTGACGACGATCGCCGCGGGCCTGACAGCTCTGGCCGCCGGACTGGTAGCGGCGCCTTTCATGAAAATGCCGGGAGAGTTGCCCCAGCCGCTTGCGGCCAAAGGTGGCCCGGAGGCCCGGCCGGCTGCCTTCCTGTCCAACCGCCAGGCGATACGGACCCGTAGTTTCTGGTTTGTGTGGTTGGTCTGGGTCCTGGCCGGTGGGGCCGGGATTGCCATGGTCACCCTGGCGGCCCCTTTCGGTTTGTCCCGGGGGCTCCCCTTGGCCCAGGCGGTCCTGTTATTAGCGGCTTTCAACCTTACCAACGGCCTGGGCCGCCTGGTGAGCGGGTATCTTTCAGATTTTTTAGGAAGAAGCCGGATGATCTGCCTGTCCTTTATCATGGCCGGCACGGCTTACCTGCTCATGCCCTACCTGCAGGGCGTGGCGGCCTGGTCATGTCTGGCCGCACTGGTCGGATTCGGGTTCGGGACGCAGTTCGCCGTGGCCGCGCCTTTGATCAGTGAGTGTTTTGGGTCGCGGTATTTTGCGGAAATATTCGGTCTGTTGTTTACCGGTTATGGATTCTTGGCCGGTGTTGCCGGGCCATGGTTCACCGGGCTGCTGCTGGATCTGTATCCCGGCAATTTTCAAATTGTTTTTGTTTGCCTGGCCTGCTTCTTCTTCACATCGGCAGTCCTGATTCTCTTCACGCGTCCCCATCTTCCGAATTCGGTGTGAAGTCCGAAATCGTCGCAGGTCGTGAATCCTAGCCCGCTCGATAACTGGCAAGTTGACAGACCGTCCGATCTTCGCCATACTTTCTTATACCCCTTTTATCTGGACATAGCTGACAGGAGGACCACATGGTGCGGAGACGATGGCTGCCGGTATTTATTTTGCTTGCAGCGGGCCTGTGTGTAACGGGGCCAACGGCAACCGATATATGGGCGGATACCACTGCGGGGCCTTTGAAATTCAATTGGGCTTTTGTCGGTTACAGCAAAGGGGACACCGGTGGGGAACTGGTGAGCATCGATAAGGACATCCAGCTAAAATCAGGCGACAAATTCAAATTCTTTTTCGAGATGATGCAAAGTGGTTATGTGTACCTGGTAACTCACAGTAGTCAAGCTGAGCTCTACCTGTTGTTTCCTCAGAACCTGGGGCAGTACAACACCTCACCGCCGCCGACCCGCTCTTTTTACATCCCGGCCGGGGTAAACTGGTTTCAGCTGGATGATCAAAAGGGGCAGGAGCGTTTTTATCTGCTGGTATCCACACAGCGGCTATTTGAATTGGAATCCCTCTTGAAGGCCTATCACGCCGCCCAGGGAGCCCAGAAAACGGCCTTTAAAGACGGCGTCCTAAAAGAAATCAAAAGGTTGCGCTGGAAACATCGCAAGTTTAAAAAGAAGGCCGAACGACCGGTGGCTATCATGGGGCAGACCCGGGGAATCAAAAAGACAACTCTCCCGGATGCCGCCGCAGTCAGCAAACTGGCGACATCGATCGAAGCCAAAAATTTTTTCAGCCGGACCTTTACCATTGACCACCAGTAGGCTCTCAAAACGATGGGTCACCCTGGCGCTGGTTGCCGCTGCATTCGTGGTTGCCCACCTGCATTTTATACTGCTACCCGGAATCTTCAGAACCTGGAATGCGCAGACAACAGATCAGCTGTTTGTCCTGCGCAGTTCCTGGCCACGTTTCAAACCGGTCTATAACCCGGTGGTTGCCCACGTCGATCTTACCAACAGCACCATTCGACAACTGGGCCGGCCGTATCTGAGCCGCCGCGATTTTGCCCAGGTTATTGAAAACCTGGCGGCCATGCACGTTTCAGCCCAGCTTTGGGACTTCATCTTGGCCGCCCCGGATAAATCCGGACACGATGCGGCCATGATAGCCGCTACCCGCAAGGCCGGTCATGTCTACTACGGGATGGCCCTCAAGCTCCGCTTGCAGCCGGAAGTGCCCCCCGATGGCACACTTCTTCCCGGCGTGCGCACCTGGCAGTTGCCTACCGTGGGTGATGTGAGACAAATACCAGTGGGCCTGGAGCCCTTTTCAACGTTTGCAGAATTGGCCGCGAGTGCCCGTGGGGTGGCTTCCTTGAGTATTCGGTTTGACCCGGATGGGGTACTCAGGCGGATACCTTTATTGATTCGCCGGGGCAATGGATTTATTCCGGTACTTTCCCTGCAGGTGGCCTGCGACTATCTGGGGATCACCCCCGATCGTATGCAACTGGTTCCCGGCAAACACCTGCTGCTTAAGGATATCCGGCTGCCAGGGGTCGAACGCACCGCTGACATTCGCATTCCCATAGATGTACAAGGGAACTTGCGGGTAAACTTTGCCGGTCGCTGGGAGCGCATGGACCACTATAACATCGCGGACATCCTGCTGGCATCTCGCGACCGGGATGAGCTGGAAATGTGGGGCGAGGAAATGCGGGGAAAAATCCTGGTCGTTTCCGATCTCTCCACGGGCTCTGCGGACATCGGCACCATTCCCGGAGATTCTGCGTTTCCCCTGGGCGGCGTGCATGCCAATATCATCAACAGTATTCTGACCGGCGCCTTTCTCCGTGAAATTTCACCGGAGATCATGCTCGCCATAGAAGCGCTGCTGATGATTTTCGTGTGGTATCTGTCCCTGCGTCTTTCATCGCTTCTATTCAGCGTGTTTGCTGCGACGTCGGGCCTGGCCTACATCGGTGGTGCTACGGCCTGCTTTCTTTACGACGGCCTGCTGTTGAATATGGTGCGTCCGGTACTGATGCTCGGTTTCGCCATTTTGGGGATCCTGATTTACCGCCACGTGGAGGCCGAGCGGGAAAAATTGGAGGGGCTGCGCCAACGGGATGAGATCCGTACAACCTTCGGCCGATACCTCAGCAGTGAAGTGGTGGAGGAATTATTGGCCACCCCGGAAGGCCTCCATATGGGCGGCGAGACGCGCCAGGTGACATTTCTCGTAGCGGATTTGAGGGGGTTTACGGCCCTTTCGGCGACCTTGGTGCCCGCAGTCGTGATCGAGATCCTGAATCGCTTTTTGGGACGCATGGTTGATATCGTGAGCCGCCACCAGGGGACCGTCGATGAAATCCAGGGCGACGGCATGCTGGTATTTTTCGGAGCACCGCTCGTCCGGGGAGGGGAAGAAAGCCGCGCCATTGCCTGCGCCATCGATATGCAAAACGCCCTCACTGAATTGAATGCGCAGAGCCGTCAGCGGGGTCAGCCTGAGCTGGGCATGGGGATCGGTATCCATACCGGTTCCGTCGTTGTGGGTAACATCGGTTCTGAAAAACGGGCCAAATACGGAGCGGTGGGCAGTGCCATCAATACCGCCTTCCGCATTGAGTCCCATACCGTGGCCGGCCAAATTTTGGTGAGTGATGCCACCCTGGCTGCCGCGGGCGATACGGTGCGTACCGGTCGTACCCTGGAGATTCGCTTCAAAGGCATGCAAGCGCCCCTGTGCCTTTACTATATCGCCGGAATCGGCGACCGGACGCTGCATGTTAACGACCAGGACAATGATGCCGAAGTTGAACTGGAAGAACCGGTCCCGGTCGACTGTCATTTGGTGGAGGGCAAGGAAATCAGTGCTGCAACCATGACGGGTGAGCTGATGACCACTGGATTAAACGGTGGCAGCGTCACCCTGGCTGACGCCGTGCCGCTACATACCAACCTGCTCATCCGTTTCCAGCTGGCGGCGGATAACCCGGTGGAGATCTATGCCAAAGTTATCGCAACGGAGGAAAACAGCAAGGATCATGAATTCCACGTGATTCGGGTCCGCTATACCTGGATGCCGGTTGGGGTGCAGGATGTGCTGGCGGCTTTGGGTCCGGCCGGAGATTCGAGAAAAGCGGACTGAAAACGGCCGCCAGGCGCAATCCGGGCCATGCTGCCGGCGCCGACCTAAAAAGGAGTGATACATGATAACACCGGATCTGTTGGTTTACTACCTGGCCAACATCATCAAGGTGGCCCAGACGGACGGGAAGATGAATGCCAAAACCCAGGCATCCATTAAAGAGGTTTGCAAGCGCCTCGCCGTGGATAAAAAGACCTTGAAGGAGGCCGCCGGCACAGTCGCCCGGGGTGGCTATGTCCTCATGCCGGTAGGACGATTTTCAGATAAGGTGATGAACCTGGAAGACATGTTGTTTGCGGCCCTGGTCGATGGTTCTTTCTCCGCAGCGGAACGGGAGGAGATTCAGGGCTTTGTAGAAAAGATTCAAGTGACCGAGCAGCAGGTCGAGACCATCCTGACGGAAACCAAAATGAAGCTCGACATTCAAATGGCGGCCTCTGAATGCGGTCAGTGCGGCACCACGCTGCCACCGGGGGTCCGTAAATGCCCGGCCTGCAAAACGCCGCCAGGTTGACAGGCGCCGGCTACTGATTGGCTTTGTAAAGGAATTTCTGGCCGCTCAGGGCAGCCTCATACATCAAACCACCGATGGTGTGCACAAACACCGCCATTCCCCGCACATACCGGGTAGCTTGCTGATGACCGGTGGCCGGTCCCAGGCTCAGACCGGCGGTATTGCCGCCCGTACCCACCTGGGCCTGGGCTCCCGCGGTAATGGCGACAGCCGAGGCGCTGGCATCGAATTCAAAGCTGCCACTGGTAAATTCATCATAGGCGCGTTTGTCCTGGAAGAAGATAATTTCACTGAAGGCCTGCCCCCCGAATTGAAAACCGGCGCTCAGTTTTACCAGGGTTACGGTCCCGGTTACCTTGCCATCGCGATAAACCTGGCCCTTGCCGTAGGCACCTCCGATCCCGATGCCGCCTTTGCCGACCTTTGGGAAAACCGCGTATCCGTAGGCTCCCGCAAAAAAAGGTTGTACCTGCGGAGACTTCTGAAACAAATTGATCGTGTCTGTGTAACTATCGGCCAGGGCCGGACAGGTGTTACCGGTTATGGTCACAATAATGAAAAAAACGAGTAATAGGCTGCGAATCCGCACGGTTCCGACCTCCTTAATTGTCTCCCCATGAAGCATTTACGATCATGCGTGCCGCTGCTAATAGCGCTGGGTGGTACTATACCAGAACCACCTTTTTCTTCAAACCGTTATTGCCCCCGCTCACGAGAATTACATTTCCGGCGCAACCCTTTCCAACGACGACATGCTTATCAAAAGCTAACAGTTTGGCCCTTGACTTTCTTCCTCGGGTCGCCTACCTATCATTTAGCTGTTTGGCTAACTGTTTGAGCGGAGCTGATATTGCAGACCCTGTTGGATGTCACCAAAGCCCTGTCCGACCGCAACCGCCTGAGGGTTGTCGCTGCCCTGCAGGTCCATAGCGAACTATGTGCCTGCCAGATTACGGAACTGCTCCAGGTTAGCGGGGCTACCGTATCCCGGCACATGGGGATTTTGATGCGGGCCGGCTTGGTGGAGAGCCGCAAAGATGGCCGCTGGATCTTTTATCAATTGAAACTGCCGACAAGCGGTGCCCGACCCATGCTGGACTGGCTGCGGTGTGAATTACACGCCAGCTCTGAACTTGATAGGGACCGGCAAAGATTGTCCCGGATCCTTTCCGAGGACAAAGAGGACATTTGCCGGCGTCAGCGGGGGGAAGCCTGCTGCCCTCGCAAGCAAGCCTGATGAAACGACCCGAACGATAGAGAAAAGGAGTTCTGCTGTGAGCGAGACAAGCAATGTTGTTGATGAACGTAAAATGACCAGTGTGTTTGAACGGTACCTGACCGTCTGGGTCGGGTTGTGCATTATCGGCGGCATCCTGCTGGGCAAAATTGCGCCGGGTCTGGCCCAGACCTTGGACGGCATGGCGATTACCGTCAACGGTGCTCCGGTGGTTTCCATCCCCATCGCGGTATGCCTGTTTTTCATGATGTACCCCATCATGGTCAAGATTGACTTTGCCAGTGTTGTCCAGGCGGGAAAGAGCGGCAAGCCGGTGATGCTGACGCTTTTTTTGAACTGGTGCATCAAGCCGTTCACCATGTACGCCATCTGCGTCTTTTTTCTCGGTGTTTTGTTGAAGGGATTAATCGGGGCCGACGCAGTTGACCTGGTGAAAATGCCCTTCGGGCTGGACCTGCCGGTAGGAGCCCGGCACGGGGCCGGTACCGTGGTCCTCCAGGACGGGATCAAGATGCTCTCGGTCCCCCTGTGGCGCAGCTATCTGGCCGGCTGCATCCTTTTGGGAATTGCTCCTTGTACGGCCATGGTCCTGGTGTGGGGCTATCTTTCCCGGGGCAACGACGGTCTAACCCTGGTCATGGTGGCCATCAATTCATTGACCATGCTGGTGCTCTATGGTGTCCTGGGCGGCTTCCTCCTGGGTGTGGGCCGGCTGCCGGTGCCCTGGCAGGCGCTGTTGCTCTCCATATCCATATACGTGGCCCTACCCCTGGTGGCGGGGTACTTTTCGCGGCGTTGGATTCTGCAGGCCAAAGGGGAAACCTGGTTCAAAGAAAAGTTTCTGCACGTCCTGACCCCGGTTACCATTACGGCTCTTCTGGCGACCCTGGTGCTCCTTTTTTCATTCAAGGGGGAGGTGATTTTAGGCAACCCGTTGACTATTTTGTGGATTGCCATCCCGTTGACGATCCAGACGCTGTTAATTTTCGGCCTGGGGTACGTACTGGCCAAAGTGTTGAAACTTTCCTATGAAAACGCCGCGCCGGCGGCCCTGATCGGCGCATCCAATCACTTCGAGGTGGCCATTGCCACGGCGGTCATGCTGTTCGGGCTCTCTTCCGGCGCGGCCCTGGCCACGGTCGTGGGGGTCCTGATCGAGGTCCCGCTGATGCTGGCCCTGGTCGGGGTCTGCAATCGGACCGCGGGGTGGTTCCGTCAAACGTAAGCCTCCTGTTTGCTCCGGAGCTTTGCTTGATGTGCCCCCGGGCAGCACCGGCCCGGGGGCGCCTGCCGTTTAGTTTCCTGCTTGTACTTTGAGTCGGGATCAATTATAACAGATCCCGATCCGATTCGCATATTTCCGCAAGCAACGTAATCTCTGCGCTTTTCTAAACCGATTCTTACATTTGAAAAAATAGTGGCCCCGGCGGGGCCTTCCGGGAACTGGTCGCTTACGTCCACGGCTTATTTGTTTTGCACAGGCACCCTGTGTGACTTTGTCTATAAAATAAACCTTTAACCGTAGGAGGAAACCATGCCGGATGATTCGAATGTCCAGGGTAAAAGCCTTGACCCTGCCGTTGGGCAGATGATTGTCAAAGCTCAGGATGAGGGGATTGCCACGATCTGGGACCGCTACGATGCCATGACGCCGCAGTGCGGTTATGGTGATGCGGGGCTCTGCTGCCGGCACTGTCTGCAGGGGCCGTGCCGCATCAATCCGTTTGGAGAGGACCCACAGACCGGGATCTGCGGGGCTACTGCGGATGTGATGGTGGCCCGGGGCCTGGATAGGGCGATTGCCGCAGGCACGGCCGCCCATTCCGGTCATGCCAAGCACCTGGCCCATACCATGGTCAAGATGGCCCGTGGGGAAGCACCGGATTATACCATCAAGGACCGCGACAAGTTGCTGTCTGTGGCCGGCCGTATGCAGATTGCAACCGAGGGGCGGGAGGATCGTGAGATTGCGCTCGATGTGGCCCAGGCGGCCCTGGCGGATTTCCATGAGAAGGATACCCCCGTTCTGTGGGCCGCTACCGTGGTGACACCCGGGCGCGTCCAGGTCCTTTCCGATCTGGGCGCCGTGCCCAAAGGCATTGATCATGAAGTGTCCGAGATCATGCACCATACGCTTTACGGGGTCGATGCGGATGCCGTGAATCTTCTGGTGGCGGGCATTCGCTGCGGGGTGGCTGATCTGGCCGGGTGCTACATGGGCACCGATTTGGCCGACATCTTGTTCGGTACCCCGAAACCCCTGGTTTCCAAGGCCAATCTGGGCACCCTCAAAGCCGAGATGGTCAACGTTGCCGTCCACGGACACAATCCGGTCTTGTCGGAAATGATCGTGGCCGTGGCTGATGACATGGCGGCCGAAGCCCAGGCCGCCGGTGCGACCGGGGTCAACATTGTGGGAATTTGTTGTACGGGCAATGAATTGATGGAACGCCACGCCGTGCCGTCGTGCACCCATTCGGTCAGCCAGGAGATGGCGATGCTGACCGGTGCAGTCGACGCCATGGTGGTCGACTACCAGTGTATCATGCCCTCTGTCGTAACCGTCGCCGAGTGCATGGGCACCAAGGTGATCACCACCATGGACCTGTGTAAAATTGCCGGGGCCGAGCATATCGAATTTTCGGAGGAAGCGGCGGCAGATAAAGCCAAGGAGGTCATCCGCGTGGCCATTGCCGCCTTCGCAAAGCGTCAGGGCAAACCGGTCGACATTCCGGATGTGGAAAATACCGTCATGGCCGGTTTTTCCACGGAGTCGATCGTGGCGGCTCTGGCCAAGGTGGATGCGCAGGATCCGCTCAAACCGCTGGTGGACAATATAAAAAGCGGCAACATTCAAGGGGTCTGCCTATTTGCCGGATGCAACAATGTGAAGGTCGCCCAGGACAAAAATTTTATTGCCATGGCGGAGAAGCTGCTCAAAGAGAACGTCCTGGTCGTGGCCACCGGCTGCGGAGCCGGTGCGCTTATGCGGCACGGCTTCATGGATCCGGCCAATGTCGATCGCTTTTGCGGCGATGGTATCAAGGCCGTTCTCACAGCCAATGGCGAGGCCAATGGTCTCAATGGGCCGTTGCCGCCGGTTTTACATTTAGGCTCCTGTGTCGACAATTCTAGGGCTGTCGCCCTGACCGTTGCGCTGGCCAATTATCTCGGGGTCGACTGCGATAAATTGCCGGTGGTGGCTTCGGCGGCGGAAGCGGTTTCGGAAAAGGCGGTTTCCATCGGGGCTTACGCCGTTGCTGCCGGTCTACCCACCCACGTGGGGGTCATGTTGCCGGTGCTGGGCAGCCCTCTGGTGACCCAGGTGTTGACCGACAAGGTCAAAGAACTGACCGGAGGATACTTTATCGTAGATCTGGATCCGGATACGGCTGCGGACAAGCTGCTGGCGGCCATCGAGGAGCGCCGTAAAGGTCTCGGGCTTTGACATTTATAGGCCAGAATCCGTTTGGATGCGATTGCTTCAAAATAAGACAAGGAGTCTACCATGACCCAGCCTAAAGAAATATTTGTAAAAACGGATCGCTGCACGGGCTGTAAGACCTGTGAACTGGCCTGTGCGGTTGAACATTCCCAGAGTAAGAATCTCTATGCGGCCCTCGGGGAGCGGCCGCTGCCCAAAAGACGCTTATTTGTTGAGTGGGTGGCGCCGGAAGCAAGCGTGCCGATCCTCTGCCGTCACTGTGAAGACGCCCCCTGCATGCACGCCTGCATTGCCGGGGCCATAAACCGAAACGATGCCGGGGTCGTGCTGACCGATGCTGATAAATGCATCGGTTGCTGGACCTGCGTCATGGTCTGCCCCTATGGGGTTATTGGCCGCCATCTGGAGGAACGCCGCGCCTATCGTTGTGACCGTTGCCCCGACCGGGATGTTCCGGCCTGTGTAAGTGCCTGTCCCACCCAGGCGCTGGTTTTTGACACGGTGGACGCCTATTCAGGTGCTGTCCGCCGGGAGGCATCCGTGCAACAACTTGCCGGGGAAGGGGGCTGAAATGGCCGCTGACCACATGCGCTACGTGATTGTCGGCGGCAGTGCCGCCGGCATGGCGGCCGCCCAGGCAATTCGGGAACAGGACGCCTTGGGAACCGTCACGGTCCTGTCGGCCGAATCCGACCCGCCTTATTTTCGTCCCATGATCCCCTACCTGGTTACCGGTCGAAAAACAGACGCGGACCTGGCCATGGCGGGCAAAGGCCCTTACACTGCCGCCGGTATTGATATCCGGACCGAATCCATAGTGAAACAGGTGGATACCGGCCAGCAGATCGTAGCCGTCCAAAACCGGCCGCCAGTCTTATATGACCGGCTGCTCCTGGCTACGGGCAGCAGCCCGTATATTCCCCCTGAAATAGAGGGGACCGACCAGGCGGGCGTGTTTGCCCTGCGGACCCTGGCCGATGCCCGCACCATGGCCGCGCGGGCGGAAACTACCCAACACGCCGTCATGCTGGGTGGGGGCTTGTTGAACCTCAAGGCGGCGTTTGCATTGCTGGAGCGGGGCATCCAGGTTACCCTGGTCGTATTTTCACCGGAAGTGCTCTCCCAGTTGATGGAGCCGGAGGATGCCGGTTTGGTGCGCAGGGCCCTCGATAGGGCCGGTCTGCAGATCCGGACCGGCTGCGCCGCCACTGCTATCATTGCCGGGTCAAACGGGGTTTCAGGTGTTGTTTTGGACGATGGCGCGGAGCTGGCTTGCCAGATGGTTTGCATCGGGAAAGGGGTCCGGCCCACTATCGAATTTTTGGAAGAGAGCGGTCTCGATCTCGATCAGGGTATCATCGTCGACCGAATGACCACCTGCAGCGATCCGGATGTGTTTGCTGCCGGGGATGCAGCCGTGACCTTCGATCCGGTTACGGGGGACCGCATCGTAACCGGACTGTGGACCAATGCCGTGGAGATGGGGCGCTGTGCCGGATACAACATGGCCGGTCGGGAAACTGCCTACGGCGGTACTTTTGGTATCATGAACGCCACCCAGATTGCCGACGAGCCGTTTGTTTCCATGGGAACCGTGCACACCACCGGCGGAGAATACGAAGTGCACGTACGTGGGACGGCAGCCACCTACCGCAAACTCGTTTTCAATGCTGCCGGGGATCGACTGGTCGGGGCAATTTTCGTCGGTAATATCGCCGGGGCGGGCATGTACCGGTACGTTATCCGGGAACGTATGGACATTGGTGCGATCAAAGGTTTGCTCATCGACCAGAAGTTGCACTACGGTCATTTTATGCAGTCCTAAAAAACCTGGTCCTCAGGGCCGGGTCAGAGATAACTGGCTATGCCGGGGTAGCTGTTTCAAGGTGTTTAGGCTGTAGGCCTTTAGCTGTTAGGCAGTGCCCATCCATGATTGGAAATCATGGATAGGGGCAGTTAGCTGCCAGCCTGAATCGGGCCATGCCGGCAAAGCGTCTTTTGGCTGGACGCGCCTTAAAGGGGCAAACCAAAGCCTGGTCCTACGGGCCGGGATTCTTTACGATCTGACCGGTATCAGCTTTCCTCGATAGGATCGGGATGGGTTTCGTGCATGTCCGGGCGGGTTTCGCGGGCCGCCACTTCGGGATTAATGCGCCAGGTTACCAGGGGGGAGAAGACATATAGGACCATATAAGCCAGGCAGACATGCCCGAAAAAGGGTGTGAAGACAACCAGGATGAGCAGGGTGAGGTTGGCCCGGCCGAACCAGGGGTTGCGGCTCATGGAGCGGCCCAGGTGCAGGTAGCGGATGGGGTAGGCATTCATGATAAACGCCGCGAAAACCATAAGGGTAGCTGTGAAATAGCCCCAGAAAACGTAACTCGTGGATGAGATTTCCAGAGCATGGTCGTAAATCACCAGCGGGGCCAGGACCAGCATGGCCGCAGCCGGTGTGGGCAGCCCCTTGAAAAAACCGGGGATCGGATTTTTGTCCAGTGTGAAATACACCAGGCGCAGCATCCCCAGCCCTGCGTACAGAATCGCAATCCAGCCCAGCGGCAACCCTGCAAACTTCCCACTGCCATACTCACTCAGAGCAATATAGAAAATCCAGGCCGGTACAATACAAAAACTGATCGCATCGGCAAAGTCATCCATCAGGCTGCCCATGTTGATTTTACGCCGTGGCAGTTCATCCGGCAGCGGTTCGGTCAGTCCCAGGCGGCGGGCCAGGGCGCCGTCCAGCTTGTCGAAGATGGCCGCCCCGATCATCATCAGGTAAGACTCCCGAAAGCGTCCCTGGTAAGCGAAGAACACCGCAATCAAGCCCATCATGGCATTCATCACGGTCAGGGCATTTGGGAAAACCGATAGGATCTTGCGCCGCAGCACTTGGTCGCCGAAGCAAAGTTCGTCCAGACAGGCCGTCCCGTATTTCCGACAATAGCTGGCAATCGATCCCAGGTTGATGACCAGAAATAGAATCTCGACGGACAGGAGAACCCGCAGGGGTATATTGCCCAGCCAGGATATCCAGAAGTAGAGTTGGGAAGGTGGGCCCTCCGGTACATAAAAGGCGTGGGCATACAGCAGGGCGCTTACCGGTGCGGCCACGATAGTGCGCATCCGGTTGTATTCGCTTTTCTCCGGCTCGAAACCCTTGCGAATGGCAAAGCCGCGCATGAACGCCGCGAAGTTGTCGCGGATAAGCACCGTTACACAGAGCAGCAATACGAAAATGGCATGGAGCAGCTGGCCGCGGGTCGGGTCGGCGGCCAGCACAACCAGGCGCCACATCATGCCGACGGCGATCACCGGAAAAATAATTGGATAAACCAGCTTGTCCATCAGCCGGTCCGCCAAATGCGCCAGGGGTGCGTTGGGCCGGTATCGGGCCGAGAACCAGCCGTCCACCACGCCGAAAGACATGGAGATAAATAGAAGGGACACGCCCAGGGTATAGAACACCGGATTCCGGGTCCACATGACCGCCAGGGCGCAAAGCATGCCCCCGAAAACGAGAACAGGTCGACCGTAGACGAGGATAGCGGCCAGTTTGGCCGGTATCTGGGTTGGTCCGGGCATTTGGGAATCGTCGCCTTGGATTATAGTCAATAAAACCCGTGCCGCACTGCCGCCTGCACGGATTTGCTATCATAGTTGGCTTGTGCGCTCGAGTCAAGAAACCCCTCTATAAGGTCGTTGCCAGTCCCGAAAATCGTTTTCCGGGGCCTGCCTTTGTGCTTGCAATTTGAGGCCATTTTGTTACGATCCGTTTAACTCCACACTGTCAATCGGGCGACAGGGGCGGTACCTTATTCCGCCAGTATCCAGGTAGTGGCTACCAGGTGCCGCGGCCCCCTCCCCGTAGCGTTTACAAACAAATTAGAAGCGGTTTCAAAAAGTTCAATCGGGCTCAAGGTTCCGTCTGCGCTCTGCCAGCTTCGCCGGACAAGCAAGACGGACAGGCGATTTAAACTGGAGGCGCCAACCAAGCCAGTGCCTTGCGTGGTAAATACTTTAAGTATTTCGATGATTTGAAATACATGCCTAATACAGTGATTGAGTTCGAGGGGAGGTTTTGAAACCGCTTCTGATCAAAACCCGAAGCCAGGAATGGAACCATGTCCCCAGCCATCCGTCTGAAAGCCCGGCTTATTGATTCTGAAAATATTACCGACAGCCAGGATTTTCCTTTGGGCCAGTCCGTTTTTAGAATCGGCCGGCACCCAGCCAGCAACTTGGTGCTCACCGAACCGACGGTATCCGGTCGACATGCCGCCATCGAGTTCCAGGAGGACCAGTATGTCCTCATAGATCAAAACAGCACCAATAAAACCCGGTTAAACGGTACTGAGCTGGATCCCCAAAAACCTTACCAGCTAAAGAATGGCGACCAGATCAGTTTCGACGCGTACAGTTTTATCTTTGAGTTGGAAGAAATTCACCCGCCCCCACCGCCGCCGAAACCGGCCCCGGCTCCCGTACCCGACGACGATGAGGATGCCACCATGCTAATGGACGGCGATGCGCCCCCTGATGCCGAAGAGACTGTTTTTCGTGGAACCGGGCCATCGGATGAGACCGGCGACGATGACGATGAGACGGTTTTTCTCGATGATACCGAAGCGCGCGAAGCGGTCGCGGAGGCGACCCCGGACAATGACGAAAGCGATGATGACGAGACCATCTTTTTCGACAGTGAGGCCATGCTGGCCGACGCCGGTGAATCCGATTCGGCCGATGATGAGAGTGACGATGACGAGACGGTCTTTTTTGATAGTGAAGCCATGCTGGCTGAGGCGGGAGATACGGCGGATGCGGTTGTTGAAGGCGATGAAGACGATGATGAGACCGTTTTTCTGGACGACAGTGATTCGGTATATGACGTACAGGCCACTTTCGTGCGCAAAGAGCCCGCAGAGTCTATGGAAAGGACCAAAATCGGGAATTATTATGTCAGCAATCTGCTGGGCAAGGGCGGGTTCGGGTCCGTCTGGAAAGGCATGACGCCCGACGGGGAGCCGGTGGCGATCAAAGTCCTCAACCCGGATGTTATCGAAAACGAACGGGCCGTGCGTAAATTCTTTCACGAAGCCATCATCCTGTCCAAAATGGACCATCCCAATATCTGCCGGTTTATCGACTTTTTTCCCTACGAGGGCAATTACGCCATCGTTATGGATTTTGTCAAAGGGGTGGAACTGAAAAGCATCCTCGAGGAAAACGAGGGCCCCCTGCCCATGGAGCAGGCCCGGCTTATTGCCGGCCAGGCCCTGGATGCTTTCCACTATGCCCACATGAAGGATGTTCTGCACAGGGACATAAAACCTGAAAATATCAGTGTGGACGAGGAGGGCACTGCCAAGGTCATGGACTTTGGGATCGCCAAGCTCTCCACCTCCGAATCCCAGCAGACCTCTCTGTTTATGATTTCACCGCGGTACACCGCTCCCGAAAGGTTCGATGCCGGCAACACCGAGGCGGTCGATCATCGCTCCGACATCTACTCGCTGGGATTGGTTTTCTACGAAATGTTCACCGGGACCCATCCCTTCCAGACCGACAGTCCCACGGAGATGATCGTAGCCCACGTGAATACGGTACCGACGCCGCCGGACGAGCTTGTCGACCTGCCGCGTGAAATCAGCGGCGCCATTATGCGTGCGGTTGAAAAGGATCCCCTGGATCGGTTTGACGATTTCGGGGCATTCAAAATGGCCCTGTTGAATGAACCGCCCCGCCTGTCCGGTGGCGGTGCCATTGAACTGTCCGGTCAGTATTGTAAGATCGGCACCAAGCTCTTCAAGGGGCTGGCCGGGGCTGTCAAACGCTACCAGAAAACCGCCACGTCCTTTAAGGTGGTCCAGGAAGGCAAGGAGATCACGGTCATCATCAAGACTCGCGGGGGCAATTCGATTCGCGTGTCGAAAAACCTGGAAAGCCTCTAACCCGCCGGATTTTTGAATAATCGATTAATTCCGCATTTCTCGACTGCCTAGGCTTCCGCTCTTTATGGCCATTTTGGCACCTTATACACTTGACAAGGTACTCATAAGGGTATAATAAAGACCCTAATGGTTACTTATTGTTCTGGGCCTTTAGATGATCCTGGCAACTGCTGGCACTGACCGCGCCCTGCACTCATTCCTGAAAATCGAGCTGTCCTGTCCTGGCCACCGGCAGTTGTTGCCAGCTTTAGCGTGTAACATATCACCGGCAGTATATGGCGATGACCCGCAATCAAAGGAGGACTGCCCATGCAAGTGAACCCACGTCACCACCCCTTTGGCATGTCCATGGTGGGCCTGCTCGTTGCCGCTATGGTCCTGATTGTCCACATACCGGGAAGTCAAGCACTCGAGCCCGGCGAGATGTCCTATTATGCTGAAGTAACGGCTGGTTACAGGGCGGTGGCCGCGCAGGATCCGGATGAGAAAATCCGTAACCCTGACCACCTGGCCATCAAATTTCTACGACCGAATTTCTGGGCGTTCGGGTTCCTGCACAAGGATTATGTGCGTTCAAAGCACGGGATCAAATTTTTTCGGGCCGGGGGGTACTATACGGTGAATGCCTGTACGAAGCATATCGATGGCCTTTTGCAGGAATTCAGCCAAAACGGTTTAAAACAGGTCGTCAACATCGGGGCCGGGCTAGACAGTCGTCCTTATCGTCTGGGGGCCCAAATGCCGGATGTCCATTTTTTTGAAATTGACATGCCGGCCACCTCACACGCTAAACAGACTGCTGTAAAGAATGTATTCGGCCGGCTTCCTGAGAATGTCACCTACATCCCGGTTGAATACCGCACCCGGCACTTTATCAACACCCTCAAAAAAGCCGGGTTCGATGAATCGCGCGAGACCCTTTTTGTCTGGGAAGGGATTTCCCAATTCATGGATGCGAAGATTGTGGACACCGCCTTGCGCTACATCGCCCAGCGTACCAACCCCAAAAACAAATTGATTATCAGTTATATTCCCGCCGAATTTGTGCGGGGCGATTACGGCAAAATGGATTGGGTCCGGTTCCGCGAGCTGCGGGCCCGGGCAGCGGGCGAACCCTGGAAATTTGGCATCCCCCACCGGAAGACCACGGCGTTTTTCGATAGCCGCGGCTTCAGGGTGATTACCGACCTTGGCGCCAAAGAGCTGGCCGATCAGTACCTGGTTGGCAGTGACGGTGAGTTGGACGGCAACCCCACGCCTTATGTGCGCATTGCCTACGCCGGTGTGTCGCGCTAGATGGCAAGGGCGTGAGTCATTCCTCAAAGGATAACGAGGAGAGAAAGCGGAGGACATTTCAATGCAACTAATCAAAATCCATACATATACATTTCGCTGTTGTTCCGGCCTGACCGTTTTGCTCATGGTACTGACGGCATTTAGCGCAACTGCCCTGGCAGTGGAGGAGGGCAAGCTTTCGGTAACTGCTGAAGGGGTAACTGCATCGCGGGCGGTTTTTCACATACACCCGGATGAAAAGATTCGCAACGGCGACTATATGGCCAAACAGATGGTCCATCCCGATTACTGGCATTACTCGTTGTACTCCAAGGAATTTGAATTGGCCATGGAGGTGATCAGAACATACCGCCAGACCATCTGCTATTACGTAAACGCCCGCACAAAACACATGGATGAAATTCTGGAAGCGGCGGGTAAAAACGGAATCAAACAGATGGTGAACCTGGGCGCGGGATATGACAGTCGGGCTTACCGCTACCACAAAGCGATGCCTCATGTTCGGTTTTTCGAAATCGAGCTGCCCTGGATGGTGACTGAGAAAAAAAGGCGCGTAAAAGCGATTCTGGGCGAGATACCGGATTGCGTAACCTATGTTCCCATTGACTTCAACATCCAGAACATACCGGATGAACTTGCCAAAGCCGGGTATGATCCCAGCCTCAAGACCTTGTTTATTTGGGAAGGCGTCACCTATTACATTTCCGCCGAGGCCGTGGAAGCGACCCTGCAGTTCATCCGCGAAAAATCCGCACCGGGGAGTTCAGTAGTCTTTGATTACATGTCTTTAGGGGCCATCCGGGGCAACTGGAAAAAATATCCGGATACCCGCCGCCTGTCATTCTGGGTAAAATACCGGGGCGAGCCTTTTGTGTTTGGAATTCCGGAAGGCGAGGAGATAGAATGGGTCGAACAGCGCGGTTTGAAGGTGATCTCGGACCTGGACCGTGAAGCCCTTGAAGATCGCTATCTGATCATGAGCAACGGAATACTTCTCGGTCGCAGCACAAGTGCATTTCGGATCATGTACGCAGTGGTGCCTGAAGAATAGCTATAAGGTTGAAGACTTTTAGATTTTCCTTCAGCCTGAAGGCCTTCAGTCTACCAACTTGCATTTTCATAGATAGAAAACGGCCACCACCCTTGGGGATTGCATATCTCGCGGACGGCCCGGTCTTGCATCACTATCACACCTTTGTGTTCATAGCGTAGGCCGATCCGGCGCTCTCTGGACATGATTCTTAGGTTGCACCCGGATCCATTTAGAGGGGCATGGTAACGGCCGGAAAATTCCCGCCGCAGCAGATTGGGCCCCTGGCTACCAGGGTGGTGGCCACCCCTTCTTGTAATCCTGCTTCCATGGATGAAGCGTGCAATTGAGAAATTGCATTATTGGATCACTACCTCACAAGCACCTAAATCACCCCAAAAATATTGACAAAATTGTAGCCCGGGTATACTCAAAACAGGAATACAGCCGGATTTCTGCCCGACAGCCGGCGATCGATCTGTGGATTATGCTGATGGAGGGTGCCATGGGTGAGCTGGACCACGAAGCCTGTATCGAAATCTTTAAAGACGTCGTACGTGAAGACGGTGAAAACATCTATCGCCAGGATTGGGACAGTGGTGAATTCGGGGTAGGCTCCGACATGATCTACAAGTTCAAGCACTGGTTCTGGTGGGAAGACGATTTCGGCTTCAGCGGGCCTTATGACAGCATGATCGAAGCATTCCCCCAGCCCTTTATAGCGATAACCCAGTCAACCGTTATGATTCACTGTACAGAGTGGGATATCGACGAAATCGTACAGAACCTGCGGCCGGTCGATCTCGATGATGACCGCTTCATAGAGATCAACGGTGTGGAGTATCAAGTGAGTCCGGCCGGGGAAGTGAATGCCACATATTAAAGTCGTTTTAAGTCTTATGGCCACCTCTAATAATTGCCTTTTTGCTCGATTTCTTCGTTACATTGAAATTATAATCCTCGAAATATTCATTATATTCCTCCGGTTAAAACTTCAATGTGCCTTGAACTCGATCAAAAATCCTAATTATTAGAGGCACCCCCATGTTTTAAGTGTTAAGTCAGCGACACCTATCTTAAGCCCTCTCGGTATCGGCCGCAGCACCTTTCCATTAGCCCGAGCAATAGCTCTAACACCTGTGACCTACATTCGGTTCTATCCTAAAGGTTGATTGCTCCCACGATTGTGCTGGTCGACGTTGGTTTTAAATCCTAAAACCTAAGACCTAAAACTTAAAACGGGTGGAGATGATTTATATGATTTTGAGTGTCGCTGCCCATGCAACTTCCTAAATGAGCTCAGCCTCCGGAAAGCAATTCTTTCCTGAGCACATCAAACTTGTCGAATCCAAGCCTGATCGATAGCAGCAGCGACAGACAGACGCTGAAGAACTGGGTGTAGAAGATCCCCAACATGATGACGATCTGGTACTTAATGGCGACAACGGGGATGGAGCCCCCCAGGATCTGTCCGGTCATCATACCCGGCAGGGAAACGATGCCGATGGTCGCCATGGAGGCCAAAATCGGGTTGATAGCGGCAATGCTGGCGGCCTGAAAAAACGGGCTGAGCGCCTGCATCCGGGTGGCGCCCAGGGCAATCGTGTACTGATAGGTTTTTTCACTTTCCTGCAAGCCGGAATAAAAGTTGCTCAGGCCAATAATATTGTTGCGCATGCTGTTGCCCAGCAGCATCCCGCAGATCGGGATCATGTATTTGGCATCAAAGAGGTAGTCGATCCGAACGACGAACGCATTGATGAACAACAGGATTGTGCTTACCGGGAGCAGGATCGCTACGAAGACCGGGCCGAAGAGCCTGGCGATTCTCAAACGGCTGCTTTTCAGCACGGTGTAGGACGCCACCGCGATCATGATCAGGATATAAAGCCCGTTGACCCAGGCCAGATTGAATTTAAAAAGGTATTTCAGGTAGAGCCCCACCAGGCTCAATTGGATCGTCATGCGGAGGGTTGCCCAGACGATGGTCCGGTTCAACGCCAATCTGAATCGGCTGCTCACCCAGAGGACAGGAATCAGAAACACAAACAGCAGGGCAAGTGATATCAAGTCAATATCGCGGGCACCCATCAAGACCACCTCACTTCTTTAAGGTTCGCTCTGCGCCGCCAGATGTCGTCGTGCGAAATGATCAGAACAGTTTTCCCCGTTGACATGACATACTCTACCACCTTCCGGCGCAGCTCATCATCTATGGATGAGGTCGGCTCGTCCAGGAGCCAGACCGGGCGATTGAGTAAAAAGCAGACCAGCAGACACAGCCGCTGCCTTTCGCCCCCCGAAAGTTTTTGCATGTCTTGGCGCAGGATGTCGTCCCCCAGATCAAGCATCTGCATCAGATGATCTCGATGGACGGGTGGGGGAACCTGACCCCGGTTGGGTTCATAACTGAAGATTTCATCCAGTACATCTTGCACCGGTGCATTCCTGAAATCGATATCCTGACTCAGGTAGAAGAGATTGCGGCGAACGGTCCGGATATTCTGAGCGTTTACTTCATGGTCAGCGTATATGACCTTGCCGGATGTTAGGCGGGTAAACCCCAGGAGGATTTTAAACAGAGAGGTCTTGCCGCTTCCCGAAGGGCCGGAAATGAGAAGTTTTTCGTTTTCTAACACTTCCAGGCTGAATCCGGAGAAGATATTCTTTCCGGCGTAATTCAGATGGATATCTTGATACCTGATCATGTGTCGGTTTCCTCGATCTCGTGAAACAGTTCAGCTGCCTTTTGTCCGGCCGCTTTAAAAACCTCGGCCCCGAGTGGTGTGATGGCGTAGTATTTCCGGATCTTGCCGTTGACGTTTTTTTCTGTTTTCTCAAGCAGGCCGGAGGCCGTCATATCGCCAAGCAGGGGATAGAGGGTTCCCGGGCTAACCTCATAACCGTGCGATTTCAACTCCGCCATCATCCAGACGCCATAGACGGGTTCCTTTTTGGCGTGATGCAGGATGTGGAGCTGAACGAAACCGTGGTAAAGACGTTGCAGTATTTTCGTTTTCATGTCCGCCCCGCTTTAATATCTGATCTCGATATCGAAACACGATATCATAACTTAAAACAAGTTCATGGGATTGTCAACGGGAATTGGAAGGAAAGCGGGTTGCCCCCATACTATGGGTAATTTTTCGCTTCTAAAGCGGACCCAGGTTACGCCATGGCCGCCTCAAGAACTGCAAACAGCCGGTCGATGTCCTCAGGTGTGTTGTATAGGTGCGGCGCGACCCGGATGGCATCCCCGCGGACACTGGCAAAGACATTTTGGGCGGCAAAGCGAGCGGGCAGGTCACCCGGAAGTCCCGCGGGCATGTAGAGGCCCAGCATGTGGGGCGCCCGCATCTTCTGAGGGGCAACCTGAAATCCCAGATCCGCAGCGCGGGCGGCAATTTGGCCGGTCAGCGTCTGCAGGGTTACGGCAATGTCGGCAACCCCCCAGGCCAGGATCTGGGTCAGGGCGGCTTTCACCACCGGGGCCAGGAAAAAGCTGCTGCCGCCCCCCATGTCAAACCGTCTGGCGCCGGGCTGGTAGCCATTGCGGTAGTCTACCAGGCGGGAAAAATCCTCAGACGCTTCCCGGTTGAGCCAGTTTTCCTCCAGCGGCCGTCCGTCCAACCACTTGGCATCCACATAGCAGAACCCGTAACCGTAGGCGCCCAGCAGCCACTTGTGGGCACCGGTGGCCAGGAAATCAGGCTGCACGTCCTGCACGGAAAAGGGCAGGGCGCCCAGAGACTGAATGGCGTCGATGACCAGGGCGCTGCCATGGGCCCGGCATTTTTCTCCGATACGGACCAGGTCCAACACGGTGCCGTCGGTCCAGTGACAATTGGGCAAGGCGGTAATGGCGACCTTGTCATCGATAGCTGCCAGGACAGCCGCGGTCCAATCCATATCTGCCGGTCGGGAAACGGTTATGATGGCGGCTCCTTTTTCGGCAGCCAGTTGGTGCCAGGGGTAGACATTAGAGGGAAATTGATCCTGCAGAACCAGGATGGATTGTCCTGATGCTACCGGTATGTTTTTCGCAGCCAGGGCAATGCCGTAAGAAACGGCCGGAATAATCGCTACCTGGTCCGGGTTGCCATCCACCAGCTGACTGAAGAGGGTCCGGTTCTCCTCCCCGGTTTCAAAAAAGTCGCCGGGGGTAATACACCAGGGCGTGTTCTTTTGGGCGATGGCCCGATGGCCGGCGGCTGCGGCCGCACGCATAAGGGGGGCGGTGTAAGCGCAATTAAAGTAAGCCACGTCATCAGGCAATTCAAACAGGTGCCGTTGGCAGGGGATCATGAGTTCTCCTCTCTATTGTTTTAGTGCCCTTATTTTAGGAGAAATGGAAAAACATAACAGAGACAGAATTGTCGAAAAATTTAGGTAACAGAGATCGAGTTCAAGGGGAGGTTTTGAACTCCTTCTAAGGTATTTCCGGGCGACAGGCCAGCAGCGTTTCATCTTTCAAGGTGGTGCCAAACTGGTTGATGACTTCCTGGATGGTCAGTTTCTGCTTTTCCTGTCCCTGAACATCCAGTTGGACGCCGCCCTGGTGGAGCATGATCATCCGGTTGCCGTATTGCAAGGCTTGGCTCATGTTATGGGTTACCATCAACGTGGTGATATTGTTTTCCGCAACCATCTGGTTGGTCAGGGTGATCACTTTCTCGGCGGTGCGTGGATCCAGGGCCGCGGGATGTTCGTCCAGTAAAAGCAGTTTGGGAAGCGTCAGGGTGGCCATCAGCAGGGTAAGGGATTGGCGTTGTCCTCCGGAAAGCAGCCCCACGGATTGTTTGAGCCGATCTTCAAGTCCGAGGTCCAGTACTTTCAGGATTTCACGGTAGTGCCGGCGGCGTTGGTGGGTGACGCCCCATTTCAACCCCCGGGCCTTGCCCCGTAGTTCGGCCATACACAGGTTTTCCTCAATGGTCATGTCACCGGCGGTGCCCATGGTGGGGCTCTGGAAAACACGGGAGATATAGCGGGCCATCTTGTAGTCCGGCGCGCGGGTCAGGTCGGTGCCGTCAATGATGACCCGGCCTTCATCGGGCGTGTGGGTACCGGCGATAACGTTCAGGAGGGTGGATTTTCCGGCCCCATTGGAGCCGATGATCGTGATAAAATCCCCGGCGGACACATCCAGATCAATCCCATCCAGGGCGCGCTTCTCGTCCTGGGTGCCGGCATTGAAAATTTTAACGATGTCCTTCAAGGATAGCATCTGGGCGGTCATGGTCATACCCCTCTCAGGTGGATTTTCCCCTCCCGGCTTTTTTTGAAGGCCGGGATTCCCAATGCGATGATGACCATAAACCCGGTGGCCATTTTCAGGTCTGTCGGGGCCAATCCCAAACGCAGACCCAGGGATATGATAAACCGGTATAGAAGCGACCCGATAATGGCGGCCAGGGTGAGTCGAAATACCGTTTTGGGTTTGAGCATGGCTTCGCCGATGATGATCGAAGCCAGGCCGGCCACGATCATCCCGATGCCCATACCCACGTCGGAAAATCCCTGATCCTGGGCAATCAAGGCTCCGGATAGTGCCACCAGGGCGTTGGAAAGACCCAGACCGAATACAGTGGCATTATCCGTATTGACGCCCAGCGAACGGATCATGTCCTCATTGTTACCGGTAGCGCGCAAAGCCATTCCGTATTCCGTGTGCAGGAATAGATCCAGCAGGACTTTTACCACCAGGGTTACCAGCAGAAAGAAAATGATTACCGGAATATACCGCACCACGTCCATGTTTTCCATAAAGGTAAAAATGGTGGGTCGGTCCAGCAGCTGTATATTGGCCCGTCCCATGATGCGCAGGTTGACGGAATACAAAATGGTCATCATCAGGATGCCGGCCAGCAGGCTGTTGATTTTCAGGCGTGTGTTGAGCAGGCCGGTCAACGCCCCCGCCATAAAGCCGGCCATCACGGCGGCGACCACCGCCAGCGTGGGATCGACGCCGGCAAAGATCAGGCGGGCGGCCACCGCGCCGCCTAATGGAAAACTGCCGTCTACAGTCAGGTCGGGAAAAGCGAGGACCCGGAAAGCGAGCGCGATGCCCAGGGCTACCAGGGCATACGCCAACCCCTGCTGTAAACTGATGGGGAGTATACTCAGAATCATAACTATCTATCTAACTGTTACCATGCAACAGGGCGGGTAGAAACATGTCCGCCCGCCCTGTCTGGTAATCTGCCAGGCTATGGCTATTTAATCAGCTTGTCGGCCCGGTTGATAATACTCTGTTTTACCGTAACACCCTGTTTTTTAGCGTTTTTAACGCTCAGGTGCAAGACCAGGTTTTCCGCCAGCCCGGAGGGGATGGTGCCGGGGTTTTTACCTTTCAGCACCATGGCAGCCTTTTTACCGGCTGTATAGCCCACCTCGAAATAGTTGAAGCCCAACGCCGCGATGGCACCCAGGGGTACCTGGTCTGTGTTGCCCACAAAGAATGGAATCCGGTTGGCATTGCAGACCTTGGTTACGGAGCCCAGGGCCGAGGCAACCATGTTGTCCGAGGTAATGTAAATCGCATCCACCCGGCCGACCAGAGACTGGGCCGCGGTGTAGACCTCTGCCGAGTTGGAAATCGTGACTTCGATGAGTTCCATGCCGTGCTTTTTGACCGCGGTACGTGTCCAGTTGATGCTCTGGACCGAGTTGGCGTCGCCAGCGTTGTAGATCGTGCCCCATTTTTTGGCGGCGGGGACTATTTGGGCGTATAGATCAATCTGGCGCTGGATCGGCCAGGCATCGGAAACCCCGGTGACATTGCCGCCGGCGGCATCCATGGTTTTTACCAAACCGGCATCCACCGGGTCTGTAACCGAGGAATAAACAACCGGGATGTCTTTGATCACCTTGCAGGCGGCCTGGGCCGTCGGGGTGGCGATGGCGTGTACCAGGTCGACCTTGTCGGAGGCAAATTTTTGAGCGATGGCCTGGGCATTGGACATCTCACCCTGGGCATTTTGATAGTCATATTCTACCTTGATACCTGCTTCTTGCAGGGCCTTTTCAAAGCCCTTTTGATCCGCCTCTAGAGCTGGATGGGAAACAATGGTGGTCACCCCAACTTTAAATACCTTGGCGGCGGCGGCACCGGGGATCAACAGCGAAACCACTAATAACATTGCCATTACTGCTGCCATTTTTCTCGTCATAACCGGCCTCCTCGTTTTTATTATGTGATTTCAGACAGTTAAACTATATTGTTCGCACTGTCAAGAAAAACCTGCTACCTGGTGGCCCCTTTTAAAGTTGATTCTTACCATACAGTGCTTCCAGCGCCTGCCCGTATTTTTCCAAAACTTTTCCGCGCTTAAGTTTGAGGGTTTGCGTCAACAGGCCGTTTTCGAGCGTAAAAGGTTCCGCCGTATACAGGATCTTCTGCGGGATTTCATAACCGCCGTACGTCTCGCGCAAGTGCGTCGTTATCTCTCTATCCAGGAAGTCTGTAATTTGCTTTTCCTGAAGCAAGGCACCGTGATCTTCGACAGACAAGCCCTTTTCAAGGGCCACCGGTTTCAAAAAGGCCATGTCCGGGACGACCAGGGCAACGTTGTAATCCCGGCCGGCACCGTATAGAAAAGCGCCGCCCACAAATCGGTTCAGTTTCATATCTTCTTCAACGGCGGCCGGATGTACGTATTTACCGTTGGAAAGTTTGTACGCCTCCTTGAAGCGGCCCGTGATGTGAAGGAATCCCTTTTCATCCAGCCAGCCCCGGTCGCCGGTGCGGAAGCCGCCGTCCGCGGTCATAACGGCCTCGGTCTGCTCCGGTTTGTTATGATAGCCCTGCATGATGTTCGGCCCGTACGCGATAATTTCCCCGTCCCGACTGTCGTCACCTGTAAGGGTTTTATCGATTTTGATCCGAATATGCTTACCGGGGGTACCCACCGATCCCATCACGTTGCCGTACACCGGTCCGTTGAACGTCAGCCCGATGGAAGATTCAGTCAGACCGTAGCCGTCATAGGTTTCGATGCCGACTTCCTGGAAAAAGCGTTTAATCTCCTCATTCATGACGGCACTGCCGGTTAAGGCCATTTTCAAGCGTCCGCCGAAGGTGGCCCGAATTTTTTCGAAAACCAGTTTGTCCAGGATTCTGAGTTTGAGGCTCGTCCGGCCGGAGGAACGCTTTTTGGCGGCCGCCCTTTTAGCCATATTGAAAAGTATTCTGGCCAGGCCGCCCCTGGCCTCGATTTTGGCATGCAGGCCGGCATAGATGTTATTGAATATGCGCGGCACGGCCACCAGGGCGGTCGGACGTACTTTTTGGATGTCCTCGACAAGGGTATCCAGACTGTCCATCAGGCCGGCACTGGCACCACTGAGAGCACCGTAGTAGAGCTCGCCCACCTGTCCGAAAACATGTCCCCACGGTAAAATAGAAAAGGAAACCGTATGCTCGTCGAGGGGGGCGAAGCTATCGCGCAGAATTTTTAGCATGGCAATGTAATTGCCATGACTCAAAAGCACGCCCTTGGGATCGCCGGTGGTGCCGGAGGTATAGATCAAACCGGCAATATCGTCCCGATCGGGTTTAAAGGCCGCAACCGGGTTTTTTGTGCCCAATGCCTCCAGCCCGGTCAGCGTGAAATCCCCCTCGCCCCGGATGACCACAATCTTTTCCAGGCTGGGCAGTTCTGCCTGGACGGCGGTGAGTTGGTCGTGGATCTCGGGATTGGCCACGAAGACAACCTTCATGCCGCTGTCCTGGATGATGTACCGCCAGGTGTTTAGAAGTTCCTTTTCATACATCGGCACAAACCAGGCCCCCCGGCTGTAAGCCGCATGGGCCACCACGGGGTACTCTACGGAATTGTTCATGATGATACCGACTACATCGTCTTTGCCGATGTCGATCTGGGCCAGCCCGCCGCGCAGGTTGGCCACACGTTCGGCAATCTGGCCGTGGGTCACCCATTCGTATTCCCCGGTCTTGCGGTTTTTCACCCCAAGGCTGGGCCGGTTCGCGAATTTTGCAACCCCTTCTTCGTACAGGTCTACCAGGTTGTAAGGCGGCTCCTGGAACCACTCCTCGCGAGCGTTGTCAAATCTCCGCATAGGGACGCCTTTCTTGCTTGCGGGTCACAGGTTGTGGTGGGTCAGGATAAATGAGAATTGCTTTTGATCGATGCGTGTCGACATAAAAAGGCGGCAGCATGCAGTTAGAAGCCAGGTCAGGGAAGCGTCTCTCCTTCGATGTCGACGTTAGGGTTTGAAATAGCGAATCCCCCTTTAAATGTCAACTTGTAGAAAAGGATGGTAGCTGCAAATCTCAAGGCAATCGGCTTCCAGGCAAGATCCCGCCTAAAAGGGGCGTGTTCAGCAAGTGGTGCCCCTTGGCCAGGGTAATATATCTGGCCGCCTGTTGCCGAGATGGACTCGGGTCCCACTTTGAGTGCTTTGGATCCACATCCAAGTTTAAGGGCTTTTTTGTGCTGATCGGAAAACCGATTGTCCAAGGCTGCCTGTTTCGCTGGTGCTTACGCTCTACGGGGCTTGTGCCCGAATTGATTCGGCGCTATATTTGATTATGCAAATGCGATTTACGGAGACGCTCATCGCGGCCAATGGCCTCGATCCGGAACAGTTTCAGAACTGGGTCTTTCGGCCCGGCATGCTTTTCAAGTCGCCGGACAAGTGGTGGGGGGATGGCGGCCGGCGCGATTTTCCCCATGAGGGACTTGATTTCTGCCTTTATCAGGATCCCGCTGGAAAGGCGTGCCGACTGGGGGAAAACACCAGGATACCGGTAATGCATGACGGCGTGGTGCGGGCGCTGTTCAAAGACTATCTCGGTCAGGCCGTCATTCTCGAACATGTGGATTTAGACCACGCAGGCGGCCGCCTGATGTCGGTTTATGCCCATACCGTCCCGGAAAAACATATCGTTCCCGCAGCCGTCGTCAAAGCCGGGGATATCATCGCTACCATCGCCGACACCCGTCATTCCAAAGCCCGGATACGGCCCCATTTGCACCTTTCATTCGGTCGGCCCGCGCCGGATCTGGTATACGAGCCGTTTGTCTGGAACCGCATGCGCGATCCCGAGCAGGTGAAGCTGATCGATCCCCTACCCCTCATCCGCTGGCCGCATCAAGTTCTGACCGTCTGTGATTAGAAATTACCCTGCAGGGTCAACCCGAAAAACGGGGCCGTCTCATAGCCGGTTCCGCCAATGTGGCGGGCGTTGCGGTCCTCGATTATGATCTTGCCGTCAAACGTGGCGCCCCCGTTGAGTTCCAGGAGCAGGTGTTTGCTTATCCGCCGCCCGACCCGGGCAAAAGGCGCCCAGAAATCCACCTGGCCGATGCCGTCGGCCACCGTGCTGCTGTCGTCCAGGCGGAAGCGATACGAGCGGTAGGCGCCGCCCAGCCCCATTTCCCATTTCTCATCGGGCCGGTAAACCAATTCCAGACCTGCCGGGCCAACCGGTCCGGCCTCGAATGGATTGGTAAGCTCCAGCTGATCGCTGATGTGCCAGGCGACCACCGGGAACACGTACCCTTCGGTCTGCCCCAGGCGTTCGAATACGCCGGCACCGAGCCCCAGCGTGAGGTCGGGTGTAATGGCATAGGCCGCCATCAGCGCGGTCCCGTAGGACAGGGATTCACCGGCTTCCGCCCCGGTGGCGCCGGCAATCTCGACGGAAGGGATTAGCCCAAAGCGCCATTGGTTGCCGGGCATATAGAAAATGGGAACGCTCAGACCCGGCCGGAATATCTCGTCCCACAGGTCAATGCCCGCCAATCTTTGCACCTCTGAAAAATCCCAGTTTTCATAATCGAAACGCAGGCCCAGTCCCACCATCCATTGGCGATTGAGCATGTGGTTCGCATTGAAACGCAGAAAATGACGCTGGACATCGAAACTGCCGCCGGCGTCCAGGTCGGCTTTCACCTGGTAAAGGGGGGTATATGAAATCGTGTACCGGGTTTGGGGCGGGCGTTTCCCGGCAGGCGCGGTTTGATCCGCGGCCATAATGGGTGGGAACGCTAGTGCCCAAATCAATAAAAATAAAAAAGAAGTTAACACCGTCTGTCGAGTGGTCATGGGGTCTCCCGCAAAACGATTCATTTTAGGGGTTTGGATCAACAGATCTCATTACATCGGGACGGCCTGTTCGTCGAGAGAATATTTGTATCACGCCCTATTATGTTTTATGATGTGATTGTCCGTGAACTGGCCGTGACGCTTCAATTACAGTACGTATGCTAAGACAACTTGCTAACTGCGGCAAGTTCAACCAACCAATTTGGAGGCAGAATGGAAAAGATTAAAATAGGCATCGCCAGTTGTCTGTTGGGCAATCCGGTGCGCTGGAACGGCGGGCACAAACGTGATCGTTTCATCGTGCATACCTTGGGGCAACACATCGATTTTGTACCGGTCTGTCCCGAGTCCGAGTGCGGTTTGGGGATACCGCGGGAAACCATGCATCTGGCCGGGGATCCGGCCGCGCCCCGGCTGGTGACTACCAAGACCGGGATCGACAAAACCGCAAAGATGCAGCGCTGGGCCAAAAAGCGTTTGAAGGAACTGGATGGCGAAGCGTTATGCGGGTATATTTTCAAGACCAAATCACCCAGTAACGGCATGCGCAAGTTGAAGGTGTTCGCAACCCGCGAGCAGATATTTTATAATGGGGTCGGCATCTATGCCCGGATGGTTATGGACCGGTATCCCAACCTGCCGGTGATCGACGACGGGATGTTGCACGATCCCGGCTTGCGGGCCAACTTCATAGAGCAAATATTTACGCTGCGCCGCTGGCGGGATGTACTTTCCAAGCGCAAAACCGTCGGTCGCCTGGTCTACTTTCATACCCGGCAAAAACTGCTGATCATGTCTCACAGCCAGAAGCACTACCGCGAGATGGGTAAACTGGTGGCTGCCGGAAAATCCCTGCCGGCCGGCCAGCTGTATGCCCGCTATGAAGAACTGCTGCTGGAGAGCCTGCGCCTGAAGACCACCATCAAAAAGCACGGCAATGTCCTATTGCATATCTTGGGCTATTTTAAAAAACAGTTATCAGCCGATGAAAAGCAGGAGATGCTGCAGGTCGTTGACAACTACCGGTCCGAACAGGTTCCCCTGATCGTACCCATTACCCTGGCCAATCACTACGTTCGGAAATATGATCAACCGTATTTGAAAGAACAAACCTACTTGAACCCCCATCCACTGGATCTAAAGCTTCGGAGCAGTTTTTAACATGCCTTCCAATTCGATCAACACCAAGACGGGAAATCCAGACAAATCAGACCCCATCCTGGTTGCCGGCGCTACCGGGTATGTCGGGGGACGCCTGATACCCAAATTGCTCGAAGCCGGCTACCGGGTGCGGGCCACGGGCCGCTCGCTGGAGAAGTTGGCCGGCCGCCCCTGGGCGTGCGAACCCCAGGTCGAACTGGTCGCCGCGGATGTGATGGATCGAGACTCGCTGACCGCTGCCGCGCGGGGGTGTCAGGCGGTTTATTACCTGGTGCATTCCATGATATCTCAAAAAGGCCACTTCGCCGCTGCCGACCGCGCAGCAGCCCACAATATGGTAGCTGCCGCGGCCGCCGGAGGCGTTAAACGCATGATTTACCTTGGCGGGTTGTCGAAAGAACGCGTGCCGGCCAGCAAGCACCTGCGCTCCCGTCTGGAAGTCGGGCGCATCCTGCAGGAGGGGCCGGTGCCGACCACCCATCTGCGGACGCCCGTGATTTTGGGGTCAGGCAGTGCTTCTTTTGAAATATTGCGTTACCTTGTGGACCGCTTGCCGGTCATGATTACCCCGCGCTGGCTGCGTTCCCGCAACCAGCCCATTGCCATTCGCGATGTCCTCGGTTATCTGGTCGGATGCCTCGAGCAGCCCAAAACCATCGGCGAGACGTTTGATGTCGGCGGCCCCGAGGTGATTACCTATCAGGACCTGTTGCACCTGTATGCCGCAGAGGCCGGCCTGCGGCGACGCTTCATCATTCCCGTTCCGGTGCTGACCCCCCGACTGAGCGCTTACTGGATTCATTTTGTAACGCCCGTGCCGGCCGCGATTGCCATGCCCCTGACCGAGGGGCTGACCAGTGAGGCGGTGTGCACCGAAAACCGTATCCGCAAACTGGTGCCGCAGAAACTGTTGAACTGTCAGGAGGCTATTCGCTTGGCCCTGGATCGCCTTGCTCAGGAGCAGGTGGACACCTGCTGGATGGATGCCGGCGAGATGGTCGCCCCTGAATGGGCGCGGTGTGGCGATGCCGATTGGGCTGGCGGCACCATTCTACGCTGCGGCTACCGGGCGGAATTGAACGCCTCTGCTGCAGAGGTCTGGCGTCCCGTCCAAAGAATTGGCGGAGCGACCGGCTGGTACCATGCCGATTTTCTATGGCGATTGCGGGGCGTTCTGGACCGCCTGGCCGGTGGCGTAGGTCTGCGACGCGGCCGGCGGCATCCCGAGCAGTTGTTCGCAGGAGATGCTCTCGATTTCTGGCGTGTGCTGGAAGTCGAGCCCAACCGGCGTCTGCTGTTGCTGGCCGAGATGAAAACACCCGGCGAGGCCCTGCTGGAGATAAAACTGACACCCACTGCAGGCGACCGGACTGAATTGCAGCTGTTGTCTCGTTTCTTGCCGCGGGGATTGGCGGGGATACTTTATTGGTATATACTCTACCCGTTTCACGAGTGGGTGTTTCACGGCATGTTGGCAGCCATCGCCAGGGTTGTGGGACGTCCCATGGTAAGGCGTCCAGAGCGTTACACGCCGCGGATTACCGCTGCTTGTGAGTTGCCGGAAGACGATCTTCAGGGCCGGCAATAAAAGAAAGCGCTTTGCAGGGGCACATCTTGTGACGAGATATGCGGCACAAAACCGCCCCTCGCATCATATCCGGGGGGCACCTTTCCGCGCTTGATTCTTATTTAACGTCTTAAAATCTGGCTGTAAGCACGGATGCGCCTTGCCTTCAAAGAGCAGGCCATCTGCTGCTGATTAAACCGCCTATGAGCACCCATCTACAACAACCTATTGCCGGTGTGGGCGATTAGCGACCGCAGTAACCGCTTCAACGGCGTCCAAGATTGATAGGATTCTCCCCTTATCCCGCTGTCAGTCAACCCATATTGCCTTTAAGCGCTTAACGCTTAGATTTTTGCTAAGTATACGAAATTTTATAAGTAGCGCGCGTGAGCTATCCGCGCACGGAAAATTTAACCTGAACAAGCGTAACGGGGGTCCACAATGAGCAACGTCAATGATGAATTCAAAAGAGTGACAGACGATACCGGTGAAGATTACTACTGTCCGCTGGGAACGAAAGAGTACGCTGATGGACAACCGGATGCCGACGAGTGTGTAGAAGCGTCTACGGTAGAACGATACTCGGGAAACTTAAACAAGATCAATTAACCCAGGCGCCATAAACATACTGAATCCGCCGCAGCTGGATATGTGAGCGCCCGAAGAATTGCCATGCGAAAGGAGCCGTATCATGGACGATAGACTTAAGGGTGTGATTGAAGATATATATTCGGAATTTAGAGATAAAATACAAAAGGGGGCCCGACATTACATGGAGGTAAGTGTGGGCGAACATGCTTCCAAGCTGGGGTACCAGGATCTCGGAGAGAGGTTCATAAAAACATTTGCGGTGATTCCGCTAAAGGATCCCCAGGAGGGTATGAAGGTGCGAATCGATGGAAGAACGTTTATAAATTATGCCGAATTTGATTCCGGGATAGCCGTTCCGGGGTATCTGGCCCGGGAGGCCGGAAAAAAGTATCGTACCTTTGTGCCTCAGGACAGCATGATCTGTAATTTTACCTGACCGGCCGAAATCAGCGCAGAATTCGATACCGGTGAAACGAATGCCGCCGGAAGGGTGGCTGGGAAAATTGACAGGATACCTCCCCGAACCTAACTTAAATATAGGGTCGTTTGACCTTTGCGTCCTGGGAGAATTCATGATTCCCAATGAACCAACGGGGTGTGTCCTGAGAAAAGCACCTGGTAGCAGGTATATTAATACCTGCTGACATAAATTCCAAAAGCAAAGCACGGCTGACAGTGCGTTTATTTTAAGAGAGGTTTGCTATGAGTGTACCTGAACGTGTTGCGGTTGAAGAAGTTCACCGCAAAGTAACCGACGGCGCCGCCCTTCTGGTGTGCGCCTATGACGATGATGAAAAGTTCCGCGGCGTCCATCTCGAGGGGGCCGTTTCCATGACGGAATTCAAAACGAAACTATCCAGTATCGACAAGGGTACGGATATATATTTTTACTGTGCCTGAAATGGGGAAGCCAGCGCCGCCGGTCAGGCGGAAAAGTATACCAAGGAAGGCTTCACCAATGCCAGGGTCCTCGGAGGTGGTGTAGAGGCCTGGAAATCAGCCGGTTATGCCATGGTATCCTGATATGGATGAATTTGCCGGGCCGCGCAGGCGTAAAGGCACTTGCTCGACCGGCATAAATGCTGCAACGATGGGAGGTAAAAAATATGTCCAAAAGAGATCAGGGAGAGACCTTTCTCATAGACCTCGAAAAGCTAAATAGCCTCAACAGTAATGGTTGTCCGGCCTGCGGTCATAAATTCAACCTGGGAGATACGGCGGTGTGGGCCTGTGGTGCCTGGGAAGGCGGAGCACGGGTAATTCACGAGCAAGACGCGGTATTCGATCACCGTACCAACGGGTTTGTCGAACGAAAATGTTACTCCGCCAAGCAGGACCGGATTCCTTGAACGTGAACGTTAAAGGAGCAGGCTGTCTATCATCCAAACGAGGTGTTTGCCTACCCGCATGGTTGCCCGGTAGACTGAACAGCTAGATACTGTTGCAATTGAGGCCGATAGGGTGATTATCCTTACTTGTCAGGCAGGCAACGGGGAGCTTGTTGCTTTCCGTGACAGGCAGGGACCCACGCACGGGGGCCTAACAATGGTAGTACGGGCTCAGTCCCGCTGCTGGGCGTGCGGTTGTGGCACACGGTAACGGTTTTAAGTTAGTCGTGGCAACATTCAACGTTATTGCTGCATTGTTAGCGACACTACAAAGATCGACCCTGGCTGCCCTGAAATATCCGGTTCGATTGCAGTCCTCGCATTGCCTGACAGGCGAAGCTTTTAATGCTCAGGCGGCACCCTGTCGAAGATTCCTCGCTTTTCAGTTGGGAACCAATACTCAAATTTAGTAGTAAGCCTTTCAGCTATTATCAAAAACGGCTGCATTTTCATTTTGATCGGCATTCATGCGTCCATAATCACAGGTCCGATTTGACTCTTGCCAGCCGGTTTGGTATCCATCCCCGCATTGCCTCTGTTTGCTTACTCCAATGTGAAAGTGACCCAGCATGTCAAGTTTTGCCAAGTGGTATCAAAAGCCTATCCTCGATCGGCCGCGCCTGGTCATCCTGGGCCTGGTCGTGATCATTTCAATTTTGGGATACAAAGCCCGGGATTTCAAAGTCGACGCCTCTGCGGAAACCCTTTTGCTCGAGAATGATCAGGACCTGCACTACGCTCGGCAGGTAAGCGCCCGTTACGGCACCAACGACTTTCTCATCGTGGCCTACGCACCCCAGGAAGGGGACCTGTTTTCAAAAACGACCCTCCAGAACCTGCGCAGTCTCAAAATGGACCTGGAGAAGCTGGAACGGGTATCCTCGGTACTGTCGATCCTGGATGTGCCCCTTTTTGAGAGCCCGCCCCTGACCTATGCCGAACTTTCCGAAGGGGCGCGTACGCTCGATTCCCCCCAAACCGATCGTAAACTGGCCCGGGTGGAGTTCCGGGACAGCCCCTTCTACCGGGACCTGCTTGTCAGCCGGGACATGCAGACCATTGCCCTGGTCGTCAACCTCAAACGGGATCACATCTATCGGCAGTTGATCGACAAACGCAACGAATACCTGCAACGACGTGATAGCGAGGGGCTTACCGCCCATGAGGCGGATGAGTTGAAAAAGACCGTTAAACTGATCCGGGCCCACCTGGACCGCATGAATGTGATTCAACACCGCGATATCGCGGCTGTCCGGGCCATTATGGATAACTACCGTGACAAGGCTGAACTCTACCTGGGCGGGGTCAGCATGATTGCGGATGATATGATTTCCTTTATCAAGGCCGATCTCAAGGGCTTTGGCCTGGGGGTGTTTTTTCTGCTCGTGGTCATGCTGGGGTTTATATTCCGGCGGATACGCTGGGTGGCGCTGCCCATGGCTTGCTGCTTTCTGTCGGTGATTGCCATGATGGGCATCCTGGGCACCTTTGGCTGGGAGGTAACGGTTATCTCCTCTAATTTTATCTCGCTACAGCTCATCATCACCCTGGCTATCGTGGTACACCTGATTGTTCGTTACCGCGAATATCTGCGGGAAAATCCGGACAGTGACCAACGCACCTTGGTGTCCGACACAGTCCGCGCCAAGTTTATTCCCTGCCTGTATGCGGCCCTGACGACGATTGCCGGGTTCAGTTCGCTGCTGTTTTGCGATATCAAACCCGTTATTCATTTCGGTTGGATGATGAGTGCCGGCATCCTGGTTTCTCTGATCCTGACCTTCTTCCTGTTTCCAGCCTGCGTCGTCCTGTTGCCCAAGGAGAACCCGCCCTCCGGCAACCGGCGCTTCAATTTTGCTTTTATTACGTTGCTGGCTGATTTTACCCGTAAAAGGGGCGGCCTTGTAATGGTTCTCACCCTGTTTCTGTCAGTGCTGACCGTCGCGGGTCTTCTCCGGCTGGTGGTCGAAAACAGCTTCATCGACTACTTCAAGGAATCCACGGAAATTTATCGCGGCATGAAGGTGATTGATGAGAAGCTGGGCGGCACCACCCCGCTGGATATCATCGTGCAGTTTGAAGACGCCGACGTGGCCGCGGAATCCGCGGAAGATTCGGATGAGGTTTTCCTGGAGGACGAAGAAGACGCCGAGTTGATGGAGTTACTCGACGAGGAGATGGAGTCGCAGAAAGATAAATACTGGTTCATCGATGAGCGCCTGACGACCATCGAAAAGGTACATGACTACCTCGACGGCCTGCCGGAAACCGGCAAGGTGCTCTCGTTCGGCACGCTCCTCAAGCTCGCCCGCAACCTGCGCAAAGGCGAGGCTCTGGATAGTTTTGAAACGAATGTCTTGTACACCAAACTCCCGGAAAAATACAAAGACCTGATCATTAAACCATATGTGTCCTTCGAAGCCAACGAGGCCCGTTTTTCGGTGCGTATCAAGGATTCCCTGAAATCCCTTAAACGGGATGCCCTGTTGAAGCAGATTCGACACGACCTGATCCACAAGCTGGGCCTGGAACCCGACCGGGTAAAGATTGCCGGCGCGATGGTTCTATATAACAACATGCTGCAGAGCTTGTTTGCTTCCCAGATCAAAACCATCGGGGTTGTGGCTCTGGCGCTGCTGGTGATGTTCCTGGTGTTGTTTCGATCACTGCAATTGGCCTTGATTGCCCTGTTTCCGAACCTGTTTGCCTCCGGCGCGGTTCTGGGGGTTATGGGCTGGCTCAATATTCCCCTGGATATGATGACCATTACCATCGCAGCCATCAGCATCGGGATCGCCGTCGATGATACCATTCACTATATCTACCGATTTCGGGAAGAGATCCAGAAAGATGGAGATTACTATCAGACGCTCTATCGCTGCCATGGAACCATCGGGCACGCGATGTACTACACCTCGGTTACCATCGTCATCGGCTTTTCCATTCTGGTCTTTTCCAATTTCTGGCCGACCATCTACTTCGGTCTTTTCACCGGCCTGGCCATGTTTATTGCCCTGGTGGCCGCCCTCACCCTGCTGCCGCAGCTGCTGGTAATGGTAAAACCCTTTGGCAACGGGGTTGCGGAAACCAAAACGACCTGAGTCAAGCAGGAGCTATTATGACCTCTCAAGCAGATACGCACAATAAGGCCCGCCCGGTCCGCTGCCGCGGTGTGCGCGGGGCCACCACGGTGACCGAGAACACAAAAGACGCCATTTTGGAAGCGACGCGCGAGATGATGTACATTATCATCCGGGCCAACGGAATGCGGTCGGAAGATGTCGCCAGTGCCTATTTCACCACCACGGTGGATCTCGATGCAACCTATCCGGCCCTGGCGGCGCGACAGCTGGGGTGGTATGATGCCGCCCTTTTGTGCGGGCATGAAATGCGGGTGCCCGACGGCCTGTCCATGTGTATTCGCGTACTGATTCATTGGAACACCACCCGCAGCGCCACTGAAATTATCCACGTCTATCTGCGGGAAGCCAAAACCCTGCGGCCGGACCGCAAGACCCTGCCCGAAATTCCGGAAGAAGAGATCGCCGCCATTCTGGAAGACTTTGATATGGCGTCGCTGCATTTTGATCCCGACGGAATAAAAAAGTAGAAGCACTTTCAAGAACATCTTCTTGTCGGCGTCTTGTGCGGCGTTGCCTAAGGCGAAGACGTAAGCCGTTGACGGAGCCTGATTGGGATAGTCCGCCGGGCACGAATATCAAAGCCTACAAATGCCATATTCACCAGGGAAGCGACGTCTGCCAGCCGGCAGCTTGGTTTTAGACCGATATGGATCCTTTGCGGAAATCAGTCGGAGAGATGATGACGTTCAATAATACCGGGCGACCTTCGGCGGCCAGGGTGCGGGCCTGCTCCAGCGCGGCATCGATCTGATCTTCGTGGTCTACCAGGATGCCGGCGGCCCCGAAGCCTTCCGCCACCACGTGGTAATCCGTATGACGCAGTACCGTCGCCACGTCGTCTTTCAACACCGCTACCTGGTCGCGGGCAATCTGGGTCCAACCGGCATCATTGCCCACCACGGCGATCACCGGCAAGCCATGCCGGACGAACGTGTCCAGTTCCGCCAGGCTGTAGCCGGCGGAACCGTCACCGTAAATAATCCAGACTTCTGAACCCGGGTTGGACGCTTTCGCCCCAAGAGCGAAGCCTCCGCCGACGCCCAGGGTGCCGAAAACCCCCGGGTCAAGCCACTGCAGCGGCTTGCGGGGACGCAGGGTATAAGCGGCGGTAGCAACGAAATCACCCCCGTCGGCCACCAGGATACTGTTGGTCTGGAGGTGCTGGTCCAGCTTTCTGAAAAACGCCAGAGGATTGACATGGTCCGTTTTAGATTGGGCCATGTTTTGGATTTCATCATCCCGGCGCCGGTCGGTCTCGGCAAGATTTTGTTGCCAGGCGGCCCAACTGTCCCTGGGCAGGTAAGCCGGGTGGTCGGCCAAGGCGATCAGAAACATCTGGGGATCCCCGTGCACGGGCAACGTGGGTTTGCGATTAAGCATCAGGTCCGGCTTGCTGAGATTTACGGCCAACAGATCGGCTTTGGGGTTGATGACCCGGCCGTAATCTAGGCGAAAGTCGCAGGGCATGCCGGCCAGGGCGACCAGGTCAGCGTTTTGCAGGGCTTGCCTGCGCTTGTGCCGCATGTGCAGCTCATGGCCGGCACCCAGCAAACCCCGGGCCATGCCGGCCAGGTATACGGGGACCTCCAATTTGCCGACCGCATTTGCCAGGCGGAGGGCATACCCAGGATTGTGCATGACCTGACTGCCCAAGACCAACACCGGCCGGTCGGCCTTCTCGAACAAGTCAATGGCTTTCAACATTTTGGGATGGTTGGCCGTCTGGGATTGCAAACCGGGGGAATTCGGCGCCATGGTTTCAAAGTCGCAAGCAAATACATTGTCCACGTGGTGCTTCAGATAAAGTTCCTTTACCCGCTGACCGAGCGTCGGCGATGATTGCTTCTGGCTACCTGCCAGGTACCAGCTACGGACCAGGTCTTCATCGTATAGCAGGTCGATAGGGCATTCGACGAAGACGGGGCCGGGCACGCCGGAGCGGGCCGTGGCAAAGGCAGTTTCCAGAATCGGTACGATGTCGCAATTTTGTTTTATGGTATCGGCGAATTTGACCACGGACAGCAGCAGGGGCAGTTGGTCGATATCCTGGAGCGATCCTCGGCCTTTCAGGATGGTCGCCGAGGCACCGCCGATCAGCACCAGGGGCACCTGGGCCATTTGGGCATTTTGAACAGCGGTGATGGTGTTGGTGACACCCGGTCCGGCGGTTACCAGGGCCACACCGGGTGTGCCGGTCAGCCGGGCGGCCGCATCAGCGGCGAAGACGGCGGCGGCCTCGTTTCGGGTATCCACCACCCGGATGCCCTTTTTGTTACAGCCGACCAGGATCGGAGAAATATGGCCGCCGCAAAGGGTAAAGACCTGCGGCACGCCCTGGCGCTTTAAAACATCTGCGATTACATCACCACCGTTCAGGGACATCGTGAACCTCCTTGTCAATCGTGGTCTACCGACCATTCCAAAATCTACCCTTTATAATCAGCACCTCAAGAGGGCTGTCAAGGCGGGGAGCGGCGCTTGCGCCGCAGTTCAACTGGGCAGCTGGTTCCAACGAATATCGCAAATAAATATGCTGGTACAGAAGTGGAGGAAAACGTAAGGTGGTAAAACGAACGTCACACGTACACATTCACAAGGACCCCATTGCGAACAGGCGCCAGGGGCCGGACAAAACCGGTCGGGTCATAATAGCGCGCGAGTGAACTGGACGGTCCTTTTTGTCTGTTTGCCACTTTAGGGGCGGTGGTTTTGTTGCAGGCACTAAGCGCAGACCTCCATTCACGATCAGCAGGATCGCCTCCCGATTGAAAAACCGGGCGTAATTTCTGCGCCGGTACGATATTTAAGATTACCTCGCCCTCGTTAAATGGTTGCAAATGGGCCGCAGTGAGTTCCGAACGGCCGGGACGGCCCGACAGTCGCCCGCCGGATCAGGTGATCCAAGTGAAGACTTGTTTTCATGAACTGTTGGTTCCCCCTGACGATCCGATACCCTTGGACTGGGGCACTTTCTTGAGTTTGTTAATGTCATAGCCCTGGTCTGCAATGAACCGGAGCATCCGGGCATAGTCGGCCTCGCGAATAACAGGCTCCCGGGCCATGATCCAAACGTAATCACGTTTTGTGCGGCCGACAACCGTGGTTGTATAGTCTTTATCAAGGTAAATAATCCGATACTCGGCCTTGAAGGGCCACACAAACTGCATTCCCCAAACTGCGTTGGAGTTTGCATCCTGCACAAAGGCTCGCGGGCGGTATGTTTTTACGGGCCCGTCAAAAGCACCTTTGTTGAAGGTAAAGGTTGTGTGAATGGTGCCATCTTCAGCCAGCCGATAGGACTCGACGCCATTATAAACTTCTTTTTCAAATATGGTCGGGATACTCGCAATCACGTACCAATCACCCATGAACCGGTTGAGGTCCACCGCAGCTACGGTTTCAATCGCCGGACGGGTTTTACATCCCGGTGCGGCAATTAGCACCATGATCGCAATCCAGGTAAAAGCTGTTCTCATATTCTTCACCTCACAAGACGTCCTGGTTGCCGGTAGCTTTTGGTTTCGGCGGCGGCCTCCGGCATCAATTTGAACATGGCCGGCCGAACCATCCCATAGAGCAGCAGACCGATCAGTGGCCCGGTCAGCAACCAGGCGCCTATGACCGGCAGCGCGATGTGGCTGACGCTTTGCAGCCCGGCGAGCAGGTCCTGGCGAACCAATTCAGGTAGCCGGCCTATCTCCGCCAATGCGCCGATAGGGCCGAACCAAAGGTTGCCCAGGGCATATATACACCCAGCATGCCTATCTGCAGCGGATACACGGCGTAATTGAAGGCCTGCAAAACAACTGGGTTGAGCCTTAATAACATTGCGGCCAGGATGCACATGAAAGTGGCGACTCCGGGAATAGGGAAAAGCCCCAGCACGGAGCCGAGCGCCACGCTGGCTGACAGAGACCTGGGGTTGCGGCCAAGTTGGATACTCCGGGTCAGGAGCGCTTTCAGATTCTTCAGTCCCATAATGTCAACACCATGAAAAAATACACAAAGTTAAAATTATATTTTACACTATAAACCTATGAATCATTCACGGTTCGGCAATAAGGGTGTGGAAACGGGTTACTGATAGGTCAAACCCCATAGTCGGACAGTCTGTCGAAGGGGGATTGCCAGGCTGAGATTCTACCGTTTTGGAACAGATTGGCAGTGCGGACAAATATGCGTACTGCGCTGACCAACCACCAAGCGTTCGATGGGCTTGGCGCAGCTTGGGCAGGGTTCGCCGGTGCGGCGAAACACGTTGAGAAAGGAGCGGTTGCGGCCGGTTCTACGCTCAAGAGAATAAAAGTTGGCCTGGCCGTTGCCCAGGGTGGTCCCCGCATTTTGCAGACCCTGTCTCAGTACCCTGCGGATGGCGCGATGTAGTTTTGTGGCTTGCGCGGTATTGAGTTCCTGAGAATTGGTCAGGGGGTGCAAGCGGGCCTCCCACAGGGCTTCGTCCACGTATATATTGCCCAGTCCGGCAATAAAGGTTTGGTCCAGCAATAGCGGCTTGAGCTGCCTTTTGCGGGCTGCCAACCGGGTAGCCAGCTTTTTCGCCGTGAAACCTGCCGACAAAGGCTCCGGCCCCAAATGTCCGGTGATGGCCTGGTGGGTGGGTTTCAAGTAAACGCGCCCGAACTTACGGGTATCGTGGAACCTGAGTTGACGGCTGTCATCCAGCCGAATAATCAGGTGGTCGTGCCGGGTTCGATGGGTGCCAGCCCGGGCCAGCACAAACCTGCCGGTCATGCGCAGGTGAAACAGGAGATGCAACTTGGGCTGCAAATGGAAAATAATATACTTTCCCCGGCGGGAAATCGAGGTGATTGTCCGTTTCCGAAGTTGCCTGCTAAAATCGGCGGGGTCCTGGTCGGCAATGGTTTTGGGCCAGAACACCCGGGCGTCGGCGATCCCGGTCCCCGGAACACCGGCGGCGATCAGATCGTCAACAACGGTTTGGACTTCGGGGAGTTCCGGCATGATAGTGCACTTGGCGGCCGAGAAGGCTTCTTTGTAGCGCGGCTAGGCGATGACCATATCCGGTTCACCGCGGCGGCGGCGAATGACCCGGATGTTGCCGGACTTTCTTGGGGCGGGTTGTTTCTCTTCAGATGGCTGTTCGGCCTGGGCCATCAATTTGCGTAATTGCTCTTCAAGTTTCTTTTTCTGCTCAGCTTCCATGCAGTGTTTGGTTCCTTTCGTTTTGAGGTGTTGTTGGAAAAAAATGACCAAGGGAAACCAATTATAACAGTTTGAAGTTGCTGGCAAGCAGAAAATGAAATATCGGGCTCACAAAGGGGCTCCAATTTTCACCCGGTATCGGGGAGTTTTATAGTCGAGACGTTTGACCTTTACTAATCTGTTTGATATCGGGATGTTAAAGACATGTGCCCGTAAGGTCGCGGGCCTGGTTCAGGCTGGCGGCAGCCTGGTTGGTAACCACGAATTGGATTTAAGAGGAAAAAAATGGCTGATTTTGAGGTATTTTCGACGCATATTGACCTTCGGTTTAGGGATGTGGACGCTATGGGTCACGTCAACAACGCGGTGTATTTCACTTATTTTGAGTATGGGCGCCTGAAATTTTTTTATTCCGAGGCCCAGAAGGATAAGTTCCCCGGTTTTGCTTTCATCCTGGCGCATGTAAGTTGCGACTTCATTCGCCCGGTTACCATGGACGACACCCTGGAGCTCAAGCTGTGGGTCAAAGAGATCGGCGGTAAGAGTTTCAAATTTCACTACCAACTTGTGGATGCGGCTGATCCTGCCATCACGTTTGCCACCGGTGAGTCGGTGCAGGTCTGCTTTGATTATCAGAAAAACAGATCGATCGTCGTATCGGAAGACCTCCACAAACAGCTAGCGGCCTACCTGGAAACGTGAAATAAGGTCCGCCAATTGCTTTAAGTAAACAAAACGGCATGTTATGCAGTTGCTCCATGCCTACGGGAGCAAGTAAGAAAAAACGACTTGACAGGCACGAACGGTCGTGCTATTTTTCGGTCATGACAAAAGGCGCAGATACCAAGCAATTTATTCTTGAAACGGGTTTGGACATGGCCAGTCGCGTGGGCTTGGAAAGTGTCACCATTGGTGAACTGGCCAAGGCCACCGGCATGTCCAAAAGCGGCCTGTTTGCCCACTTCAAATCCAAAGAAAACCTGCAGATAGAAATTCTGCATTTTGCCGGCGAGCTTTTTGCAGATGGGGTTATCGTTCCGGCCCTGCGAACCAAAGCCGGCGTCGGCCGCATCCGACAACTGGTTGACAACTGGGTCAAGTGGACTGGTAGACTAACCGGCGGCTGTATCTTTGTGACCGCCAGTACTGACTTCAGCAACCGTCCCGGAAAGGTCCGGGATGCCCTTCTCGCTCAGCAGGAACAGTGGCTGGACAGCCTTAAGCGGTTCTGCCAATCCGCCATGCGGGAAGGCGAATTGCGACAGGACATCGATTGCGACCAGTTTGCCTTTGATCTATACTCCCTACTTTTAGGGTTTCATCTTTACCACGAGCTGCTGCAGGACAAAGAAACCAGGAACTACCAGGAAACTGCACTCAACCGCCTGCTGGAAGACTATATGTAGCCGCCCCAGCCGGGCCGTTCCCCAACCCAGACCAAGAACAGGAGGATGACATGACAAGTCGGGTATTATCAGCAAACTATAAAAGCACGAACGTTCGTCATATAAGACACGGCGACTGTCGCTGCCCCCATTTGTTTGCGCTGATGGGCCGAATGGCGCCGGGGCTAACCGGGAATATTGTCAAAAGAAACTTTTTTGCGCCCAGCAGACCGCGGGATAGGCGAGCACGGCAGGCGGTTTTTGGCCAGTGGCCGCCGCTTTCAGTTCCGGGTGCACGACAAGACGATTCATGGGTGGCAATGGGGCCGCGGGCCCGGGATTCTTTTTGTACACGGGTGGAACAGCTGCGGGATTCAGTTCGGCCACTTTTTTAAAAACCTTCTGGACAACGGTTACCGTATCGTCACCTATGATGCCCCGGCCCATGGTGAATCCCAGGGGCGGCAGACCAACTTTTTTGAAATGGCGGATGCCGTCGCGGCCTTTTTCAACCAGGCGGCGGCAGCCGACATACAGGGGATTGTGGCCCATTCACTGGGTGCCGCGGCCGTTTTCAACCACCTGGCCGGCGATGGGACCGATGTTGAAGCGGTTCTGCTTGCGCCGGCCATGCGGCCGGGCAAAATACTGCGCCAGGCTTTCTATCAACATGGTATCCCCCGGCCCGTCTCTGAAAAACTGATCACAGATCTCGAGCAGCAATACGGCTACAGCCTGCTGCGGCACAGCCCGCACTTACTGGCCCATCGGATTACATCCCGGGTGCTGATCATCCACGACCGTGATGATCGCATCACCCCTTATGCGGAGTCCCGCCGTATTTCGGAAGAACGCAACCAAATGGTCCTGCACACGACCACGGGTCTGGGCCATAAACGTTTATTGAACGACCCAGAGGTAGTGGATCTTGTCCAGGCGTACCTCATGGAATGATGTAATGCCGGACAAGTTCCCATCCAGCGGGTGTGAAAGGAGGCACGTATGCAACCCAGTATTGATCAACTCTTAAAAGCTTATAAGATGGCCGATTACGAGCGCCGGATGTTTCTGTTCCTCGAATACCGGGATTTACGGGACCTGTTTGCGGAAATAGACGCAAGCGAATTGTTTTTCGAAAGCCAGTTTCCGGAAAGTAGCAAGCCAAAGACATGGGTAAGCTGGCTCAAGCGGTGCACCGTCATGAAGTGGTCTGCGAATTGCAGTCCGCAATCACCGGCAGGGCAATAACCTGCCTGGGCATCGGTACCGCCGATGCTGGGGCCGGCGACCGGAGCCGAGACGAAAAGTCTAAGGATTACCGGATTGCCGGCCTGCATTGCCTAGCGGTACCTTGCCGGGAATACCGCGGATCCTAGCCGTCATCTGTATGCGCTTTCAACAAATTCTTGAAAAGATCTTAATGTAGTGATAGCAATCAGTTAGTAGCTATACGCTTCAGCAGGCAAATTTACCGCCACCGTCAACCTCGGGGGGTCTATGAAAAGCGTGCTGATTGCCGACGATGATCGTGTTCTACGCAAGTTGATTTCAGTTGCCCTGGAAAAAGCCAGCGAAGAGTTGCGCATTTTTGAGGCGGAAGATGGTCAGGTAGCGATTGATATTCTGGAAGCTGAAAAAATTAACTTGGTGATTACCGATATCAATATGCCCAGGCTCAATGGTTTGATGGTTATTGCCTATTTGAATGTTTTCTTCCCGACACTGCCTATCTTTGTAATGACGGCCTATGGCACCTCGCGATTGAAATCCAAGTTGCCTGAAGACCGCGTGAAATTCTACCACAAGCCGCTGACCATTCCGGATCTGGTGAACGACATACAGGCGGCCCTGGCCGGCGAAACGCCCCGCAAGGAAAACCCCTCCATTTCCCTGGTCAATTTCCTCGAGATGGTTATGCTGGAAGGGCAAAATTGTACGGTCACAGTTGAGGCGGAAGGTGTGGACCCTTGCCATCTGTTTATCAGCAGGGGGGTGTTGCTCGATGCCGTTATGGGTGAACGCCGGGGCGAAGAAGTCGCCTTAGAGACCATCTTCCGAACGGATGTTCATTTCAGCATGGAAAAAGGCTACCCCGAGACGATCCAGAATAGTATTAATCGGCCGTTGGAAGAGCTCATCGACGCTTCGGACCCTACCTAGCAACAACCGGTTTCGACAGGTGCTAACTTGCAGGCCGCCTAAATCGTTATGAAACAGAAAACAAGTCTTGTAACCATCGCATTTTGGATATTGGCCGCACCAGTTGCCCTGGTCGGATTTGCCGGGCTGTTTACCCGCAGCTTGAAATTCAAACTTCCCTTTATCTCCGACCACATCATTCGCAATCTTGACAGGTATACGGTTTATGGGGAGACGCTCAAAGGACGCGCGGCTATCGTCCGGGGAGAGCACTGGTTTTTTCTGATTACCATCGGGATTATCATTCTCATGGCCATTGTGGCCGTGATTATCAATTTCCTACTTAAAGAGAAGTAAAACGCGGGGGACATCTTCAGGAGTGTAAATGACAGTTTATTTCAATGGTGCCTACATGCCCAAGGAAGCGATCCATCTATCTCCCGATGATCGGGGGTTTTTATTTGGCGATGGTGTTTACGAAGTCATCTGTGCCTACGATGGGCGCCAGTTCATGGCCGCTGAGCATTTTCAGCGGCTTATGCGCAGTATGGTGGAGTTGCGCATGCAACCACCGGACATGGATGCGTTGAGCCGTGTGCCGCAAACCTTGCTGCGCAAGAACGGGCTTGACCAGGGCTGGGCGGTCATCTACATCCAGGTGACCCGGGGAGCGGCACCGCGCAGTCATCCCTTCCCGGATCCGCAGACACCTGTTACCGTATACGCCTACGCCGCCGCCTTCGAGTCACCCGATCAAGAGTTGGAGCAGGGGGTTCGGGTTGTCATGACCCCGGATAACCGCTGGCTGCGCTGCGATATAAAATCCGTAAACCTGCTGCCCAACGTCCTGGCCGCGCAAACAGCCCGGGAAAAGGGGGCCAAAGATGTTTTGTTTGTAAGAGACGGGGCTGTTACCGAAGGGTCCTATACCAGTTTTGGCGCAGTGTTTGCGGGCAAGGTCGTCACCCATCCGGAGAGTCACTACATTTTACCGGGCATCACCCGTAGTGCGGTGCTGGAATTATGCACCCAGCTGAATATCCCGGTTGAAAGGTACCCGGTTCAGGTTGCCCGGCTGCCGGACGCTGATGAGTGCATGCTCTGGGGAACCACTACCCAGGTTATGCCTATTGTGCAGGTGGATGATATAACCGTAGGGGATGGCGAGCCCGGTGCCATAACCCGGAAATTACAAACAGCCCTGCGTGAATTGATTCTTGATTCTAAACAGGCCACGCCTTAGTGTATTTTATATGCCTCACTAAGGGGGAGAGCATCATGACAGAAAGCGACCAGGCGCAGTACCAAACGATTACCATCATGACGGTAGATGGTGCCACGATTCAGGGTAAGGTCTACATTCCCGCCGACGGGCGGCTGTCGGACGTATTTACCAAAAGCGAGTCCCCGTTTCTGGTCATGGTAAATGCCGTTTCCCGGGATGTGCAGGACAAAACGCTGTTCATCAACAAGAAACACATAATATGGGCGGAACCGGAGGAAATTTAGCGGCGGTTTGAGACGCGCCCCTTCCGACGGCAGCCTTAGAGGTGGTCCAGGAAGGTCGTCAGGGCGGCCACTTCATCCTGCCCGGCCAGTTTCCGGCGAATATCGATAATGTCCGCCAGCACCGCCTTTTCAAGCAGAAGGTGCTCTTTACGAGTGCCGGACTGGTTGATATCTATGGCCGGCCACAAACGCTGCTCGGCGCATTTACGGCTGAGCACCAGGTCCAGATTGCCTGTCCCCTTAAACTCCTGGTAAATTATATCATCCATACGACTGCCGGTATCAACCAGGATGGTGGCGATAACCGTGAGGGAACCGCCGTTTTCGATATTGCGCGCGGCCCCGAAAATGCGCCGGGGAATCTCAAGGGCATTGGCTGCCAAGCCTCCGCTCATGGTTCGGCCATGGCTTCTGGTTTCGGTATTGAATGCCCTGGACATACGGGTCAGCGAATCGATGAGAACGACGGCGTCCCGACCGGTTTCCGCCACCCGGATGGCGGTGTTCATGGCGACACGCGTGATACGCATATGCTGGGAGACACTCTGGTCGGACGAAGAAAAGAGAACATGGGCCTCTTTGAGTCCCCGTTTGAAATCAGTCACCTCTTCGGGGCGCTCATCCACCAGGAGAATAAAAACAGCGGCATCCGGGTGGTTGGCCATAACCGAGGACGCAATATGTTTCAGCAGGGTGGTTTTTCCCGATTTTGGTGGTGAAATGATTAACCCGCGCTGGCCGCGTCCCATGGGGACGACCATGTCCAGGGCCTTGCCGGTGACATCCTGGGCATCCTTGGCCAATTGAAATCTTTCCAGGGGATCGATACTGGTTTGCGCGTGTAGCGATTCAAGACGGTCAAACGCCGCCGGGATCAATCCACAGATGGTGTCTACCTGGGCCAGTTTGAGATTGCGGTTCTTACCGTCGCCGGGAACGCCGCTACCCTCGATATACCCGCCCTCGGGCAGATTGAATTTTTGAATCAACGGTGCGGGTACGAACGTATCGCCGGGATTGGGTTGAAAGTTTTTTTCAATGGATCGCAGGAAACCAAAACCCCGGTCCAGAATCTCAAGATGGCCCTCTACTGGTTCCAATGGTCGACTCCTTAAACGTGTAAAAGCTGGCGTGGTTCAATCAAATAGTACGCTTCATCGATTTGATGATGCGGACCCTTACAGGAAGAATTTCGAATGGATGCGGTATGAGCCGGAATACGGTCACTCTTTACCGGCTGGAATTAGGACTTACCTTTAAGCCTGATAGACGGAGTATACCAAATTACCTCCGTCGGGTATACAACTGTTTTAAGTTTTATAATCGCCCGTTTCAACAACATTAGATATGATTATCTTCATCGCTATACTTACCATCACCGTTTTATTCGGTCCCAGTCTGTGGGCCGCTAGGGTGTTGCGGCGCCATAATCGTAATGAATATTTTTCGGGTAACGGGTTCGAACTGGCTCGTCTGCTCCTGGCTGATACCGGTATTGAGAGCGTTGACGTCCAAGAGACGCTTATCGGGGACCATTATGACCCAGAAAAGAAAATCATCGGGCTGACCAAGGGCCACTGCGGTCGGCGAACCCTTACCGCCGTGGTGGTGGCCGCCCACGAGGTCGGACACGCTATCCAGGATCATACCGGGTTTACACCGCTCAAGGCGCGTACCCGCATGATCCGGTCGGCCGCCCGAATGGAAAAAATAGGCGCGGGCATCATCATGGTGGTGCCGGTACTCACCGTCATTACCAGGGTGCCGGCTGCGGGTCTGCTGATGTTTCTGGGCGGTCTGGCTACCCTCTGCATCCCGGTGCTGATCCACTTTTTAACCCTGCCAACCGAGTTCGATGCGAGCTTTAAGCGTGCCCTGCCCCTGCTGTCTTCGGGAAAGTACCTTCCTGAGGAGGATCTGCCCGCAGCCCGCCGTATCCTGATGGCCTGCGCTTTGACCTATGTGGCCAATGCCTTGATGGGGCTATTGAACGTTTACCGGTGGTTTCGAGTCTTGCGAAGATAACCTTCAGTCTTCCAGATCGACTTCCATGAAGTTAAACCAGAATCCACTCTTGCTGGCGTGGTCCAATTCTACTTGAACGGCCTCTACGTGGCGTTCCTCAATCTCCAGGAATTTTTCGAAGACAGCCTGAATTTCACCGCTGGTTTGCTCGACGGCCTGACGGTAAAATTCACTGGTTTCCACCTCGATTGTGAGCGCGCTGTTGAGCAGGCGCTTGATATTACCCAGCATTTGTGCGGGAATGCGGTCGGTCAGGCTGGATACATGGGCGGCTATCTGATCCTTGGCGGGAATGGCCGTTTGAAGACGGTCTATGTCGATCGTACCCCCTGATTTAAGGGTTGTCAGGCTGTATTCGAGAAAGTCAACGTGCGATTGCTCGTCCTCGCCGAGTGCATTGAAAAGCTCCTTCCCGCGTTGATCGTCCACTTTATCCACGGCCTCAAAATACATGTCCCGGATGCGATTTTCGTATTCCAGGGCATCGATGAAGATCTGTTCGGAACTCATATCTCCTCCCGTGAGGTTGAATGAAATTATTTTATAATATACAATCGGGCTGTTTGTCTCGCAATGATTCTTTAAGTTTTTAGTGGGTCTTATTCTTGGTCGTGCGGGTTGTATGGGAATCTTCAGATTGGAACTTGCCAACCGGAGTCCAGTGCCTAAATTGAAATTATATCGACATATCCTAAGATTAGGGTGTTCCAACGTTTTGATTGTCACCGGTGACCCACGGCAATGCAACTTGGTCACTTTTTTCACAGGCCCCATCAGCATTCATCTGCCCGCAATTTCCGGGGGCTGCTCAAGCCCTGGCCGCCCGGACAGGCGGCTTAAAAAGCCTGTAACCACAGTTTGAAAGGAAACACCGGCCTGCCTATGGACAAGGATGCAGCCCCAGTCTCGCCGTACGCCATTAGAAACGTACGTCTTTTTATTGCCTTCAAGATATTTTTCAACGCCCGTTTCTATTACCCGGTGTTCACAATTCTGTTCCTTGACTTCGGGTTGACCATGGCTCAGTTTGCCCTTTTAAATGCCATCTGGGCGGCGACCATTGTGCTTGCGGAGGTGCCGTCCGGAGCCCTGGCCGATATTCTGGGCCGTCGCAAACTGATGGTCTGGGCCGGCGCAGTTATGGTCGTCGAAATTCTCCTGCTTTGCGTGGTGCCTCGACAGAATCCCGGGCTATTGTTCGGCGTATTCGTCCTGAACAGGATTTTAAGTGGACTGGCGGAAGCATCCGCTAGCGGCGCGGACGAGGCCATTGCTTACGACGCCCTCAAAGCCGCCGGCCTGCAAGCCCAGTGGGGCCGGGTCCTGGCCACGTCGATCCGCCTGCAGTCGATCGGCTTTATTGTGGCCATGACCCTGGGGGCCGTCGTCTATGACCCGGCGTTTATGCAACAAGCGGCCGACTGGTTGGGGCTTTCCATACCATTTACCCGGGATACCACCTTGCGCCTGCCGCTCTATCTGACCCTGGTCATGGCGGTTCTGACCCTGACAGCAGCTCTAAGGATGGAGGAGAGCGGAAACGGCCTTGACAAAGGAGAAAGCCGCCCCGGTGAAAAAAGCGGTGTCCCCGCACGCGAAGCCTTTGCCATGACACTCCGGGCCGGGCGGTGGATACTAAAGACGCCCTTTGCCCTGGTCATCATTTGTTCCGGGTTTCTTTTTGACAGCATCGCCCGTATGGTGATTACCCTGTCCAGCCAGTATTATCGGGTAATCGAGGTGCCGGAGGCCGTTTTCGGCCTGATCGGATCGGGCATCGCGGTACTCGGCCTCATCATCCCGCGCATTGCCTTGCGGATGACGGAACGCAACAGCCCCCGTTACAATTTGCTGGTCCTGGCCGGCATCAATCTCGTCGGTCTGGTCGGTATGGCCTTCTTTGTACCTTTGGCCGGATTGCTTCCGGCCATCATCCTGTTCAGCGGCATGTACATGACCGGCTTTTTCGTCAGCCATTACCTGAACCACATTACGGACTCAGCCCAGCGGGCCACCGTGTTGAGCTTCAAGGGATTGTCCTACAACCTTTCTTACGGGCTCATCGGCCTGCTTTACTCCCTGCTGGTGGCCTGGACGAGGCCCGGCATTGTAGAAAGTCATCCTGATCAATCGACTTTCCAGGTTGAAAATCTGACCTTCATGGCCACGTTCAACTGGTTCCCCTGGGCCTTTGTTATCGGTTTCGTAATCTTGTGCCTGTTCGCCGGCCGGCGGCTGCGTGGGCTGGATGTCCACCGCCTGCCGTTGAAAGCACACGTCGGTGATCGCGGTTGAGATTGCGGGCATCCCTGGCGTGGTCCGCCTGGCTTGCGTTATTCCAGTTATGCTCTATAATGGTTGTTATGTCGACCGGTTATCCTTCGAAATGTCGGATGCTGGCTCACCTCTGCCTGCCCACCGTTGAGGTGCTGGTTGGATATGCGGATTCGGACGACGGTTGAACATCGGCTGGGGGAATAGGCTGACTGATGAAACAATGGTTACACGACATTTTTTACTGTGAATTTCCACGCGAGGCGGATAACGAGGTAATGGTCCGCATCCTGATGTTTAACGTTTTCCTCCTGGTCTTCCTTATTACTGCTATTTCTTTTGCCATATTCCATGCCGCCCGGGGCGCCTATCTAATGGCCCTTATCCTGCTTGCCGGCTGTGCGCTGTTGGTCGGCGTTCGCGAGTATATCCGCATTACCAAAAACCACCAGCGCGGGTTCAAGGTGGCCGTGTTTTTTACGCTGCCGGTTTTTCTGATCAATTTTATTACCGGGGGCATTCAAAACTGCGGTCCCCTCTGGCACTATTGTTGCCCCATGGTGGCGCTTCTGCTGGTTGGCCCCCTGTGGGGCTCACTGGCATCCTTGGCCTTGATCGGAGTGTCCATGCTCCTGCTGGTCCCTCCCTTTAACGGGCTCATGCTGACCAGCTATACACCGGAGTTCCTGCTGCGCTTTTTCATTTCCTATATGATTGTCTACTTTCTCGCTTTCACTTACGAACTGCAGAAAAGCCGTGCCCGGACCCGTCTGAAAATCCTCAGCGGCTTGCTGCCCATCTGCGCCAGCTGCAAAAAAATAAGGGATGACAAAGGATACTGGAACCAGATAGAAGCCTATATTGCCGAGCATTCCAAGGCAGAGTTCAGCCACAGCATTTGTCCGGAGTGTTCGCAGAAGCTATACCCTGAATTCGATATAAAGGTTCAGGTGCCCCCCCCACCACCGGCGGCCTGACGCGCTGGCCTTATCTTTTTTCCTTGCAAAATGACTGAAACTTCAGCACAGTAGAGCGCGTGCCGGGACTGAATGGGCCGCACAGGGTTTCATTTCAAATGACAATCACCTGAATACATCAAAAGGATGGGATTGGTATGAAAAAATGGCGATGTGGTGTTTGCGGATATGTACATGAAGGCGATGAGCCACCTGACAAGTGCCCGGTTTGCGGAGCAGGCAAGGACCTGTTTGAAGAGGTCATTGAAGCGCCATCGGCCGGGGATCAGGTGGCCGAAAAAGAAATGCCCCCAAAAACCACGCCGCCTCCCGATCCCCGGGGTGTAGATTTGGGACCCGCACCGACCACGCCGCTGGGCCGGGTGCTGCATTTTGTTCTTGAGCAGATGTTGAAACACCACGCCCACCCCGTATCGGTCCATATCCCCAATGGCGTCCTACCGGTAGCTTTTATTTTCACGATTCTCGCCGTGCTGCTCGAGTCCCGTGCCCTGGAGACGGCGGCTTATTGCAACCTGGTATTCGTGGTGCTGGCGTTGCCCCTGGTTCTATTTTCCGGGTACGTAGAGTGGCAAAAGCGCTACATGGGGCTGCGCAGCCGGCAATTTATGGTCAAGATCGGTTGTGCGGTGGCCGTCTTTGTGTTGGCGCTCGTCGTGGTTGTCTGGTGGACCGTGAATCCAGATGTCCTCCAGGTGCCGTCGTCCGGCCGGACCATGTTCATGCTGGCCAATCTTTTGGCACTCGGAGCTGCGGTTGTGGCGGGATTGATTGGCGGCAAGCTGGTCTTCAAAGACTAAAAGTGGTCAGAGAACCTACCCCCCGGACTCAACCTGGCATTGGATCGAAGCGTTCAAACCTGGAAATATCTGACATATGCCACCGGTTAAACACTTTGCACCGCCTTGCCTGTCCCGGCGCAGCGCGCAGCGTGGAGACGGAACCTTGAGCCCGATTGTACGTCCTGAAACCAATTTATTTATCATTTCATTCTACTGCCGGCCTTATAGATAGTTAAGCAAAAACTTCATTGTTCAAAACAGCCGGCAGTCGCCTGTTCAGCGAAGATGTACGCAATCCTATCCTGACGATTTGGAAGTGATCAATCTGCAGGTCTTGCTTTCCGGTGCAAACAGTAAAAACCCCCCGAAAATGATAAATGGAAGTGCGAAAAATGCCCCGAATATGGGTAGCATGATTCCGCCGATAATTGCGAGCAGCAGGCTGAAAGCCAGGAAAACCAAGCCCAATACTCGGCTGGATACCTTTATGGAAAAGCATTCTATTTTATTCATTGTAAACTCCTTATACTATCGGGAAACCAGTGGGCGGTCCCTGTAGATGTCAATATTTTTTGCCAGATGGCCTAAAGTTAAATTATTCACGAAACCGCCTGTATCAAGAGTCACTTCCAAATTTAGCCTGGAGCCACCCTTATAATTTTTATCTTGTTGATATCAATAATTTTTTCAGGCCTAAGGTTGACATTAAAAAGACTGGTTTCTATGATTTTACTGTAGGTGCCAGCATTGCATACAAGCCTGAACCCGAAAATTCAGTCTCGATTTCACGGCCCAGATATTCTCTGAATCTATGCAGCCAAGGGCGCAGGCCCATCGTAGAGGAGGCGATGCCAATGACTCTGATTAGAAAGATTCGAAAGGTTTTGCGCAGTCAGCCGACTATCGAAGGCGCCGGGGTGCACCTGAACCGCGTCTTCGGTTTCAACGAAGTATCCTTTTTCGATCCCTTTTTGCTGCTCGATGATTTCAGGTCGGACTATCCGGATCACTATTTGAAGGGCTTTCCCTGGCACCCCCATCGCGGGATCGAGACGATTACCTATGTGCTGACTGGAGACGTGGAGCATGGGGACAGTCTCGGCAATCAAGGGGTCATCGGTTCGGGCGACGTGCAGTGGATGACGGCCGGCAGCGGAATCATTCACCAGGAGATGCCCAGAGGCGACAGCGATGGCCGCATGCACGGATTTCAGCTCTGGGCCAATTTACCTGCCCGGGAGAAGATGATGACGCCGCGCTACCGTGATCTTTCCAGCGCGCAGATACCAGTTGTCCAACTTTCCGGCGAAGTCATTGTAAAGGTGATTTCGGGTGAGGTTGCCGGGGTACGGGGCCCCGTCGCGGATATCGTTATCGAACCGGAATATCTGGACGTGACGGTGCCAGCCGGTGTGTTGTTTCACCATGCCACGAAAACCAGTCACACGGTTTTCGTCTACGTCATCGACGGTCAGGGAATTTTTGGGGAAGAGGCGGACAGTGCGGCCGACGCAGATAACGGCACCCTGGTGCTCTTTGAAGATGGCGATGAACTAGTGGCGGCGGCCGGGGAAACCGGTGTGCGGTTCCTGCTGATTGCCGGCAAACCCCTGGGGGAACCGGTCGCCTGGCGGGGGCCGATCGTGATGAACACCCAGGCCGAACTGCAGGTGGCATTCGAGGAGTACCGCCAGGGCACCTTCATTAAACATTCAGATTCTTGAGATAGCTTCTCAGGATAAAGCCCGCAGACAGCCCATGACTTCCAACCACAATGCCAACCTGGCCGATCGGTTCGATCCCTTTAACAGCCGAACGTGCCGACAGGTCCGTAATGACCTGGCCCACAGCCTGGTGACCGCCATTACCACGCACAACAGTGAACTCGTATTCACCCTGGTCCACAACTATCTGTCCAGAAACATTACGGCAGCCATCCGATACTACTTGATCGATCGCCGACAACGCTACCACAACATCTTCAGTTGTATCCGGTCAGCTGGCTTTCCAAGCGAGGACATTTGGCCCGTTGCGATCGCGTTGTGGGATGAGCAACTGTTCTTTGAGGTGCACGAGTGGTTGGAACAAACCTGGCACCAGAGCCAGGGGGCCGAAAAAGAAAGTTATCAGGCCGTGATATGGGCTGCCGGCGTTTACATCCACCTGGAGGCCGGCCGCAGAGCCTCGGCTGTCCGGCTGGCCACCAAGGCAGCTGACGGCTTGTTCCGCCATCGCAAAATACTGGCCGGTCATTTTGGTGTAACCCGCTTGCTTGACAAACTCAAATCCCTTGATCCGGTGCCGCCCAAATTAAGCCCCTCGCTTCCGGCCGCTGCCCGGACCGGCGCCGGCTAGGGTGTCACCGCATCGGGGGCAGGCTGCATGCCAGAAACGCCTATGCCAACGCGCACAGACCAAACAGGGCTTATAGCCGCCTTTGATGTGTATTATCAAAATGATGGACGGTCTTCCACCGTCGCCGTTAGTATCAATGCGTATGCGGATGCCCAGCCGGTTAGCGTATATCGCGGCCTGCGATCCAATGCGCAGCCGTATGTCCCCGGCGAGTTTTATCGCCGTGAGTTGCCGTGTATTCTCGAGCTGTTGGAAACGTTTCCGGTCGCTCCGCGGGAAATCATCGTGGACGGATATGTCATGCTGGGGTCCAAGCCGGGTCTGGGGCGACACCTTTTCACGGCTCTCGGTGGCAGCATCCCGGTGATCGGTGTGGCCAAATCGGCCTTCAAGGGTGCCGGGGGTGTGCCTGTTAAGCGTGGTCGTAGCACGCGCCCGCTCTATATCACTGCGGCGGGCATGGATGTAGATGCAGCGGCTGACAACATCCGTAAGATGCATGGCCGCCACCGCATCCCAACCCTGTTGAAGCTGGTTGATCGGCTGGCGGGGGAAAATGCGGGGGGGCACTAGATGTGTCGGTGGTGCTATTCAGCCGATGGCTGACCCTTGGCAATTTCTTTGTACAACTCGCCGGCCCAGCGGTAAACGGGCGTGGTCTTGTCCGTTTCCAGGTGAAGGACTTTCATCACGGTACTACGGGCTGTGGGGCCGTCCGCGAATCCTTCCCAGAGGATCTGGGCTTTTAGCAACAGGGCCTCGGGAAATTCGGGATCTTTGGCCAGGGCGCTTTCCACGCTGGCCAGCGCATCTTCGAAGCGCTTTTCGGTTTTACTGACCCGCGCCTTGGTCAAATCACCTTCCAACTGCTCCCGCAATGGTACCCGGGCCCGCCCCCCGCTATAGAGCATTCCGGCCGACCCTCCGACAAAACCGGTGATGGCCATTACGACGAGGGTGGCCACCGGAGTGCCCAGCAAGATGATGGCGATTTTGATTCCGAAACGGACCGGCAGGAAGATGGTTATGAACAGCATCGGAAACAGGACCCAGCAATAGACCCTGATAAAGTAGGTGCGCGCAGCGGTGTCAATGTCTTTTAAGCGTTTCAGGTCGGTCTCCCCGGTTTGCGGTGCTCCCCATGGAACGGCTTGGTTTACAGTGACGAAGCTTAATCTATGGGGGCGCACCTGTCAAAAGAGGCTGACCGGAGCGGGGCTTACTTTTCGGCCATGTCAAAGGCTTCCAGGAACTGTCCATATCCGGCGGCTGCCATGTCATCGCGCGGTATGAAACGCAGCGAAGCCGAATTGATGCAATAGCGCAGGCCGGTCGGGCGGGGTCCATCGTTGAAGACATGCCCCAGATGTGAATCCCCATATTTGCTGCGGACCTCGGTTCGTACCATGAAATGACTGGTGTCTTTCAACTCGACCACATTCGCCGGTACCAGCGGGCGCGTGAAGCTGGGCCAGCCGGTCCCTGATTTGAATTTGTCCACGGAGCTGAAAAGCGGTTCGCCCGAGACGATATCCACATAGATACCGGCCTGTTTATTGTCCCAGTAACGGTTGTTGAAGGGTGGTTCCGTGCCATCTTCCTGGGTTACCCGGTATTGTAGCGGGGTCAGGCTCTGGCGCAGGGTGGCTTTATCGGGGAGCGGATACTGGCTGCCGGCCGATGGGGGCGTTGACGACATGATCTGGGCGGTTTTCAGGTTCTTCTCCGCATCACCCCAGGCCTTGGCCAGGTAGCGGTCGCGTCCGGAATTGGAGCGGTACAGCTTATACCGGATGGGGCTTTTTTTGTAGTAGTCCTGGTGGTAATCTTCCGCTACGTAGAACGGTCCCAGGGGCAACAGTTCGGTCGCGATGGGCGCGTCGAAGTGGCCGGAGGCCATCAGCTGCTTTTTAGAAGTCTCCGCCTGGCGGCGCTGGGTGTCGTCGGCGTAGAATATAGCGCTACGGTACTGCGGGCCGCGATCCACGAATTGCCCGCCGCCGTCCGTGGGGTTCACGTGCCGCCAGAAGATATCCAGCAGCTCCGGGTAGGTAATTCTGGTGGGGTCGTAAATCACCTTGACCGCTTCGATATGCCCGGTGCCGCCGGTCGATACCTGCTGATAGGTCGGGTTTTGAAGTTGACCGCCGGTGTATCCGGAAATGGCCTCGATGACCCCGTCTACTTTTTCGAAATCGGATTCCGTGCACCAGAAGCAGCCGCCGGCAAAAACCGCCTCGCGGGTCTCTTTGTTCGTTATGGGTTGTTTTTCCATATTTTTATCCATGCTGATGACGTTGTGGGCGATGATAAATATCGCACCGGCGACGATCAGGCCTGTAATGATGGTTTTCATGATGAACCTCCCGGTAGTTGTGCGTATACACGCCGGAAATCGGTCATTAAAATGAGAATAAGCACTTGGTCCAGAATTACAACTGCGGCGGCCACTGTCCGGCCGATCCTGCCTTCCTGGATACATGGTAAGTTCCAGCAGGTGGGAATATGTCACCGGAATGTAAAAAAAAGGTAAAAAAACATACCGACCAATCATCGACGAGGACGGTAAATGAGGCTGGAACCTGACACGGGGACAAAACGGTCCGCTGTTTCCGGAAGGCGCTCATGGGCACCGATGATCAGGGTGCCATGCGGCTCCAGTCTTGTAGTTGCCCGCTCAAAAGCGGCGCTTTTTTGAGGATCCCGGTAGTAGGTGAGCAGGTTGTTGCGGAGAAAAATGATGTCGAACAGTCCCGACGGGGTTTGCCCGGCGACCAGGTCCTGGCAGGCCCAGGAGATATTGGTTTTCAGTTCCGGGCGGATGTATAACCGGCGGCCGCCCTTCCTGCTTTTAAAAAATCGTCCCAACTGTTGTGCGGACAATTCGCGGACACTGCCACGGTTGTAGACACCCTCCCGGGCCTGGGCCAGGTAATCAGAATTCATATCCGTGGCGACTATTTCCAGGCGCGGGCGGGCGGCCTTATCCAATTCGAGCGCTTCCCAGGCCATTTTGAGGCTGTAGACTTCCTCACCGCGAGCACAGCCGGCCGTCCAGATGCGGACTTGTTCGGGGTGTCTGGATATCAGGTTGGGCAGTATGTTTTCTTCCAGAACCGTCCAAACCCTCCGGTCCCGGTAGAATCGGCTGATAGAGACCGTTAGCAGGTCCAGGCAGGTGTCATGGGCGGTTTTATCAGTAGCCAGTATCTGCAGGTAACGTTCAATTCCACGGCAGTCCAGAGTCTGCATGTGCCGGGCTATTCGCTTTTTAACACCCTTGCGGACTTTGCGGTACCCTTTCCAGGAACGGTTGAAAAAGTCCAGCAGATGTTTAAACTGATGATCATCCATAGGCTAGGTCTATAGGTGGAAGGCAGAAGGCTGAAAGTAAAGACGGCCCCAAAGCCTACGTTCAATATCATCAAAAGCAGACTTTGATTTCAACCAAATTGACTAAGGAAAACCGATTTTTTAGATTTTTCTTCAGCCTTCAGTCTTCGACCTGAGAACCTAAAACTGCCTGCCTTGCGAAGGAGGCGAACCGGCGGGACTCATGGTCATTGCCCTGCCGTTTATAAATGTGGCTGATACGGCGATAGTACACCTGCCGATTGGCGGGATCTTCGCGGACCAGTTCGAGATACAATTCGAGGATCTTGGTGGAATGGTCGCCGGTAGTAAAACTGGTTTCGGCATACCGTTGTTTGACCCTAGGATCGACTTGGATTCCACAGCCCGTACAGGTACCCATGATTTCACCATATAAATTGCGCGCTTCCGCGTACCGGCCCTGGGCTTCGTATGCCCCGGACAGGGCCTGGGCGATCTGGCTGTCCCAGCCAAAATCAGCCAGCAGGTGTTGGAAAAAATCGGCAGCCTGTTCGAACTGCCCGGCGCGCATAAACGTTTCACCGGTCAACATCTTGGTCGGCAGTAGCTCGGCCAGGGATGGCGGGCAGGTAGACAGTAACTTCAGGGCGTCACCAAAAGTACCTGCTTCCCACAATATTTCACACATCAGGTGATAGGCCCGCAGCGAATCGGGATAGTCTGCTATAAAGCCTTCCAACCGGGTCCGGGCCGTTTCATGGTCACCCTGGTTCAGGTGGGCGGTGGCCAGCTCTAAAGTAATGTAGTTCGCCCCAAACGGATAAGCCTGGGCGGCTTCCGTCAGCAGGGGCACGGCGGTATCAAAATCGCCGCGGTTCAGGGCGACGAATCCCGCTTTAAAATTGTCGGGATAGGAGCGATAGGCCGCTTTTTCTTCATCTTCCAGGGCATTGCACAGGGCTTCAAAATACTCTTCATCGGAGCCAGTGTCCTGGAGGATGGGCACTTCCGTCGCGGATTCATAAAAGTCAAACGTTTCCGGATCGTCAGTATCTGTTGGAATGTTCGCGATCAGGGCCTCTACGTCGGCGGCCAGATTTGCATCCGCCGTCAGTTCCAGGGCCAGGTCCAACAGCTCACGAGCCTCGGTGGGGCAGCCTGCTTTAATCAGAGCGGCGCCTTCCCGGCGATGGTCACAGGCCAGGGATTCCTTGCAGCGCTGCAGCTTGTCTTCCAACTGACTGCGGTAACCGGGTGATACCTCCGGCCGCCGAACCAGACGTGCCAGTGCTTTCTCATATTCAATCTTCGCCTGACCATAGGCCCCGGTGGCGACATAGGCATCGGCTTTTTGTTCGATTTTTTGGGGTGTCCCTCCAGAGATAAGATCTATCAGTCCCATGGAATCAGCCTTGATTATCGATTCATTTTGACCGCTCAGTCTTGCAACCAGCTTCGACATATGCCAAAGTTGCCCCGGCAATAGTCGCACCTAGTCCGGAAAAATAGGTCTTATCCGGAATTTATGCAACGATAAATGGACAGACGGCTGTTGACAGGTACGTCATATGCATCCAGATTGCCGGCTTTCCGGCCGAGAACCACATAAGGAGTATGGCGATGAGTACTAAATTGCTGAACTGCGTTGAGATTGATCCTGATTCTGATCCGGCCCACGTGGTTATTTGGCTGCACGGCCTCGGTGCGGATGGAGAAGGTTTTAAAGCCTACGCGGCAGCCGTACAACTGCCCAAGGATCTGGCTGTCCGGTTTGTCTTTCCCACGAGCCCCAAGCGGTCGGTGACGGTCTGCCTGGGAACGAGCGACTTTGCCTGGTTTGATATGCCCGATGGCGATGTCACTGGTAAGATGGATTTGGACGGGATCGAGGCCTCCGTCCAGCATTTGCGCAACCTGATTCAACGTGAATTGGACAGGGGGATGCCACCCGAAAAAATCCTGCTGGCCGGGTTTTCGCAGGGCGGCACCATCGCATTGCTCACGGCCCTTGGCTATGAAAAACGTCTGGCCGGTGTCCTGGCCATGTCCGCCTACCTGCCGACTTCCGAAGCCCTGGAGAAAGAGTGCCGGGAGGTGAACCGCCAAATCCCCATCATGATGGCTCACGGCGAACTGGACCCGGTAATTCCGATTCCCGTAGCGGAAAAAGCGCGGGATGCTCTTATCTGCATGGGTTGCACCGTTGAATGGTACACCTACCCCATGACACACCATGTCTGCATAAAAGAAATCGCCGATATTCGCAAATGGCTGCTGAGGGTGTTGCCGGCGACCTGACCATGGACGGAAAGATGACCCTGAAATGATGACAGCAAATACACCCCCATTGCGGGTTGCCTGGTTGGTATGGGGCTTGGGCGCCCTGTTGTACCTGATGGGTTTTTTCCAGCGGGTAGCGCCCGCCGTTATGACCGATGAGCTGATGCGCGCATTCAGTATCAATGCTGCCGGTCTGGGCAGTCTTTCGGCCTTCTACTTTTATAGTTATGTCGCCATGCAGATTCCCACCGGGGTTCTGGCCGACCGCTGGGGGCCCCGGCGCCTGCTGGCGGCGGGGGCCCTGGTGGCCGCTCTGGGAACCGGGCTTTTCGCCCTGGCCGAGAGCCTTTTCTGGGCCGGCATGGGTCGGCTATTGATCGGCGGCAGCGTGGCGGTGGCCTTTGTCGGGTTGCTGAAAGTGGCCACCAATTGGTTTCCAGTCCGGCTGTTTGCCTTGGTTTCGGGGTTGGCCCTCTTCAGCGGCATCGTCGGGGCGGTGTTTGCCGGGCCACCCCTGCGGTTCATGATGGGCTGGTACAACTGGCGGATCATCATTGCCGGATCGGCGGTTGTGACGCTTGGGATAGGCATCGGCATCTGGGTATTCGTGCGGGATACCCCCAGCGAAAAAGGGTATGCGGAATTCGTCCAACTGGGTGCAACGAACCAACAAGCAAGCCGGCCCGGTATTATGGGTGGGCTGATAGAAATCTTCCGTTACAGCAATACTTGGCTCCTCTGTTTCATACCGGGTGCGGTGGTTGGGGTGGTCCTGACCTTTTCCGGCCTCTGGGGGGTGCCGTACCTGGCGACGCACCACAACCTGTCCACTGCAGGCGCCTCGGCCCTGGCAACGACCCTGATGGTTGCCTGGGCCGTGGGCGGACCGGCCTTCGGCTGGTTTTCGGACCGGGTGGGGCGGCGCAAAGCACCTTATTTCTGGGGTTGTGCTGTTTCGTTGGCGGCCTGGGGTGGAATTTTCCTGCTGCCCGACCTGCCGATGCCCGCACTGGTGAGTCTGCTGGCGATTGCCGGCTTTTGTTCCGGCTGCATGATTATTGGTTTTGCTTTTGCCAAGGAATCAGTGCCGGTCCATCTGGCGGGAACGGTTTCCGGGTTGGTGAACATGTGCACCATGGCCGGCCCCATGATTCTGCAACCGGCCGTGGGGTGGATCCTCGATCAGAAATGGCAGGGCCAGATGGCAAACGGCATCCGGGTGTATCCCCTGGAAGCCTACCAGGCGGGCTTTGCGCTTATGCTGGCCTGGCTCCTACTGGCTTGTATCCTTTTGATATTTACCCGTGAAACGAACTGCTGCCAGATAGTTTACACCGATGAGCAGGCCTGCCCGTCTTAACCCGAGTATTGCCTGGAATTCTTTTGGCACAATAGATTTAAAAAATATTTGGGGATACCCAAACTGTTCCCAACACGTTTTGCAGGTGACGCTTTGTAACCTGCGCTGATTTGCAGGAACGCGGAAATCTTCACCCTGCGGACTCGTGAAATACTCGGGTTTAAGACCGTATGGTGATTGCCTGCCTTGCTACGAGTCAGGCACTGCCATACGCGAAATTTGACCCGCAGGTGAAACTAGCATAGGATGGGCTCATCCTGCCAACCCAAAAGGAGCGCCTATGTACCTGCCAACTATTTATACAAAATTTTCTGAAAAGTACCCGGAGATTTTCAACCTCTATAAAGACCTGGGCGTTGCCTGCCGCAACGCCGGCCCGTTGAGTGAAAAGGAACAGAACCTGGTAAAACTCGGTATAGCCATCGGTTCCAGTTCTCGGGGCGGCATCATGTCGCACACCCGCAAAGCCCTGGCATCCGGTGCCTCCGAAGATGAAATCCTCCAGGCGGTACTGCTGGGCTTGACCACCATCGGGTTCCCCCAGATGATGGCCGCCATGAAATGGGTGGATGAAGTTTTGAGCGAAAACGCATAGGCGTAATTGCAAAACCGCCAACCAGGTGATTTGACCCTGAACCGAGCCCCATACGAAGACGCCAGGTAGTCTCATTTCTGGCCCGAAACGGGCGCTGCTATCAACCTTGGCTTGCTTTGAGGTACGGCACCCATGTCCCCCTTGACTGCCTGGATCTAAGCCACTTACGCGGATATGAGACGAAGAAGGGTAATCTCCGAGGGAGAACCCAGCCTCAGGGGCGGACCCCAGTAGCCGGTGCCCCGGCTGATGTAGATCTGGGTGTTTTGGTGCTGATGTAAACCGGCCACGTAGGGCTGGAAGAAAGGCACCATGAAATTCCAGGGAAAAAACTGGCCGCCATGGGTGTGACCGGATATCTGCAGGTCGAAGCCGGCTTTGGCGGCAGCAAAGATATTTTTAGGCTGATGGGCCAGCAGGATTTTGAAGTCCACCGGTGGGGCGTCCCGGAGCGCACTTTGGGGGTCCGATCGGTGGCTGTCATAGAACCGGCCGGCGTTGTAATCGGTGACGCCGCCTAGCAGGATCTTCCGGCTGTCATGTGCGATGATGCGGTGCGAATTGTTCAAAACCGTGAAACCGAGGCTTTGCACTTTTCTTATCCAGGCCGGTGCGCCGGAATAGTACTCGTGATTGCCGGTTACGAAGAAGTTGCCGTAGCGGCTGCGGGTAGCGGCCAGCGGTTCCACGTCGCCGGAGAGCCGACGGACCGAGCCGTCCACCAGGTCGCCGGTGAGAGCCACGATATCGGCATCGAGTTGGTTTACTTTACTGACGATACCCGCCACGTAAGGTCTTTTTACCGTAGGGCTGATATGGATATCCGTGATCTGCACGATCCGAAAGCCTTCCAGTTGGGACGGCAGGTCGCGGAAAGGAATCTCAACCGCTTTTACGTCGGGAACGTCCCGGGCTTCAGCCAGCCCGTAACCTGTAAACAGCAGGGCCGCCGTTGATACCCCGCCATTCATGCCGTAGGCCAGGAACCGGCGGCGGGATTCACCAAAACCCGCAGCCTTAGTCGGGGCATCTTTGGCGCGCCGGTGCAATCGTTTGGCCAGTGTCAGAACCATCAGGCCGGCATCGCGCAAAAGCAAAATCGTAAACAGAAAACTCAGATAACCGGCCCCCAGATACCCAATCCAGGCCAGCGCCGCAACGCCGAATCCGTCGGCGTCATAGCGCCTTAAAATGATAGATATAATCGGCAGCCACATCATAACCACGATGCCCATGGTTACAGCGATGCGGGTGTAACGGCCCGGGCGGGTCTTCCAGAACCAACGCCTGGAGATATAGATGCCGAGCGCGGTCATGACCAGGGTGTATGTGCAGGCAAAGATCAGAAAGTTCATCACGTCATCCGTTTCGAATCGATACAGTTATTCAAACCATAACCACACTGGTTCGAATGACAAGTCCGCCGGCGATTGTCCCCTTTTCCCGGAAGTTGCCCGCCCGTATATTTCAGTTGACCGATAGGAATCGGTTCAGTACAATCTGAAATATAAACCTCCGGAAAACTTCGTTTTTAAACCATCTGCCCGAAAACTGCCGCTGACCATCCGGTTTTAGAGTATGCAACCCTGCGCAGATGCCACCTCTTGTCCACCGCCGCCGATCGATGGATTCTAACCACCCTGTCTGAGCGTTAACAGAACGTACAAAACAGGATCGTGCCATGAATTCATATCGACCGCCCCGGACGCAACACCTACCGCCGCTGCAGGTTGGAACCGCCCACCCGACCGTCCGGCCGTCTGCGTCTATGGACCGGCAGCGTTACCGCAGAGTGCGGCGATTTTTTCTGAAAGTCCTGTGGCGGACCTTCTGGTGGGATGTGGTCTGGAACCTGCCGATCCTGCGCTGGTTTCATACATCCTCCGTACCCCGCTGGCAAAAAACCGCCCGTCAATACCGGGAACTGGCCACCAACCTGGGCGGGGTGCTCATCAAGCTTGGCCAGTTTCTCAGTACGCGGGTGGATATTTTCCCACCCGAAGTAACCGTTGAGCTCGCCGGGCTCCAGGACGAGGTTGCGCCCGAGCCGCTTGCTGACCTGATTGGGGCTATCGAGGCCGATTGCGGCTGTAGGCTGGATGACATGTTTCTTCACTTTTCCAGCGAGGCCGTGGGGGCGGCGTCTCTCGGTCAGGCCCACGAGGCGGTACTGCTGACCGGTGAGAAAGTTGTCGTCAAGGTACTGCGTTCTCACATTCATGCCCTGGTGGAAACTGATCTGCAGGCCATGCGGTCTGCCTGCCGCTGGCTTGTCCTGATGCGACATGTCCGCAATCGCATGGATCTCAACCTGCTCATGGAGGAATTTGCGGCCACGACACGGGCTGAAATGGATCTTATGCAGGAAAAGGAGAACCTCAAACGATTCGCCGCTGATTTCGAGGACAATCGCCACGTCTATGTGCCGGCCATATTTGAACCTTATTGCAGCGCCCGGATGTTAACCATGGAGAACGTGGCGTACATCAAGATTGCGGACACCGGCGCCATACGGGCTTGTGGGATCGATTGCGCCCGGGTAGCCGACCGCCTGTACGACATTTATATGCACCAGATTTTTATCACCAATTTTGTGCACGCAGATCCCCACCCCGGGAACATCTATGTCCGGCCGCTGCCGACAACCCAGGAGCGCTCCGCCGGACTTAAGCGCTTTGTACCCGGAATGTCCGTCCCCTTTGTGCGCGACCGATCTTTCCAGCTTGTCTTTATCGATTTTGGTATGACGGCCGTCATTTCCGAACGGCTCAAAACCGCCATGCGTATGGGGGTTATCGGTCTCGGCACCCAGGATTCCCACAAAATTGTCCAGGCCTATGTGGTGGCCGATGCGCTGCGTCCCGGTACGGACCTGCGTTTACTGGAAGAGGCACACCGGGAATGGCTCCAGAAAATCTGGGGCCTCGGCCTGGGAAAATTGCACGAGAAGGCTTTGCGGGAGGCCCGTTATTTTATGCGTCAATACCGGGATCTGATTCTGGACATGCCTTTCCAGATGCAGGCCGATTTGCTTTTCATTGGACGGGCCTTGGGCATTCTGGTGGGGCTGACAACCACTATCGATCCAAAATTTGACCCTTGGACCAAAGCGTTTGAATATTCAAAACGATTTACGCGGCAGGAACTAAAGGAGGAATGGCAAGGCGTCTGGGAAGAGTTGTTTATGCTGGGCAAACACGCCTGGAGCATACCCGCCCACATGGAGCAGGTCCTAGCCCGGGCGAAGCAGGGGGCCCTGACCGTGCAGGTCTCGCTCTCCGCAGATACGCGCAAAGCGATCCGGCGTATCGACCTATCCGTGAAACGGTTTGCCTGGATGGTGCTTACCGCAGCCTTGTTGATATCCGGCGTAATATCCGGGCCAGATCAGATGTTCGGATTAACCCTGATTGTTCTCTCGATTCTGTCATTTGCATGGGGGATGCGCAAAGGTCCTTGATCTCGTTCTGTGCGAATCCGCCGGCAAGGAAACCTTGCTTAAAGCCTGCCCTGGGGCACCTGCCTGAGGTCCCAGCATCAACCCGTCAATGTATCCCGTCCAATATCCCGGATTGGCCTGTGCGGCGGCCACCTGGCGATTTTCGTCATCATTTAACACCGACAGCTGCCAATTTAATGTCGAAACCGGACGACGACCGGTTGCCGATCCTCAACGAACGCTTTCTACCCCGGGCCCATCTGTTCGATAACAGGCTTATTTTCTCTGAACGTGCGCAGAGGGCATGAATTCGGTACGGTTATTGCACAACATATAGTGTAGTGAAGCACAGTAGAACACAAGGAGGTGTATCATGAAGAAACATGTGGCCTATCCCCGGTATTATGATTTATTCGAATACCATGGAAGCACCCAGGTCGTCAGAATTCGCAGGCAGGGCAAGCGTATCCTGCGCAAGGACTGGCTCACTTTCAACTCGGTGGAAGAGGCGTTGGATTATTTCAATAGCGGCTGCAGCTGAAGCCTGCGGAATAGAAACCCGAGAGCGGACATGTCCGCTGTTTCAAAGGCGGCCGTTGCATATCTGGTTTGATTGTTGGGCGACAATGTGACATAAAGATTCGCCAAGCTCCATTGGGAGCGCTGTCGACCATTCCGGAAGAAGGAGATGACTGATGCTCGCAAATTTGAAACGCTTTTTCAAAAAGGACGGTGCCGATGCGACCGGAAACGGAACCGAAGACCGGGCGCACAAACTGCGGGTAGCCACCTGCGCCCTTTTCCTGGAGATGGCGCGCATAGATGAGGTGTTTACGGCCGAGGAAATGGAAACCATTTTGGGCATATTAAAAGATAAATACGGGTTGTCTGGAGAGGAAGCGGACGTCCTGATTGCCGAGGCCGACCGGGAACTGGAAGAGAGCGTTGATCTCTGGCAGTTTGCCCGGCTTATCAATGCGAACTACAGTGTGGACGAAAAGATCGAGATCATCGAAACACTCTGGCACATGGTGTTTGTGGATGGGAAAATGGACCAGCATGAGCACTACTTGATGAACAAATTGAAAAACCTGCTGCGCCTCTCCCAGAGCCAGCTGATCAATGCCAAACTCAAGGTTAAAAACGCCGATTAATTCTCATTTTTTTGCCTACCTTTACGACCCGCGATTTTGGCGATGACCCACCATAGCAAAAAGCCGCTGCCGATCATCATCAGTTTGGCTTTGAACGAAATGTGAATGTATGTCTGCACGGTGTTGCCTGAGAGGGCCAACAGCAGTATGCCGCCGCCGATTAAAATTTGCCTCAGATACCACCGCCACGAAACCGATGTAGGTTGATCGCCGGGAGACACGCGGTCAGCCCCGGTGACCTTATCCCGGGCCCTTTTCAAGGCCTGGAGCTTCTTTTCGGTTTCCGCCCAGGCACGCTCGCGTGACAGTTCTTGTTCCCGCCGGGCCTTTGCGGCTGCTTCCTTGTGGAGAATTCGGCTCCGGATTGCCGCCTGGCGTTCATTTTTTCTGGCTTGCGCCGCTCTTTTTTCTTCTTCAGCAGTCCGGCGCTCGTCCTCACGGGCCTGCGCCGCTTTCCGCGCATCCGCGAGCTTTTTGGCCCGGGCCAGTGCTGCCAGGCGGCTTTCGGTGCGGGCCCAGGCGGCTGCCCGGTCGTCAGCACGGAACGCTTCCGACATAGGACCGGAGGCCCTGGTGCCGGAAGCTGTTCTCTCAGGGGGTGATGATCCGGCGGCCATACCGCTTTTCGCAATATGCCGACTGACGATATCAAATGCCGTGTTGATGGCCTTCAATTTTTCCTCGGCCTTGGCCTGCAAGCGCGGATTGTGAGCGTAACGATCAGGATGCCAGACCGCGATTAGATCGCGGTAGGCCTGGCGAGCCTCTTCCAGCGAGGCCTCCGGGCCGATCTCCAGGACGTGATAATACTTCAAGGGGTCCATAGGGCAGTCCAAAGATAAGAACCTATCTCAAAAAACGGATTTTGGTTCTATATGACGCGAAGCTAAGGCCTAACGTGTTGCAAGGCGGCCGTGAGGATCCCCGCGTTGCGGGACTTCCCGCTTATTGTTTTCCTTAGATGTGGGTCGTAAACCTAAGGAATACATCAGGTATTTCGAGGATTTATTCCGGGCGCGCAATAAAGTCTATCGGCCGTAGCTTAAGCAGAGGCTGAAGTTTGGGCCAAAAGACTTTTTTGAGATGGGTTCAAGTACTGGCTGCAATATAGGGTAGTGACCCAGGCATGGCAAGGACTCAAAAGCGGGTGGGGTTTGACCCGTCGAGGGGGAACGCGCACCGACGGCAGGCCTCAGACTGCGGATGGCATTATTTCTGTTATCTTGTGGGTCACTTGCTCCAGGTTGAATGGTTTCTGGATAAACCCGTCGCATCCGCGGGCCATGATCTCGGAAGCCTGTCCATCAAGACTGTAACCACTGGATAGCAGTACCCGGGCCCGAGGGTTGATTTCCTTGATCTTGTCGAACAAGTCACCGCCACTCAGGTCGGGCATGATCATGTCCAATATGACCAGCGAGATTTCCCCGCTTTTCTGCTGGTAGATCTCCAGAGCATCCTGGCCGCTGGTAGTGCTGATGACCGAGTAGCCGGCCATGGTCAACATTTCCGACGCTACTTCCGTCACCATTTCCTCATCGTCCACCAGCAGGATTTTTCCCCGACCCTTGACGATCTCTTCCGGTTTGGATGCCTGCTCCTGCGCCCCGATATCGGATGCAATCAAGTAGATGGAGAATGTTGTTCCGTAGCCGATTTTAGAGTTTACATCGATGTAACCACCATGAGCTTTGACGATCCCGTACGCCGATGCCAAACCCAGGCCGGTGCCGCGGCCCATGTCCTTGGTGGTGAAAAAAGGATCGAATATTCGTTCAATGGTCCCCGCGGAAATGCCGGTTCCGGTGTCGGTTATCTGCAGGCGTATGTACCGGCCCGGTTTGGGAACATAGGGCCGGTTTTGCATCATGGTATGGGTGACGTTTTCAGTCTCCAGGTAAAGATCACCGCCGCCGGGCATTGCATCGGCGGCATTGATATAGATATTCATCAGGACCTGTTCGATCTGGCTGCGATCGGCCTTGATTGCGCAGGGCTTGGCATTGAGCCTTTCGTGAATGTGGACCTCCCGTCGTGTGCGCCCAAAAGTTTCGGCGGTTTCCCGGACCAGGAGATTGAGGTCGATGGGCCGGATTTCATACTGTCCCTTGCGGGCGTATCCCAGCAGGTGACGGGTGAGGCGCGACCCGCTCTGGATCATCTTTTCAATAGAGACCAGTTTTTTGAAATTCTGGTTGTGTTCGTCGGTATCAAGTAACATCAGGGTTACGTTGCCCTGGATACCCATCATCAGGTTGTTGAAATCGTGGGCGATGCCGCCGGCCAACGTGCCGATGGCCTCCATCCTTTCGGCGTGTTGCAATTGGGCTGTTAGTTTTTTGTGTTCGGATATATCACGCAGGCTCACCAGGATGCCATAGGGCCTGCCCTCGTGGTCATCATACCGTGAAGCACTGATGCTTACATCGGTCAACGATCCGTCCTTGTGGTAACGCTTGGTTTCATAGCCACGGCAGGGCGTACCGCTATCGATCAGGTCATGGATAAGCGCCATTGTCGTCGGCCGTTCGGATTCAGGGAGAAACGGAATCTTCTTCCCGATGACTTCTTCGGTTTCCCAACCGAACAATTGCGTAAATACCGGGCTCACATGCCGAACCCGGCCCTGAAGGTCGTACAGGATGATGGCATCCGCCGAAGAATTGATCAGCGATTTATATAGCGCTTCCGCCTTCTTGGATTCTTCGTAGAGTTTTTTCAGGCGCCGCTCATTTTCCGCCAGGGTCTGTTCCGTATTCTTACGTTCGGTGATGTTCTGTAGACTGCCCTCATAATATTGGATGTTGCCGTCTTTGTCGCGGACGGCCTGGGATTGGTTCTCAACCCATATGGTTTTTCCGTCGAAGGTTTGCATCCGGGTATCGAATGTCGTCGTGCCCAGGTTGGCATCCATGAGGGTTTTCCAGCTGCTGCGGTCGGAGGGATCCGTGTAGAGCTGGTTGGCATTCAAGGCGATAAATGATTCGCGATCCGGGTAGCCCAGAGAGCTAATCAATTTGGGGTTGGCATCCAGCACCCGTCCGCCCGGCGTGGTCCGGTACAGTCCGATGGGTACGCCGTCGAAGAGGCTGCGATAATGCTTTTCGCTCTCGGTCAGGGCCATCTGGGTGCGGTTTTGTTCCGCAACCCGCTCTTCTAAATTGGTGACAAGCTCCTTAACGTGTCGCGACATGCGGTCAAAGGTCCGGGCCAGGGCGCCGATTTCATCCTTGCGGGCCAGCATTTCGCCGGTACTGGCGAAGTTCCAATCACCTTTCCCTATTTTTTGGGCCGAATCGCCTAGGTGCTCTATGGGCCGAATATAGCGCAAAGCGGCCCGCCGTCCCAAGCGATAGACCCCGCCAAAGGTCAACAGCAGCAGGGCCATCACACCGCCCGCGAAATAAAGCCCTTCTCTATATACAAACTCTTGATATTTATTTTTTATTTGACCGGCATGTGTGTCCAGGGCAGTAAAGGGGGCGGAAAATTCGTCAACATAAGTGGTGGCGGCAACCATCAATGTTTTGCCCCGCAATTGCATCGACGCCGGGGTCATGGTCATGAATTTTTCGCGGATGGAACCGTCCGGTTCCTGCCAGTTGTAATAACCCGATCTCTCGATACCTTTTAAGGTTGGCTTGAAGATGACCCACCAGGATGGCAGCTTCGTGGAAAGCAGGGCCATGTCCATGTCAATCAACTTTTCATTGGGATGGACGCGCATGATGCCTGTGCCGGCTTCATAGATGCACGTATACCCGGTGACCCCCACTACCTGCATTGCAATTTTTTTGAAATCAGGATCGGTCTGGAGATCCGCCATGGTGGCTTCGGGGTGGGCTTTAAGGTAAATGTCGACCTGAACGGCCACATCACGGGCTTTATTGTCGATAACCCGTTCGCCCAACTGGCGCAGGTGGACCAGTGCCTCCGTATTCAAGTCGTTGATGGATCTGGACAGCAGCTGGCCCACGAAACGGGTGGAGGTGAGGCCTCCGACAAGCGATAATAATAACAGTAGGATAATCGGACCGATGGCAATTAAAACATAGTCGCGGGTAAACTGCCCGGTCATTGAATATTGCCTTTTGCCTATCCGCTTCATGGTCCTCTCACCCTGATTCTTCTTAATTTATGATATTGGTATCAATCAGTATATCGGCCGGTCGGATTAAAACCTTAAGCGAACCTCAATGTAGCCGAGCGTTTATGAGTTGACCTCTCCCTGATTATTGGGTAAGCGATGACGTTGTTTGCGTAAGCTGTTGAACCACTGATTTACCAGCCAAATAAAAAGGAGCGAACGATGGTAAAGCTTGAAACTGATATGGGTGATATCATTATCGACTTGGACGAGGACCAGGCACCTGTGACGGTTGCCAATTTCCTGAACTATGTCAATTCCGGGCATTACGACGGGACAATTTTCCATCGGGTAATCGATGGATTCATGATCCAGGGCGGGGGCATGAATGCCGACATGGAGGAGCGTGCCACCGGTGATTCGATTGAAAATGAGGCGGACAACGGCCTGACCAATGATGCATATACAGTCGCCATGGCGCGGACCATGGACCCGCATAGTGCCACGGCCCAGTTTTTCATCAATGTCAAAAAGAATGACTTTTTGAACCACACGGCCAAAACGCCGCAGGGCTGGGGGTATGCTGTTTTCGGCAAGGTGACCAAAGGACAAGATGTGGTCGACAAGATCAAGGCCGTGGATACCGGTCGCAAAGGCATGCATGCCGATGTGCCCGTTGAGCCGATTGTCATTCAAAAAGCCGAGGTTGTTGAGGCAGAATAAGTCTATATTATTGCAGGGTAAAATGGCGGATAATATCCATCCGCCATTTTTTTAGGTAAGATCCACCGCTGCTGTTAACCGCAGGATCGTTTTCTCCACGAAATCTTCATCCGTCAGGGTCAGCTCAATCGCCTCGTTGGGGCACACCGTTACACACCGGCCGCACCCGCGGCAGGCCGTGCCGATCAGGGCCTGGCCGCTTTCCATATGAATTGCATCCGTAAAACAGACATCCTGGGTACAAGTGCCGCAACCGACACATTTTTTTGTGACCCGGACTTCCACACCAGGCATCCGCGTCAGTTTATTGCCGATTTCCGGGGTGATGTCCGGCAAGATTCGCCAGAGGCAGCAGCAAGGGCAGCAATTGCAAACCGTAAGCAATTTCTGGCCGGGACTTACGCCCAGCCAAACAGCGTCGAGTTTATTGCGGCCGACCATGTGCACCAGTCCGGCTTCCCGGCATCTTCGCACGTGACCCCGGGCTACTCTACGGGTGACGGGACGGCCGAATTTCGGATGGATGTCCATGGCCGCCTGACCCATGAACAGGCATCCCAGGTCGTGGGGGTGGTCTTGGCATTTTGCCGATTCGCGGCAGATGCAGAAATCCATGATCCAGTGATGTTGGGCCTGGTCGATAATGCGGTCCAATACCTGGGAGGGCAGAACCATGTCATTGCGGTCGGAAAGACTTTGGTTGATCGGTATGGAGCGGTCTGCGGGCAGATACATGAGGTCGTCGCCAGCGAACAGCAGGTCATCCAAAAGCTTGCCGATGAGCGGATAGCGTGACAGCTTAGCGATGAAAAACCGACCGGCGAACGTTCGGTTGATGAGCGTCTTTATGCCGTATGGATTGGCCACATTTCCCCTTAAGTCCTATTGACATTTTGAAGGAATCCTAAAGAGTCGTAATGGTAATTCTGTATCAGGAGATGCCGGCGAAGGAAAGCGCAACCTATTTAAAATCGAAGGTGTTTTTCAATGAGATGGTTAATCAGGCTGGATATCAAGGAAAGCTAATTGTAGAATCGGTGTCAGACGTTCCCATAGGGTTCAAGGTCAAGGCGGCGTGTGTTTCTAAACGGAGGAATACTTTTAGTGTTTCGAGGATAGCGCTTACGCTTCACTCCGTGCCAGAAACACGCGCCCAACGCCGAGATCGAACCTTATGGGAACGTCTGACAACGATTCTGGCTATTTTTCGAACATGAGATAGTAAAACACCCACTCCCCGTCATTGATATCGATGGTCAGGTCTGCCCCGCGGGCCCGGGCGTAGATGATATAGGGGGGCTTGGTGGAACCACCGCAGTCGACCTTGGGATGATAATCTCCGGTTTTGCCGTTGAACCAGGAGAGCAGCATGGGGTCCCAGCAGATACCCTTGGCTTTCAGTTTGGCTGCGTAGTGAGCGGTTTCATAGTCCAGATCGGGTTCGTTTAAAGCTATCTTTACATGCTCTCCCAGGTATTCGGAGGGCTTTTGTGTTTCGGTATACATACAGTTCCTCTTATGATTGTCTATGGTTGAATCACAGCTTGCATTTTAAGGTATGCATATCCTGACTATTTGCAACCTTGGCGGTCATTCGGCTGGGCCGTGGATGTTTTTAACCCGGCCCACCTGGCCGTCCGCCAAACGGACCTTGATGCCGTGGGGGTGGGTGGCGGACTTTGTAAGCAAATCTTTTACCACCCCCCGGGTGAGGCGCCCGGACCGTTGGTCTTTCTTTAAAACAATATCAACTTCCAGGCCAGGTTTGATGTGTTTTCTTGTTTGTCCGTCCAAAAAAATCTCCCTTCAACAGAAAGCTCCCCTCCCTTGCCCGTCAAGGGGGAGGAGGAAACAGTTACTTGCCGACGAATGAGTACAACAGCTTAATCTCCTCGGCCCACAGCGAATCGTCCGGCGTCTCTATGACCAGGGGGATATTGTCGAACCGTGGATCGTTCATGATAAATTTAAACGGCTCGAGGCCCAGGGTGCCCTTACCCAGACTGTTGTGCCGGTCCACCCGGGAGCCATGGTCCTTTTTCGAGTCGTTGAGATGCATGGCCCGCAGGTACTTCAACCCGACCATCTTGTCGAATTCTTTCAAGACCGTATCGAATCCTGCGGACGTTTTGATGTCATATCCGGAAGCATAGGTGTGGCAGGTGTCCAGGCAAACACCCACCCGACTTTTATCTTCAACCCCTGCAATCATGGACGCCAATTGCTCGAACCGGAATCCCATGTTGGTGCCCTGGCCGGCAGTGTTCTCAATGACGGCGGTGACCCCCTTGGTTTGATCCAGGGCCAGGTTGATGGATTCGGCAATGCGTGCAATGCAATCTTCGGGGTCTATTTTCTTGAGGTGGCTGCCGGGGTGAAAGTTCAGGTAGCATAATCCCAACTGCTCGCAGCGCTGCATCTCGTCCAGAAACGCCTCCCTGGATATTTCCAGGCCGGCCTCCTCGGGGTGCCCCAGGTTGATCAGGTAGCTGTCGTGGGGCAGGATGTGCTCGGGAGCGAAGCCTGCGTCTGCGCAGTTTTGTTTGAAAAGGTCAATATTGTTGCTTGTCAAGGGTTTGGCTTTCCACTGCCGCTGGTTCTTGGTGAACAAAGCAAATGCCTTTGCACCGATCTTCTTTGCGTTGAGCGGGGCGTTTTCCACCCCACCGGCGGTACTTACATGGGCGCCTACATATTTCATTTCTTCCTCCAGCTATCTTTTACAATACCGGTGCCTTGAAATCGCATATAAACCGACAATAGGAATAAGCTAATCAATTTGGCGAAGGCTGCAACATGAAAAGGTCGAAAATATACAATATTGGCGTGATGCCGATTGCGACGGTTTTGATATCTGCCGAGCCGCGAGGTTCCCGGTTGATTTCCGGTCAATTTTAGGATAGTGCCCACACAAAAAGAAATCGGCAAAAGAAAGACACATTCATGGAAAACGCATTAAATACAATCGGGCTTGACGACTGGTTCCGGGAACAGGCGGAGCCGCCGCGATTGGCGGCTGGCGAATTAGTACGGGTAGTGGCCGCTCACCGGGAGAGCTATACTATTTCCAACGGTGAAGCCGAAGTACCGGCGGAGGTGACCGGCAGACTCATGTTCAGTGCCGCGTCGCCGCTGGATTACCCGGCTGTCGGGGATTGGGTGTATGTAAAGTATGTTGATGATGCCGGTAGTGCGATCATCGATGCGGTTTTGCCCCGCAAGACCGTGCTGAAACGCAAGACTTCGGGGAAAAAGGTCGCGTTCCAGCTCATCGCCGGCAATATCGATACCGGTTTGATTGTCCAGTCACTGGACCAAAATTACAATATCAGGCGCCTGGAACGCTACCTGGTGATGGTGCATGACACGGGCATTGAACCGGTGGTGCTGCTCAGCAAAAGTGACTTGCTTTTGCCGGAAGAAGTGGCGCTGAAGGTGGCCGATATCCACACCCTGATGCCGGAGGTCCGGGTGGTGGCATTCAGCAACAAGGACAAAACCGGGATGGAAGATGTCCGGGAGCTATTCAAGCCGCGGCAGACCTATTGTATGTTGGGATCTTCCGGTGTGGGCAAAACCACGTTGCTCAATGTTCTTTTGGGGTATGATCGGTTCGCAACCCGCACCATTCGCTCTAAAGACGGCAAGGGGCGACACACCACCACCGGCCGCCAAATCATTCAACTGCCCGGCGGGGCTCTGCTCATCGATACCCCCGGGATGCGCGAATTGGGTAATATCGCGGTTGAGGCGGGAATTGAAGAAACATTCAGCGAAATTACCACTCTGGCGGACCAATGCCGGTTTGCCGATTGCAGCCATACGCAGGAGCGGGGTTGCGCCATTCTGGCCGCCCTGGACGCGGGCGAGATTCCCGTGCAGCGTTATGAAAGCTTTATGAAATTGGTCCGGGAATCCGCTTTCCACGAGATGTCATTTCTCGAAAAGAAGAAAAAAGACCGAGCGTTCGGCAAGATGGTCAAAACGGTGATGAAGTATAAGAGAAACAAGCGGTGAGGAAGGTGAGGAAAGCGAGCGCTAATCAATTCATCCCATTTTGAATAATACCGGTATCATTCCTTAGTAGTGTAGCGTTATTGTTTGGCGTGGATTGCTGGCAATAGTTCTCAGTTTAGATATCCTGTGCATACATGTGCGTTTAGACATCATTATTTTAATCCTGACTTCCGCAATGCATCCGAAAGTAGAGGAGAGGCTCTCTTTGCAAATCTTTCCAATGAGAATTTAGGATTGATCCTGAGCACCTCTTGGGCCTCGACCTTCGCTTTATCATCATATCCTGCCCGACTATAGATGGCAGACATCATTATGCGGGCCATCAAATTATCAGGCTCTTGTTGAATTGCTTTCTCACACCAATAAATTGCTTCATTGTACTGGTGCGTTGCAGCGTATGATAATCCTAAACTCCATAGGTATATGCCCGGCGGGATGGGATTTAGTCGTATCGCATATCTATACTCTAAAATGGCCTCCTCTTGCTTTTCCGCAAATGTAAGAACCTTGCCCAATCGAAAATGAGCGTACGCTGAGTTAGGATTTAGTGAAACGGCTTTATTTGCTAATTTAATGGCTTTTTCGTTTTCCCCGATAAGTGAATATGCCCAGGCCAGATTACTATAAGCTTCGGCATAATTGGCATCCAGGTCAATAGCCTTTTCCAATGATTTTTTAGCCTGAATAATGGTCTGCTCTTGGGGTTTGTTTGGGTCAGTCCAGAAATCATATATGTGGGTATTGGCTAATACTTGATAAGCGACAGCATAGTCTGGGTCCAGTGCAATGGCTTCTTTGGCCAATTTCCTGGCCATAGCATTGTTCTCAATATTTTGATTATAATTATAGCTATTGGCTCTCAAGATCAGAAGATATGCTTGAAGGCTTTCTGTGCCCATTGCCGTCGCTCTTGCTTGATCTCCCTCCGTCAACCTTACCTGCATAGCTGCAATTATTTCTTTAGTAATCTCGTCCTGAACAGTAAATATATCTTTTAATTTTCGTTCATATTGCTTCGCACCATAAATGGTGCCCATTAATTGTGTCAACCAGTTGAGCAGTTATTCTGACTTTATCTGACGACTTTTTTACGCTCCCTTCCAAAATGTACTTCACACCCAACTCCTTGCCTATTTGTTGAACCTTCACAGGTTTTCCTTTGTAGGTAAAGGTTGAGTTTCTAGCGATGACGAATAGCTTTGGGACTCTGCTAAGCGCTGCGATAATATTCTCGGTGAGACCGTCGCTGAAATATTCCTGATCCGGATCGCTGCTTAAGTTATCAAACGGTAGAACAGCTATTGAAGGTGTATCCGGCAGGCTAAAAGGGTCTCGCTCTAAGGGACCTAATTGCGTAGGTGGCTGGTTTAACTCCGACTGCCACATTGCCAGAACAGCAATTGTAACAATAGTAACAAAAACAGGGATAAGAAATGCTTTATGGCCCCAAAAGATTGTTTTTTTCTTTCTCGTGTCGGCGATGACAACTCTTGGCTCCATAACAACGCGATATGCCCCCACAGGTTTTTCTATGTTTTTAACCTCCTGCTCACCGAGAAACTCATAGCCAAAAGGCAACTTGGTTTCGATGTGGTCAAATGCAGTTTTAGATATGCATATTCCGCCAGGGTCCGCGAGTGCCTCCAACCGCGCAGCGATATTGACCCCATCGCCATAAATTTTGTCCCCCTCCTGAATCACATCCCCAAGGTTGATACCGATACGAAACTGCATTGCACGATTTTCCGGGAGTTCGGCATTTCTGGTCTTCAACTCTTTTTGAATCGCTACCGCACATTGTACTGCATCAACAACACTGGCGAACTCGGATAGCATATTATCGCCCGTTGAATCGATAACTCGGCCATGGTGCTGACTGATTAGTGTAGCCATTACGTTTTTATAAGCCTCTAAAATCTTTACGGTGGCCGCTTCATTATCCCCCATGAGTTTGCTGTAGTCGACGACGTCGGCACTCATAATGGCAGTGATTTTACGTCTAAACTCATCGGGGCCCATGGCATGTCTCCGTTGCTATACTTCTTTATATTGGCCATTTCAACGCTAACTTCAGATCAGAGTTATAGCTATATTAGAGGAATAGTGAGGGGGATTATGTAGGATACAGTTCCTAATAGATATTATGGTTGGACTTTAATGGTCAAGTCTTAATAATAATTAGGACAACCATCTATAATCATGAAGAATTGGTGCTAAACTAAATTGCCAAATTGTTGATTCGGAAGAGCTAAATATTGTGCCCGATATGAATGAATACCTCTCGCGACCACATACCAGTCAATGTAAAAACCAGATTCAATGTAACTGCGATTATCATGTACATATCAAGAGGCTGAAAACCTTTTGATATCTCCGACAAATCACAATAGCATTCTCACTATCGCAGTTGCACACTACGACCATTAATCCTCAGTTTCACGGTGAAGTAAAAAGGCGTGGATTGCCTTATATAGACCGCGCCTTTTTCAATGCTCTTTCGGCCGCCATAATTGTTGCCAACACGTTTGAGTGCATGCGGTTCAGGCAGGTGATATATACTGTGATAAGATTTAACTATCTGTTGAGACAATTTTTACAGATACCATCCACTCTCACTTCTACCTTATCGATCTGTCCTGGAAAGGTCTTCTGCATGGTTTGCGTTTCAATATTCAAAGTTTCCGGATTGAGACAATCCATCTGGCCGCAACTCTTACAGTAGAAATGCGGGTGCGGGCGGTGGTGTTCATTGGGGGCCAGACCATAGTAGGCCGCCCGGCCGCCGGTGCTGAGGCGTTCGACCATGCCTTCGGCCACAAGCCGATCGAGGATGCGGTAGACCGTAACCCGATTGATGGAACTGCTGCGCTCTAGGGTTTTAAAGATATCTCCGGCTGACAGGGGATAGCTGTTGTTGCCAACCACTTCCAGGACAGCCAGGCGATTCGGGGTTGCCTCCAGGTCTGCGGACATGAGCATTTGTTGATAATCACAATGGTGACACATAATAATCCTCTATTTAATCAGCGGCGGGTGAAGTCGTTCCGCCGTTTGCCGGTTGCGGCATTACTGCGGCAAAGAAACCGAACCGGTCGATCAGCAGTGATATTGAAAACCCGATGCCGGCCACCAGGATAATGGCGGCTCCAGATGTGAGGTCATATGCATACGCCAGCCAGAGCCCCGCGATAGTGAATAGAGCACCCAGCAGACTGGAGCCAATCATCATCTGCATCAGGGAACGGGCATACTTTTCAACGATAAACGGCGGAATGGTTAGAAGGGCGATGACTAGGATCAACCCGACCACCCGGATAACCAGGACGATGGTTACCGCCAGCATGCCGATCATAGCGAAGTAAAGTGCCTTTACCGGCACCCCGCGTATGCGGGCGAACTCC
>Ga0126329_10000036_pt1 | contig 80102 bp, 73 predicted proteins | sample InaspJWI85metaG_FD_104915 | JGI IMG/M metagenome (GOLD analysis project Ga0126329, IMG submission 104915) | Marine gutless worms symbiont microbial communities from Oahu, Hawaii - Inanidrilus sp. 2 OAHU.JWI-85 metaG | ecosystem: Host-associated > Annelida > Digestive system > Unclassified...
AGGGGCCGTCGTCCCAGTCAATGCCCAGCCACTCCAAGGCTTCAAAAATGGCATCCACCGATTCCTTGGTGGAGCGCACCCGGTCGGTGTCTTCGATGCGCAGTACGAAGCGGCCCTGGGTATGGCGGGCGTAAAGCCAGTTAAAAAGCGCGGTCCGAGCACCACCGACGTGCAGGTAGCCGGTGGGGCTGGGCGGAAAACGGGTAACAATGGTAGCCATGGGTAAGTTCCTTATGATGGTAGTAATGAGTCAACAGTTTTGTGGTACTATACGTGCTTAAAATTATATCATTGTAAATTATATCAAATGATTAACGGAATGCTAATTACTCATTCTATATTGTAGTAATAAGTAGTTTTGAAGTGCTCATCCGGGTGGCCCGGGGGCGGCGCGCGCTGGTTGCTGCCTGTCAGGGCAATGGGCTCACAGCGCCGCCCCTACACGTGGGCTAACTCCCAGATTATTTCAAATATATAAAACAAACAGTGAGTTATATATGATTCTGCACATCGCTTATATCGGGCGATGTCCTTAGCATACCCGTATGATTTTCACAATACTACAAAATAAAAAAAGTTGCCGAAAAAGGTTGACAATCTTCAGCATTTCAATTACTTAATGGCCTGCTCAATTTTCGAACCACTTGAATGTATATTTAAAATAATATTAATATGTTAGGAGATTACTAATGGCTGTACCGAAACGAAAAAAATCCAAGTCAAAAAGGGACATGCGCCGTGCCCAGAAAAAAACCGAGGCGCCCAACCTGACAACTTGCCCCCAGTGCGGCGAGGCAAAGCTGCCCCACACGGCCTGCAGCAGTTGCGGCACCTACAAAGGGCGTGACGTACTCGAAAATGAGGAAGATTAAAGGCCCCTGATGCCGGAATCATATAAAAAAGCAGTTGTGGTCACCGGGGGCTCCCGGGGTATCGGCCGGGCGGTTTGCGAGGCCTTTGCCGACCCGAAGGCGCTGGTACTTTTCAATTACAACCAGGCAGCCCATGAAGCGGACAAGACCCGCGAGCTGGTAGCAGCAGCCGGCGGTCAGGCGATCGGCCTGCAGATGGACGTCACCGACGAATCCCAGGTTAAATCCTTCTTCAACGAAGTTCAGCAGCGGGCCGGACGAATCGATGTGCTGGTGAACAACGCCGGGGTTACCCGTGACGGTTTGCTGGTTCGTATGAAAGCGGACCAATGGGATACGGTTCTGGACACCAATCTGAAGGGCGCTTTCAACTGCACCAAGCTGGCGGCCAAGACGATGATGAAGCAGCGCTACGGCCGGATTATCAACATCACTTCGGTGGTGGGTGCAGCCGGCAATCCCGGACAGGCCAACTATGTGGCCGCCAAGGCCGGCATCATTGGTTTTACCAAGGCCGTTGCCCGGGAATTGGCGTCGCGGAATATTACCGCCAACGCGGTGGCGCCGGGATTTGTTGAAACCGACATGACCAAGGATCTGCCCGAGAAGACAAAGGATGCGATGCTGATCCAGATTCCCCTCGGAAGGGCCGCCGAAGCGGCTGAAGTGGCGGCTGCGGTTGTCTTCCTGGCTTCAGACCAGGCAGCTTACATCACCGGGCAGACACTGCATGTTAATGGCGGCATGTACATGTAACGCGAGCTAAGAATTAAAAATTCGTGGATAATAAGGAGAGAGACCATGTCAGTAGAAGATAAAGTAAAAAAGATCATTGCCGAGAAGCTGAGTGTCGACCTTACCGAAGTTGTTCCGGAAGCCCATTTTGTGGATGACCTGGGGGCGGACTCCCTTGATCTAGTCGAACTGATCATGTCCATGGAAGAAGAATTCGATATCGACATCTCGGATGAAGATGCGGAAAAACTGGCAACCGTCAAAGATGCGATTGCATATATCGACGAGCACTAGCAGCAATCTTTAACAAATCTTCCTGTCGGCCTAGCCGATAGGCGACAATTGATTGGTCCAATCTCTTTGTTGGGCAAGAATATTCAATCCTCGTAATATTCTGCGCACATACCACGATGGGCATTGGCTGCACCGGCATCTCCGGTTCAATTTTACGTCCGCCGCAAATAGGACCAAAATCCGTTTTTAGAGATAGCTTATATTTGAACAGTGTTCTTGTTGTTAGAACCTACCGATTAAAAAGGGCTGCTTTGTGAAGAATAGAGTTGTGATCACGGGTGTCGGGCTGGTGACCCCTGTTGGGGTTGGCGTTAAAGAATCCTGGAATGCGCTTTGTGCGGGCACGTCGGGTGTCGGCCCCATTACGCGGTTCGATACTTTTGACTTCAAAACCAAGATCGCCGCCGAGGTTAAGGGGTTCGATCCGCTTGATTTCATGGAAAAAAAAGACGCCAAGCGTACCCAGCTCTATATTGCCTACGCGGTTGCCGCCGCCAAAATGGCCCTTGAAGATGCAGCCCTGGTGATTGACGACGCAAACTGTGAACGCGTCGGGGTCTCTTCGGGCTGTGGTCTGGGCGGTTTGTTCCTGCTGGAAACCGAGGCCCAGAAGCTTGATCGCAACGGCCCCAAACGAATCTCGCCGTTTTTCATCCCCACTATCATAGGCAACATGGCTCCCGGCATGATTTCCATCGTGACCGGCGCCAAGGGACCGAACCTGAGCATGGCGACCGCCTGCGCCGCCGGGACCCATGCCGTGGGTGACGCTTTCAAGATCGTACAGAGCGGGGCGGCCGAGGCCATGATCGCCGGCGGTGTAGAGGCGGTCATCTCACCGTGCTGTATCGCCGGTTTCAACGCCATGAAGGCCCTATCCACCCGCAATGAGGAGCCGCAGAAAGCCTCCCGGCCCTTTGACCGGGACCGCGATGGGTTCGTGGTCGGTGAGGGCAGCGGCATGCTGATCCTGGAAACGCTGGAAGGCGCCCGTGCCCGGGGGGCCAAAATCTACGGGGAAGTCCTCGGATACGGTATGAGTGGTGACGCCTTTCACATGGCTTCGCCCCCACCGGAAGCCGAAGGCGCCGCCCGCTGCATGCAGATGGCCCTGGATGATGCCGAAATGGCCTCCGAGAAAATTGAATACATCAACGCCCACGGCACTTCGACCGCCCTGAATGATGCCTCCGAAACAAGCGCGATCAAAAAGGTTTTCGGCGATCACGCCGCCAACCTGATGGTCAGTTCTACCAAATCCATGACCGGCCACCTGCTCGGTGGCGCCGGCGGTATCGAGGCCGTCTTTACGGCCCTGGCCCTGTCTACCGGTGTCATCCCACCCACCATCAACCTGGAGAACCCGGCGGATGGCTGCGACCTGGACTACGTACCGAATGTGGCCCGGAAAAAGGACATCTCGGCGGCGATGACCAACAGTTTCGGGTTCGGTGGCACGAATGCCGTTCTCATAATGGGTCGCGTGGCATAGATCCGGCGGTCCCCGGATCCGGGTCCAACGAAGCTGTGCCATAATGCCCCCTTTGGCCCCATCTCCGCGTCAGATAAAAATCAAATCCTAAAAATACTAAATGTATTCAGTCGGTTGAAATTTTATCGTCCTTGACCTGGAGCCAAATTGATCATTGTGACACAGCCTCAACATGCAGGTCTAAATCCAGTTGGCCTGAAATGCCGGATGCCGTGCTTTGCACTGCCAAGCCAGAGCCCCTCGCGAGCAATTTCCTCCCCCGTTGCATTTAGGCCTGCTAAAGGCAGGCTTTTTCCATACCTAACCTCTGGAGATGGAGCCCTGAACCTTTGAACCAGCGGTTTGAGGTTCGAGCCAACTTTTTCCTTGTCGTTCGACCAATCACAAGATATCATACCGAGCCAACCAAAACAGTTCCGGTGAACACAATATATGGAAGGAGACAGCGCATGGCTGGCAGCAAAAGAGACCCGGTTATTATCGGTTGTGATCATGCGGCCTACCCGTTGAAAGAGACCGTGAAGGCGTTTTTGACCGAAGCCGGGATCGAGGTCTCCGACGTCGGGACCCACAGTGAAGATTCCGTGGATTATCCGGACTTTGGGGCCGATGTGGCCGGCGGCGTGTCCCGCGCGGAATACCCACGCGGTATCCTATTGTGCGGATCGGGTATCGGGATGTCCATGGTGGCCAATCGTTTTCCCGGTGTACGCGCGGCTTTGTGCAATGACCTGTTTTCGGCAATTATGTGCCGAAAACATAACAATGCCAATATCCTGGTACTTGGCGGTCGGGTGATCGGCGAAACCCTGGCCCTTGAGATCGTGAAAGCCTGGCTGGAAACTGATTTCGAAGGAGGCCGGCACCAGTCCCGCCTGGACAAGTTTGACAAGCTTGAAGATATGTAGTTGTGAGGAGTGCGCGATGAGTATGAGCGTGATAGAAAACATTGATCCCGAGATCGCGGAAGTTATCCGGGATGAATTGGACCGGCAAAGCGGCACCTTGGAGTTGATTGCTTCGGAAAATGTGGCCAGCCCGGCGGTGATGGCTGCCCAGGGCAGCGTCCTCACGAATAAATATGCGGAAGGGTACCCGGACAAACGATACTACGGCGGATGTGAAAACGTGGACGTGGCCGAAAACCTGGCCGTTGAGCGCGCCCAAGAACTCTTTCGGGCCGACTATGTCAACGTGCAGCCGCATTCCGGTTCGCAGGCCAATATGGCGGTCTATTTTGCCCTGTTGGATCCCGGTGACACGATTCTGGGCATGGACTTGGCCCACGGCGGGCATTTAACCCACGGCAGCCCGGCCAGTTTTTCCGGCCGCATCTTCAATTTCGGGCACTACGGTGTGGGCCCAGAAACCGGTACGATCGACTACGATCGGGTCCGGCAGCTGGCCGCGGAGCACCAACCGAAAATGATCGTCGCCGGTGCCAGTGCCTATCCGCGGGTTATCGATTTTGAAACGCTGGCGGAGATTGCCGGTTCGGTCGGGGCGCTGTTCATGGTGGACATGGCCCACATTGCCGGTCTGGTGGCGGCCGACGTGCACCCCTCGCCGGTGCCTTTTGCCGACGTGGTGACATCCACCACCCACAAGACGCTGCGCGGCCCCCGCGGCGGGCTGATCCTGGCCAAGTCCCACCACGGCGCCGCCATCAGTAAACAGGTTTTTCCCGGCATCCAGGGCGGCCCGCTGATGCATGTCATTGCGGCCAAGGCCGTGGCTTTCCGGGAAGCGCTGTCCGATTCGTTTCGGGCTTACCAGCGGGACATCGTGACCAATGCTGCGGCCATGGCCCAGGGTTTGCTGGATGGTGGTGTTGACCTGGTGTCCGGCGGTACCGACAACCACATGATGCTGGCCGACCTGACCAATTTGGACATTACCGGCAAAGACGCCGAGGCCTCGCTGGGCAGGGCCGGGATAACCGTTAACAAGAATTCCATTCCGTTTGAAACCCGCAGCCCCTTCGTGACCAGCGGCATCCGTTTGGGAACCCCGGCCATCACCAGTCGGGGAATGCAGGCGGACCAGATGGGTACCATTGCCGGCCTGATTGCCGATGTTTTGAAAGCGCCGGAGGATGAAAGCCGCATTAAGGCCGCCCGCGAACAGGTAAAGACCTTGTGCCGGGAGTTTCCACTGTATGGGGAGGACCCGCAGTAATGAATGATCCGTCTGAGCGTCCTTCCTGGGACGCCTATTTTATGGATATCACCAGGCTGGTTGCCAAGCGCTCAACCTGCACCCGCCGGGGTGTGGGCGCGATTCTGGTAAAAAACAAGCAGATCCTGGCCAGTGGCTACAACGGGTCTCCGACCCGGGTCAAACATTGTGCCGAGACCGGCTGCCTGCGCGAGCAGCTCAAGGTGCCGTCCGGTGAACGGCACGAACTCTGCCGGGGTATACACGCCGAACAAAATGCCATCATTCAAGCCGCACTGCACGGGGTATCCATCAAAGGCGCGGTACTATATTGCACCAATCTGCCCTGTTCCATTTGTGCCAAAATGATCATCAATGCAGGCATTACCCAAATTGTCTATCTCTCCGGCTATGCCGATGCGATGTCGGAAGAGATGCTGAAAGAAGCCGGTGTGGACCTCATAAAGTTTAATCCAGCGAGCGAGGGGGATAACGATGAAATGTCCGTTCTGCAGTGAGATTGACAACAAGGTAATTGACTCCCGGTTGAGCAAGGATGGCAATGTGATCAGAAGGCGCCGTGAGTGCATCGTCTGTACCCGGCGCTTCACCACCTATGAGCACATTGAAGAGGTGCCCATCATGATCATCAAAAAGGATGGCCGCCGCGAAGTTTTCAACCGTGAAAAAGTTGCTGCGGGCATCAAGCGGGCCTGCGAGAAACTCGACATCAGCATGAATATCATCGAGGAGTTTCTCGAAGACCTCGAGCGGGATCTAAAGGAGACCGGGGAGAAGGAGATCCCTTCCCACGACATCGGCGAGAAAGTGATGGCGAAGCTTCATAATCTTAATGATATCGCATATGTAAGATTTGCTTCGGTGTATCGTGAATTCAAGGATGTCAATGATTTTGTGTCGGAGCTACGCAGTCTGCTGAGCAGCCATAAAACCTGACGCGGACCCTGCACCGGTCCTGCAATTCAAAGCATCTCCCACCAAACTGGATTCCGCTTAAATGAGCCTGCGACCGGGGGCGGCCAGGCCGACCTCCGGTGCCACCCGGCATTTCAAACCCTGCATTGCAAACTGCCGAAAAACACGATAGAGAGCAGGCATTCTTTACGCAAAAGCGAGGTACAATGGATCACCCGTATTATATGCGCCGAGCACTTGATCTAGCCCGCCGAGCAGAGGGGTTTACCTCTCCTAACCCCATGGTGGGTGCGGTCGTGGTCAAAGACGGACGGATCCTGGGGGAAGGCTATCATCAGGCAGCCGGGTTGCCGCACGCTGAAGTAAATGCGCTCGATGATGCCGGTGAGGAGGCCAGCGACGCAATCCTGTATGTTACCCTGGAACCTTGCAACCATACCGGGCGGACGCCTCCCTGCACCGAGAAGATCATCCACTCCGGTATCCGCACGGTCGTGTCGGCCATGGATGACCCCAATCCCCGGGTGGCCGGCGGCGGGCACGCCGCGCTCAAAGCGCAGGGCATCCGGGTCCATCGCAACGTATGTGAGCCCGAGGCCCGGCGCTTGAACGAGGCGTTTGTCAAACATATCAGTACCGGGCTTCCTTTCGTCACGCTTAAATGTGCCGCGACGTTGGACGGCCGCATTGCAACCCGCACCGGTGATGCCCGCTGGGTGACCGGTCCGGCATCACGCCTGCAGGTGCACCGCGTCCGTCATGCCGTGGACGGTATCATGGTGGGGATTAACACGGTGCAGGCGGATGATCCGAGCCTCACCACCCGGTTACCGGCCGATGTGCAATCCAGCCCCCGGGACCCGGTGCGGATCATCTTGGACAGCAACCTGTCAATATCTGAAAATGCAGGCATATTGCGGCTTGACTCCGAGGCGGTAACCCTTATTATATGTGCGGACAGCGTACCTGACGCTGCGCGGGCGCGGGTTGTCCGGCCCGGGGTAGAAGTGGTACCCATGCCAACCGGTAGCGACGGCCGTATCGATCTGGTGGGCCTCATGCAGTATCTGGGAGAACGGGATATCACCAGCCTTCTGATCGAGGGCGGCAGCCGGGTGATTGCCGCCGCGTTTGACGCCGGAATTGTCGACAAAGCCATGTTTTTCTACGCCCCGAAGATCCTGGGCGGGGATGACGGTGTCCCGATCTGTGCGGGACCGAGCCGCGACAGTATGGCGGACAGCATACGCCTAACCGATGTACGGACCGTGCGGTTTGAAGACGACCTGCTGGTCGAAGGGTATGTGCACTATCCCGACTGAGGGTTTGGCAACCATTTTCAAATGGTTCACTAGGAGCATATGTTTACCGGTATCATTGAAGGCTTGGGAACGGTGTCGCAGGTGCGACCGGTGGACGGCGGCAGCCGTCTGACGGTGACGGCGGACTTCTCCCTGGAAGGTACCGGAATCGGGGACAGTATCGCGGTCAATGGGGCCTGCCTGACGGCGATAAGCTTGCAAGGTTCCCGTTTTGCGGTGGATGTATCCCCCGAAACATTGTCCAAGACCACGTTCAAAACGGTCAAAGTCGGCGACCGGGTCAACCTGGAGCGGGCGCTCCGGTTGTCCGACCGCCTGGATGGCCATCTGGTGTCGGGTCATATCGACGGCCTGGGTACCATTACCGGCAAACAACACGAGGGCAACGCCATCGTGGTGACGTTCGCTGTTTCCGAGGACCTTTCCCGGTACATGATTCCCAAAGGTTCCGTGGCGATAGACGGCATCAGCCTGACAATTAACAGTTGCGCCAAACAAAGTTTCAGTGTCAGCATTATCCCCCACACGGCCAAATGGACCACCATTGACCTGAAGGATGCGGGGGCGGTGGTCAACATCGAGACCGATATGCTGGGAAAATATGTAGAAAAATTTATAAACGGAAAACATGAGGAGAGCCGGGAAACACAAAATTCAGAATCCCTGGATATGCAATTTCTGGCGAAAACAGGATTTTTATAGAAAGCATCTTTAGATTCAAATTTGCTTCAAAACGTAAGCGGCCGCTTGAATGACCCCTTCAAGCCGCCCGGGAGTATGAACGATACCATGCCCAAGATTTCTATTGAACAGGCAATCGACGATATCCAGTCAGGCAAGATGGTCATCCTGGTGGATGACGAAGACCGTGAAAATGAAGGCGACCTTACCATGGCGGCCGAATGTGTGACCCCCGAGGCCATTAATTTCATGGCCAAGTACGGCCGCGGCCTGATCTGCCTGTCGCTGACCGGCGAAAAAGCCGATGAACTCAGCCTTCCGATGATGGTGAACAAAAACACCTCGCCTTTCGAGACCGGATTCACCGTATCCATAGAAGCCAAGCGGGGGGTGACCACCGGCATTTCCGCCGCTGACCGGGCAACCACAATATTGACCGCAGTGGCCAAAGATGCCCGCGCCGAAGACCTGGTGAGCCCGGGTCACATTTTTCCCCTGCGCGCCCGAGACGGCGGGGTGATGGTGCGCGTGGGACAAACCGAGGGCTCGGTGGATCTGGCCCGTCTGGCCGGCCTGACCCCCTCTGGGGTGATTTGCGAAATCATGGACGACGACGGAACCATGGCCCGAATGCCGGCCCTGGAGACGTTCAGCCAGGAGCACGGCATCGGCATCTGCACCATTGCCGATCTGGTGGCATATCGAACCCGCACCGAATCTTTCGTGACCCGCGCGGCTGAAACCGAGATTCCGACGGCCTACGGTGGAAACTTCCGCATTGCCGCCTATGAAAACATGATCGACAACCTGACCCACATCGCACTGGTCAAAGGTGAAGTCGATCCGGACCAGCCGACCCTCGTGAGAGTACATTCCGAATGCATGACCGGCGACATCTTCGGTTCCATGAAATGCGACTGCGGCGACCAGCTGCACAACGCCATGGAGATGATCGCCGAGGAAGGGGTGGGGGTTGTGCTGTACCTGCGCCAGGAGGGCCGGGGAATCGGCCTGGTGAACAAGCTCAAAGCGTATGCGCTCCAGTTGGACAAGGGGCTCGACACCGTGGAGGCCAATCGGGCGCTGGGTTTCAAGGATGACATGCGGGATTACGGGATCGGGGCCCAGATCCTGGTGGATCTGGGGGTGCGCAAAATGCGTCTTTTAACCAACAACCCCAAAAAGATGGTGGGTCTCGAAGGGTACGGCCTCAGTGTTGTAGAGCAGATTAAAATCGAAGTTCCGGCCAATGAACACAATGAATGCTATCTCGAGTGCAAGAAGTTGAAAATGGGCCACATGCTGGACATGGCTCGTTAACAGGGAGGAAAGGCAATGCCGAATCTAATTGAAGGAAGACTGCTGGGCGAAGGAAAGAAGTTCGCGCTGATTACCAGCCGGTTCAATGATTTCATAACCGACAAGTTGGTGGGTGGTGCCCTGGATGCGCTGGTGCGCAGTGGGGTGGACGATGATGATATCGATCTTTTGAAAGTGCCCGGTGCCTTTGAAATTCCCCTGGTAGCCAAGAAGGCGGTGGCAACCGAAAAATACGATGCCGTCATCTGTCTGGGTGCTGTTATCCGTGGTTCCACATCCCACTATGACTACGTGTGTGCGGAAGCCAGCAAGGGCATTGCCCAGGTATCGCTGGATTCCGGTACGCCGGTTATCTTCGGCATCATCACCACGGACACCATCGAGCAAGCCATTGAGCGGGCCGGGACCAAGGCCGGCAACAAAGGCTGGAGTGCCGCTGTTTCCGCAGTGGAGATGGCCAACTTGATGGACACCCTGAACCGGGCGTAGGTAGCGTTCTATGGGGATCCGTCGCAGAGCACGAGAGCTTGCCATGCAAGCTCTTTTTTATATTGATTCACGGCAGTGCGAACTGGCGGAGGGGCTGGACCTCTTTTGCCAAAGCTGCCTGCCGCCCAAGAAAGCCCGCCCATTCTTTCTCAAACTGGTCAGTGGCGTCGGTGCCGGGCGCCCGGATATCGACGCGCTGATTGAACGGTTTTCCAGTAACTGGAAAGTCAGCCGGATGTCCGGGGTCGATCGTAATATCCTGCGGATCGCGGTGTTCGAACTGCTCTGTTGCCCCGACATTCCCACCCGGGTCACCCTGAATGAGGCCATTGATATCGGCAAGCGCTTTGGGTCCGAAGAATCCGGAGCCTTTATCAACGGAATCCTGGACAGTATCCATCAGGCCTTAGAGAAAGAGGGGCTTCGTCTCGATATAGACATACCGGAAATCTCCATCGACTGGGATGCCCGGCCGGCACCCGGGGCCCAGGCACCACAAAAGCAAGTGCCCCTGGTACGATTCGAACAGGTAAAAGGTAAAAAAGGGGTCGTAAAACGTAAAGGGCCCCGTTTCTCTTTGGACGATTAACCCTAGACGCAATCTCAAAAGGAGTAGACATTGATTCTCAAGTCCATGGCCCTGGGCCCGATAATGGCAAATTGTTATGTGCTAGGTTGTGAAAATACCCGCGAAGCGGCAGTCATCGATCCCGGTGAAGAAGCGCCGCGGATCCTGGACGCATTGAATGAAGACGGTCTCACCCTCAAGCTTATCTTGAATACCCACGGGCATTTTGATCACGTGGGGGCCAATCGCGAGTTGAAGATGGCGGTGCCCGAGGCCCAGTTGATGATCCATGGCGATGACGCGCCCATGCTGGGCCAACTGGCCCACTCCGCCCGCATGTTCGGCATGCAGGCTGAAAATTCCCCGGACGCAGACCGCCTGTTGCAGGACAAAGATGCAATTTCGTTTGGAGATGTCAATCTGGACGTCGTGCATGTACCCGGACATTCACCGGGTGGGGTGGCGTTTGTTACCGATTCAGGTATTTTTGTGGGAGACACCCTGTTTGCCGGATCTATCGGCCGCACCGATCTGCCCGGTGGTAATTTCGATACGCTGATCGCCAGTATCCAAAACAAGCTCTTTCAATACGATGACGATACCCCGGTTTACCCGGGCCACATGGGCCCGACGACCATCGGGCAGGAAAAGAGATTCAATCCATTCTGCGCCCTCCGTTAGAGACCGTTTCAAAAAGGTCATTTGGTCTAATATCGGCGTTGGACGCAAATACCAGATCCTCGAAATACTGATAGTATTTACCACGCAAGGCATTGGCTTCGCTGGTGCCTCCGGTCTGGTCTTCACCTCCGCCGCATCTTGAGCCTAAATCCGCTTCTTGAAACAGCTTCTGACACATAATATTTGGTTCAACAAATAAGGACCGGCATGGAGGTAATCATGTCGGTCATTTTTTGTTTGGGGCGACAGTAAATCCTCTAACACCAATCTGCCTTTGGGCGGTTTGGCAGGACACTTCCAATCTGAATACGCTGTTTAACGGTAATGGCCCTGCTTCTCCCCCTTGACGGGGGAGGCCGGGTGGGGGTGCGGTCCCCACCTGGCTGGTGATACCCTGATTGGTCAGCTTTCCGAAAAGATCACCCTCCCCCAGCCCCTCCGTCAAGGGATGGGGGTAATATTACGGGGTAACTATCATAATCCCTGCGTAGGATTTAGATAAGGGGTATGCGTGTGTTTGCCGCGGAGTGAGATTGCGGGTTCCCGCGATTTTAGGCCCCCTCCTCACTGCCGGCCGGATCGGGGATATGCTCGTACTCAATGCCGTGGCGTTTTAGGATATCGTAGTAAAAATAGATTTGGCGAATATACTTGATGGGCTCGGTTCCCCGGCAGTAGCCGTAGCGTGCATTTTTATAGTATTTGCGATAGCGCAGGAGGGGCAGGGTGTATTCCAGCGATGCCCAGCGGTCCGGGTCCAGTTTGAACTTCCGGGCCAGGTCCCGGGCGTCCCGCAGATGACCCTGCCCCACGTTGTAAGCGGCCAGGGCGATGAACATGCGATCCGGTTCCGGTGCGTTGCTGAAAAAATCATAGAGCATTTTCAGGTGCAGCACACCGGCTTGTATGTTCTGGAGTGGATCCAGTATATCGGTCACCCCGAGGCTGCGCGCGGTCTGGATCGTCAATTGCATCAGGCCGTAGGCGCCGGCATGGCTGCGGGCCGCTGGATTGAAGTGGGACTCCTGGTACATCTGGGCGGCGATCAGGCGCCAGTCAAAATTATTCAGCAGCGCGGCTTCCTCGATGATGGGCTGGTAACTGGGCAGGCGGGTGCGCAGACGCCGGTGGTAGGAGCGCACATCCACGTAGTCGAACATCTCGAGGTTGGAAAAATAGCGATCGTAAATCTGTGCATATTTCCCGTTGGCCTTGATTTGCTTGAAATAACGGTTGATGCGCCGGCGCAGCTGGACGGCGTTCTTGTGGGCCGCCCAGCCGATCGCCTGGGGTTCGCTCACAGGTGAAACCACCCGGGCACCCGGGTAATAGCGGCGGTTTAACAGGGCAATGTGTTCATCGGCCAGGGTAATGCCGATATCACCCAGGGCGACCTGACGAATCAGCTCCTCGGTGGGGACATCAACGTGCAACCTGATGTTGACGACGAGGCCGGCGGCCTGCATCTCTTCGAGGCGCTCCTGGTAGGAGGTGCCCCGGCGCACGTGTACCGTCCTGCCCTCCAGATCGCCGGGGCCGCGTATATTCCGATGGTATCGATTGGTGATGATCTGCTGACGCGTGGTCAGGTATCCTTCGGAAAAGGACACCTGGCGCAGGCGTTTGGCGGTAACGGTCAGGTCCGCCGCGATCATGTCGGCCTCACCGGTCTGAATGTCCGGGATCATGCCCTCCCAGCGTTCGGCTACCTTCAGGTCCAGGCGGACCCAGGTGGTCGGCGAAGGCCTTGGCGAGGTCGTATTCAAAACCCATGGGCTGGCCACGATAGAGGTAGTAGGAGTTGGCATTGTTGCGGGTCAGTACGGTGATCTTGCCGGTGCGCAGGATGCGGGCCAAGGCCTGTTCGGGGGGCGGTTCCGGCGTAAACAGGTAGATGTACAGGCCGCACAGGGAGAGAAAACCGGTTACCACCAGCAACAGGAACGTGATCTGCAAATATCTCTTGAGCCCGTTAATTTGATTCGGCTGCGGCAACCTGCATGTCCTCCGGTCGATTTTGGAAAGATGATAATAACATCAATATCATGAATATAAGTCAAGCCGGTTGAAAGACAATCCCGTTAGAGGGCCAATTTCCCTTGAACTGATCAAGGGCCTTTGTTAGAAACGACTAGAACCTATCTTAAATAAGTGTTTTTGGCGCAAACTCGGCATTGGGTGCACGGGGCAATTCCTTAAAATGCTCAGGTATTCCAGTGAGTTGACCCTCGCAGTTGCTTTGATTTTGAACCAAAATCCGTTTTTTGAGATAGGTTTTAATTAAAATCCGATACCATCCACACTTGGCGGTGTTATTGCCTCATTCCCGAAATATGCTTATATATTCCTGTGGCGCAGAACCCCGCTGACGGGTTCAATGGCAGGTTGTGCGTTTGGGTTGCCAATGCGCCGGATTCAACGTGATTTAAATAGGATAGAGAGTTAGTGTAGACCAAATGCCGTTTAGTATAAAAAGAAGAGCGACCCGGCAGATTAGGGTGGGCTCCGTCCCGGTGGGCGGTGGCGCCCCCATTGCCGTGCAGTCGATGACCAACACCTATACCCAGGACGTGGCCGCTACGGTAGCCCAGATCAACCAGCTGTCTGCCGCCGGCTGTGAAATAATCCGGGTGGCGGTGCCGGACGAAGAGGCTGCTGCGGCCATTGCCAAAATCAAGCCGGCCATCGATATTCCCCTGATAGCCGATATCCATTTTGATTACCGGCTGGCCATTGCTGCAGCTCGTTCGGGAGCCGACGGTTTACGGATTAATCCGGGCAACATCGGCAGTGAAAAAAAGGTCCGGGCGGTTATCGACTGTGCCCGCGATCTGGGTCTGGCTGTCCGCGTCGGTGTGAACTCGGGTTCGCTCGAAAAGGACCTGCTGGATAAATACGGTGGCAAGGCCACGTCCGCCGCCATGGTGGCAAGCGCCCTGCGGCACATCGAGCATCTGCGGTCACTGGATTTTCACGAATTGAAGGTCTCACTGAAAGCATCGGATGTCTACCGCACCGTGGCCGCCTACCGCGAGCTGGCCGGCCGGACCGATCTGCCGCTGCACGTTGGGGTTACCGAGGCCGGCGGGCTGTACGCCGGTATCGTCAAATCCGCTGTCGGCATCGGCATGTTGCTGAGCGAGGGCATCGGGGATACCCTGCGGGTCTCTCTGACTCGGGATCCGGTCGAGGAGATAAAAGTTGGTTATGAAATTCTGCGCTCACTGGATATCCGCAGCCGGGGTCCCGAAATCATCTCCTGTCCGACCTGCGGACGCTGCAAGGTCGACCTGTTTAACATTGCCGAACAGGTCGAATCCGCCCTGTTTACCTCCCGGGCCGATGTGAAGGTCGCCATCATGGGCTGTGTGGTCAATGGCCCCGGCGAAGCCCGGGAGGCTGATATCGGCATTGCCGGCGGGGATGGTACCGGTGTTCTGTTCCGCAACGGCAAAATCGTTAAGAAGTTCGACCAGGACGACTTGGTTACGGTTTTACTCGATGAGGTGGAAAAATTTTCGAAAGATAAACAGCAAGAGTGATTAATTTGAAGCAGTATCCAGACTGAGAGGAGATTATGGGAAAGAAGCAGGCCAAGACAGCAATCACGCCTACCCGGGCCGAAGACTATCCGGAATGGTACCAGCAGGTCGTCAAAGCATCGGACCTGGCTGAACCGTCGCCGGTCCGCGGTTGCATGGTCATCAAGCCCTGGGGCTACGCGATCTGGGAAAATATCATGCGCGACATGGATGCCATGTTCAAGGAGACCGGGGTTAGGAATGCCTATTTTCCTCTCTTTATTCCCCTGAACTATCTTGAGAAGGAAGCGGAGCACGTGGAAGGCTTTGCAACGGAATGCGCGGTTGTGACCCATCACCGCCTGGAAAAGGACGCTGCGGGTGGCTTGGTGCCCGCCGGTGAACTGGGTGAACCGCTGGTGGTCAGACCCACATCTGAAACCATTATCGGTGAGTCCTTTTCCAAGTGGGTCAGCAGCTACCGAGACCTGCCCATCCTGATTAACCAGTGGGCCAATGTGGTTCGTTGGGAGATGCGCACCCGCATCTTTTTGAGGACCAGCGAGTTTCTCTGGCAGGAGGGGCATACCGCCCATGCCATCGCCACCGAGGCCATCGAACGCACCGCGCAAATGCTGGATGTGTATGCCCGGTTTGTGGAGGAGTTTCTGGCCATCCCGGTCATCAAGGGGCGCAAGACCGCCCGGGAACGGTTTCCGGGTGCGGTCGACACCCAGTGCATCGAAGCGATGATGCAGGATCGCAAAGCCCTACAGGCTGGGACATCCCATTTTCTTGGACAGAATTTTGCCAAGGCCTCGGGGATAAAATTTCAGTCGGCCCAAGAAAAGGAGGAGTTCGCCTGGACGACTTCTTGGGGCACCTCTACCCGGATGATCGGTGGCATGATCATGACCCATAGTGATGATGACGGCCTGGTGCTGCCGCCGCGCATTGCATCTTCCCACGTGGTCCTCATCCCGATTGTCCGCAAAGAGAAAGACCGCCAGACGGTGATGGACTATGTCAACCGTCTGGCAGCTGATCTGAAGAGTCAACATTATCACGGCCGCCCCGTGCAGGTCGAGATTGACGACCGCGATATCGGCGGCGGCAAAAGCTGGGACTGGATCAAAAAAGGCATCCCGGTCCGAGCGGAGATCGGCCCGCGTGATATTGCCGAGGATTCCGTATTCGTTGGTCGGCGAGATAAACCCCACCGGGACAAGGCGGGCATCAAACGCGATGAGTTCGTCGCTTCGATAGGGACGGTACTGGACGACATTCAGCAGACACTCTATGATCGGGCGCTGGCCTACCGCCAGGCGCATACTTTGGAAATCGACGACAAACAGGCATTTTACGACTATTTCACGGCGGCGAACACAGATAAACCCGAAATCCACGGCGGCTTTGTCCTGGCACACTGGTGTGGCCGCGACGAATGCGAAGAAAGCATCAAGGAAGACCTGAAAGTGACCATCCGCTGCATTCCGTTTTCAAAAATGGGTTCGGATACAAGCGGCAGTTGTATCTGCTGTGGTGAGCCGTCGGAGGAGCGGGTAGTATTTGCTAAAGCATACTAGTCATGATTCGGATCGGCGATATCATCGATAAAATTACCGCTTACAACCCCGAAGCGGACCTGGGGGTGGTCAACCAGGCCTACGTCTATTCGGCCCGGGTACACGCTGGGCAAGTGCGTCTGTCCGGCGAACCCTACCTGTCGCACCCGCTCGAAGTAGCCGGAATCCTCGCTGAAATGAAACTCGACACCGTCAGCGTCGTGGCCGGTTTGCTGCACGATGTCATCGAAGATACCCACACGACCGCAGAGGAAGTCAAAGCTGTTTTTGGCCCGGAAGTTGAACACATCGTTTCCGGGGTGACCAAGCTCAGTGTGTTGCCGTTTGAAAACGCCCGGGCTCGCCAGGCGGAAAGCATTCGCAAAATGCTGCTGGCCATGGCGGATGACATCCGGGTGATTCTTATCAAATTGGCCGACCGGTTGCACAATATGCGCACCCTGGAGTTTCACGACCAAAAAACCCAGGCTAAAATTGCCCGGGAGACCATGGATATTTTTGCCCCGATTGCCTCGCGGCTGGGTATCTATTGGATCAAGCATGAACTGGAGGACAATTCCTTCAAGTACCTGTACCCGGACGATTACAACCGGATCGGTACTCTGGTCAGCAAGGGGTTGGCGGGTCGTGAGGAGTATATCCAGACCGTTCGCCAGATCATTGTCCAGAAACTGGCCGAAGCCGACCTGCGGGGCAAGGTGCTCGGGCGGCATAAGAAAGTCTACAGCATTTATCACAAGATGCAGACCCAGAATCTGCCGTTCGAAGAAATCTATGACATCATCGCGTTTCGGATCATCCTGGATACGGTACCCCAGTGCTACGAGGTGCTGGGCCTGATCCATGCCTTGTGGAAACCCATTGACGTCAAATTCAAGGATTACATCGCCCGTCCCAAGCCCAACATGTATCAGTCTCTGCACACGACGGTTATCGGCCCCCGGGGCGCGCGGGTCGAAATCCAGATTCGGACCTACGAAATGGACAACGTGGCCAAGTCAGGCATTGCCGCCCATTGGAGTTACAAGGAGGGCAACCAGGTCGACGATAAAGTGCGCAACACCTTTGCCTGGATACAGAACATTGTGGAGAACCAGGAGCACACCCAGGACCCCAACGAGTTTCTGGAAAACGTCCGTATCGATCTGTTCCCCGATGAAGTCTACGTTTTTACGCCCACCGGGGAAGTAAAAACCTTGCCCAAGGGCGCCACGCCGGTTGATTTCGCCTACCTGATTCACACCGAGGTCGGCAATCAGTGTGTCGGCGGCAAGGTGAACGGTCGTCTGGTGCCCCTGCAGTATGCCCTGCAGACCGGCGACATCGTAGAGGTGGTCACCCAGAAAAACCATCATCCCAGCAAGGACTGGCTGAATTTCGTCAAGACGGTCAAGGCCAAATCCAAAATCCGGCAATGGGTCAAGATTCAGGAAAAAGAACGCAGCCTGAGTTTGGGACGGGAGATGTGCGAAAAGGCGTTTCGCAAGCACAAACTGAATTTCAACACCCAGGTCAAGTCGGAAGAGATGACTGCGGTGGTTGAATACTTCGGTTTCAAATCCCTGGATGACCTCATCGCCAGTGTTGGCTATGGCAAGATTACCCCCCTGCAGATCATCCGGCGCCTCGAGCCGAAAACGGATGACGCGGAAGGCCGCGAATCGATTTTAAACAAACTGATGGGGCGGGTGCGTAAGAAAAAGCCGAAAACCGGCGTGGTGGTAAAAGGGGTGGACGACATCCTGATTAAATTTGGGAAATGCTGCCAGCCGGTTCCCGGTGATAACATCACCGGCTATATCACCCGCGGTTTCGGGGTGACGGTCCATCGGGCCAACTGCGTAAATGCGCTCAAGATGAGCCCGGAACGCCGGATCGATGTAGAGTGGAATATGGAGGCATCCGAGACGTTTCCGGCCGATTTCCAGGTGACGTCCTACGACCGGGTGGGCCTATTGGCGGATATCGTCGGCTGCATCACGAAAAACGAGGCCAATATCCTCAGTGCCAACACCAAAACCGGGAATGACAAACACGTGGAAAGCAACTTTTCGGTTGGCGTCAGAAGTACCGCCCATCTGCGGCGGATACTGGCGTCGATCAGAAAGGTCAAAAATGTACAGGATGTCAAGCGCGTCGGATAAGAGAAACCATCTCAAAAAAGTCTTTTGGCCCAAATTCGGCGTTGGGCGCTCGGAATAAATCCTCGCAATACCTGATGTGTTCCTCACGGCCACCTTGCACCACGTTAGGCATTAGCTTCGCGTCATTTTGAACCAAAATCCGTTTTTTGAGATGGCTTCTAAAAGGTCGGCCATCCAGCTAAAGATACTAGTTGTGGGTCACCGCTTTAGGCGACTTTAACTACCCGCCCGGATTTAATACAAGTCGTGCAGACGACCATCTTCTTGGGACGGCCTTTGTCCATTGCGCGCACGCTCTGCAGATTGGGATTGAAACGCCGCTTGGTGACATTGTGCGCGTGACTCACATTGCTGCCCACGACAGGTTTTTTCCCACATATTTCACATACTTTAGACATGATATCGTCTCCTGCATTTCATTCAGATTTCTAGATGCTCCGGCGGGATCTTGACCGCCGCATAAAACTGCAAACGCTATTCATATAATATGGTGTGGATCGTGTAAAGCCTTTTTATTGCGGTGGGCCTGGTCTCGTGCCCGGAGTTCCGATCGGTGCCGGAAAAGGGGGGCTCATTTATCCGGTGCGGGCGTGTCCTGTTTTTGCTCTAAAGGGTTGTCCCAAGGGAAATAATGTCGACTGCCGTCATCCGCCCGTTTGATTTCGGCTTCCAGAATGGTCAGGTACTGCAGGGCATCGTGTTGCAGGCCTACGTCCGGATAATCATTGATCACGGCCAGGAACCGACTTAGGGCCGCTTTGTAATAGCGGCTTTTAAAGTAAAAGCGTCCCACGTACAGATCGTGGCCGGCCAGGGTCTTGACGCAGACCGCTATGTGGGGGCGGGCTTTACGGGCATAGCTGTCCACCGGGTAGCGGGCTACCAGTTTGTTGAAACTTTCCAAGGCCTTGCGGGTATTGGCCTGGTCGCGATCAACGGCGTCCACCTGGTCAAAATAGCACCGTCCGATCTGGTACATCACATAGGGAACGGCTTCGTTGCGCGGATGGAGGTTGAGAAACTCCTCGTAGGCAAAAACCGCATCTTCGTACTCTTCTTTATGATAGTAGGCGTCGCCAATCTTGAGTTCCGCCAGGATGGCGTATTTACTGAAGGGGTACCAGTCTTTGAGTCGCTCGAAAGTTTCAATCGCCGAACTGTAATTTCCGGATTTGTAGTCCTCCATACCGTCCTGGGCCAGTTCATGTGCCGGTCGGGTGTCCTCCCGGCCGAACCAGGCGCAGCCGGAAAGCAGGCTCAGCGCCGCCAGGCCGGTGACCAGGGCGCAGATGGTAAATAAGCGTATCGTTTGCATGGGGTGAACCCTATCAGTCTTGCATAAATAAACCGGTGAGGCCCTGCCGTCGGCATCACCGGTTTCTAAGTGTCCTGGCGCCTTTATGGAGAAAGGCGTAGCTTACAACAGTTTGTTAAGGGCTTCTTCCAGTTTGGATTTAGCCACCATGCCGGTGATCTGTTCCACCACCTGGCCATCTTTGAAAAAGATGAGGGTGGGAATGGCCTTGATTCCATATTTTCCCGGCGTCACCGGATTATCATCCACATTGCACTTGGTAAATTTGACCCTATCGCCGAATTCGCCGGCGAGATCGTTGATCACCGGACTGATCGCTTTACAGGGTCCGCACCAGGGCGCCCAGAAATCCACGAGGGCGGGTTTATCACTCTGCAAAACTTCAGTATCAAAGGAGCTGTCTTCAATTTCAATTACGTTTTCGCCCATTGGCCTGGTTTCCTCTTATAGGGTTAAGTGATGGCGACTAGCGGCTGTCTCAAAAATGTCTTCGTGTCGGGCGTAGCCTTTGGCGAAGCCTGATTGGCCCAATCTTCAGCCTGCGCTTAAGCTACGGCCGATAGACTTCGTTGGGCGCTCGGTTCCTATCCTCGAAATCCTTCCCTATTCATCTTGTAGAAACCTCACAGCTGCCGTGACCTCGAATCAAAATCCTATTTTTAAGATAGCCTTTATATAATCGTGCTGATATTCATTGTCAACCGTGTAAAGCCGGCCCATATACGGTAATTGACACGCATTTGCGGTTTTGTTAATTCCTTGATGTAAACAGTGGGACCTACCAACCAAACAGGAGGCGACATGGCGGCTAAAATCAAGATCGGCGCACTGATTTCAGGGGGCGGGACGAATCTGCAGGCAATAATCGATTCCTGCGAGGCGGGCAAGATCGACGGCGAGATGGTATTCGTAGGGTCGGACAACCCGGATGCCAAGGGGCTGCAGCGGGGTGAAAAGCACGGCATTCCCACGTTTGTGGTGGACTATGGCCGCATTATCCGGCAATACCGCCAAGATCCTGATTCAGTCTCTCTGCCGGCTGATTTTGATCTTGAAGTTCTCGTCGAGAAACAGGGGTTCTTCTCGCCGGAGGCTGATCCGGAAAAAGTCAATGCCTTCTTGCACACCCGGGCCGTAGCCGAGTCTGCCTTGCTGGAAGCCATGCAGCCGTATCCTTTCGACCTGTTGGTTCTGGCCGGCTTCATGCGCAACTTGACCCCCTACCTGATTGACAGGATCAATACCGTTCCCGGCAAACCCATCATCATGAATATCCATCCGGCCTTGCTGCCCTCCTTTCCGGGGGTGGACGGATACGGCGACACCTACCGTTACGGCTGCAAGGTCGGGGGTTGCACCGTCCATTTCATCGATTATGGTGAGGATTCCGGTCCGATCATCGGGCAGCGGGCATTTGAAATCCAACCAGGGGATTCGTTGGATACGATTAAATCCAACGGCCTGAAACAGGAATGGATTCTCTACCCGGAATGTATTCAGCTGTTTGCCGAAGGACGGCTTTCAACCGAGCAGCAGACATTTACAACCGACAGCGGCCAGCAGGTCACGCGGATGTTGACGATTATTGCACCACCTGCTTAGAGGCGGTTTCAAAAAAGCTTTTGAGCCCAATCTCGGCGTTGGGCGCGAATATTAAAGCCGCGCACTTTTCCCGATATTTGCCACGCAAGGCATTGGCTTCGCCGGCACCGCCACTTTCATATTCGCGGCCGTCTTGCCTGTCCTGCTTAGCCTGGAAGGCGTAGACGGGACCTTGGCCTGATATTAAACGCTCCCGGCAGCTGGCTGCCGGGAATCGTTTCCCGTAAGGAATTTGTTTTAGATCCGCGCGCGACCCCTTCGGCATGCTTCAGGGTTAGCGCTCGCCGATCGGGTCAATTTTGAAACCGCTTCTAACCTTTCTATGCCTTTCGGGTTCGAAAACCCAAAGAATCTGAAACGGCCCTATCAATTATCTGCTGAATAAAGCTGACCAGCTAAGACCTATCCAGTATAAGCTCAATCTGCGCATTGGGATGAATGTCACGGGCAAGGGTCTGCAACTTGGCCTTCAACGCCATGAATGCATCTACCTTCAAGGTGTCCTCGGCAGGGTCCATGAATACGGTGACCCACATCCGCCGGCCGGTTTTCAATATTTCAAGGGAAAGGTGCCGGGCGCCAATTTCTTCCTTCAGGGGCAGGATCCGGTCGATGAACGGCTGGGAGAAGGTTTTTTGGGGAGCGGCCAGCAGCAGCTCCTTCAGCCCATTGCGCATCAGGATCAGCGGTTCCTTGATAAACAGCAGGGACATGCCGATGACCAGCACCTGGTCCGCGTAACGGGTGATCCATGCCCAGGCGGTATCTTGGAGCAATAGCACAATCACGAACGCAATCCCGATAGCCCCGGTAACGGCCCCATTGAGCAGCCACGCTTTGGCCTCGGCCCTTAAAAGATCCGAATCCGCTTTTTTTAAACTTCTGCGGAGCACACTATAGACGGCAAAACAGCCGATAACCGCCAGGCTGACATATAACGTCAAGAGTCCCAGGGCCGGCTCGCGACCGCCAGAAATCAACAGCATGATATTGTCATACAACGCCATCAGGACCAGGATCAGAATGGCGGTCCCTTTGATCAATACAAACAGAGACTCAAAGGCGAAATAGCCCAGGGGGTACTCACGGGTTTCCCGGCCGAAGATCAGGCGGGTGATTCCGATCGAAAAAAAGGTCATAATGGCTGAAATCAGGTTGTACATACCATCCAGTAAAACGGCCCCGGATTGGGACAAAGCGGCCATCAGCAGGCCCCAGAGTGCCAGGATAAAAGCAGCCAGCATGGAGGTTTTCAAGGCTTTTTCTTCGATTTGCTGATCAGGATGCATGGTCTACTCCCACAATAAAAAAATGGTGCGTAAATATATTTAGGCCAGGATTTCTCCAGCGGTGAAGGGGCACGGCGACGTACCGGACAGATTACCACAGGCGGGAGGGGCAATGAACTAGAAAAAACGCAGCATCATGGGGATAGCCACGAAGGTCCCGATGGAACTGCCCAGATTCGTGAATACGACGACCAAAAGGATTTTGGTTACCTTGTTTTTCCAGAAGCCTTTCACCGACAGGATATCCTGAGGCAGTTTTTCAAAATCGCGAACCCGGGGTTTGCGGGCAAACGCCTCCACCAACCCCGAAACCCAGCCGGCGGCGATCATGGGATTGAGCGATGTAAGCGGCGCGGCCACCACTGATGAGACCACGGTCAGCGGGTGGGCCAGGGCGATGACCGCCCCGAGCCCGGCCAGGATGCCGTTGGCCATTACCCACCAGGTGAGCATACCGGTGCCGGCATCTTTGCCGCCCATATAGAACCCGGCCGCCAGCAGGAGGAGGATCAGGCCCGGGAGAATCCATTTGAGGGTGCCGGCCAAGGGCCCTTTGGGGGGCAGTTGTTCCAACTGGTCGAGTTGAATCGCTTTTTCCCAGTACGCTTTAATACCGGGCACATGACCGGCCCCGACCACGGCCACCACCTTGCGTCCCGGAGCGGTTCGGATTTTTTTACAAAGGTACTGGTCGCGCTCATCTATCAGAATATTTTTTACCACCGGCATGGCCTGTCCCAATTCAGCCAGCAGAGACTCGAGGACGTCCTGTTGCTTCATGTTTTCGATGTCCTCTTCTCCGATGTCCTCAACTTCCCCCAGCGACAGGATCAACTGGAACAGCAGTTTGATTTTGGACCACAGTCCCATGGTGCGCCAGGTCCTGGAAAGGGTGATCCGGATGTCCCGGTCGGCCAGGTGGATATCCGCCCCCACGGCTTCGCCGCTTTCAATGGCCTGGATCATCTCGGCCCCGGGCTTGATGTCCAGCTTGGCCGCGATTCTTTTTTGGAAGGAGGCCAGCATGAAGTTGGCCAGCAGCAGAAATGCTTTTTTTTCCTTAATCACCTTGATGATGTCCATTTCCCGCCACTGGTCTTTTTGCTTGATGGTTTGAAAGCGGGAAGGGCACAATTCCACAGCCACGGTATCCGGGTTTTCCTGCTCGATGATTGACTTGACCAGATCCACGCTCTCTTTGGAAACATGGGCGGTGCCGATCAGGGTAATCTCTTTGTCGTCGCAGGTCAGATGATGCACGACATTGGGGTTGTTTAAAGCGGTCATTGTCTGTATATTTCCAAATTGTTTTGGCCGGGCCCCTGCTTGCAGGGATCAGCAAAACTTAATCAATGGCACTGGTGTGCCCCTTTGTTTTCCTGCTGAGCGGGCTAACCAAGGCCACCCGCGTCACGGGGGGTTTTTATTCCCGGGCATCCTATTGGAGACCGAATATAAGTAGTCGATTTTGCGTGTCAATGCAAGACAGAGTTTGGCAAGATGCGCTTTTGTCCACCCCAGACTGAGACAGGTAGCCAACCATGACGAATGCCCCAAATACCAACGAAAATTTAACGCTGGTGACCCAGGAACCCTACTATCTGGAAGCGGACGGTGAAATCGGGATGTTCACCGCTGCCTACGATGCCCGCCTACCGGTAATGCTCAAGGGCCCGACCGGTTGCGGCAAGAGCCGGTTCGTCGAGTACATGGCCTATCGCCTGCAGCGCCCGTTCGTGACGGTGGCCTGTCATGAGGACCTGTTCGCATCCGATCTCATCGGCCGATACCTGTTAAAGAGCGATGAGACCGTCTGGGTGGACGGGCCTTTAACGCGGGCGGTGCGGGCCGGCGCCATCTGCTACCTGGATGAAATTGTGGAAGCCCGCAAGGACACCACGGTCGTCATCCACCCGTTAACCGATAATCGCCGCATCCTGAACATTGATAAAAAAGGCGAAACCATACCGGCACATCCTGATTTTTCTATGGTGATTTCCTTCAACCCCGGTTACCAGTCTGTTTTAAAGGACATGAAACAGAGCACCCGGCAGCGTTTTGTGGCCTTTGACTTTAGTTATCCAGCGCCTGAAAAGGAAGCCGAAATCGTGGCTCACGAGGGTGGCGTGGCGACGGAACTGGCCGGCCAGTTGGTCCTTCTGGGGCAGAAAATCAGAAACATGCGTGAGCACGGTCTTACCGAGGGTGCCAGTACCCGCCTGTTGATTTATGCTGCGCAATTGATCAGCCGCGGGATCGAACTGAAAAATGCCTGCCGAACAGCCATCTGTCAGCCGCTCACGGATGACGCGCGCTTACAGCAGACGTTGGCGGATCTAGTCGATGACATCTTTTAGAAACCCCTTTAAAAACGCCTTTTGGTCCAATCTCGGCGTTGGGCGCTCGGCCCCTATCCTCGAAATACTCGAGTATTCCTCCGGGAGGGGCCTCGCGGCCGCCTTGACCTTGGACCAAAATTCGGTTTTTAAAGGGGTTTCTTCCAGCTTTTTAAAAAACGTCTTCTTGTCGGGCGAAGCTCGCAGAGCGAAACCCGATTGGCTCAATCTCTGTGTTGGCCAATCAGATCAAATCTTCGAAATACTATCAGTATTCCTCCGGTTGGATCTGATTGGCCGCTTTGCTTGCCGGGCGAAGCTTGCCGAGCGAAGACTGGATCTTGAACCAAAATGCATTCCTGAGACAGTTTCTGCGCGATATTCAGATGGGAAGATCGGTTATGATACCTGCTGACCGGGAGCCTCTGGAGTATCTGGCCGGCGCCGATCCGGAGCTGGCCGACCAATTGCGCTTGGCACTCGAAGCCGGCCGGCGCCATTTTGCGGACGAGGATATCCGTTTCCTGGTGGCTGAAATTTTACAGGGGTTCGTGACGGAGGTCTCCTTCGGGCATACGTACGCCCAGGGTCTGACCGCCCTTGCCGGCCTGGCCGGACCGGAACAGGTGCGGGATTACAGCCGGCTGGTAAGGACCGCAGGGAAGCACGGACCCACGCTGGGCAAGCTGTTCGCCGAGGCCCTGGTCCAGGTGATTGCCCATGACGAGGCGACCTTTACTGCACGATTTTTGGCGGTTACGGACATCATGCTGGCCAAAGGGGCCTACACCCTCAAAGATCCCCTGGCGACCCTTTCCACATTTCTGGCCGAAAATGATACGGCCGGTGCCCGGGCTTACTTGGAACTAATGGCCACGGTGTTTGACCGCCCCCTAACCTATAACCGCTGTCTGATTATTTCCAAACGGCTGCCGCGCCTGGCGGCCACCCTGGATGTGGCTTGCCGAGGGTGGCAGTTGGCTCGGCTGCAGGAAGTGATGTCCATCGATGATACCCTGTTGGAACCGTTTTTTGACGGTCTTGAAAAAGGCGCCGGTCTGCTGAATGAAAAGGCGCTGAAAGCGTTTGTCCGGCAGGGGCTGCGCGTTTTTCGACGTGACCGGGATCACGGCATCCGTTTTCTGGAGTTATCCTCTCTGCCGGGTGTGGAGGCCTGCCGGGAACTCCAGGTGGCGGTGCCGCTCATGACCATCCGCGGACGTCTCGATCGTTACCTGCAGGCCCGGGTCGGACGTGGGCTCTCCGTGAAATCGATTAAAGCGTTGCCTGCGGCTTGCTCCGGGTCACTGGACGAGGCCGGTATTTACTTCGATGGGGCCACGTTCTATCTCGAGCCGGTGATCAACCGGTTGGCCACCGTGCAGAGGAACACGGAATTGGGCATGTGCCTTATTCGGCTGGAGGCAGGTTGTGCCGAGTTCGGCACGTTTGACTTCGATCTGGAGAAAGCGGCCGACCGCGGGGATATAGCGTTGAACGCCATAATCGTTTCCACCGAGCAGTCGGACCTGGAGCATTTTTTCGACACGTTTGCCGTCCCGACGCTGGCAGCTGACCTGTTTACCCTGGTAGAACACGGCCGGATGCGGCGGCTGGCCACAAGGTATCCCGGTCTCGACCGGACCGCCCGTGATATCATCGGCCGGGAAACGGCACATCTGGCCAAACGGGGGGGCGCACCCGCTTTCATCTATGAGCTTTACGCCCGAATCGCCCTCGGTGTTCCGGGCTTGGTGCCGTTGAACCAGGCCGGAGACTCACAGATCACTGACCGGGTGGTGGCTGTTTTTGAGCGCCTGATAACAGGCAAGGCAACCGTTGCAAACACGGCCGGCGCCGTCCAGGCCATCTACCCCCTGGTTGTGGAGGGTTTGCGAACGATAGCTCCGGATTTGACGACCCGGGCTGGATATCGTCCCGTGGCGTTTCCCTACGGTCGCCGTGTGCGGCCGGCCTTGCACCACTTGCGCTTCAGCCAGGAGCAGACCCTTATCCGTCGGATTCAATCTCAGCTGAAGCAAGCCGGACTCAAAGTTTACCGCTCGAATCTGGCCGCAAAGCTCAGAGCGAACAATGGCCGTCTGAGCGCAGATGATCTTCAGCGACTGGTGGCTGCTGATGGTGGCAAGGCGCCTTTGGATATGGACAACCTGGCCTCGGAGGCGCTCGGGCTCACTGAGATACTGCCGGTCTTCGGGCCGGAGGGTGACGAGGCGGACGAAGGGGGCGCCGGTGTTTTTCGCTACCCCGAATGGGACTGCACCCAGAACGACTATCTGGTGGACCATACCCGCCTAACGGAAAAAGAGTTGTCCGGCCATGAAAACGGATTCTATCCACGGACCCTGCTGCGGCATCAAGGCCTGGTCAAAAATATAAGGACAGCGTTCGAGCTGCTCAAGCCCGAGGGCATTCAGATCCTGCGCCAATGGATCGAGGGCGACGACTTTGACTATCGAGCCATGCTCGACTTTGCGCTGGACAGGAAGGCGGGCATCATGCCATCCGACCGGTTGTATATAAAAAGAATAAAATCAGCGCGGGATGTAGCGGTGATGCTGCTCGTGGATCTTTCTAAATCCACCGCCAACCCGGTGCTGGGATCAAGCGACACGGTTCTGGATGTCGAAAAGGAAGCCATTGTCCTTTTTTGTGAAGCCCTGGAGGTCGTGGGAGATGCCTATGCCCTATCCGGGTTTTCCGGGACCGGTCGGCTGGGGGTCGACTTTTACACGCTAAAGGGTTTTTCGGAACGCATGGGGCCCGCGGTCAGGGCCCGTATAAACGCCATGGCACCCCAGCGCAACACCCGTATGGGGGCGGCCATCCGCCATGCGGTTCAACATTTTCGCCGGATCGATGCCGCGATCAAATTGCTGATCGTTCTGGGCGATGGGTTTCCCAATGATGCGGGGTATAAAAAAAGGTATGCCACCGAAGACACCCGCAAGGCAATCTTCGAAGCGCGGTCCCAGAATATATTCACCCATGGGATTACCGTGAATATTCAGGCCACCAAAGCAATGGATGATCTTTTCGGGCCGGTGCATCGCACTGCAATTTCAGATGTGCGTGAGCTGCCGGATAAATTGTGGCGGATCTACAGTGCTCTTACCCATTGATGGCCGGCGCAGGTTAAGGTAAAACGGATTGTATTCAATCAAAAGATGTTTATATTCATATTATAAAAGAAGATTAGCGGGACCGGGGAGATGTTACTCTACGACAGTATTTACAATTGGGATGGATTCGGCGGGCGCCTGAAACTGGCCAGTGGTAAATGCCTCCTGCGCCTGTACGATCTGACCCGGGGCAACGATCGCAACCTGGCCCTAATGAAACCCTTCATCGCCCTGGCCACCGATCATCCGGACAGCGGCATGTCCATCAAGAGCTGCGCCGGGCACATTGCCACGTGCCTGGTCAAGGATTTCAGTGTCGATCCGGCCCGGATGACCTACATCGAATACTACCCGGCGGTCATTTACGGAGAACATGACCAGCACTGCATAGCTGAGCGTTTTGAATCTCTTGAGTTTGTGTGGTGTGAGGGCAAAGCGCTGCATCCCAAATGGCGGGCACTGCCGGAGAACATGATAGCACAGGTTAAACCCCTGGCTCGAGGGATGGAGCAGGTGAAGGTCTGAGAAACCAAGTACCTAAGGTGATCTAAAGTTTTAGGTGAACTAAAGTTAAGAAAGTCTGCCCAGCGCCAACAACGGCGGAGTGCAGCGACGCCTCAAATTTAGTCACTTTAGGCACCTTTAACTTTGTCAACCCTACCGGCACGGCCGTTGCAGCCCCTTGTCCTCCAGCCATGATTTGGCGAAATGAACCGTGAGTCGAATATCCGCCCCGGCTGCCTCGGCAGCTTTCTCGAGTTCCGTCAGGCTGGCGTTGACTCTGGGCGCGTCACCCAGCAGGGCGTATATCTTGACGGCCTGCTTATGGTGGGCCAGGACTTTTTCCCATGAACCCTGCTCCCGGTAGATATTCCCCAATGCGGTGTGGTCCTGGGCCATACCGGCGTAAAAACCCACGGTCCGATCAGCTGCCAGGGCCTGCTGAAAATGATCACCGGCACCGGCAGAATCACCTTGGGCCTGCTTCAGGCGGCCGAGTGCGAATTGTATTTTAGCCCGTGAGGCATGATCCTCCTTGGAAACCCTGCCCAGCGCCGCTTCCAAAGTTGTCTCCGCCTGGGGATAGGCGGCTCTTTTTAAAAACAGGATGCCCCTGTTGATTTGCAGGGGTAAAAACGGCCCGGGCGCGAGCGCTGCGGCTGCGGCCAGCGCCTCATCTGCATCGTCGAAACGATCGGCCCCAATAAGGGCGGCCGCTTTGTTGGCCAGGGTCTGCAACATGGCCTGTTGATCACCGCGGGCCGAACTGATGGTCAGGGCCTCGTCAAAAAAGGCCAGGGCGTTTTCCACATCCCCGGTGGCCTGGTAGACATTGCCCAGGCTGTTCAAACTGACGGCGATGCCCGGCTGGTCATCCGCAGCGGTGAATTCAGCATGAGCTCGGGAAAAATGAGCAGCCGCCCGTTGATAGCAGCCTTTTGCATATTGCCGGTTTCCCTTCTGGATCTGTTTGGCGCCATCCCGCGCCATGACCGGGGTTTGGGGCGCCTGGCGGGGTGAGCCCCCGCAGGCCCAGACCAGGCTCAAGAGAACCAGTACGGGTAGATAGCGCAGTCGTGAGCTGTTCATAGGGCAACTGTCTTTCACAGGGTTGGCGGATATGTGCTAGGCGGTTGGTCGCCAGCCCTTCTATACACCCAAGCAGGGTGAATGTCAAAAATCATGCCCGTCCCGCTGCAGTCCACAAACAGTTGGACAGAACTTAGCCAACCGTGTATTTCTTAGACACTTACCCGTTGGGATTGAACTGCACCGATACTCATGGTCACCGCCCCAGGGACCTTCTTCAGGGCGGGCTGACCATTGCTGATGCGAGGCAGATAAAATGGTGATTCGGATTCTTTGTGTGGGCATGGGTGGTTTTCTAGGCGCTATCTTGAGATATGCCATCAGTGGTCAGGTGCAAAGTTGGTCAAAAAGCATCGATTTTCCCTATGGTACCCTGGTGGTCAATGTTCTGGGATGCCTGATCATCGGACTGCTTTCATACCTCTCCGAAACGCGCGGCATGTTTTCGGCCGAAGTCCGGCTGTGCGTGTTTATCGGCATCCTGGGATCCTTTACAACCTACTCAACATTTTCCAATGAGGCCCTGACCCTGTTAAGTGACGGGAAGCAACTGGCGGCCCTGACCTATATCGGGGCGCATCTCTTTCTCGGCCTGGGAGCGGTATGGCTGGGTCACGTGCTCGCTTGGCAAATTTGGAGGTAACCTTATGGTGCTGCCCGAAGATGGTTGCTTGCTGCGGATTTTTATCGCGGAAAGTGAAAAGGTGGCCGGGAAACCACTTTACCAGCGTTTGGTCGAAAAAGCCCGCACCAGAGGACTTGCCGGGGCAACCGTCTGGCGGGGCATGATGGGCTACGGGGCCAACAGTCGCATTCACACCAGCAAGATCCTGAGGTTGTCTCAGGATTTGCCGGTCATTGTGGAGATCGTGGATGCCCGTGAAAAGCTCGAGGCATTTCTTGAAGAAATCGACAGCTTGATCAAAGGCGGCCTGGCCACACTGGAGAAGGCGCAGGTGCATTTCTACCGTTCCAACAAGTAGAAGCTCTCTCAAAGAAGACTTTTGGCTTAATCTCGGCGTTGGAGCAAGAAGTTTAATCCTCGAAATATTGCATATATTCCTCCGGTTAAACGTCTTACTCCGCCTTGATCTAAAACCAAAATCCTTCATTGAGAGCGCTTCCAAGAAAGAGTGGGATCAAAGAATTGCAGCAAGCTGATATTGGATGAAAGCGTTTCAAACCATTTCTCTGAAAGAAGAGACCCGTGGAAATAGAAAGGAGAAAAGAAAATGCAACCGGAAGTCATACAGACCGACAAGGCTCCGGCCGCCATCGGCCCCTATTCCCAGGGTATTACGGCCGGGCCCCTGGTTTTTGTGAGCGGTCAGTTGGGCCTGGATCCGCAGACGGGTGAACTGGTCGGCGACACGGTTGAGTCCCAGGCTAAACAAGCCCTCGACAACCTGAGCCAGGTGCTTACAGCAGCCGGGGTTGAGCTCAGCCAGGTAGCGGCTGTGGATGTGTTTTTGACCGACATGGACGATTTTTTGACCTTCAACGGCATCTACGAGGGGTTTTTCGCCGACCACAAGCCGGCACGGGCGGTTGTGGCGGTGAAAGCCCTGCCCAAGGCGGCCTGTGTTGAAATCAAGTGCGTTGCCGTCCGCGTTGGCGCCCAGGGTGAGGGTTACACGGATGCAACCGTGATGTAGAACCCATCTCAAAAAAGTCTTTTGGCCCAAACTCGGCGTTGGGCGCTCATATCAAGTCCTCGAAATACGATAGTATTACTCCGGGTTGATATTCGCGGCCGCCTTGCACCACGTTAGGCATTAGCTTCGCGTCATTTTGAACCAAAATCCATTTTTTGAGATAGGTTCTAGACATCAGCTTCAGGGTAGGTCCACCACTTTGATTTTGTGGCCGGTGAGGGACACGAAGCGGGTAAGTTCCTCCCGGCTTATGCAGAGGGTACTGGTGTTGACCAGGGGATGAAACTGAAAGGCGGTCTGCTGCCAGAACGAACGGTCGAACACGATTTCGACATGGTGTTCCGGATCGTTAATAATACCGAAAACCGAAACGGCACCAGGTATAACCCCCAGATAGGTTTCCAGCCGGCGCGCCGAACCGAAACTAAGGCGTTTGACCTTCAACACATTGGCCAGGGCTTTCAAATCTATTTGTCGGTCGGCTGCCACGCATACCAAAAAATGTCGGCGGCCCTTCTGGTCCCTCAGGAACAGGTTCTTGGTCTTGGCGGCCGGTAGAGGCGGGACCAGTCGGTCGGCTTCCTCAATAGTGTAAACCGGTGGGTGGTCACAGCGCTGGTAAGCAATGCCATGGCGAGCGAGCATGGTCAAAAGATTCTGCACGGACATCTCCCGAAAGGCTGGTCAAGTTAAATGATGCGGCACCCTAACTAACATATATGAGCCAAAATTTCTATCCAAGGAGGCGAGCATGGATATTGCGAGTTTCAAAGATTGTGAAGACGTACCCATTGATAAATTCCCGTTTAAAGGCACCCAGCGCGACGTGATCGGCACCAGCATTCGCTGGCTGTCCAAGTTCGGCGACGACGGTACCGGTTATCCGGAGTATGGTCTGCGTTATTTCACCATCCAGCCGGGCGGGGAGATCCCCATCCACAACCATTTTTATCACCAGACCATGTACATCCTCAATGGCAAGTTTGAATGTTATCAGTATGATATGGAGTCAGAAGCGGCGGTCAAAACTGTCGTCACCGGGGCCGGGGATTTTGTTTACGTGCCCAGCCTGGAGCCGCACGGCATGAAAAATGTCGGTGATGAGCCAGCCTCGTTTCTGTGCTGTATTGCCAACGTCTATACGGACAAATAACTCCCAGGCGGTCTTTACTGAATGATATTTAATATCTGGAGTGAAATCGGGTTTTGCCTTGACATTATGCTAAAAGAAACATAGAAAGGTCGAACCATTATAAATCGGTTGGTTTTACATGAAAGAAAGTCCGCCCCCATTGAAAACGGTGCGGTGGCCGCATGAAAGCCAACCGTAAAACATTTTGGACATCGGTGTATGTTTCGGGCTGCCAGGCAAAACAGGATTTTTCAAGATGTGGTCGACCAGATTCAGGAGGCGATCCTGGGTGGTTCTTTGAAGCCGGGGGATATGCTTCCGCCGGAAAGAGAGCTCAAGGAGACCTTTGCCATCAGTCGCGGAACCCTGCGCGAAGCCCTGCGGGTGCTGGAACAAAAAGGGCTGATCGAAATCAGGCTCGGGGTGAATGGCGGGGCCGTGGTCAAGGCCGAAGACACAGCCGGCCAGTTCAGTGACAGCCTGGAGTTGCTGATTCGATTCCAGAAAATATCTTTGACCCACCTGGCTGAATTTCGCGAGGGCGTCGAGGGTACCGTGGCCGCTGTGGCAACGGAACGGGCGTCCCAAGATGACATCGTCAAGTTGGAAGCCCTGTTGGAAGAGGCCCGTGGTCATGTGGAGAGGGGCGCGGACGGGTGGAATGATTTTCTATCTGTAGATCAGCAGTTTCACCAGGAGTTGGCGCGCATTACGGGCAACCCCATTTATATTTTTGTAAACAAGATGATCCACGATAATATTCACCGTTATTATGACGACTTTTTGCCTCCGGATGAAACGCGCCTCGATGAAAATTATAAAGATCTGTGCAGCATCGTCGACCTGGTCAAAAAGGGACAGGCAACCGATGTCCGGATGCTGGCTCAAAAACATGTGCGCCGCTTCAATGAATATATGATGCATCACAAGCACGTATAACCCGGAAACAAATTTGCGACTGGAATTATGGCGACCCTAGAACTCAATGACATCAGTGTGCGCTTCGGGGGGCTGCTGGCCCTTTCCGACATCAGCTTTTCCATCAACTCCGGCGAGATCCTGGGCCTGATCGGGCCCAACGGCGCCGGAAAAACCACCGTATTCAATGTTTTGACCGGGGTTTACCGAGCTTCCAGCGGGGATGTTCAGTTCAACGGCAAATCCCTTCTGGGTAAACGGCCCCATGAAATTTTCAAACGCGGCATTGCGCGTACTTTCCAGAATATCCGGCTGTTCGCCAACATGACCGCCATTGAAAACGCCATGGTGGCCCGGCATTGCCGCTCCAAAAAGGGCGTGGTCGGGGCCATTTTCCGTACACGTTCGCAAAAGGAAGAAGAGCGCCGGATTCGTGAAGACGCCCGCGAAGCGCTGGCGTTTATGGGCGTGGAGGAATTTGCCGACACGGTGGCCAGCAATTTGCCTTACGGTCACCAGCGCCGCCTGGAAATCGCACGCGCACTTTCGTCCAAGCCGCAAGTACTGTTGCTGGACGAGCCGGCCGCCGGGATGAACCCGGCGGAAAGCGCGGCGTTGATGAAGGATATCAGCCGTATTTCCGAATTGGGGGTGGATGTTCTCCTGGTGGAACACGACATGAAGGTCGTTATGGGCGTATGTCATCGTATCGTGTGTGTTGACCACGGTGTAAAGATAGCAGAGGGCGGGCCGGATGAAATCCAGAACAACGACAAGGTTATCGAAGCGTATCTGGGCCAACCGGCCAGCGATTCAACTGGTACCTCCCCATAAAGGAAACTGGGGTCGTACTGCTTTAAATCTACAAGGAGGAAAAGATGAGGAAAAAACAGCTTATCATGTTGGTGATGGGGCTGGTGCTGGTGCCGTTTCTGATGTCCACCGCATCCGCAAAGACGCTGAAGATTGGCTCCATGGGTCCCCTGACGGGCCCTTACGCGGCAGACGGCAATGACATCAAAAATGGTGTGCTGACTGCTATCGAAGTGATTAATGACGAAGGCGGGATCCCGGGCTTTGACAAGATTGAGCTCTTTCCCCAGGACACGGCCTGTGACCCCAAACAGGCCGTGGCAGCAGCCAACAAGCTGATCAACCTTGAAGTGTCGGGCGTCATCGGTGCGTACTGCTCCTCTTCCACTATCCCGGCCTCGGCCACATTGGCCGAAGAAGACATTCTCATGATCACCCCGGCCTCCACCCACCAGGATGTGACCGACCGCGGTCTGCCCTACATGTTCCGCATGTGCGGACGGGATGACGATCAGGCTCCGGCTGCCGTAAAGTTCATGATGGAAGGTATGAAAGCCAAGAGCATCTTCATCGTCGACGACAAGACCACCTACTCCCAGGGGCTGGCCGACGGTGTGCGCATGAATGCCGGGAAAATGGGTATGAAAGTGCTTGGCCACGACCACGTCAATCAAGGCGACAAGGATTTTTCCGCTGTTCTGACCAAGATCAAACGGGCCAAGCCGGATGTGTTCTACATGTCTTTGCAGAACCATGCCTCCGGCAGCCTCATGGCCATCCAGGCCAAGCGTATGGGCCTCAAGGCCAAAGTCCTGTCCCAGGATGCCATGTACCATCCCAACTTCATCAAGGTTGCCAAAGCCGCGGCCGAAGGTGTCTTTGTGACCTATGGCTACACCGACAAGAGCACCCCGGCTTTCAAAGCCTACGAGAAGAGATTTACCGCAAACTATGGTGAAATCGGCGCTTACGGTACCTATGCCTACGATGCGGCCATTGCCTACTTCAAGGCGGTTAAAATGGCCCGCAGCACCGATCCCGCCAAAGTGAAAGCCGCTCTGCTCAAGCTGGACTACCAGGGGGCCTCCAAGCGCGTGAAATTCAAACCGAGCGGCGACTCCGGTTCTTCTTATGTCGCTTTTAAAATTTCCGGTGGTGAGTACAAACTGTATTGGACTCCGGAAGAAGGCTTCGTAAAATAAATACGCAAACAGAGATTACCCGGCCCAAGCGGCCGGGTAATCTTTTTACTATGTTTGCGGAAATGAATTACACAATTGGATTAAAATGGAATATTTCATTCAACAGCTGATAAACGGTTTGACCTTGGGAGGACTCTACGCCCTGATTGCCCTGGGGTACACCATGGTTTACGGTGTCATTCAGCTTATCAATTTTGCCCATGGGGAATTTTTTGCGGCCGGTGGATACGTGGGGGTTATTCTGCTGAATTATTTTGCCGGTCTCGGTTTCATGCATACCCATCCCGTGCTTTGCCTGACCGGTTCCTTTATTCTGACCATGATCTATTGTTCGTTTCTGGCCATGGCCGTCGAGCAGGTTGCTTATAAGCCGCTGCGCCGGGAATCCCGGCTGGCAGCCCTGCTTTCCGCCCTGGGCATGTCGATTTTTCTGTCCAATGGTCTGATGCTCACTCAGGGGGTCTTCGATGCTCCCTATCCCGGAGAACTTTTTGAGGGTGGCTTTGAATTCGGCATGATCAGTGTCAGTTACCTGCAAATTATGATCGTGGCCCTGACCGCAGTCTTGCTCGTTGTGTTGAATATCCTGGTATTTAAAACCAGGATCGGGATGGCCATGCGGGCCACGGCCCAGGACAAGATCATGTCGGCTCTGGTTTCCATCAGCGCCAACCGCATCATTGCCCTGACCTTTGCCATCGGTGCCGGACTGGCCGCCGCGGCCGGCATCATGGTGGGTCTTTACTACGGTTCGGTGCGCTACGATATGGGATTCGTACCCGGCATCAAGGCGTTTGCCGCGGCAGTGCTGGGCGGCATCGGCAACATCACCGGAGCCATGCTCGGCGGCCTGATTATCGGCATGGTGGAGGTTTTCATGGCCGGTTACATATCGGGGCAGTACAAAGACGTGGCGGCCTTTATCATATTGATCTCGGTTTTATACTTCAAACCGACTGGCATTATGGGCGAGAATATCGATGATACAAGAGTTTAAAAAAATCTGGAAAAAATATGCCATCGGACTGGTATGGCTGTTGGGGCTGTTGTGGCCGCTGCTGGGGATTCACCCGGACGGCACGATCTCCTTCGGCAAGACCTTTACCGTCTGGCTTTACATAGCATCCGGATCTTTCGTGTGCCTGCTGCTCTATCTTATGAACAAGAGCGGCAGCTTGAAAGTGGTGACCACACCGCTGGCGGCTGCCCGGGATAAAGCGGGCTCGTTCTACGACACCGTTCCGGTCTGGGTCTGGTTGGGGGTGGCCCTGGTGCTGGCCTGCATCTTTCCCTTGTTCACGTCGCGCTATGCCCAGGATGTGGCCATCAATGTGTTGATCTACGTCTGTCTGGGACTGGGTCTGAATATCGTTATCGGGCTGGCCGGCATGCTGGACCTGGGTTACATTGCTTTTTACGGCGTGGGTGCGTATTCCTATGCACTGTTGAATACGACCTACGGGATGTCCTTTTGGGTCTGCTTGCCCTTTGCGGCCCTTTTTGCAGGGATTGCCGGCTGCATTATCGGGTATCCAACCCTGCGGATGCGGGGGGACTACCTGGCCATTGTCACCCTGGGTTTCGGCGAGATCGTGCGCCTCATCCTCAATAACTGGATGGAACTGACCAACGGCCCCAATGGCATCCTGGGCATCAAGGTGCCGAGTATCTACATCCCGAGTTTCGAAAACGGTTTTCACTTTGAACTGTTTTACCTGAAAAAACTCTACTATCTCTACTATGTTGCCCTGTTTCTGGCCATCGTGACCATCATATCCGTCTACCGGCTGAATTACTCACGCATTGGTCGGGCCTGGGAGTCTATCCGCGAAGATGAAACTGCGGCGGAGCTGATGGGGGTCAATACCTTTCTATTGAAACTGCTGGCTTATGCCATGGGTGCTATCTTTGCCGGCCTGGCCGGCGCTTTCTTTGCTTCCCGGATGCGCTTTGTCAGCCCGGAGAGCTTCACCTTTCTCGAATCGGCCATGGTGCTCTGCATGGTGGTGCTCGGTGGTATGGCCTCGATCCCGGGCATTATCCTGGGCGTGGCCGCCCTGATTATCCTGCCGGAAGCGTTCCGGGAGTTTGAACTCTACCGTATGCTGGTGTTTGGTCTGGCCATGGTGGTCATGATGCTCTTCCGGCCGGCCGGCCTGATTCCGGCCCAGCGCGTCGGAACCAGATCCGAAGAGAAGGAGGGGTAGATGTCTGCTGATCCGATTCTAGAATTGAAGAACGTCTATTCCAGCTATGGGCGCATCAAGGCGTTGAAAGGGATATCCGTCAAGGTGTTCCCTGGTGAAATCGTGGCCATGATCGGAGCCAACGGCGCCGGCAAATCCACCACCCTGATGGCCATCTGCGGGGTGGTCCCCATCGAACAGGGCGAGATTATCTATAACGGTAAGCCCATCCATGGTATTACGGCGGAAAAACTGCCTCCCATGGGGCTTTGCCAGGTGCCCGAAGGGCGCCGGATCTTCCCGCGCCTGACGGTTGAAGAAAACCTGGAATTGGGCGCTTTCTACCGCAAGGAAAGATCTGAAATCGATGCCGACCTGGCCCATGTCTTTGACCTGTTCCCGATTTTGAAGGAGCGGCGCCGACAGCAGGGGGGCACCCTGTCCGGCGGTGAGCAGCAAATGCTGGCCGTGGCCCGCGCCCTGATGACCCGGCCCAAAGTGCTTTTGCTCGATGAACCTTCCCTCGGTCTGGCGCCCCTGATCGTCCAAAAGATTTTCGATATCATCGCCACAGTCAATAAGGAAGAGGGGACCACCATCCTCCTGGTCGAACAGAACGCCAACATGGCCCTGCAGGCTGCCCAACGCGGGTATGTCCTCGAAACAGGCACCATCAAGATGGAAGACGAGGCCGGATCGCTGCTGCACAATCCGGAGATTCGCAAGGCATATTTGGGTGAATAATCTACTTTTCAGATAGCTTTTCCCTGGAGACAACCCATAATTACGAAAACGGGAAGGCCGATGCTTAAATATGCAGCGGCCTTTTTCATTGAAATAAGCTGACGTATTCTCTACAAAGGGTGCAGTTGCGTTGCCTGTCGATATTAACATTTTAAGAGCCGCAAAACGGATGGGAGGTTGCCATGTCAGACCAACAATTCAAGGCCCTGGTCATAACGGAAACCGAGGACGAACAGTACACCCGGCAAATACAGGAAAAAACCCTGAGCGACCTGCCTGCGGGTGAGGTGGTCGTCCAGGTCCACTATTCTTCCCTGAATTACAAGGACGCGCTTTCCGCCAGCGGCAACAAGGGCGTGACCCGCAGCTATCCGCACACACCCGGTATCGACGCGGCCGGCGTGGTGGCGGAAAGCACGGACAGTGCTTTTCAGACCGGCGACGAGGTCATCGTGACCAGTTATGATCTGGGAATGAACACCGCCGGCGGATTTGGGCAGTACATCCGCGTGCCGGCTGGCTGGGTGGTCCCCCTGCCGGCAGGGATGGCGCTCAGGGAGGCCATGTGCTACGGCACAGCCGGGTTCACAGCCGGACTGTCGGTTTTCAGGTTGATCGAACGCGTGCGCCCCGAGCACGGCGAAGTCCTCGTATCCGGTGCCACCGGCGGTGTCGGTGGCATTGCCGTGGCGATTCTGGCCAAACTGGGATATACCGTTGTCGCCGTCAATGGACTGGTGGACGAGGCCGATTACCTGCAGGATATCGGCGCGCAGCGCGTGATCAGTATCGAAGAAGCCACGGATACCAGCGGGCGGCCGCTGCTGAAAAACCTGTGGTCCGGCAGCATCGATACGGTGGGCGGCGACATTCTGGCCACTTCCATCAAGTCGGTCAGCCCCCATGGTGTGGTGACCTCCTGCGGCAATGTGGCTTCACCCGATCTGCCCCTGAACGTCTACCCTTTCATCCTGCGGGGAATCACCCTGGTGGGGATCGATTCCCAGAACTGCCCCATGCCCGAACGGATGAAAACCTGGGAAAAACTTGCCGACGAATGGAAAATTCCCAGCATGGAGGCGGTTGTAGAGGAAATCGGCCTGGCCGATCTGGATCATTGTATCGACCGGATGCTGAAAGGCCAGCACAAAGGGCGGGCGGTTGTCAACATGATCGCCTGATTTTGGCGGCGGATTCCAGTTCCCGTCCGGTAAAACAGAGTATATTGCCGGAGACTGGAATCCTCGTACGCCTTATTGAGATCAAATACCGGTGTTGCTCGGCATGCCTTTTGCGCCAAGTGATTCAGAACGAAGTCCCCCTTTTTCCGAATTGACATTCACGGCGGCTATCCGTATTGTGTGCCACTCCCCGGAGCTGTTCGCGCGGCCATAGCAAACAGGTTTTTTTAAATTCCAAATCACCCGATGCGCCAATGAATAACCATGCCGTTTGAAGCCCATTTCAGTGCCGCTGAAGATACCCTCTACTGGAAATGGAAGGGCAGGGTGACTGGCGAGGACTTTTTCCTGGCAATCAAACAGGCCGCCGAATTTCCCGGCTATCGGCCCGGGGCTCACATCATTTCGGTTTTCACCGAGGCCGACCACCTGCTTTCCACCGATATCATGCTGAAGTCTCTTGATATTTTGGGAATTTATCGCGAGGCGTATGGAGACGCAAAAGTGGCCATTCTAGTGTCAAATCTCAGAGACTACGGGCTGGCCACCATGTTTTCCCTAGTTGCGAAGGTAACCCCCCTGAGAGCCCGGGCTTTTATGGACCTGGACCGCGCCAAAATATGGCTGAGCATGCCGCGTGACAAAGAAAGAGCCGCTAATTTCTAAAGAACCTCTTTCAGAAACGCCTGAAACCGCAGCCATGATTTTTCATCGGCTGATTGGCGGTAGCGTGAACTTTCAAAAACGGTGAACGCATGGGGCGCTCCGCCGTAAGTGATCATTTCGTGGGCCACACCAGCCGATTCCAGTTCGTTCGCCAAAGCAGCAAACTGATCCATGGTAATGTTTTTGTCAGCTGTTCCGTGCAGGACAAGCACCTTGCCGCGGGCTTTGCTATAGTCTTGGCCCCCGGGTGTCTTCAGACCGCCGTGAAAGGTTACAAATCCCTTTAAATTGGCCCCGGCACGGGCCCATTCGAGCACGGCCGCACCGCCGAAACAATAGCCGGCCGTCACCGCATTGGTGATATTTGCGCCCTCTGCCTTGGCGGTTGATAGGGCGCCGTTCAAAAGGGCGCGCATTTTAGCGCGGTCCTTGTAGAGCTCACCGGTATGCTGCCGCTTGTCTTTGACTTCCGTGGGGCGTACGCCGGCGCCGAAAAGATCGGCGGCAAATACGGCATAACCCAGATCGGCCAGCATATGGGCCCGTTTGACTTCATAGTCCGTCAGGCCATCCCAGTCGTGGATCAGCACCACAAGGGGTGCGCGTGGAGCCGGGCTGATGAAATAGCCTTCGTAGGCTTCGCCGTTGACCCGGTAGGTGACCGCCTTTCCGGAGGCCCCCAGGGCCGTGGCGGGGATTGCCAGGATTAACAGTAGGTATACGATTTTTTTCATGATGACTTCCTTAAAGGTGTATCGGAGTATCCGCCGGCAAGAGAGATTTTTGTTATAATCAGCTGCTTTGGTGATGTAGCCAGCCGGCAATGGTTGAACATAATGCAGGATGGCGATGTGTCGAGAAAGGCGGCGTTTAAAAATTGTATTAATGGTCTGAACACCTGATAAATTGGTTGCATTTTGATGGAACTATGTTAGGGTCTAGCTCGTTGTTGCCATACGCATCCAGGATAAGATAAGGGATAACCGGATTGAACGCCAACTCAGGGATAATATTCAGAATTAAGCAATATGCCATCCATGACGGCCCGGGCATCCGGACCACTGTATTCTTCAAAGGGTGCCCGCTGGACTGCTGGTGGTGCCATAACCCCGAAGGCATCCGCTTGGCCCCGGAAATCTGCCAACCGGCTGCCGATTCCGGGCGTAAGCCGGAAACGCTCGGTACCCGCATGACCGTGGCAGAGGTCCTGGCAGCGGTGGCAAAGGATGTCATCTTCTATGATGAGTCCGGCGGCGGCGTCACCTTTTCCGGCGGCGAGCCCCTGATGCAGGCGGAATTCCTGTTTGCCCTGCTGGATGGCAGCCGGCAGCAGGACATCCACACGACTGTGGATACCAGCGGGTACGCGCCGGCGAGTGTCTTTAAAAGGGCCCTTGCCCAGGCGGACCGCGTACTCTTTGACTTGAAACTCGTGGATGACGCGGCCCATAAAAAATTTACCGGGGTTTCCAATGACCTGATCCTATCCAATTTCCGGGCGGCCCAGGCAAGCCCCAAGGTACAGGTCCGTTTTCCCGTCATTCCCGGTATTACCGACAACCTGGAGAACATCGACCGCCTGGCCCAAATGGCGGCCACATCCGGGCAGATTAAGCGTTTCGATTTGCTGCCGTACCACCGGACGGCCGCGGCCAAATACCAGCGGCTCGGCCTTGTCGATCGGATGAATGGTACGACCGCACCCACTAAAGAACAAATGGACATGCTAAAGGACCGGATAGCGCACTATGGTTTCACGGTGCGCGTGGGAGGATAGAGATGAACGCCAGAATTGCAAAACTGCGCGATGAGAGCCTGCAGGCCACCCCGACCATTTCCAGTGAAAGGGCTGAGCTCCTGACGGACTTTTATTCCGGGGGGGCGGCCCAGAAGGCGTCGATCCCGGTGCAAAGAGCCCTGGCCTTCAAGTACATTCTTGAAAACAAACACCTCCATATTGGAGACGGGGAATTGATCGTGGGCGAAAGGGGCCCGGCCCCGAAGGCTACGCCGACGTATCCGGAAGTCTGCCTGCATTCCACCGAAGACCTTGCCGTGTTCGACACCCGCGAAAAAGTCCCGTTTAAAGCTGAACCACAAACCAAAGAGACTTATGCCCAGCACATTATCCCTTTCTGGCAAGGGAAAACCATCCGGGAAAAGATCTTTGCCCACATGAGTGACCAGTGGCTGGCGGCCTACCGGGCCGGGGTGTTTACCGAGTTCCAGGAGCAGCGCTCCCCGGGACACACCGTGTTGGGCGACAAGATTTACAAACAGGGTTTTTTGGACTTCAAGGAGCAGATCGCGGCCGCCATTGGGGATCTGGATTATGAAGCCGATGCGCGGGCGTTGGATCGTCTTGAGCAACTCCAGGCCATGTCCATCGCCGCGGATGCCCTGATTGCCTTTGCCGGCCGGCACGCTCTGGGTTGCCGTGAGCTGGCCGGCGTCGCGACAGACCCCGGGCGCAAGCAGGAGCTGGAGCAGATGGCAGACATCTGCAGCCGGGTGCCGGCCCAGGCACCGGAGACGTTTTGGGAGGCCTTGCAGTATTATTGGTTTGTGCATGTCGGTGTGATTACCGAATTGAACCCTTGGGATGCGTTCAATCCCGGACGCCTGGATCAGCATTTGTACCCTTTCTACAAAAAAGAAATCGCGGCGGGAACCCTGACGGTAGAGCGCGCTCGGGAACTGCTGAGCGCGTTCTGGATCAAATTCAACAACCATCCCGCACCCCCCAAGACCGGCATCACTTCCAAGGAAAGCAATACCTATGTGGACTTCGCCCTGATCAACCTGGGCGGGGTCACGCGGGACGGCCGGGATGCAGTCAACGAGCTCACCTATTTGATCCTGGACGTGATCGAGGAGATGCGCCTGCTACAGCCCAGTTCAATGGTTCAGCTGAGCAAGAAGAACCCGGACCGGTTCATCAAGCGGGCCCTCCATATCGTCAAAACCGGTTTCGGGCAGCCCTCCATTTTCAACACGGATGCAATCGTCCAAGAACTGGTGCGACAGGGCAAATCCGTAGAAGATGCCCGCGAGGGGGGAGCCTCCGGCTGCGTGGAGGCCGGAGCCTTCGGCCGGGAATGTTATATCCTCACCGGCTATTTCAATCTGCCCAAAATCCTGGAAATTACTCTTCACAACGGCGTGGATCCACGTACCGGCGAGCAGATCGGTCTTAAAACCGGCCCGGCCGCGGATTTCGCTGACTACCCGGCCTTTTTCAAGGCGTACACGGCCCAGCTGCGCTATTTTGCGGATATCAAAATTCGGGGCAACAATGTGATCGAGCGCATCAATGCCAAGTACATGCCGGTCCCCTTCTTGTCCCTGCTGATCGATGACTGCATCGCCAATGGCCGGGACTACAACGACGGCGGGGCGCGCTACAATACGTCCTACATCCAGGGGGTCGGCCTGGGCAGCCTCACCGATTCCCTGGCGGCCATCAAATACCATGTGTTTGATAAACGGACCGTTTCCATGGAAGGATTACTAGCGGCGCTTCAGGATGATTTCAATGGACACGCGCAACTGCGGCAGAACCTGCTGGACGAAACCCCCAAATACGGCAATGACAACGACTATGCCGACGACATCATGCGGTCGATCTTCGAGGTTTACTACCGGGCGGTCAACGGCCGGCCCAACACCAAGGGCGGCTTGCACCGCATCCTTATGCTGCCGACGACCAGCCACGTCTACTTCGGCAGTGTCATCGGGGCCTTGCCCGATGGGCGGCCGGCGGGTGTTCCTGTCTCCGAGGGCATCTCTCCGGTTCAGGGCGCAGACCGCAACGGTCCGACCGCCGTGGTGAAATCAGCCGCAAAGATGGATCATGTCCGTACCGGCGGTACCCTGCTGAATCAGAAATTCATTCCGCAGGTATTGGCGGACGACACCGGAATCGCCAAACTGATGCACCTTGTGCGCGCCTATTTCAAGCTGGACGGCCACCACATCCAGTTCAATGTCGTGAACGCGGATATCCTGAAAAAAGCTCAGCAGGCCCCGGACGACTACCGGGATCTGATCGTCCGGGTGGCGGGGTACAGCGACTACTTCGTGGACCTGACAGTTGAGTTGCAGAACGAAATTATCCACAGAACGGAACATGCCGGGTTATAGTGGTTGTTTGCAAGCGAATGCCGAGCGATCCATTATTTGCCCAATAACAGGCCTGGGGCTGCTGAATCTTAAGAGACACCATGCGCAAACTGTTGCTTACCATTTTCCTCGTATTTCTAACCGGCTGCCTGGGGTACCCGGAGACAGTCACGCCGGTTTCGGGATTCAATCTTTCCCGCTATTTGGGGACCTGGTATGAGATTGCCCGCCTGGACCATTCGTTCGAGCGGGGCCTTGAACGCGTCACGGCTGAATACGTTTTGCGTGACGATGGGGGTGTCCGCGTGATCAACCGGGGGTATGACATCCGGCAAGACCGTTGGAAAACCGCCGAAGGTAGGGCCTATTTCGTCGAGTCGCCCGATAAAGGCTACCTGAAGGTTTCCTTTTTCGGGCCTTTTTACGGCAGCTATGTTGTTTTCGAGCTGGATCAAAAGGATTATCGCTATGCCTTTGTATCCGGGCCGGATCGTTCCTATCTCTGGCTTTTATCGCGGACACCCGCGATCGATGCAGCCTTGTTGGCCCGCTTCGTGGAGACAGCCGGGCAAAAGGGCTTTGACACCAAACAGCTGATTTACGTAAATCAGGAATAATGAGGCGCAGAGTGGCGCCGTTGATATTCCCCGGGGGAGCGTGTGAATTTCAAGACCATCCATAAAAGCAGTGCACCGGAAATGGTGGCAGAGCAAATTCTCGGCCAGATCAAGTCCGGCGATCTGTCGCCCGGGGACAGGTTGCCGCCGCAGCGCGAACTGTCTACGCTTTTAGGCGTAGGACGCTCCTCGGTACGCGAAGCGATTAATGCTCTGGCCGTTATGGGGTATCTGGATGTGGCTCAGGGTCGCGGTACCTATGTGGCGGCGGATCAGCCGGAGGCGACTGCTCCCCTGGCTCAGTTCGACGCTGCGTTGAAAGCCGGCAGCATCCTGGACCTCATGGATGTGCGCGAGCTGTTGGAGGGCCGCTCCGCCGGGCTGGCCGCTGAAAGGGCGGCCGGCAAAAACATACACCGCCTCGAAAAGGCCATCCAAAAAATGCGGCAGTGCGGGGCGGCCTACGAAAGTTTTCTTGAGGCGGACATCCAATTTCACCACGCCTTGGCCGAGGCTTCCGAAAACCAGATCCTGTGCGAACTGATCCGCCTGATTCTCGACAAGGTGGTGGCCCACCACCTGCGCTTGCGGACCACCCGACTCTCGCCAGGGTACCGGGAAGTCTCGATCGAAACAGCTGAAAAAATAGTGGCCGCAATTAAAGTTGGTGACGGTAAAGATGCGGCCCAATGGACCGGGCGGCATCTCAATGCGATTAAGGGGGAGTTGAAAGATATCTTGGAATAGAATCCCCTGTGTTACGTTTTATGTGTTAAGGCTACCTCTAATAATTGCCTTTTTGCTCGCTTTCTGCGTTCCATTGAAATTTTAATCCTCGAAATATTCAACATATGCCTCCGGTTAAAATTTCAATGGGCCTTGAACTCAAACAAAAATCCTAATTATTAGAGGTACCCTTAAGTGTTAAGACAAACCCAAAACTATTTTCAGCCGTTCCATCAACAGAAACATATTCCGTTAATACAATATCGTGTGCGACGGAAAATAGCTCCCTTCCCTTGACGGGAGGGGTTGGGGGAGGGTGACCTGCCCGGCAAAAGGGAATATCGCAATGAAAATCAGAATTCTCACCGCAGATGATGTCAACGCGGCCCTGCCGATGGATCGGGCCATCGAGGCGGTCCGTTCGGCATTCGGCCAGTTTTCAGCAGGTCAGGCCAACGTGCCGCTTCGCAGCCGGTTCCACACGGATAAAGGCGTCACGCTGATCATGCCCGCCCACCTGAAGCAGACCGGTGACTTTGCTTTGAAGGTGGTGTCTGTCTACGGGGAAAATCCAGCCAAGGGTCTGCCCACCGTAGCGGCCACGGTTCTGGTCCTCGACCCAGAAACGGGCATGCCCCTGGCATTTATGGACGGCGACAGCCTGACCGCTTTGCGGACCGGTGCAGGGGGCGGTCTGGCCGCCGAACTGCTATCCCGGAAAGATGCCCGCCGGGCGGTCCTTTTCGGGGCAGGTGTCCAGGCCCGGACGCAATTGATGGCAGCCCTGATCGTGCGACCCCTGACGGAAGTGGTCATCATAGACCCCGTCCCGGCTGCCGCCGAGAGCCTGGCGGCGGAGGTCTCTACCTGGGATGGTGCGCCGCAGGTAAACCTGGGTGCCGATCCGGCTGAAGCGGTCGCTGCGGCTGATATCATCATGGCGGCCACCACCACGACAATCCCCCTGTTTGACGGGGAATTGCTCAAACCCGGGACCCATGTCACCGGGGTTGGGTCCTTTACCCCCGACATGCAGGAAATCGATGCTGTTACGTTAAAGCGCGCCCGGGTCATCGTGGATTCCCGCGAGGCCTGCCAGGCAGAAGCCGGGGACATCATCAAGGCCGAGGCAACCATAGATGCCGAAATCGGTGATATCGTGAACGGGACCTGCCCCGGCCGGGAAAATGATACCGAAATCACTTTTTTTAAATCCGTCGGCGTCGCCTGCCAGGATGCGGCTGCGGCCGCCGCCGTGCTAGCCGGTGCTGAAGAAAAGGGCCTAGGACAGATCATTGACTTTGGCTAAACAATCGCGAGAACTGGGAATTATGTACGTCATGCTGGCGTAGGCCGGCATCCAGGAGGATCTGAGTAAAGCCAACTATGCATCGCGCAGAGACGCAGAGGCGCAGCGAAAGACAAACCAGGATTTTGTTGTGCTATCACGCGAAAGGCATTTAACTGATTAGGTCTAAATGTCTTTAGAGTTTTCCGGCGAAGCCGGAATAAATTTGGGGTTTTCCGGCTGCGCTGGACTGTGCATTGATTCTCATTTTAAGGAGGACGTCTCTGCGACTTGGTGTTACTGCGCGAGGATATGGGTTTTTGGCACAGCACAAGACCACGAACTTGGTCTTGGACGGCAGGATTTCAAGGGATAGACAGAAAGGGAGGATTTCCAACGTGCTGGACAAGTTGAAAAAGTTTCAATCCCCGGAAAGCTGGCAAAAGATCACCACCATCGACGCCCACACCGAAGGCGAGCCTTTCCGCGTCATTACCGGCGGTCTGCCCGGACTTGAAGGCGACACCATCCTGGCCCAAAGACGCTACATGCGGGACCATTTCGATCACCTGCGCACAGCCCTGATGTGGGAGCCAAGGGGCCACGCGGATATGTATGGCGGCATCGTAACCCCGCCTGTATCACCGGAGGCTGATTTCGGGGTTCTCTTCCTGCACAATGAAGGCTACAGCAGCATGTGCGGACATGGGATCATTGCTCTGACCACCATTGCCGTCGAAACCGGCCTGGTGCCGCTGGAGACACCGTTGACCACAGTCCGGATCGATTCGCCGGCCGGGCTGGTGACTGCCCACGCTAAAATAGTTGACCGGAGAGTGGCGAGTGTCTATTTTCACAATGTGCCTTCTTTTGTGCTGGCGCTGGACGAGACCGTGGATGTGCCGGGGTTGGGTACAATCCGTTACGATATTGCCTTCGGCGGTGCATTTTATGCCTATGTGGATGTGGCCCAGATAGGAGTAGGGACGCGACCGGAGGACTTCGGCGCCCTTATCGCAAAAGGCATGGCTATCAAAAACGCGGTCATGGCCAGCCGTCCGATCCCGCATCCTTTCGAGGCAGATCTGAGTTTTCTCTACGGGACGATCTTCATCGGCCAGCCCCATACGCTGGATGCCCACAGCAGCAACGTCTGCATTTTCGCCGAGGGCGAGGTCGACCGTTGCCCCACAGGAACCGGCGTCAGCGGGCGTTTGGCCCTGCACCATGCCCGGGGAGAAATCGCTGTCAACCAGGCCATAGAGATTGAAAGCATCCTCAGCACCCGCTTTAGAGGCCGGGTTGTCAAGACCACCACCTTCGGATCGCACGCGGCAATCATCCCCGAAGTAGAGGGCCGGGCCTGGCTGACCGGCAAAAATGAATTTTGGATCGACCCGGATGACCCACTCAAGAAGGGATTTGTATTTAGATAAATCTGCCGAAGCAGATTTATCCGTTTTATGTTTTAGGTGTTAAGTGTTAAGATTAAGACCAGCTTTCTGAAGAACACACTGCTATCACCGGACGTAATGATTTGGGTTTTGATTTTACTTAACACCTAAAACTTAACACTTAACACGATTTTTCTTGAGGTCCCCATGACAACCAATGGCGAGAAAATTACGATTGACGATCAGGGCAAGCCGGTCGTACCGGCCCATCCCGTGGTACCCTTTATCGAAGGCGACGGCACCGGTCCCGACATTTGGCGGGCCACCCGGATTGCCATCGATGCGGCCGTGGCTGCCGCATATGGCGACGAGCGCCGGATAGAATGGGTGGAGATTTTTGCGGGGGAAAAGTCCTTCAACATGGACGGCCAGTGGCTGCCGGACGAAACCCTGGAGAAAATCAAGACGTACAAGGTGGCCATTAAGGGCCCACTGACAACGCCGGTCGGCAAAGGCATTCGCAGCATTAACGTCGGCCTGCGGCAGGAGTTGGATCTTTACGCCTGCGTGCGCCCGGTGAAGTACATCAGCGGCATCCCGAGCCCGGTCGTGCGCCCCATGGATGTGGACATGATCGTGTTTCGAGAGAATACCGAAGATGTCTACGCCGGCCTTGAATGGGAAGCTGAATCCGATACGGCTAAAAAATTCATCGAGCTGGTGGCAGCCGAAGAGGGACGCGAGATCCGGCCCGATTCCGGGATCGGGATCAAGCCGATCAGCCGTACGGGAACCCGGCGCCTGGTCAAAATGGCCATCGACTACGCCCTGGAACATGGCAAATCGAGCGTCACCCTGGTACACAAGGGCAATATCATGAAGTTCACCGAGGGTGCCTTTAGAAAATGGGGTTATGAACTGGCCGCGGAATACGGGGGTAAGTTGATTACCGAAGACCGTCTTTGGGAAGAATTCGACGGCCAGGCCCCGGAGGGTAAGGTGGTGGTCAAGGACCGGATAGCAGACGCCATGTTCCAACAGATATTGCTGCGCCCGGCTGAATACGAGGTGCTGGCCATGCCCAACCTGAACGGAGATTACATGTCCGATGCACTGGCGGCCATGGTCGGCGGCCTGGGCATGGCGCCCGGCGCCAACATCGGGGCCGGCTATGCCCTGTTCGAGGCCACTCACGGCACCGCCCCCAAGTATGCCGATCTTGACAAGGTCAACCCGGGCTCCCTGATCCTGTCCGGGGCCATGATGCTCGATTACATGGGCTGGCTGGAGGCGGCCGCTATTTTGCGAAAAAGTTTGGTCGCCACCATCGGCCAGAAGACAGTTACCTACGATCTGGCCCGCCAGATGGAAGGGGCCACGGAAATGAAGTGCTCGGAATTTGCACAGGCGATGGTGAAGAATATGTCATGAGAAAGTAGAACCTATATTAAAAAACGGATTTTGGCTCAAAATCAAGGCGGCCGCGAATATCAGCCCGGAGGCGCCAGCGAAGCCAGTGCCTTTGGAAGAAATTTATTAGAAGTGTTCATAAAAGCCGCGGCCCTGGGAATCCTGGCTGTTTGGACCTTCCAGTTGATTCAAGCCATACAAACCTGGTCCTCAGGGCCAGGTCAGAGATAATTGGCTATGCCGTAAAAGCAATATTCTCGCGCAGAGACGCAGAGAAACCCATGAATAGTTCCGGCTTCGCCGGATAAAGTCAAAAGATCGCTTTTGCAGTGAGCATGAATCGGTTTTTCGCACGCTAGTGCGACGAAATTCTGGTTTTGCCTTTCTCTGCGCCTCCGCGTCTCTGCGCGATGCCAGGTCTTGCTTTTTGGTTTTAGCAAAGCCCCTTTCAGGGGCAACCCAAAGCCTGGCCCTCTGGGCCAGGATTCTTTACTAAACCATTTCTGATCCCTGTTATCTGGGGCATCATTCTCGCGGTTGCGACAGAACCCCTTATCGTCCGGATTGCGAAAAAGATGGGTGGGCGCCGTTCGCCGGCAACCATACTCATTTTACTCATTATCATTGCCGTGCTTATCATACCCACGGTCATGCTCGTTGTATCATCGGTTGAAAAGATACGGGTTGTGATCGCCCAGATGCAGGATAAGACCCTGACTATCCCTCCCCCGCCCGAATCTGTCATGGGCTGGTCCTTGACAGGCAAGTCGCTGCACAAGGCTTGGTTCTTGGCATCAACCAATCTTGCGGCGGCCTTGAAACAATTTGCTCCCCAGATCAAATCTGGTGTCGAGGCGGTGTTGAGCTAGGTTGGGACGGATTGTCCGGGATTCTCGGACTTTTTGTTGGCGCCGTGGTGCTGGCTATTAAGTACACGCTGTTCACAGCCTGGCTCAATGATGATAACCCGGAAAGTGATGCGACAATCGGATGATTGTTACCTGCTTTCCAAGCCTTGCGGGTTACATGGGCCCTACTCTTTTGAACAGCCCATGGTTTTTGTGAGATAAAAATCTAAAGTATGCAGGTAAGTATGCCGAAAAGAAATTTAGGGCCTTAGAAGCCGGTTTGATCACTATAATTGCGAGGAGCGAACATATAAGGCGGCCTGCCGCTGTATGTCCGGACCAGGAAAACAGCCTAGAAGCGGTTTCAAAACCTCCTCTCGGTCTCAATCTCTGTGTTGGGCACTCGGTTCAAATCCTCGAAATACTATCAGTATTCCTCCGGTTTGAACCTCGTGGCCGCCTTGATCTTGAACCCGATAGAAGGTTTTGAAACCGTTTCTAAACAGATAGCCCGTGTTGGCCGAATTACTTGACTATCCTCAATGACACCGTACTCACAGTCCGCCGAAAAAAGATCAAATTTACGGCCGCGAATCAAGACCATGCATCTCAATCCGGTGACTCTGCGGTTTTCTGGGCCCCTGAGCCATTTAGAGAATCTGTTTCAAAAAGATTACCTGGATCAGTCCATCCCCCATATTCGCCTGGTTCTCATTCTGGCCGCGATTCTTTACGCCCTTTTCGGCATATTGGATTATCTACTGGTGCCCGGTCAAAAATACTTGTTTTGGACAATTCGATATGCCGTTATCTGTCCAGTCCTGATCTTGACTGCAATTGTTTTGCGATTTCAGCCTGTTCAAAAAATGATTCAGCCGATTCTCAGTGGGCTGATTGTAATCAGTGGAAGCGGCATTATCGCAATGATACTCATAGCGCCCCCACCGATCAACTATTCCTACTATGCCGGCTTGATACTGGCATTTATGTTTGGGTACACATTTGTGCGGGCCCAGTTTATCTGGGCCTCGCTGGGTGCGTGGTGCCTGGTTATCCTTTATGAGATTGCCGCTATTGGCATTGCCAAAACACCCGTGCCTGTGCTGATCAACAACAATTTTTTCTTTATTAGCGCAAACCTGATCGGTATGCTGACATGCTATTTCATCGAACTTTACGCGCGCCGGGATTTCTATCTGGTACAACTCCTGGCTGATGAGCAGGCGAAAGTGCAGGCCGCCAATCTGGACCTGGAACAGCGGGTCCAGATGCGTACAAATGAACTTGAAGCCACCAACCAGGAGTTGGCGCTGGAAATAAAAGAACGCAAGCACGCCGAAACAGAGCAGACCCGGCTGGCGGATCAACTGAAACAGGCGGAAAAGATGGAGGCCGTCGGCAGCATGGCCGCCGGCGTTGCCCACGACCTGAATAATATCCTCAGCGGTCTCGTCAGCTATCCGGATCTGCTACTTCTGGATCTGCCCGATGCGAGCCCCTTGCGACAGCCGATTCTGACGATAAAAAAGTCGGGTGAAAAGGCGGCCGCCATGGTCCAGGATCTCCTGGCCCTGGCTAGACGGGGGGTGACCCACAAGGAAGTTGTCAACCCCAATGATTTAATATCCGAATATCTCGACTCCCCTGAATTTGCAGACCTTGAGCAGCAACATCCACACGTGCGTTTCACTGTTGATTTGAGGGCTGACCTTCTGAACGTACTTGTATCGCCGGTGCACTTATTAAAAGCGGTTATGAACCTGACCTCCAATGCCGCCGAGGCCCTCCTGGTGAAGGGGGAGGTGGCTATCAAGACCAGGAACCGATCATTGGACCAGCCGATAAACCGGCATGAACCGATTGCCGCCGGGGATTATATCACCATCCAGGTCTATGACAGTGGCGTTGGCATAGCGGAGCAAGACCTCGAACGGATTTTTGAACCGTTCTACACAAAAAAACAATTGGGGCGCAGCGGGACCGGTCTTGGGATGACAGTCGTCTGGTCCACGATAAAGGATGCCGACGGCTATATCGATGTCGAAAGTAAAGAGGGCTACGGTACAACGTTTACGCTCTATCTGCCGGCCAATCGGCAACCTGCCATGTTAACTGAAGGTCCGGTCCTTTTTGAAAACCTGCATGGCACCGAAAGGGTTTTGGTGGTTGACGATTTGGCTGAGCAACGTGAGATCGCCAACGCGATGCTCGGCAAGTTGGGATATTCCGTAACGGCCGTGCCATCGGGTGAAGCCGCGCTTGACTACCTGAAGGAAAATCAGGCGGACATCGTCGTCCTGGACATGATCATGGACCCAGGGATGGATGGCTGTGAAACATATCGACGCATTCTGGAACATCGCCCCCAACAAAAGGCGGTTATTGCCAGTGGCTATTCAGAATCTAAGCGTGTCCGCGAAGCCCAGCGGATTGGTGCGGGCGCCTACATCAAAAAACCCTACACACTCGAAAAGATCGCACTGGCAGTGCGGGAGGCGCTTGACGGATAAGCCTGTAATCATCCATCATGGACCTGTCCAGCAAAGCCCTTAAAGGCTGTGATTCCGGTTGAAGGACTGCAGCCGTGATGCCAATTCCGGGAAACGCTTTTTCCCGGTTAGTGACACGCAGGCCCGGATGCCTTCCAGCCGTTTGCTGCCGGTGGTAGCCAGCGCGATGGCGCTGATGCCATAATAGAGTAGTTCTTCCACGAGGGCTTCGCCGGTGAAACCGGGGTAGGCCACGGTGAAGTAAAACCCATCGGCCAGGGGTTCGCCTTCATCCATATCGTAGACAAGCTTGAACCCATTGTCGGTAAACAGCTTTTTCATCTCCCGGGCCCGTTCGCCATATCCTTTCACCGCGTCCACAAAGTTATACTGCCCGCTATTCACCGCCGCGAGCAGGCGGGCCAGGCCGTGTTGGGCGCTGTGGCATACTCCGGCGCTGAGGGCGTACATGCCGCCGAAGATATAGGCATAGCCGAAACGGTTGCTGCCGAACCAGGTTTCCAGGTTGTCGCCTTCGGAGTTGAACAGCACCGGTGATATGGCGGTCATCCCGATGCGCTGACCGGCCAGGCTGAACGATTTGGAGCTGGAGATCAATAAAATATAGTTTGCGGTGAAATTGGCCACCGAGGGGATATAGGGCGGCCGGCCGGGTTGGGAATAGTCTTTCCGAAAATCCATACCGAAATAGGCCAGGTCTTCCAGGGCGATGACATCATACTGCGTACACAGTCGGCCGATGATCTCCAGCTCCTTGTTTGTAAAGCAGATCCAGGAGGGGTTATTGGGGTTGGAGTAGAGGATGGCCCCGATGTCGCCCTGCTCTAAATATGACCGCAGCTTGTCTTCCAGCCGATCACCCCGGAAATCATACACGTCAAAACTTGCGTAGGGCAGGCCGAGGACCCGGGCCTGAATTTTATTGACCGGAAAGCCGGGGTCGATAAACAGGATCTTATCACGGCCTTTAAAGCGCCGCCCGGCCACCATCATGGCCAGATAACAACCCTGCATGGCGCCCACCGTGGGTAGGCAGCCTTCCGGAGTGACGTCGATATTCAGAAAATTCTTTACAAAGGAGACAATGCCGGTTTTGAGCTCCGGGATACCGTCAAAGGGCGGGTATTTTGACCCCACCCCCTTCTGCAGCGCTTCTATTTCGCCTTTGACGGCAATCTCAGGGGGATTGAAACCCGGGATGCCCATTTCCATGTGAATGAATGAAATGCCGCTAGCTATTTCGATGTTGTTTGCCAGCCGATTAAGCTCCCGGATGGAGGCCAGCCCCACGGTCTTCAGACCGGAGGCTGCGATAAATTTTCTAACGATGTCCGGGTCTATTGGTGTTTTCATGATATCTACCTTTAAGGGCTTTATTCTCGCGCAGAGACGCAGAGGCGCAGAGAAGACCAAAACCATGATTTTGGCGCGCTATCGCGCGAAAGACCATTTAACTGGTTATGGTTTTAATATCTTGAGGTTTTCCGGCGAAGCCGGAACAAATTCTTGTTTTTCTCAGCGCCTTTGCGCCTCCGCGCGATGCGTTCGGTTTGCTCTGCGGTTCAGCCTCTTTGCTTGAGATAAAGAGGGTTTCAGATTCTCCGCTGAATGAAATGGTAAAGCCGGGCGCCGGTTTCGTAAAAGAGACCGCGCAGGCCGCGCATGAATACGCGGCTGGGCTTCAGGACCGGGAGCGGAATGTTTTTCACGTTACCATCGAGCACATACTCGGCCAGCAGCTTGCCGAATACGGTCCCTGGTCCGATCCCGCGCCCGTTGTAACTGGTGACCATCACCATGTTGGTATCTAAAATGTGAAAGCGGGGAATATGGTTGGGTGTCATGGCAATACGGCCATGCCAGCCGTACTCCAGTGGAACTTGCTTTACCTGGGGGAACACCCAGGCAAGGGTGCGCTGAGCCCACCGGCGGTGCAGGCCATAGGCCATGCCCGCTACCTGGCCCACACTGCCCACGATGAGGCGGCCTGTCTGGTCCAGACGATAAGAGGAGAGAATCAGGTGGGTGTCCCAGGCCCCGTGTTTTCCCGGCAGAACTGTTTCTAAAATATCTGCGTCCAGGGGGGCTGTGGCAAACTGAAAATAATTGAAGGGGATTAGATTCCGGCTATGTTGGGCAAAGGCCTCCACAGGGTAGCCGTGCGTGGCCACGACTACCGCCTGAGCGCGTACAGTGCCGTTGGGAACCTTCAGACACCAGTGGTCGGACCGGCGTTCGAAGTCGATCACCGGCGAATGAATGTGCAGGGCCGCGCCGGCGCCGGCTGCCGCCCGGGCCAGACCATAGGCATAGGCCAGGGGTTGGAGGGTGCCGGCCCGACGATCCCAAAGCGCACCGTAAAAGGCATTGCTGCCGATTTTTAGCGCGGCCTCATCGCGGGGCAGCAGGGTGACCGGTGCACCGCGCTGCTGCCACTGGGCCTCTCGTTGTTGCAGGGCCCGCAGGCCACCCGGTGAGTGGGCGCAATGCAGGGTACCGTTGCGCAATGCTTCGCATTCGATGGCATGTTTCTCAATAAGTGCAAACACCAGGTCAGGGGAAGCACCCAGAACCGTGAGCAGGCGTTCGCCATAAGTTTTGCCGGCGATTTTGAGGAGGTCCTCCGGCATCAGCCAGAGACCGGCATTGACCAGACCCACATTGCGGCCCGCCCCGCCGTATCCAATGTTCCTGGCCTCCAGCAGGATGACCTGCCGGCCGGCTTCGGCCAGGTGCAGGGCTGCGGACAATCCGGTATATCCGCCACCGATGACGGCGACATCAGTGGTGCGATCCCCTTCCAGGGAGCTCAAGTCTGGTGGCGACCCTGCGGTGACCGCCCACAGTCCATGACTGGTTGCTGTATCTTCCATTGATGTGTTCCTTCCTGTGCTGATGAACGTCAAACTGGGCGTAAATCAGCATAAAAAGGCATATAAAGCAACTACAATCAGAGGCCTGCAAATACATGGACCCGAAACACAGTGCTGCGGTTGGATTGAATCAAATCGGTGATGTCTTACTACCTTCCGGGTTGCGGATCGCGCGGACCGGGTTATGCCTGGTGCTGCTCTAAAGCGTCTGCTGTTGCGCCCAAAGCCGGCCCGGATACCAGTTCTAAGGCTTCTTTGGCGCGTCGTGTACCGCCCACATATCTTCATCTGTGAAACAGCGTTCACTTTCATCCGGATGCATGGCATCCTTTTCCATCCTGCGACGGCTGTAGGCGGGGCTCAGCACCTGGTCGTAGTATTCGTGCTGGATCAACAGGTTCATGATCTGGCTGGTGCCCGTCCAAATCATAGACAGGCGAATGTCCCGCAGGGCGCGTTCAATGGGGTACACATCCGTGTAGCCGATGCCGCCCATGATCTGCATGGCATTGTTGACCACCTTCCAGGCAGCTTCCGTCGTGAAACGCTTGGCCTCGCTTACCAATCGCCGGGCATGGGAATAGTCTTCATCCACGGCCCGGGCCGCCATATAGGTAAGGGCCCGCGCCGCATCCAGTTCCGTAATTGAATCGGCTACCAGGGTGTTGACGGCCTGGAATTTGCGGATCTCCCGGCCGAAGGCTCGGCGCTTGTCGGAATAGCGGACCGCCAGGTCCAGAGCGCCCCAGACGCCGAGGCAGCCGGCTGCAGAGGTCAACCGCTCGGGGATCATCATCTGGTTGAAACACAGGGCGCCGCCGTGCAGTTCGCCAATGAGATTTTCCCGGGGGACCTTTACATCCCGGAAAACCAGGCGCCCGGTGCCGCCACCCCGACAACCCATGAGTCCGTAGAGGTACTCGGTCTCCACCCCGGGGCCTTTATCGATGACCAGCAGACTCAACTTGCCGTATTTATGGGCATTGGGTTCAAAATTGGATCGGCAATAGACAACGAAAAAGTCGGCCCCTTCGGCACCGACCACAAAGCGTTTCTGGCCGTTGACAATAAAATGGTCACCTTGCAGGTCGGCCCGGGTGGTGGCCCCGAAAAAGTCGGAGCCGCCCCGTGGTTCGGTCAGGGCCTCGGCCGCCACCAATTTACCTTCAAGGTAAGGCTTGAGGTATTTTTTTTTCAGAAAATCGCTGCCGAACATATTAAGGGCTTCGCCGACAATAGACGGCATCACGTAGGCGCAGCCCAGGGCCATGCCGAGGCAGCCGATTTCCTCTGTGGCGGCCACTTCCGCCACCCAGCTCAAGTTACGGCCGCCCCATTTTTCCGGGAAACGGATGGCCCGCAAGTTGTGACGGGCTATGGATTCAACGAACTCCCGGGGATATACGATCTCGTCCCGGTCCATTTTTCTCAAAAATTCGCTGCTTATGCGGGTGTTGACAAAGTCGCGGGCCTCCTGTTTTATGTCCTGCTCGGCGGGGGTCAGCATAAAATCATACATGGGGTCTCCCTGCGCTTAGCGCACTATTCACTAAAAGATTAATTATTTTAAATCCTTGTGTGTGATTTTTCCATTTCGGGATTTGCTGATGAACCAACTTATGGTATATCTAGTAAAACTTCAAATACTATCATCAGGCTCCCTTGGCAACGTAACAAGCGATTGGCATACCGTTCCGACAGCGAGGCACAGATGCGCATCGAAAGAAGAAATGGGCGCGATCGGCGCACCGGAAGAGAGCGCAGAGTCAAGCAGGCAACCGTTCTGGCCCCGGACAGAAGGGTCAACCCGGATAGACGTAGCAGCATCCCCAGGCGCAAGTCGGGCCCCGATCCCCATGGACCGGCCTAAACCGCCTCCGGCCCGGCTCAGGGCCCAAACCTCGTCCCAGGATCCATTAAAATGAGATATGCGCCGACCCATCTTGAAACGTTTATTCAGACAGTATGGGAGGTTCTTTGATCGGCAGCAGGCAGACATTCGGCTTACCAATTATAGCCGCAAGGGCTTTACCAACACTCTGCAAACGAGGAAGGCGACCTTGATGGGGCGTTCTTTCAATAGTCCGGGGGCGCCTTACCTGCTGCTCACCCTGGCCATTTTGTTCTGGGCCAGCAACACCGTGGTGGGGCGGGCGGTAAGGGACGCTATTCCCCCCCTGGCGTTCGCTTTCTGGCGCTGGCTGCTTGCCACGATCATTATTCTGGCCGTGTCCCGGCGTCACCTGAAACAGGATTGGGCTCTCATCCGGCGCAGCGGACCGATCCTCCTGCTGCTGTCTGCGATCGGGATTGCGGCTTTCAACGCCCTTTTGTACTCCGGGTTGCAATGGACCACCGCTATCAATTCCTTCCTGCTGCAGGCCATGATGCCGGTGTTTATCGTGTGGCTATCCTTTTTGATCTTCAAAGAGAAAGTTACAAAAGGTCAGGCCGCTGGATTACTGATTTGTCTGGCGGGGGCCGTCGCCATCATTACCAAGGGCGACCCGGGTGTGTTGCTGCAGTTGTCCTTCAACTACGGAGATATCTATATCTTCGTGGCGGTTGTTCTATACGCCGGTTATTCAGCACTCCTGCGTCTGCGGCCACCGGTCCATGATTTGAGCTTCATGGCGGTCACCTTTACCCTTGGGGCCCTAATATTGCTGCCCCTCTATCTTGGGGAAACGGTTTCCGGGCGCCCGATCGAATTCAACCGCACCACGATCCTCTCTGTCGGGTATGTGGCCCTGTTCCCCTCTATCGTATCTTATTTTTGCTTCAATCGCGGTATCGCGCAACTGGGTGCTAACCGAGGAGGGATGTTTCTGTACTTGATGCCGGTTTTCGGCAGTATCCTCGCGATCATCTTTCTCGGCGAATCGCTTCACTGGTATCACCTTGCAGGCATTGGGCTCATTGTGCCCGGGCTCATAATTGCTGCCCGGAAATGATTGCGATCCGGCCCACGACACCCTGTGTCCGCGGCATTGAATTTGAATGTCTGGTTTGAGCAGTCCCTATCGGATGGGCTTGCAGCAGGCAAGGCGTTAGACGGTTATGCGTAAACTGCTTGACGCTGTCGTCTTGGATCGAATAGATTGCGGCTTGCACGGGCAGAGTTCATTTCATGTTTGACGGGACGGTACGAATGCGATTTAAACACTACATCTTCGATTGGGGCGATACCCCGATGATCGATTTTCCGGATGCCAAAGGCCCCATGTATCGCTGGGAAAAAGTGGTTGCCGTACCGGGTGCCGGCGAAACGCTGGCTGCCTTGCACGATGTCGCCGGCTGCCATCTGGCCACCAACGCTGAGGATTCGCAAGAACAGGACATCGTCAAAGCGTTGGCGCGAGTGGGGCTGGCTGATCATCTGGACAATGTCTTCTGTTTCGACAATTTGGGCTGCCGCAAACCGAGTGCAAAATTTTTTACAGAGATTGTCAGGCGGATCGGGGCCGATCCCAGGGAAATCGTAATGGTGGGCGACAGCCTCGATACGGATATCGCCGGCGCCCTGGATGCTGGCCTATACGGCATCTGGTTCAACCCGGACGGCCGGGCGGGAAAGCTGGAAGGCGCCGGGGAAATTCGCAGTCTAGAGGAGTTAATTAAACCAAAAGCATAAAATCATGCCTGGAATAGGAAAAAGGTAAGATGGCAATAACATCAAAGCGAAAAATGGGTCTGGCCCTGGGTAGCGGTTCGGCCCGGGGCATGTCGCACATCGGGGTGATCCGCGAACTGGAGCAGCTGGGCGTTAAACCTGACATCGTGTGCGGGACCTCCATCGGGGCCATTGTCGGTGCTTTTTACGTCTGCGGTAAGCTGGCTGAACTCGAGGAATGGGTCGGGCAGCTGGATAAATGGAGCATTGCCAAAATGATGGACATCAGTTTTATTGCCGGCGGCGGTTTTATCGAAGGCAAAAACCTGACCAGCTTTCTCGAGACGCATCTGGGGGATCCTCTGATCGAAGAGCTGCCCCTGCCCTTTGCCACGGTGGCGACCGATATGGAGACCGGCCAGGAGATCTGGTTTAAAAGCGGACCGGTGATCAAGGCCGTCCGGGCCTCCATCACGCTGCCCGTATTATTGACGCCGGTGCAGTATGATGATCAGTGGCTTCTGGACGGCGGACTGGTGAACCCCGTGCCTGTGTCGGTCTGCCGGGCGCTGGGGGCCCATGTGGTGATAGCGGTCAATCTGAACGGGGACCTGGTCAAAAAACATTTTACCGTTGCGCAGTTGGAAGATTCTCCCGCGGTCAATACCGAGACCTCCCTGCTTGAAAAGCTGGCCGCGCGGTTCGAGGACAATTCTGTGCTGGCGGCCTTCTCAAAGGAGACGCCCGAGCACCCGGGTATGTTCGACGTGTTGGCCAGTTTTATTGATATTATGCAAGACCGCATCACCCGCAGCCGCATGGCCGGGGACCCGCCGGATGTCATGCTGGTGCCCAGGCTGGGAGACGTGGGGTTGCTGGAGTTCGATAAGAGCACGGAATCGATTGCAGCCGGACGCCGCTGCGTGCAACGTGCTCAGGAACAGTTAATGGATTATCTGGGGGCATAGTCAATGTTTACGAAAAGGACGGATACCGGCTACCGAGAACTTCTCGATGGTGTGCAAATGAAAACTCTGGCCCACGGGGACAAAACCCTGTTGGCCGAATTTCACTTGCAAAAAGGCGCGGCGATACCTGTGCACGCCCACATTTACGAACAGACCGGCTATATGGTCAGCGGTAAAATGCGTTTTTCCATTGGTTCTGAGCAGTTTGTCTGCGACCCCGGTGACAACTGGTGCATTCCCGGGGATGTGGAACATGGTGTGGACGTATTGGAAGACTCGGTCGTGGTGGAGGTTTTTTCACCGGTGCGCGCAGATTATTTGCCGGATTAAGGCAAGGGGTCAAGGGTTCGCTGGTCCAAGGGGTCAAGTGTAAAGTGAAAACCATAAAAGCCCTAAAGGCAAGGTTCACCGACGTTGTCCGTCTACTAAGAGTACCTATCCGGGTTTTCAGAATTTCACTTGAATCCTCGGCCCCTCGAACCCTTTAACAAAAGGTTATTCACAATGAAAGTTCCTTTCTATCAAGTAGATGCCTTCACCGACAGAGTATTCGGGGGCAATCCGGCGGCGGTCTGCCTGCTCGACCAGTGGCCGGAAGACAGCGTGATGCAGGCCATCGCCGCGGAGAACAACCTGTCGGAAACCGCCTTTTTGGTGGGCAGCGGGGCCGACTACGATCTGCGCTGGTTTACGCCTGTCTTGGAGATCGATCTTTGCGGGCATGCTACCCTGGCCAGTGCCTATGTGATTTTCAATTTCCTGGAACCGAACCTCGCCGCCGTTCGTTTTCAGACCGCCAGCGGCGAACTGCGGGTGGGCCGAGAGGGAGATCTGCTGGTGATGAATTTCCCCGCCCGCAGACCAGAACAAGTTGGAGTTGTGGCCGGATTGGCAGACGCCCTGGGTGCTGCGCCCGAAGAAGTTTATGGCGCCCGGGATATTCTGGCCGTGTTTGCAACCGAATCGCAAGTCCGGACCATGGCGCCGGACTTTGCCGCCCTGGAAAAGATCAAAGATGCGTTTGCCGTTATCGTGACAGCCCCGGGTGACAATGTGGATTTCGTTTCCCGGTTCTTTGCACCCAAAGCCGGGATTCCCGAAGACCCGGTGACCGGGAGTGCCCACTGCACCCTGGTCCCTTATTGGTCGCCCCGTCTCGGCAAACAGAAACTGCATGCCTTGCAGGTATCTGCCCGGGGGGGCGAACTGTTTTGTGAGGATAAGGGTGAACGGGTGTCCATGGCGGGCCGGGCGGTATTATTTGCACAGGGGGAACTGATTTTTTAGAAATGATTCTTCCAAAGTCACTTGCGGATAAAAGCCTGACGTTAAAAACCTCTCAGCTCACCTCGTGCGATCTTCAGCTTACCTTTCGATTAAATCACTTGAAAATCCGCTGGCCGCCAGATCCATAAACAGTTTTCGGGCGGCGTCGGCGGTGGGATGTGCGCCCACGAAGAGGTAATACACCTTGTCGATGGTAACGGTGTAGGGCAGAAAGCCTTTGTCGCTAAGTTGTCGGGCGCTCCGGTCGGCCGTGGCGGTCGAGGTATAAGCGCCGACCAGGCAGGCAAACCGGTTACGGGCGACCAGGGCACCTTTGAGCCGATATTTCTTGATGGCATCCAGGGCGGCCGTGGCACTGGGAAAATGGCCTAGAAAGAGGCGATACCAAATTCCTTTCTCGCCCAAATTCGTCCGGACCACATACGCCTGAAATCCCCGGCGATAGTCGGCGAGCTTTTCAGTGGCCGTGTCGAGGGACTGAAACGAGGCTATGTGAATGGCATACGGATACCTCCGGGGGACATAGGGTTTCAACTGTACAGTTGATTTGGCTTTGGGCGCCTTCACCTTCTCGGGCGCAGGGGGTTTTGGCGGCGCGGGAGCTTTCGAGACCATGGGTTTTTTAGCCGGCGCAGGCATGGGTTGGGGCTTAGCAACAGCGGGTGCCGCAGTTGCTTGGTCAGGTACTCTTGGTGGCGTTGCCGAAACTGGTTGTTTGGGTACTGACCCGCGCGCCACGGAAGATGGCACGGGGGGAATTTTATGGAACAACTGACCTGTTTCGGCCGTCAGCGGTGCCGGTGCTTCTGCTTCGTAGGTCACAAAATATCCGGCTGTGACGGTAATGATAATCAGCACGGCCCCCCATAGCAGGATCCGGGAGGTGAGGGGTTTTCTTGGCGTTACCGGGGGCGTCACCGGTCGCATATGCATTTGGATGCCTTTATCGGCAGTTGCATCCCGGGGGGACGGTCTGTCTGCGGGGGCCGGTTCCCGGCGTTCAATTTTATCGGGTTTGGCTGGCTCCGCCGGCGACAACGGTGCTTTGGGAGCCGATTTTGGCGGTGCCGCAGGTACTGGACGCTCTTTTTTCGCTTGGGGCGTGTCAACGGCTGCAAGCGGTTCTTGTTTCTCAGGCGGTCGGAGGCCGGCCTCATCCGCCACGGCCTGCTCTGGTTCTTTGGGGAGGTGTGGCTGCGCTGTCTCCGTTTCAGGCTCCGGTGGCGGTGATTCAGATACCTGATCATCAGGCGGTTCTATGGAATCCTCAGTCCCGATCTCCGCGGTTTCTGCCGACACGGTCTCAGTCGGCTCTGGGTCATCCTCCACCCAGTCGACGACAGACTCTTCATCACGATCGAGACCACCGACGCTATCGGCCCGTATCAGCCCACTCATCTTTTTTTTCGCGTTGCTTTTATCAGGATTTTTCGGATCGTCTACGCTCATTTTATAATCTCCGTCGGTGAGGCCTGGTGTAACTTGTATGGGAACACAGTGGCTACGAAGACACGTATCATACGGCAAATGAGGCCCACTTGTTTATGGATGGGTGCTATCCGGAACAAACTCTAAACGTAGAGCGCTCATTGTACTGTTTTTGAATGTTCGGCAGAACGCCATTAAGTTAATATTATTAGCGGCTAAAGTCCTAATTGTCAATCAAGGGATATAATAACCGCCATCATATTAGATCTATACCCAAGAAACGCCCTTACAGATGAACCAGCGGCAATCTTATCGGCAATCTCTTCAATGGCGCGATTGGTCACATCGAAAACTTTCAGATTGGGTATTCGGCGATAGGTTTTCTGGCAGAACAGGAGTTCTTTGCGGATAACTTCCAGATCGGTTTAGTCCGATGGGCCCGGCATAACTCGGCGCTGAATCCGAATACGGGCCACTTTTTCCGGTGCGATGGAAAACCCGACTTTGCGGACTTTGACGGTAAAGATTTCTTCCGGCGGTTCCGTGTTCAGCAGGATCGGTAGATTTGCGACCTTTAGACCGCTATTACAGGACAGATAAAAGCTGGTAGGAGTTTTGGAAGTGCGTGACACGCCCAGAATAATCAAATCGGCCTGGTGCAGCTTATCGATTCCCTGACCGTCATCGTGTTGGAGCATAAATTCTATCGACTCGGCCAACCGTAAAGACGCCTCACTGGACGGGTCCAGAAGGCCTGGCTCCACGGACGGCATGACGTTCCACTGGCGCTCAATACGTTTGAGCAAAGGACCCAGCAGGTCGATCGCGTATATTCGCTTTCGTTTTCGGCGTTGTATAAAATAATCGCGTAATCTACGGGAAACAAGAGAGTAGATGATGACGCCCTCAGTCTGTTCCGCCTGATGCAGAATGTCATCAATCTGTTCCGACTCCATGATATACGGGTGGCGCTGGCAATGCGGCTTGATATCCTTGAATTGCAGCAGGGCCGCCTTGATCACCCTTTCGGCCGTCACACCGGTCGCGTCAGAAATGATGAAGACGTTTATTGGTTTGCGAACCGCCATGATCATCCCAACTTATCTATGCAACGATCCTCGGTTCCTGCAGCCTGGGTGTCGGCTGATAGGGCTAAACGTGACTCAGGCAACATCTATGATTCGATCGTGAAGTCTCTGGGCCCGCAGGCAAAAGGCCTCCAACTTGGCAGTGACCAGCTGGGGAAACGGGGAGCCGTCACTTTCTATGGATAAAAACGGCAGATCCTCTATGGCTGCCAGCGTGGTCCTCAGTTTTTCATTGTTCGGCTCCGAGGCCAATTTACACGCAGGGGTCATCACGTCACTCAAAATGGATTCCGAAAGACGGTTGGGCATACAGCCGAAGGGGCCGATAGCGATTACACCGCAGACATCGCTGACCACCTCGGATAGTGAACTGCCAACTGTCAGGATAGCTTCGCCGGTTAGCTGGGGAGAAATAAACGGGGCGGCCTTGGAAATAACCGTCTCCACCTGGACGGGCGTCGGGTGCACCAAGCCCGAGGAGGCCAGAACCGATTTAATCCGGGTTTCATATTTGTGCATGGCTTTGCGGCGCAATTTCTGCCCGATGCGCGCCATCAGTGATATCCCGGACGGGTTGTTAATATGATCGTCCAGGTAGTCGACATAGTGCAGCCATTCCGCAATGGGCGAACATATGGTCGCAAAACCTTTTGCGGCAAGCTTTTCGGTAATATTCTGGCGGGAGAGAGCATCCCGGCGCACAAATATCTCACCGGTGAGCAGGATGGTCGGGACCTCGGCCACCGGTCGTTTCAAGCGAATGCGGCTGAGCCGGTCTGCCGTGTTCCGCAATTGGCTTTCGATTTGGGGGAATGATCCTTTCTCTAAGGCTTTCAGGGTGTTCGCTATCTCGACTTCAAAAATATCCAAGGCCGCTTCTATATCGCTGGCATTGGTCAGCAGCATGGAGCGAATGTCTTCCAGCACGTCGGATACGACCACTGCCCACCAGCCCTTTTTGTGGAAATCATTGCCCAGGTCGGTGTAGGCGCTGTCTTCATTCAGCGAAAAAAGCGCCACGTCCGTCAGCTCAAGTCTTCTGACAAGGTCTTCCATGAAGATAAAGTACTGGCCGAACCGGCACGGTCCGGTTCCCGATGGCATGAAGAAGACCACCACTTCATCATCGCGCCGGCCGTTGTGGACATAGTTCAGCAAGGTACCGGTTGTCAGAATCAGCGGCAGGCATTCCTTGCAGGAGGTGTTGCCCCGGCCCAGCTTAAGCACGTTTTCATCGGCCGGTTCATGGGCCTTGGCATTGTAGCCGCCGCTTCGGAAAACAGCGGCCAGGGCTTCCGATGAAATACCGCCCATGGATGGCACCAGCAGCGTTACCCGTGGGTGGCTCATGGGCAATTGCTCCCCGGAGGAAGTCATGACTTTGGGGACACGTCCATTGTTTAGGATGCGGGCGGGGACAAACCCGTTTCCGGATGGAGCGATCCGACCGCGGCTGGTGAGCTGTCGGTAGGCGGCCACCACATCGAAGAAGGCTTCGATCCGGGTTTCGAGACCGGCATCCGCGGTGTGATTGTCGAGTTCGAGCGTCAGCGACGGCTTTTTACCCATGATATCTCTATAGTAGCCGATGATAAAAGAGTCCGGACCACAGGAAAAATTGGTAATGAAGATGCTGAAAAGCTGGGGATGACTCGCTACCAGGCGGCCCACTTTGAGCATCATCTGGCCCATACCCCAGTACATATGCCGTTTGGCCCGCTGGTCTTCGATGGGGATAAAATCCAGGGGGATGACCATGATGTCGCGTGTCGCGATTTTATGGGGGATACTCATATTGGCTTCGCCGACAAATGCATTGTAGGGCCGGCCGCAGAGTACCACAGCCATCTTTTCCGGATCGGTTTCAAGGTGCGCTATAGCTTCCTGTCCGATGCGCTGCATGGCGCGCAGACACGCCCGTTGTTTTTCCAGCGCATGGGCAAAGGCCTTTTCTGCGGCCGGCCGGGTGACACCCATGAGCATGGCGGAGGCAACCAACGGGGGCCCGGCATCCTCTAAACCGCGTTCCAGGTCGATCAAGGGCGTCAACAAGCGGGTGCCGCGGCTGGCAAGCTTTGTGATTTGATCTCGAAAAGCGGCGCGCAGGTAGAAGGTTTCCCCCTGGACAAACGGGCAGACCAGAGAGCCCAGACTGCCGTTCTGTTTGGGGATTGATTTGAAATGCGGTAGAAAAATAAACTCCGGGGGTTGGTCGGATTCCAGCAGAGTGTGAAAAAAGCCGTGGGCCAGTTCGGCCGGGTAGCAGAAGGGGGCATTTTTCTGGTCGACCCCCGCTTGCGACAGGCGCCCGGGCAAGACCGGCTCGAAGCCGAGATCGCTAAAGAAATTGGCATAGAGGGGGTAGTAGGCGTTCACTAGAAAACTGCGGTTGAACCCGATGCGGCCCCGCCATTTTTCAGCAGGAATTGCTCCGGGCCGCGGGGCAAAATCCTCAAAGAGGAGTTGGTGCCGCAATCCAACCAGGTCCAGTTTGCCGATGTCTATACGAATATTCCGGCGCAGGTTGTCGTAGCGGTTACAGGCCCCGCCAAAGGCGAACTGTTTGCCGTTGATGCCCAGGCGGGCAATCTTGCAGCGACGGTCGCATTTTTCAGGGCCACCTTTGCAGGTGAACGTGCGTCCGTAGGTTATCTCGCGCTCGGCCAGGGCGGCAAGGTCGAAGTCGCCGGTTGCCAGCTGGCCTTTGGCAATGCGGGCTTTTATCTCCAGGGCGGCGCCAAAGGCCCCCATGAGACCCGGCTCCGGGGGCACGACAATTGGCTTGCCCACCAGGGTCGCCATGGCCAGTGGAATGGCGCGATTGTAACAGACCCCGCCCTGCATAAACACCTTTTGACCCACCGGGCGGTTGCCTTTTACGCGGTTGGTGTAGTTCATGCAGATCGAATAAACTAGGCCGGCCACGATGTCGGCATGGGAAACCCTTTCGTGGATGGCATTCTTGATATCTGAGGAGATAAAGGCGGCGCACTGGTCGTTGAAATTCGGCGGGCTGTGGCCCTGCAGGGCAACCCCGGCGATATCTTCCATGGGCAAGCCCAGGGATTCCAGGGCCGATTCTTCCAGAAAGGAACCGGTCCCGGCGCTGCAGGCCTCATTCATGGCGTAGTCAGAGGGAACGGCATTGGTAATGTAAGTATATTTTGCGTCTTGACCGCCGATCTCAAACAGGGTGTCGACTTCCGGATCGAAATAGACGGCGGCAGCGGCGTGGGCGATGATTTCGTTGATGACCCCGTCGGTGCTCGCGTGCAGTCCGGCAATTTGGCGGCCGGAGCCGCAAACCCCGATGCCGTGCACCGAAAAGTGGGCCGCCCCGATCTGGCTGCGCGCCTGCTGCATGATAGCCTTATAGCAGCGGCGGGAGGCTCCCACAGGATCCCCATCCGTGCGCAGGTAGATCGATGCCAGGATGGTGTTGTCCGCCGTGCGCATCAGGATCGCCTTGGTGGTGGTCGAGCCGACATCGAGTCCCAAGATGCAGTCGTCACCGGGCTGAAGTTGACCGGTTGCCATGGTTTTGAATTCTACCTGCGCGGTGGCCTGGTCCAGGGGCGGCAGCCGGTCAAAGGCCGCGGTGCGGGAGGTAAACATGGCTGCCAGGCCCGGAAACGGAACCGTTTCATGGTGCAGGGCCCATAGGGCCGCGCCCAGCGCTTCCATGTAGGCGGCCTGCTCGGGAACGATCAGCCCCTGTATTTCCCGGCGAAGATACTCAATCATCATCTGGTTCCGGGCGGTGCCGCCGGTAATCATGATATCGCGGCGTTCAACCTTTTTAAGCAGTTCCACGATTTTGCTGGCCATCATGCGGCAAAGGCCGGCCGCCACGCGGGATTTGGGGATACCCTTGTTGGTGGCATGGGTGCAGTCCGATTTGCAGAATACCGAGCATCTGCCCGAGACCTCATAAGGCGTTTCCACGCTGGCCCACCGGGCGGCCTCCTCCAGGGAGACATCCATCCGGCGCAGTTGCTGGAGAAAGAACTCACCGGTTCCGGAGGCACACTTGTTGCCGGTCAACACGTTAATGATGCGGCCTTGGCGATTGAGGACGTAGACCATGAAGGTCTCTCCACCGGCGGAAACAATCGCCGGGCAGCGGAGGCCCGCGGGTTTGACATATGGGTAGGCGGTTTCCACCGCTTCCGGTTCGGAAATGGTCGTGAGATTTAGAAACCGGCAGAACTTACGGCCCGTTGCGGCGATCCCTTTGAACTGGGACAGGTCGAGTGGTTCCAGCGCGCGGATAAGCGTCCGGCTCGGATTGCCGTCATGGGGGTAGAGCGCATGGTCAATAATGTGAGGGGCGGCGTTCGGACCGGAGCCGGACAGACCCACCTGTACGATGGATACTGTAGATGCTCCCAGACAGACCCCCAGCGATGTCTTCTCTCCAGGCATTTGTCCTCCAGCAATGCAGCAGGTGTGTGGTGCAGGTAAACTGTTGTTACGCAGGCGCGCAGTCGCGCAGTCGCGCAGTCGCTATGTGAAGGGCAGCGTCAGATGTTCCCAAATGTTAACACGATTCCATCAGGCGTAGAAGTATTTTTTTATGATGGCATCCAGTTCCGATTTCAAAGTGTCATCCTCCCGGCCTGCATAGGTATCGTAGAGCGCGCGGGAAATGGACGCGAATACATCAATATAATCCGGGTCGAAGTGGCCACCGCGGCCATCTTGCAGGATGGCCATTGTTTTTTCTAATGAAAACGGATTTTTATAGGGGCGCTTGGAGGTGAGCGCATCAAATACGTCAGCAATGGCAAAGATGCGGGCCGTATCAGGGATCTCTTTGCCGACCAAGCCGTGGTTGTAGCCGCCGCCATCGTATTTTTCGTGGTGGTAGGCGACGATATCCATGCCTTCCTTGATCCATTCGGCTTTATTGACAATGTCCAAACCCAGCGGAACGTGGTTTTGCATGATTGAAAATTCATCATCGGTCAGGCGCCCGGGTTTGTGCAGGATGCCGTCCTCGATGCCGATTTTACCCACATCGTGGAGAAAGGCACCCTTGATCAGGCGTTGGATGGTGTCAGTGGGCAGGCCCAGTTCTTCGGCCAATTTCACCGCGATGATGGTCACCCGGTAATTGTGGGCATCTGTGTCGCTGTCGCGTTTGGCGATGGCACTGCCCAGAACCGTCAGCACTTCGAGGTTGGCATCGAAGAGTTTGGCCGATAGGGCTGATACCCGCCTGAGCAGGGCGTTGATAACCGGGTAGAGCAGGGCGGTGGTTAGGAGGACAATCACCATTGCGGCGGCGGCCAGCCGCAGCGCCCGGGTTTCGACGGCTGCAATAGCCTCCGGTGCCAGCGCAAAAACCGTTTCGCCGTAGGCGGCCAGTTCACCGCGTTCATTGGAAAGGGGTGCTACAAGTTGGACATGCGGGATCTGGTTTAACGCGATGACGTGGATTCCCATTTTGCCCCAACGGTCCGCATCCGGTTGGATGCTGCCGGTAATGGTTTCCACCTGCTCGATATGTTCATAGGCGATGTCCGGTATCCGTGTCACCGGATGGCCTCTGAGGTCATAAATACCGATCCAGACATACTGACCGATTATCAGGAAATCGCGCTGGGCAAGAATGCTAGCCGCCTGTTTCTCAATGGCCAAACGGTTCAGATTGCCGGGATCATTCAACAGGTGCCGAATAGAATTGTTCAGGCGTTTGAAACCGCTTTCGGTCCGCATCAGGATCGACTGGTCGATCTTTTCTTTTTCCATCTGCCAGATTGCAAATCCGGCGGCCAGAGCTATCAAAAGCCCAACAACGGAGATACGGAATACGAGCTTGCGATGGATTGCCTTATGGCTGGTGGAGATCATCGGACCTCACTTCGGTTCGGGGTTCAGGGAGCCATGCCGTAGCGCTTCAGTATGTCGCGGTAGGTTTGGGTTCTATTGAAATCATGCAGGGCTTGTGCAAATTCAGCCGTGAGCCGGGTGTGACCTTTTTTCCGGGAAAATGCGATGTAGAGCGGGGCCCGGGTGAGGGGTGGTTCCAGGAACACCAGATCGTGAATGCCCCCGACTTTGTCGGCGAAATAACGCACCACGTGGCGGTTGCCGACACCCACCGCGAATCTCCGATATTTGAACATTTGCAGGAGGTTGAGGTCGTTTCTCGTGATAATTTTGTCCAGATAGGTAGCGTTGTCAAAGGCATCGCCGTAGCTATAATTGGTCACAACACCCACCGCGTGGGGGGCGATATCCGTAAGCTTGCCCGAGAAATGAACCGGCGCGGCCCTGCGGGTGAAAAAATGATTCTCTTCCAGGGCAAGTGGGACCTCCGGGAATATCAGGAACGTATCCCGTTCCGGGGTTTTGAAAAGCGGCATGACCGCATCCACCCGACCGGTTTTCCCATTGTGCAGCATTCTTTTCCAGGGATATTGTTTATAGACAACCGTGCGGCCCAGGGAGTGCGCAGTGCGGCTGATTATCTCAACACAAACACCGGTTAAAACACCATTTTCCATATAATAATAGGGCGGATAGCCGGTACTGGTGCCAACCACCAGTTCGCCGGCGGACACGTCCACCAGCGGTTGGCAAAGTGTGACGCTGATCAGCAGAAGCGTTATCGTTGCTACGCGTAATTTCACGGGCAACCTTTCCATCGTCAGGCGACCGACTTTTTTACCTCTTCCAGCACCGACTCCACCAGCGTCCTGATCTCCTTCAGCCGGGTCTCTGTCAGGGCCTCGAAGCGGAGCACCAGGGCCGGCTGGGTGTTGGATGCCCGTACCAGGCCCCAGCCGTCGTCGAAAAGCACCCGGACGCCGTCAATGTCAATGACATCGTACTCCTGGCGGAAGTGCTCGGTCACGGCGGTGACAACCTTGAATTTGACGTTATCCGGGCATTCAACCCTTATTTCCGGGGTGTTCACCGTGCGGGGTACATCGGCCAGCAGGGCGGACAGGTTGTTTCCGGAATCGGCCAGGATCTCGAGCAGGCGGCAGGAGGCGTAGGTGGCATCGTCGAACCCAAAGTAACGATCGGCAAAGAACATGTGACCACTCATTTCACCGGCCAGCTCGGCGTGTTCCTCTTTCATCTTCTTTTTAATCAGGGAATGCCCGGTTTTCCACATGATGGCGCGGCCGCCGTGTTTTTCGATGTCAGCATACAGGGTCTGGGAGCATTTTACTTCGGAGATAAACGTTGCCCCGGGCTTGCGGGTCAAAATTTCGCGGGCAAACAGGATCAGCAGTTTGTCACCATAGATGATATCGCCGTTTTCATCCACGACCCCGATACGGTCGCCGTCCCCGTCATAACCGATCCCGATATCAAGCTTTTCGGTCCGGACCAGCTCGATCAGGTCGTACATATTTTCCAGGACCGTTGGATCTGCCTCGTGATTGGGAAAGGTTCCGTCCATTTCACAATACAGATCATGCACGTCACATCCCAGTTTTTTCAATATCGGCACAGCCACCACGCCCGCGGTGCCGTTACCCGCATCGACGCCAACTTTCAACGGCCGGCTGATCCGGATGTTGCCGGTTACATAGTCGGTATAGGGGGTTATGACATCGGCGCTCGCAAGGCTCCCGGACCCATCTGCAAAGTCGGACGCTTTTATCATTTCAAGGATTTCCTGTATCTGCCGGCCGTGTATCGATGCCAGCCCGAGGCACATCTTGAAGCCGTTGTACTCGCCGGGATTGTGACTGGCGGTAACCATGACGCCGCCCTCCATCTGCAGGTGCTGGATGGAGAAATAGAGCACCGGTGTCGGGCAGATGCCAATGTCGGTCACGTCACACCCGGTGGCACGCAGACCCGCAATCAACTGCCCGGCGTAGGCGTCGGAAGAGGTGCGGCAATCGCGGCCCACTGTAACGGCCCGGGCCCCGTTGCGTATGAGGAACGTGCCAATGCCTTTGCCAATCAGGAGCACATCCTCCTCGGTCATGTCCTGGCCTGCAATTCCGCGGATATCGTATTCTCTGAACATTTCGTGATTCATGGTAAACCCCTTTTAATGTGGATTTTCCGTATGTTGAATTCAACCTATCGGTATGAAGTTCGAAACCGGTTTTGAAGGGTGCCAAGGACTCCGGTATTGTCCCTGAAAAAGCCTCCCATTGTTTTACGGTTACAAACTAACAACCAGGGCTATTAATCCCAATATTATACAGTAAGGTGCAAAAAAATGCAGGCGCCCGCGGCCGACCATCCAGACCAGTAACCTCAAGGCGGCATATCCCACCAGGCATGATACCAGTGTTCCGGCGGCGATGATTGTCAACGGCAATCCGGCGTGGCCGACCAGGTCCCCGGCGCCCAGCAGTCCCGCCCCCGCCACTGCCGGTATGGAGAGCAGGAAGGAGAAGCGGGCGGCGGTCGTCCGGTCAAGCCCCAAGTATAAGCCGGCTGCGATGGTGGCACCCGAGCGTGATATCCCCGGGATGATCGCCATTCCCTGAACAATCCCTATGATGATACTGTTCCGAATGGTGAAGCGCCGGATACCATGACCAACGGTCCCGAACCGCCGGGTGCCCCAGAGGACCACCCCGGTGATCATCAGGGTGACGCCGACAATGGCGACGGATGAGAATAGCGTTTCGGCAATCTTCTTGAAAACCAACCCCAAGATAGCCGTGGGGATGGAACCGGCCACGATAAGCAGGGCAATCCTGACCTCCCGGTCTTCGGCCAGTAATTCAGATGCCGCCTTTGTATCCGGCAGAACCTGGAACCACTTCACCAATGCTTTCAATATGGCGACAATGTCTTTATAAAAATAGATGACGACGGCAAACAGGGTGCCCACATGGACCCAGATGTCAAAGGCCAGCAGAGGCTGGGTCAACCCCAGCAAATTTTGAAAAAGGACCAGGTGCCCCGAACTGCTGACGGGTAAAAACTCTGTTAATCCCTGTACAACGCCGAGCAAAACCGCATCCGTCAGATTCATATGCCAGATTACCGATCCGTATTTCAGTTTGATGAGGATTTTGTGAAAACTGCCGTTGCGTTGACCCGATCAGCGCGCGAATCAAAAACAGAAAGATTCCTCACGGGGGACGATTCTCCGCAGCCTGTTGGAGCGCAGCGAAAATCCCGCTTACCGGAGCTGCGGGGAGCGTTCAATCGGCGGCAGTCCCGTGGCGGCAGTATAGCGCAAAGTGGCCCGAATTTCTATTGGAAGCTACCCTTTTACTACGGCCATCGGTCGCAACCGCGCTATTTTTTTTGATATGCCCGCCCCGTGCACGGCGGCGATCACGCTCGCGATATCTTTATAGGCCTCCGGCATTTCCTCGGCCAGCGTGCCCCGGCCTGTCCAACGGACCAGGATGCCCCGGTCCTCCAACTCCCGGTTAATAGATCGGCCCTTGCTCTTCTTCCGGGCAGCCTTGCGGCTGAGTACGCGACCCGCCCCGTGGCAGGTGGAACCGAAGGTTTCCGCCATTGCCTGAGGGGTACCGGCCAGGACATAGGAAGCGGTCCCCATATCCCCGGGAATGATGACCGGCTGTCCGGTCGGGCGATAATCTTCCGGCAGGGCGTCATGGCCGGGCGGAAAAGCTCGGGTGGCGCCTTTGCGGTGGACGCATACCCATCTCTGTTTTCCGTGGTGCCGGTGCAGTTCTTTTTTGGCGATGTTATGACATACGTCGTAAATCAAATGCATGGCGAGATTGCGGGGGCCGATGGAAAAAACCTTCTGAAACACCTCCCGGGTCAGGTGCAGCATGATTTGGCGATTGGCCCAGGCATAGTTGGCCGCACAGGCCATGGCACCCAGGTAGCGTTGTCCGACGGAGCCCTTTATCGAGGCGCAGGCCAATTGCCGGTCCGGCAGGTCGAAACCGGCTTTATGCGCATGTTTCGACATGCTGGCTAGAGAATCGTCGCAGACCTGGTAACCAAAACCCCGCGAGCCGGAATGCAGCATCACGGTGACCTGGTCTTTGAAAAGCCCGAAGGCGGCGGCCACGGTGTCATCGTAGATCCGGTCCACCACCCCCACTTCTAAAAAGTGATTGCCGCTGCCCAGGGTGCCGAGCTGCCGCAGGCCGCGCTCCAGGGCGCGCTTGCTGACGGCTTCCGGATCGGCACCCGGTAGGCAGCCGCCGTCTTCGGTGTGGTCGAGATCGGCTTGATCGCCGAACCCCTGTCTTACGGCCCAGGCACTGCCCTGGGTAAGGACTTTTTTCTCTTCCTTGGTCGTAAGCCGGACATCGCCGGTCGACCCCACCCCGCAGGGAATATCCTGATACAGGCTATTGACCAGGTCCGTGAGCCGCGGTCGCACTTCGGTCTCCACCAGCCCTGTGCCGGCCAGCCGTACCCCGCAGTTGATATCATAGCCCACGCCCCCGGGACTGACGACACCGGTATCCCAATCAAAAGCAGCCACACCGCCGATAGGGAACCCATACCCCCAGTGCATGTCGGGCATGGCCAGAGAGGCTTTCAGGATCCCCGGCAAGGATGCGACATTGGCCACCTGTTTGAGCGGTTGGTCTTGACCGGGAATCTTAAACAGGTCCGCCGATGAATACACGATTCCGGGAACACGCATGCGTCCGGAGCGGGGAATTTCCCAACGGTATGGGTCCAGCTGTTTGACTTCCATGGACAAGGATCTCAAGTATCGGGATTAAATATCGAAAATGATGCGGGCCTGCCAGCCGTCTGCCCGGGGTTCCACCTGAAGTTGATGATACGTGACGGCTTTGATCTCGTTAACCATATCATGCGGAGCACAACCGGTGTTGTCAACCGGTACGACCGCTTCAAGAGAGAATTCTTTAAGCTCATAAATGCCAACCGGTCCGTAAACCAGGTATTTGCCATTCACCAGGTACAGCAGTTCACGCAGCCAGTTGATCATCAGATCCGGCCAGTCCTGGCCGGTTACCTTTACCCGAGTCTCGCCGGTGGCCTTGAAAGGTCGCGGGCCGCAAATTTGCTCGGATAGCGCCCGGGCGGCCTCCTCGAAAAGGGCGATGCTGGATTCCGCCTCGACGAGGATCCCGAGGTCGGCGGTATGGTCGAAGGTCTGGTAAGGCATGATTGCCTCGTTAGGGTTCAATGAAGGCGCTACATTTTGCCAAGACGGCATTCAGGCGGGTTATGCATCAGCCCGAATCCTCACGACCGTTCCGATTTTAGCGGTGTCGTAACCGCCCAGGGATGCAACCCGGTCTTTGAATGCGGGGGCCACGATGGTTTCCAGGAGCATCTGAATACGTTTCGATTCAAAGAACTCATCTGGTATCACCAGATCATATTGCTCGGTGACAACCGGGATGAAATCCAGATCGAGTGCCCGGGCGGCGGCAAAAATGCCCAGCCCGACATCCGCGGTTCCGCTTAGCACTGCGGCGGCTATGGACATATGGGTGAATTCTTCAGTGCCATAACCGTCCAGGCCGGCCGGATCGAGGCCCAATTGCCCCAGGCGATAATCCAGCAGAATCCGGGTTCCGGAACCCGCTTGCCGGTTGATCATGCTGATGTCAGCGCGGGCCAGGTCGCTTATGTCACGGATCGCTTTCGGGTTACCTTTGGGTACGATCAGGCCCTGGTCGCGCATAACCAGGTTGACTAGCCTGACTCCCCGACCGGGAAGGTATTTTTTTACATAGGAGGCATTGTAGCTGCCGTCTTCGGTATCCAGCAGGTGCGAACCGGCCAGGTGGCAGCCCCCCTTTTTGATCGCCATCAGACCGCCCAGGCTGCCGACATGGCTGGAAGACAGGGTCAAACCCGGATGTTTGATTCGAATATGGTCGGTAAGAATGTCCAGGGTATTGTCATGGCTGCCCACCACCACGATCGTATCCCGGATCATGGCCCGTGGCCGCAGCAGTTCGGCCTGGACCGGCTGATCGCCGGCAACCCCTTCCGAATTGCTGGGTATGCGGATGATGCCGTCCGCTTCCGTCAGGGTAGAGATACTGCCGGCGCCCCGGGGCAGGGAGGTGGCCACGATGCGGTCGCCTACGGTGCCAAGTTTCACGCGAAGAAATTCTTCCACACCCAGTTTCGAGGCCAGTTTCCGGGTGGGAAATACGTCGGCGACCGGTTTGTCCGGAAACCGGGTTCCCAGCAGGCGACACAGCAAAGGACCGACAAATTGTTCAAAGGCGATGATGGTGGAAACCGGGTACCCGGGCATGCCAAACACGGGCTTACCCGCGATTACCCCTACGATAACCGGTTTGCCCGGCATGATCGTCACCCCGTGCACCAGGATTTCACCAAGGTCGGCGATGACCGCCTGGGCATGGTCTTCGGACCCGGCCGAGGAGCCGCCGACGGTCAGGACCATATCAAAATCACCCGCCACTGCTTTTTCTATTATGGTACGAATTTCCCGGTGGTCATCCGACACGATTCCATGGCGTTCGAAAGTGCCCCCACAGGCCTCGATCAGGCCGCCCAGGATAAAAGAGTTTGTTTCCAGGATCTGACCCGGCGCGAGGTTGTCGGTGTCGGCCGTCTGCCAGTCGACCAGTTCAGGCCCGGTGGGAATAACCATTACCCGTGGCCGCCGATGGACGGCTACGGAGAATATTCCGCCGGCCAATAAAGCGCCCACGCAATAGGGCGTAATGGTGTGATTCTGGGCGAACAGCAATTCGGTGGCGACGATGTCTTCGCCCATTTTACGGATATACTGCCAGGGAAAAGCGGGTGCTTCGATGGTGACTTCATTCTCACCGGTTTGCTGAACCTGTTCGATCATGATGACCGCATCGTAGCCTGCCGGGAGGACATTGCCGGTATTGATGAATATTGCCTGACTGCCGACGGCCAGGGAAACCGGGCGAGTTTCGGAGGCCCCGTAGGTGCTGGCGGCTTGGACGGCAATCCCATCCATGGCAGCGGCATGGAAGCCGGGGGAAGAGAGCCGGGCGAAGACCGGCGCGGCCAAGGTGCGGCCAATGGCATCCGGTACGGGGAGCGTCTCGGCAGTATTTATACTGAGATCGGCAAACTGCCGGGTGACAATTTTGCGGGCTTCGGCCAGTGTTTTTTTTTGGAGATAAATGTTTCGTCGGAATACGGCCATGGGTTTTATCCTTGCAGCCTGCGCTTTTTCAGCGGGCGGGGCTGTGCTTCGCTAAGCCTATTTTCAAATGGGGATTACGGATACGGGGGCATCTTTGTCCAAGCCTTCCGTATCACTGTCTATCTCGATCAAGCCATCCGCCTGGACCATGGTGTTTATCAGGCCGGATTTGCCCAGCAGGGGTTCCGCCCGCAGCGTGCCGTTGTCCTTGCGCAACCGAACCCGAATAAAGTCAACCCGGCCCTGCGCAGAGGGGACATTGCGTGCCAGACGGGCCGGGATACCCCTGGACTGGGGAAAAGGCTCTGCCAGCCCATGGATCCGGTTGATGAACGGTTTTACGATTTTTTCAAAAACAACCATCGCCGAAACAACGTGGCCCGGCAGCCCCCAGATGGGCTTGCCGCCGACGCTGGCCAGGATGGTGGGTTTTCCCGGACTGATGGAAATGCCGTGGACCAGCAGTTCACTTTCCGGCAGAGAATTAATGACCTGTATCGTGAAATCGCGGGTTCCCACGGAACTGCCCCCGGAAAGGATAACCATGTCACTTCGCCCCAGGGCATCGCAGCAGGCCGTCCGCAGGTCTTCAAAATTGTCCCGTACGATGCCCAGCGATAGGGGGCGGCAACCCGCTTCGGTCACCATACCGGCCAGCGAGTAGCTGTTGATATCGCGGATTTGACCCGGACCAGGCACCTGAGCGGTAGGAATCACCTCATCCCCGGTGGAAATAATGGTGATCACCGGCTGCCGGTAAACAGTTGCGGATTCTCGTCCGACCGCCGCCAGGAGTCCGGTTTCCGGGGCCCGGATTTTCTGACCGGCGTGCAGGACGGCAGTTCCTGCGGGATAGTCTTCACCGGCCAGGATGACATGCTGGCCCGGAGCGACACTTTTATATACTTCGATGGTGTCGGCATCGACCTCTTCGGTGTGTTCTACCATGATAACGGCATCGGCACTGGCCGGCAGCATACCCCCGGTGGCAATCTTCACCGCTTCACCCGACCCCACCGTCATATCGGGAAGCGTCCCCATGGAAACCGACCCCATGACCATGAGATAAGCCGGGTTGGCCTCGGAACTTCCGAACGTGGACGCGGCCCGGACCGCATAGCCGTCCATGGTTGATCGGGAGAACCCCGGCAGGTCTTCGGCGGCGTGCACGGATTCGGCGAGCACCCGCCCGGTCGCCTGGTGCGTGGCCACCATTTCCGTGTCCACCGGTGCAAAGGACTGCATGTGTCCATATACCGTGCGGACATCTACTACGTTGAAAAAATCTTGCATATGTTTTTCCAGCCGATCCAAGTTTTTACGACCCTTTCGCAGAAAGGGCGTCACTTCTTGCGCTTACTTAGGGCCCATCCAGAAATGGTAGATTTTGGTTCAGAGCAAGGCTTGAGTGATTTTGAAACCGCAGGAGCCAGCGAAGCCAATGCCCGTGGTGCATAGCGGGCTATTCCGAGGAAATCAAAAGAGCGAAAACACCGCTCTGGGCCAAAAGATGCCGTTTATGGATGGGCCTTACTTACCATAAAGGGTATCCCAGTTCAAACAATTGGGTGGCTTTTGACCGGCCAACCCGGCCAATAGATTATCCGCGGCCAGGCGGGCCATTTTGGTCCGCGTCTCAATGGTGGCGCTGCCTACATGCGGCAGAAGAACGACGTTGTCCAACGACAGCAACCCCGGGGTGACGGCCGGTTCATGTTCGTAGACATCCAGGCCGGCTCCTGCAATCGTCCGGTTCTGCAAAGCTCTGCACAGGGCGGCTTCATCGACAACCGGACCACGCGACGTGTTGATCAAAAAGGCATCCGGCCGCATGCGGTTCAAGGCGGCGGAATCAATAAGGTGGTGGGTCTGCTCATTCAGCGGTACGTGCAAGGATACAAAATCCGAACGGGCCAGGAGGGTTTCCATGTCAGCATAGGTGGCCTTGAGAGCATTTTCGCTCGTATCCGTTAAGCGCCGGCGGCCGCTGTAGAGGATGGTCATGTTGAAACCCGCCGCCCGTTTGGCCACGGCCTGCCCGATGCGCCCCATGCCGATGATGCCGATGGTTTTCCCGCTGATTTCAGACCCCAGAAAGTGAAGCGGCGCCCAAAACTGAAACCGGCCTTCCCGGGTATAGCGGTCGCCTGCCACCACCCGGCGGCCGGCCGCCAGGATCAGTGCGAAGGTGATATCGGCGGTGGCATCGGTGAGAACACCGGGGGTGTTGGTCACCGGGATCCCGCGGCGAGTGGCGGCCGCCACATCGATGTTGTTGAAAC
>Ga0126329_10000039_pt1 | contig 74673 bp, 71 predicted proteins | sample InaspJWI85metaG_FD_104915 | JGI IMG/M metagenome (GOLD analysis project Ga0126329, IMG submission 104915) | Marine gutless worms symbiont microbial communities from Oahu, Hawaii - Inanidrilus sp. 2 OAHU.JWI-85 metaG | ecosystem: Host-associated > Annelida > Digestive system > Unclassified...
CGACGTCGCCGGCACCGACCTGCGCGATGATGCCGACACCACCATCGACGCCTCCGTCACCACCAGCGTCGGCGGCGCCAACCCCGAAGCCACCGCTACCGATACCGAAGGCTACAGTGTCGACCTTGTAGCCGCCGCCACCATCACCGTGGATCCCATCACCGCCGACGATATTGTCAATGCCGCCGAAGCCGGCGGGTCCGTCAATGTCTCCGGTACCGTCTCCGGCGATGCCAGCTCCGGCGATACGGTCAGCTTCACCCTTAACGGCACCGCTTACAGTGGCACCGTCAATGCCGACAACACCACCTGGACCATCAGTGTGGCCGGCAGTGACCTGGCCGCCGATACCAGTTTCGATGCCACCGTCGCCGGCGCCGATGCCGCGGGCAACCCGTTTACCGCGACCACCACCAGTACCCATACGGTCGATACCACACCACCAGTAGCGTCCATAACTTTGGATGCCGCCATTACGGCTGACGACGTTATCGATGCAGTTGAAGAAGGTACCAATATCGCCATTACCGGCACAGTCGGCGGCGATGCTGCAGACGGAGACACCGTTACCCTGACCGTAAATGGTACGGACTATGTGGGAGTGGTAAGTGGAGGCAGCTTCAGTATCAATGTGGCCGGCACGGATCTAACTGCGGATGCCGACTTGACGATAGATGCGAGCGTAACTGTCACCGATGCAGCCGGCAATATTACCACAGCCAGCGACACGGAAACTTACAGTGTAAATGTGAATCCCCCGGTACTCGACCTCGATGCGGATGATTCCTCCGCTGCCGGAACCGGATATGCCACCACCTTCACCGAAGGTGGCGGCGGCGTTGCGATCGCCGACAGCGACCTTGCCATAAGCGATGTTGACAGCACTTCCATCCAGAGTGCGACGATCACCATTACCGACGTTGAAACCGACGACCTGCTGATTGTCGGTTCATTACCGGCCGGGATTACAGCCGGGGCCTACGATGCTGCTACGGGTACAATCACCCTCAACGGGACCGCAACCCTTGCAGATTATCAGCAGGCGCTCCGGGCCATCCAATTCGACAACGTGGGTGACTCCATAGGAACAAGTCGTACGATCAATGTGTCCGTCAATGACGGCACAAACGACAGCAACACGGCCGTCAGCACGGTAAATATCGTTACAGTACCCACTGTCAGCATTGATGACGTTGCCGTCCAGGAGCCGGGCAGTGGGACCACCACCCTTACCTTCACGGTGTCCATTGACCAGACGCTGGGCAGCGATCTCACCTTTGACTACCAGACAGTGGATGTCAGCGCCCTGGCCGGTTCCGACTATGTGGGCATTGGCACGACGACCGGTACGATTACCGCCGGCAATACGTCTACTACCATCACAGTCACCATCAACAGTGACGCGGATATCTTCGAGGGCGATGAAGCCTTTACCGTTGATCTTGCCAACTTCAACCAGACGGTCAATTTCCAGGCCGGCGCTCACCTAACGACCGACGGCATCCAGGGTATCGGCAGCATCGGCGTTGACAGTGGACCGCCGGTTGCCGTCGACGACGCCTTTATCACCACCCCGGATACGGCATTGGTGACCGGTGACGTCCTGGCCAATGACTCCCTAGTAGACAATGCTGTCTATTCAACACATGACGGAACATCCGCCAACGGCGGAACTGTGACCTATAATGGCGACGGCACCTTTACCTACACCCCGGTCGGCGGATTTACGGGGACAGACACCTTCACATACACGGTCATCGACGACGACGGTGAAACCGATACAGCGACGGTAACCGTCGAAGTTTCCAATGCCGTCATCAACCCGCCGTCAGTCTCCGCCGTACCGGACACGGCCTACACCGAGAATGATGCGGCCACCAGCATCCTGACCGGCATCACCATGAGCGATGTGGACTCCACCACGCTCTCCAAGGTTGTTGTCAAGATCGACGGCTACATCGGCTCGCAGGATGTGCTGGATTATCTGACCGCGGGAACCAGCGTGAATGCCAGTGTTTCCGTAAGCGGTTCTGCCTGGGAACTGACCCTGACCAACGGTGCCGACATCAACGAATACGAGACGGTACTGGATTCGCTGACCTATGAAAACACTTCGGACAACCCGAGTGCTTCTACCCGTAACATCACGGTTGAAGCCTACGATGAAACCTATAACAACCTCTTCAGCAGCGACACCGGCAGTCTGAGCGTTCTCCCGGTCAACGATGCACCTGAGGTTTTCGACAACAATGCATATGTCGCGGCCGATTCGCTGGACAATGGCCTCAACATCACCATGCCGACCGATCCGGATACAGATGACGCTGACCTGGTCATCACGGTAACCGGATTACCACCCACGCTTGGAACGGTCACCCTGGCCGGCGGTACAGTGGTCAATGTTGGGGACACCCTGACACGGGCTGAACTGGCCGGTTTGCAGTTCGATGCCGGCAGCGCCGACGGTACTGAGCAGTTTACCTACACGGTGTTCGACGGCGACCAGACCACGGTCGGTACGACCACGATCAACGTGGGCGACACCGATCCGGATACAGGCACGGTTTATGAAAGTGCGCTCGCCGACGGCAGCGGTGCTGATGACGGTTCGTCTATCGTCAGCGGCAACCTGTTCGCCAACGATGCCTCGGCCGGCAATTCCATCGACAGTGTCGATTTCGGGGCCTCAAATTACACCCCGACCGGTGGCGTGATCACCATCAACACCACCATCGGGACCCTCACGGTCTACGCCGACAACGCGACCCCGGGCTATAGTGCCGGTGATTATGTCTATGAATTGACCACGGCCGACGGCAGCGGGAATGATGTTACGGAGACCTTTACCTACAACTTTGACAGCGGCGGCCCGCTTTCAGACACGCTGACAATTACTGTTGAAGATGACGAGCCCATTGCCCGTGATCTGGAAATCGATGTCCCGGAATCCGAGGAACAGGTTTTCAACCTGATGCTGACCCTGGATGACTCCGGCTCCATGAGCTGGGGTGCCGTGACCGGCAGCAATCCTCCGGGAGCCGGTGAAGCGTCCCGCATGGATATAGCCAAAGAGGCCTTGAGCGCGCTCGCCCAGGAATTCTTCAAGCAGTCATCCCAGGTCACGGTGACCCTGATAACCTTTAACACTGCGGCAACATTTGTAGGGACGTATACAACCTTTGAAAATTTTGAAACGGATCTGCTGAGTGTAACACCGGGCGGTGGTACCAATTATGTAGACGCCACCGATGAAATCATGACCCAAATGGCCGCCGACCTGGCTGCCCAAAATCCGGCTGACGATGTCCAGAACATCTCCTACTTCATCTCGGACGGGGAACCCAACGCCGGGACGTCGGCCATCGGCAGCGGCTACATTGAATACGTCAATGCGAACTCCATAGACTCCTATGCGGTCGGCATCGGTTCGAGTCTGCCTGCGGACCTGTCCGATCTGAACTATATCCACAATATCGATTCGCTGGGGGCCGGTTACGGTACGGTTGATCCGGCGTTGATTGTCGAGGATGTCTCCAAGCTGCAGTCCGAACTGCTCAGCACCGTACCGACGGCCTTCGGCGGTAATATTACCGTGGATGTTGACGCCAGCATCGAAAACGTCCTCTTCGGCGCCGACACGGGCTATGTGGATTCCATCACAATCGATCTGGGCGGCACCGACTACACCTTTACCTACGATGGCAGTACCATCACCGTACCGGGGGCCCTGGCAGCCACCGTTGCGGTGGACGGGGCCCTTATGACCCTGGATGCCGACGACGGGTTTGCCTACGGCACCATCAAATTTAATTTCGCTGACGGCAGTTACACCATCAGCGCTCCCAACGGCCTGGCACCGGCTACTTTCGACTTTGACTTCACGATCGTGGACGGTGATGGCGATACAGCCGGTGCCACCGCCACGATCAACATAGTCGATGACGCTCCGGAAGCCCGGGATGACTTGCACTCGGTCGTAGCCGGCGAGACGGCTGAAGGCAATGTGGTTACTGCTATCGGTACTGATGGCGGACCATCCTTCGGCTTGGATTACACGCCTTTCGCCACCCAGGGCGGTGGTGTCGACAAGGTGGTTGATGATGCGGCCGTCTCCGAATTCACTTACAAGGGTGAAACAATCAGTCTTGACCTGACGCTCACAACACCACCTGCGCCTGCGGGAGGATCAGAGAATTTGGCCATCAACGACACCACCAGCTGGGCAACAACCAACATCTCTCTAAGTGCGAATGCCGGATTCAATGCCGGCGGGGCCGGGGTTACCGGCGGCCGCAATGATGGTACGTTTGACAACCAGGATGGTGGTGCCGCTCTGACCGTTTCTTTTGACGGAGTCGATTTACCCTATGGTGTTGAAAACCTGATTCTCACCATTAACGATTTCCAAAGCGCCAATAACGATGAGGTCACTATCACCATTTATGATACGACCGGGGCGACTTTGGGCACCGAAGTTCAAGCGGCAACCACGGGTGGAGCAGAAAATGTGGATCTTTCAGCTTACACGGGTATTGGATCGGTGGATATTGTCTACACCGGTGGTGGCTGGGACAGCCAGTTGTCAAACGTCGCTTTTAATCCGGCTCCTGGTGTAGCAACCCTGGATCAGACCGGCGGTGACAACGGCAGCAACCTCACCTGGGTCTACAGCTACGATTACGACCTGGACGGCAACCCGGTGTTTGACGCCACTGTGACCGATTCGGATGACAACACCACCTTTACCATGCGCAGCAATGGATACTATAGCTATACCCCGGATATGGCGGCGATACCCGCGCCGGTAACCGTCTCGGAAAGCTTTACCGACGGGAGTGCCGACCAGGGCGTCTCGGCCATCACAACTGCGAACGGCAGCCCGGTCATTACTTGGAACGGCGCCAATGGGATCGGTGTCAACAGTACCGGCGATACTTACGGCGACAGTGCCGACTCGGGTGACAACATCATCTTTAACTTCGACCCGGTTCTGTACCCCAACGGTATCGAAGAGATTACCATGTCATTCGGATGGGACAGCGGCACGGGCTCTGCGATTTTCTATGACGATGTCGGTGCTGTAATCGACACGGTGGCCCTAACCGGCGCCAACAGTCAGACCTTCAGCGGGATTACCGGTGTCTACAGCATGGAAATCGCTACCGGCGCCGACGGCGACTACAGTGTCACCCAGATTGATTTTACGGTAGTACCGGATCCGGTGGTCCTGCCCACCAACCTGGACCCGATCCTGGTCGACTATGTATTGACGGACAATGACGATCAGTCAGATACCGCTCAACTGGCTATCTATACCATTGACAATGAAATTACCGGCACTGTCGGTGCCGACAGCATTACCGGCGGTACCCAGAACGATGCCATCATCGGAGATACCGGCGACGATATCCTCTCCGGCGGAGACGGACACGACTCCATCTCCGGCGGAGGAGGCGCCGACACCCTGTCCGGGAATGCGGGCCAGGACTACCTTAGCGGCGGCGCAGATGATGATATCCTCTCCGGCGGTGCTGATGAGGACCACCTCGACGGCGATGCCGGAGACGACATCGTGGATGGCGGTACCGGCGACGATATCGTTAAAGGCGGCACCGGTGACGACCAGGTCTTCGGTGGTGCCGGGGATGATCGGCTGGAAGGTGAAGACGGCGACGATGCCCTTTACGGGGGTGCCGGCAGCGATACCCTGGAGGGCGGCGACGGCGCCGACACGCTTGATGGCGGTGACGGAGCCGACACCATCTTGGGCGGCAAAGGGGACGACACCATCGTATTGGACGAGAATGATACCAGCATAGACGGTGGCGCCGGCGATGATACACTGATGATCTCCCACGATGTCCTTGACTTCAGCGTCATTGCCGACGGAACCATTTCAAATGTTGAAAAACTCGATTTGAACGATTCAGATGCCCAGTCGGTCTCCCTGAACCTGGATGATGTTCTTGACATGACGGACGGCAACAATACGCTGGAGGTTACCGGCGGGGCCGGGGATGAAGTAACCTTTGAAGGCGTTCAAGGGCCAGGTGCGGACTGGACCCATCAAGGGGGCGGTCTGTTTACCCACTCCAATGGCATTGACCAGGTGCAGATCGTTACGGCGGCTGATCCGGACAATCAGGTGAAGATATTTACGGATGATGGTACTGAAATCACATAGTCGTATGGAACCGTAATCAACACAAAGGCCGTGCCGGTTTAAAACCGGCACGGCCTTCTAATTTTAACAACTGATTTAGTCTCTGTTGTTTTTATACCTTTACCGAATGGTAGTTTTTCATCTTAACTGCCAATGCCAGCCTGTCCCGACATCCGGTTTTACTGAAAATTGCAGTTAGATGGGCTTTTACAGTGCGCACTGAAATATACAGTTTGGCGGCCATCTCCTTGTTTGATAAACCCTGGGCGACCAGGTCGGCAACCTCACGCTCACGTTTGCTGAGCTGTTCCAGAGGTAACGACTGATCTGGATCAGATTCGGCCTGCGAAAAAGTATTTATCATTTGGCTTACAATGATGGGCGGCATCCAGACCTGACCATCACGCACGGCTGTGGTCGCCTGTTTTAAGTTCTCCAGCAGCATGTGCCGGTTGCCATAACCGCGCACCCCGCGACGCAGCAACCGCATGGCCTGCTCGAAAGCGGGAACCTCTGCCAAAGCAACGATTGGGCATGCCAATTCCGGCAAATCAGTTTCCGGAAACGTCTTCAGGTCTATGATCACCAGGTCTTCAGCTTTTTTAGCCAGATGGGGTAGATGCCCCATGTCAGCCAGCCGGCCGGTTTTTTCCCCACCGTCAGCTAACCTTCGACAGGTTTCCGCCAATGCTGTATCCCTGGTACAAATGAAAATCATTATCGCTCCCGCAAAGCATTGGCTTTGGCGCGTAAAATGGGCTTGAGCAGGTAATGCATGATGGTGCGCTTGCCGGTGATAATCTCGGCATGGGCGGTCATCCCCACCATGATTCGTTTCATGGTCTGCTCGGTTCCCAGGAAATTCTTTTCTGTTTTGATATGCACCAGGTAATACTCCTCCTGGCGTTCCCCGGTAATTGTGTCGGCACTGATATGGGTCACCGTGCCGTCCAGCCCACCGTAGATGGTGTAGTCATAGGCGGTTATCTTCACGATTGCCTTCTGCCCCGGATAGATGAAAGCCCGATCCTGCGGTTTTATTTTGGCTTCGACCAGCAGCACCTTCTCGTGTGGGACAATCTCCATAATATCCTGGCCCGGTTTTACGACACCGCCCAAAGTGTTTACCATCAGTTGCTTGACGGTGCCATTTACCGGTGAACGCACATTGGTACGCGCCACCCGATCTTCGATGGCAACCTGGGTCTGGGATAACCGGTCGATCTCAGCCATCACTTTGTTGTACTCTTCTTGGGCCTCACTGCTGAGACGATCTTCAACTTCCTTGATCTGGTTTTTGGCCTCGCTGATCTGGGATACGAGGCTCTCGGCATTCTTTTTCGCGCTGCCCAGTTCATGTTGCTTGTCCAAAGCCTTCTGTTTCAGTTGGAGAAACTCCAACTCGGATACCAGGCGTTTTTTATAAAGCGGTTCCGTCAGCTTTATCTCCCGATTGATCATTTTGAGGCCCTTCGCCAGGATTTGAGCATCCAGCCGGGATTCGGAAAGTTCTATTTGGCGTTGTTTCAAGCGCTGCTGCAGCACTCCGATTTCACTCTGCTTGCGTCTTAGATTGGTTTCATAGAGCCTTTTTTCTTTCAGTAGCAGCCCGAAAAGCTCGCCATCTCCGCGCGATTCGGTTGTAAATGGTCCAATACCCGCCTCGGCTTGGAGCCGAACTGCTCGGGCTTTAAGCTCGTTGATGACCGTCTTGCTCTCCGCAAAGGAACTGCCGGCTCCGGTATTGTCGATAATCACCAGGGTCTGCCCCTTTTCAACGGTCTCGCCCTCACGCACGAGGATGTCCTTTACTATCCCACCTTCCAGGTTCTGTACGGTCTGAATCTGCTGGGAGGGAATCAGGCGGCCGACCCCCCGAGTCCGCTCGTCAATTTCAGCAAAGTTGGCCCACGCCAGCAGGGATCCAACCACCAAGGTGACGACATACAGGATGATATTCGAGCGGGCGGGACTGTCCGCATTCACGGCGGCACTGAGGCTGTCCATGAATTTGATATCATTTTTTCCATATCTTTCCCTGGTATGGCTTGCCAAACCTTTGTTGGGGAAACCTTTTTTAGGGGCTTTACCGTCTGTCACTTTGCTTTCCCTCCCAGCCTTGCAAGAACCTCTTGTTTCGGTCCGTCCATGACGATGTTGCCATTGTCCATAACGAGGAGGCGATCCACGATTTCGAGAATCGACGGCTTATGGGTGATCACAATGGTTGTTTTGCGCTTGGTGGCCTTCTTCAGGTTCTTAATGACCTTCAACTCGGTATTGAAATCCATGGCATTGGTCGGCTCATCCAATAGAACAATGGGACTCGGATCGATAAACCCCATGGCCACCGCTACGGACTGGCGCTGACCGCCAGACAGGTTGAACCCACGCTCACCGACCTGGAGGTCCATTCCCATGGGATGCCGGTCAGTGAACGTGTTGACCCCTCCAATATTGGCCGCCTGTATGATGGCGGCATCATCCGCATGCGGGGATTTGAGGGTGATGTTATCCCGCACGGTCCCGGAAAAAAGGACCACATCCTGGGGCACATAACTGAAATTATGCCGCAAGTCGGCCGGGTCGATCTGCTTGATGTCCAGGCCGTCAATAAACACAGCCCCGTCGCCCGGTTCGTATAAACCGAGCAGGATCTTGGAGATTGTGGATTTACCCGATCCGACCTGGCCGATGATCCCCACCCGTTCCCCGGGCTGCAGGTGGAAGCTGATTTTCTCGAGCGCGCTTTTCTCCTCCCCCGGATAGCTGAAGCTGACGCCCTTGAACTCAATTTCGCCCTTGAAATCAGGCCGCCGAATAAATTTCTTTTCTTCCGGTCGCTCCACCTCCAACGCCATGAATTCGTCCAGGGACTGCAAAGCGCTCTTCATCTGACCGAAATTGATCATCAAAGAAACGGCCTGCGCCATGGGAGCAATGCTGCGCGATGCCAAAATGTTAACGGCAATCAGGCCTCCCATGGTCAACTCGCCGGCCTTGATGAGGTAGACTCCCAGCACGATGACAGCCACCGAGCAAAACTGGGTCAGGAAGGCCGAAATGGTCGACAAAGAAGTGGAACGCACCCTTGATTTGAGGCTTTTTCCGGCGATTTCACCGGTACTCTCCTCCCAGTGCCACTGAACCGAACTGTTGGCATTGAAAGTTTTGATGGTTTCGAGATTGGCCAGCGCTTCCACCAAAATCCCGTTCCGGCGGGCTGTGGCCTCATGCGTCGTATCGATCACTTTCTGGATGGAATACTTCATGGGAATGCTGATAAAGAGAAGCAGCAGCAGCGCGACCAAAGGGACGATTACAATGGTACTGTTTATAAAATAAATCACCAGAATAAAGATGATTGCAAAGGGCATTTCTATAAAGGCGGTAATGGCACTGGCTGCAAAAAAAGATCGGATGCCGTCAAAGTCCTTGATAGTGCTGGTAAAAGCGCCCACCGAACGCGGTTTGTCTTTCATCTTCAGGCCGATGGCGTGTTCGAACAACATACTGGAAAGAATGATATCGCTCTTTTTGGCGACGTTTTCCAGAAAATAGGTCCGGATGTATTTCAATAGCAGATCGAATAAATAGATGAGCGCAATCCCGATGGCCAATACCCAGAGAGTGTCAATCGCATTGTGAGGGATGATACGGTCATAAACATTCATGGTAAAAAGCGGTCCCGCCACCACGAACAGGTTGACCAGGAAAGTGGCCAGCAACACGCGGCTGTAGAGGCCTTTGAACATCATAAGTGTGCCGAAGAACCAGTGCCCCTTTTTCGCAACCACGTTTACCAGCTTGTTTTCACCGAAGCCTTCGTACCTGCGTTTCAAGAAAAAGACATACCCCAGATACTCCTCACTGAGCTTGGCCAGGTCAATTTCCATTGGATTCGCGTCAACCGTGGGCGCGATGACCTGGGCAACGCCTCGCTCCTTATCGATGGAGAGCAGCACACAGGCGTTGTCATTTTTGAGAACAAGAATCGCCGGTAGCACAATCGAGGGAATATCCTGCAGTTTCCTTTTTTGCAGTTGGGACTTAAAGCCGGCTTTGGCCGCCGCCCGGGAGAAATTCGCTTTGGGCTTATCCACGCTGAACAGGCGCTGTTTATCGTCACTGGGATCGAAAGGGAGACCATGGGCCAGAGCTTCAGCCGAGGCCGGCTTGTTGTTCAGCTTGGTCAACACCACCAGGCACTGCATCAATGGATCTGTGGCAAGCGTTTCACTCATGTGCATTCCCCAAAGGAGCAATGGCGGCGATGCCGCGCCCCTGGAAATAGGTTATATTGCGAGCGGCGAGTGCATCGCGTTGGGCCGTGCTCTCTATTTTCGTGGCGATCAGCTTGATATCCAGACTGCCGGTAATCGTAAAAATGGCGTTCAATACCATGTCGGTCTTGCCCGGATCGTCGAAAACCTCCAGATAGTCACGCTCGACCTTGATGTAGGCCGGTTTCAGCTTTTCCAACAAATTCAAAGCGGTATCGTTCAAGGTGAATTGATCGATCCCGAACTGATATCCCAGGCCATGAAAAAGGCCCGCCAGATCCAGGCAGATTTCCGGGGACTGGATCAGGGTATTCTCATGCAATTCAAATGCCAGACCTGCCTGAATTTGTTTCCCGGCCGCCAGAAACTACCGGAGCCATTGAAGCGCCAGACGATCCTGACAGAATTCAGTCGTCATGTTCACGGCCAGGATCTGCTGTGGATGCGCCGTGAGATAATCAGCCGCACGCTCCAGTACATATTGATCCAGCCGGATAGAAAATCCCAAATTCATCATGACCGGCATGAAAAGTCCGGCGCGGTGCTCTACGCCCTGATTATCAAGCAGGCTGATGAACACCTCGCGATGCAGCTCCCCGCCGTCACCCAGAACCGGTTGGGCTGATAACAGATAACGGTCGTCCACAAATGCTTTTTCAAGCAGTGCTCTCCATTCGGACCTACCCAGAATGGTATGGATCTGAAAATCCTGAAAACGTTCAACCGTTCCCGGCAGTTGACTCCGGGCGACCGATAGGGCGTAGTCTACTTTTGAAAGCACGGTAGACAACTCATCCTCTGTTGTATATGCGGCCACCCCCCCGTTGACGTTTATCGGGTCGGTAATTTCTGGCGCGAGTCCGATCGCCTGCACAAAGCCTTTTATGGTTGCCTCGGCGGTTTCCATTGCTGTTTCGGTATTGGCATTCGGCAAAAGGATGGCAAACTCCTGTCTGGGAAAACGAGCGGCCACAGCCTGGCCGAGGCTCGCGGTCTCTTTTTCAAGCACCCGCGCCAGGGCCCTGTAAAGTCGATGGATAACGGGATGCCCCCCCGAAATATTCAATCGTTCCATACCAGATAATCCCAGGATGACGACATGTCCGCGGGCGGCTTGGTCGTCAGCTGCAAGTAGTTGGGCCAGTTCTTTAACGAAAAAGGCCCGGTTGGGCAATCCGGTTACGGCGTCCTTGTCCCGCAGTTCCTGAAACTGGATTAAATTCTCCAAATGACGGTTGAAGATGGTTTGCACTTTGGCCACCATGGCATTCATCGCCAGGACCACTTTCTTCAGCTCAGGCGTTTCCGGGATATCCGGGGTCAGCACGAATTCATTGTTGCTGATGGCTTCAGCCTGATGCTGTACGTTTGCCAGGGCTCTGAGGAGGTGTTTGAGCACCAGATAGCTGACGGAAACGGCTGCCCCGCCCAAAACGGCAAAGAGCAGACAGAGCTGTTTAAAGGTTGCCCATAACTTTTTATAAGCATTGCCGGTATGGCCTTCCACCTGTATCGTCCCGAAAACGGTCCAGCCGTCCATCACCTGGGACTTTGCCACGGGTATGTCCACGTCAATGTATTTCAGGAAAAGATCGGGGATACCCTCGATCGTCAGGCTTTCACGCTTTTGGTACACGACCTCGCCGCCTGTCCGGGAAAGGGTGATGGACTGGTAATAGCCGCCGTCATACATCGCGTTGATGCTGGTGGCGATAAACGCCTCATCCGCTATCCGGGGCCCTAGTGACAGCGCCAGAACGTTGGCGACATTTTTAGCGTTGTTGAAGGTCTGGTTGGCGGTAAACTCTCTGGCATTGTTGAAGTTTATCCGTAAGACCGTGACCAACATGGCCAGCAGCAGGCATGCCACCAGAAGTTGTATTTGCTTAAACAGACTCATTTTTTCCGTTTTTGAATTTCAAGGTCGATTGCCTGCAGGTTGCGCTGGGTCTTCAAGGTGGCCCGATTGACGCGCTTGCCAAGGCCCTGCTGTTTCTGAAGGTATAGGTCGTTGGCCGTAAAACTGTATACCGGAATCAGATCGTCGCGCTGCGTCGCCGGCAGAATGCGTTTGTTGTAATTATCCAGTACGAAGGGCACCGTGCCCGGTTTCTGGTAATAGGTCACGACGAGGTGGGCGGCCTCGGGATAGCCAACGGCCTTGACGTAGGTCAGGAAGAGCTTTTGTTCCGGCACACCCAGTTGCATCATGGTTAAAAATTTCGCGACGGCAAAATCTTCGCAATCGCCCTGTCCCTTTCCGAGAAACTCCAATCGGCTGGCCCAGTAATCCTTCTTCTGCCAGGTTTTCATGTCCGGACTGAATTCAAGCTGGTTGAAGAACCGGTTCACGGCTACCACAATCTTGTCTTCCGGAGATGACACCATTGTGTCCATCATGTCCAGCAGGCTATTTAGGCGTTTGACCGCTTGCTCACCATAGGCCTTGTTCAAGGTGTCGATGCGTTCTTCCGGCACAAAAAAACTCAGGGCTGTTTCCGCGGCCACAACCAGGATGGATACATGGAGGATGATCAGAATGTATTTGATGGTAGCCATTAGTCGGGTTGTATTTTCGTTAACTTTAACTCAATCCGGCGATTTTTGCGTTTGCCCTCTTCCGTTGTGTTGGGGGCAATCGGGTCGTATTCGCCCCGGCCCGTAACGGTCAATCGTTCGCCGGCAACACCCAGTTGGATCAACTCATCCGCCACACTCCGGGCCCTGGCCTGGGAGAGCTTCTGGTTATGCGCCGCACTGGCGGTATTGTCGGTATGGCCGATCACCTCAATCTCGAAATCAACGGCCGCCTTTAGTTGCGGGGCGATGTGTTTGAGAACGATGCGCGCATCGGGGTTCAACTCGGCCGAATCCGAGGCAAATATGATCAGATCCATATGAATGGACTGTTTCGGTCGGGTCCGGTCAATCTTGAGGTTCAGCTCCGCGGGGGTTCCCTCGGCAGGCACGATATAATGACTCAAGGTGTCCGCAGGCGCGGCCGTATCCAGCTTGGATTCCCCGGTACCGGTACCAGGCGCCGTTTCAGTCTGTTGACCGGTTTTCTTCCGTAATCTGAACTCAATGCGGCGATTTTTACGTTTGCCCTCCTCCGTCAGGTTGGAAGCGATCGGGGCATCTTCTCCCCGGCCATATGCGGACAGGCGCTGGGGATCGACCCCCAGCTTAATCAGCTCGGCATACACCGCGCGGGCCCTGGCCTGGGAAAGTCTCTGGTTGTGGATGGCACTGGCCGTACTGTCGGTGTGCCCAATGACTTCGATGTGCAATCCTTGCGCCGCCTTCAATTGTTCCGCAATCGGTACCAGCAACTGTCGGGTTTGGGCGGTAAGCTCGGCCGAATCCGAGGCAAAGGCCAGGATATCCATATGAACAGACTGCACCCTTTTAGCCGGATCGATATTCAGGTTCAGCTCGGGTGGTATGTCAACTGCCGGCGGCTTTTCCATAACCGGTGCAGGTACAATCGGCTCTACCTGGGGCTCTTGTGGCGTTGGAGCCACATCTTGCGGACCGGGTACCGGCATAACGGAAGGTGGTTCAGCCGCCTCCTGAGCGGCGGCTTTGTCTTTGGCCACCCGGGTATCTTCCAGATCCGGTTTTTTCTGGAGCCGGAACTCAATCCGCCGGTTTTTTCTTTTGCCCTCTTCGGTATTATTGGAGGCGATAGGTTCGTGCTCGCCCTTGCCGAGAGCAACCAGGCGGGCCTTCGGGACCCCTAAATTGATCAGTTCATCGTAGACACTCAACGCACGGGCGAGCGACAGCTTACGGTTGTGTTCGGCACTGGCGGTACTGTCGGTGTGGCCGATGACTTCGATATAAAAATCCTCGGCCGCTTTCAGCTGATCCGCGATCGGCACCAGCATTTCACGCGTTTCCGCGGTGAGGGCCGCCGAGTCCGATTCAAAGTAAATGATATCCATGTGAATGGATTGTTCGTCCTTGGTCTTGTCGATCTTCAGGTTCAGCTCCTCCGGCGTGCCTTCCTCGGGCAGGATATAGGGGCTGAGATCTTTGGGTTCCTGATAACCGACCGTAAACACCTTCTCCTGGGCACATCCCGAGAATTCCGTCCGGGTTCCCGGCACGGTGTTGTCGCACTGATCGGTCACATCCTGGACCGAATCAAAATCACGGTTCGGGTCCAGCTCTTCATACCCTTTCAGGTCGTACACTTTCTTGGGCGGCAGCTGCATGTGGTCCCGCAGCCCGGTATTGTATTCGTGCAGCAGCAAACCGGTGGCCTGGGAAATCCGATAGTAGGAAACCAGGTGGGAATATTTCGACTCGGCATTGGCATTCTTAGCGGAGTTGTACTCATTTTCCATGTTGAGCAGGTCAAGCAGGGTCCGGCGCCCGACAAAATATTCGTCCTTAAACGCTTCCAGGGTCTGCAGGCTCAAATCCACGTGATCCTGCAGGTATTTGCGCTTGTGTTCCTCCGCCTGCAAAATGTTCCACGCCAGTCGGGCCGTCTGGTTGACATTGCGGCGCTCCACATAGGCACGCTGGTATTCTTTGAGTAGCTCCCCATAGCTTCTGCCTTTTTCACCTTTACGGACCCCACCGTCAAAAAAGGTGTAGTTCAACATGAGCATCGCCGAAGCCTGGTCAGTCTCCCCCGGATCGCCATTGAAGTTCTCCCGATGCTGAGCTTTCAATTCCAAATCCAGGGTAGGCCAATAATCGGCTTTGGCTTTCTTGTGACCATATTTGCGGACCTGGATGTTATATTTGGCAACCTCCAGGGCCGGATGGTGCCGCAAGGCTAAATCGACGTTTTCCTCGACGGTCGCAGGGAACTGATATTTAGGTTTGGGCATCACAAATTGATCCGGCTTGATCAGGCGGCCGAATTGTCGGTGAAATTGGACCACGGCCTGATTTAAATCCTGCTGCTTCGAAACATAATTGCCCCGGGCCAGCGCCAGGCGAGCTTCCGAGTTGTTTAAATCCGAAACACGCTGGAATCCAGCGGCCGTCTTCTCCTTGACCTGCTCAAGTATTTTCTCCTGGGTCAGGACGTTTTCCTCCGAAAAACGCAACAGCTGGCGAGCTTGCAACACCTGAATATAGGCCTCGGTCGTCTCCAGAAAAACCCGGTTGGCCACATTCATTACCTCGTAAGCTGCCGCCAGGATGCGGGCATCGGTCTCATCGACAAAGGCTTTGGTTCTGCCGCCACTCCACAAGTTCTGCCGAGCATAGAGGGTCGCAGAGGCGGCATTCAGGTTCTCGCGGACGTTACCGGTTTGGACCCCATCGGTCACTTCGGGGCCGGCGGCCAGTTCGGTCCCCACTTCGGGCCAATAGCCGGCCGTTGCAATGGAGCGTTCCGCCTTGACACTGTGGTAACGCTCAATAGCCTCTAATATTTCCGGATTGGTTTTGGTAACAACCTCCAGAATATCGTGCAACGGCATGAGCCGCGGTCTATTCTCATCGCTGGCGATGGAAGCCGCTGCTCCACTTAGAGAAAATACTAGTACCAGCAAATAGGCCGGCAGCCCGGTGGATTTCGAAATACTATGCAATTTAAAGCTCCATGAATAAATACCGGTCAAAAACAGTTGTCAGGTCCGCCCGAATCGGCAACGGTTGTACCCAGAAGTCCCCCGCCACTTTAATCAACACACTAAATTGCATTGTATATCATAAATTTCAATCTGTTACAAACAATCAGCCATTAATTGTACTATCCGCCCATTCATCTAAAACTTTAGTGATCAAATAAACATGCGGACCATTTGGGCAGAAAATGGCCCGTCAGGTTAAAATTACCAGCTTGACACTGACAAAAAAGGCGTCCTTTTGCTAAAGCATGATCTTACCGGAAGCGCATTGGGTAGCGATTAAGGCATATGGAAGAAGTTTCTATGGAGGAAGCCGGGAGGGCCCTCGCCATTGGCCTACCGGCGGCCGGCAAGGGCATCGGTGGGAGGCTACCTGCAAAGTCAGATATGTCAATCACGATCACCGGGCTGCTATGCGTTGCCGGACACGTATCGGTCTGAACCACCCAGCGGCAATGCAGAGATTTAAATCCCTATTCACAAGGGGTTACTTCCTGAAAACCGCCCACTCGTGGGCCGGTACCATGTGATCAAATGTCCAGCCCTGAAAAGCCATGTCATTCAATTGCTTTTCATATTCGTACACTGTATTGGCGGTACCGACGGAAACAACTTTATATTTGTAAATCTTGGCCGCGCTGGCCTGCTTCGGCCCGGGCAATAGCCTACCGATAATGACAATGGAAAAAGTGAGCGCAATAACGATGATAGCCGATTTGAACAATTTGATTTGTGTCATGTTTGTACCTTTCGACAATAGTTGCCCGTATGAACCCGGGCGGGTTCCGGCGCAGTAGAAAGTGGCCCTAATGAAGATAAGGTTTAATAGCACAGCCCCTAAAAGATTCAAACGCATTGATATCTCCAGGTTCCCTTGAACCGCCTCGTCGGCCGTGCTCTGAAAATGAGATCTAGCTACGATACAGCTAAAATTCATCTTGACCACCAAACTTGATCGTGTTAACCAGATGAATACAAAGAAATATAAGCACCGGAAATACCATGAAATTTAATGCTGATCCGACCATATAAAGCCAGGTGTTGGTGGCACAGAATGACAAATTGCTGCGAACCCCCATACAGGTTGACCACAGAACCTGTAGTTGTTTTTTTATGCTCGGATGGTGATAGAGGCGCTTGAAAGGTCCCAACAACCAGATTCCCAATAATATCTCCCGTTTTCCCGATGTATATAAATGCGCCATGAATAGATTTGAGCGAGGTAACGAACGTGTCTGAAGATGAAAAGAGTTCCGAAAACAGAGCACCGGAGAGACCGCCGAGCCGCGTCAAATTTGAAGTCTACGGCGAAGAAATGATAGAAAAAAAGGTAAAGTCCAGCGGCAACAGCGGTCGGGTTTACCTGCCCCCCAACTGGGTGGGACACCAGGTAAAAATCATCAGGATCGATTAGAAGGGAATAGAAAAGTGGAAAAGCTTGTTATCAGAAGACTGCAGACAGGCGACGCGTTGAGAGTAGGTCACATCTGCGCCGACATCACCCAGACTCCCGTAGCTGAAGATTTCGTGCAGATGCTTACCGAGCAGCCGCTGAAGAAAGAAGATCTCAGTTTTGTGGCCGAGCTGGACGGCGAGGTCATCGGCTATATGATCAGCACCATCATGTCTGGAATATTCGGTATAAAAAGGAGCGCCTGGATATCGACCATGGGGGTTGCCCCAGCATACATGGGTCAGGGTATTGGCGAAAAACTGGCCCAGGAAACGTTTCGCATGGCCCAAGAGGCCGGGCTCCAGGATATTTACACCTCAGTACAATGGGATTCCCCGGACCTGCTTTCCTATTTCAAAACCATGGGGTTTGACCGCAGCAAGTTTATCAATCTTATCAAGAGGTTTTAAGCGACACGCGTCTATCCCCCTTTTGGGCGGTTGACTATATTGAGTCGACCGCCTTGTCTTTTTTCAGGTTATCAATGACCCTGCCGGCAGTTGCGACCACGCCGGACACATCGGAAAGCGAAGCCGGAATTATGAGGGTGTTGCCCTCCTTGGCCAGTTTACCGAACTCCGTGATGTACTGCTCGGCGATTCTCAGATTCACCGCGTCTTCCCCGCCTTCTTTTTTTATCGCTGTGGCAATGTTGACCAGTCCACGGGCGGTGGCGGTGGCCACCTTCTCGATTTCGGCGGCGCGGCCTTCAGCCTCATTGATGCGTTTTTGCTTCTCACCTTCGGACTCCGCAATCATCGCCTGCCGCTTGCCTTCGGCCCGATTTATCTCGGCCTGTTTATCCCCCTCGGATTCAGCAATGGCGGCCCGCTTGTCCCGCTCGGCGCGCATCTGCTTCTCCATGGCTTCGATAATGCTCTGGGGGGGAATGATGTCTTTTATCTCGTACCGGGTGACTTTCACACCCCAGGGGTCACTGGCTTCATCGACGGCTTGAACCACCTTGGTGTTGATGGTATCACGGGCTTCAAATGTTCCGTCCAGGTCAAACGTGCCGAAGACACTGCGCATGGTCGTTTGCGCCAGTTGGGCTACGGCGTATTTATAGTCTTCGATCCCGTAGGCGGACTTCTGGGCATCAATCACCTGCAAGTAGAGTATCCCGTCGACATCAATAGATACGTTATCTTTGGTGATACAGGTCTGCTGGGCCACATCCAGAGCCTCCTCCTTCAACGAGCGTTTGTAGGCCACCCGGTCCAAAAAGGGAATCAGGATGTGGAAACCCGCATTCAGGGTCCGGCTGTATTTACCCAATCTCTCGATCACATAGGCCACCCGCTGGGGGACGATTCGTACGGTTTTAAAAAACGCCACCAGCACGAGGACCACCAGCCCGATGCCAATAATTGATAATTCCATCTTAGCCTCCTAATCTGAAACGGGTTCGACTTTGAGTATAATGCTTTCATAACCGACGATCGTAACCATATCGCCCGGCTCCAGCACCTGCTCCGTTGCTGTCTCCGCCTTCCACAGCGCCCCCTTGAACTTAACCTGCCCGCTCCTGCCCCGAGTTAACTTCTGGATGACTTCGGCTCTTTTACCGACGAATTCATCGGTCAAATCCGGGGTGCTTTCCGCCACCGCCACAAACCGTTTCCGCAGCAAAACGAGAGTCGTGATCGAAACAACCAGGAATATGAGGATCTGCAGAAAAAGAGACAAGTCGACGGCCAGCACAGCCAGAGCGGCCGACCATGCGCCCAGCCCAAAGAAAATGATGACGAGGCCCGGAACGGCAAACTCAGCCACGATCAGAACCAGGCCGATCAGAAACCAGATCATGGCGGGTTCTTTGAGAAAAGTAAGGTCCACCGATGGTTCTCCTTTCGGGAATGGATGTGTTGCGGATGCCCACTATAAAGTCCGCAGCCGGCAATTTTTAAGTTTCGTCTGGATTGGAAACCAAGCCCGCCTTCCAGTCGTTAGTTAGTGTTCGTCCACAAATGGTAGATTTTGGTTCAGAGCAAGGCTTGAGCGATTTTGAAACCGCAGGCGTAGTAAGCTATTCTGAGGATTTCAAAAGAGCGAAAACGCCGCTCTGGGCCAAAAGATGCCGTTTGTGGATGGGCACTAGTTAACAAACCGGCACAGGGCTGTCAATCAAGCGCCTGCTCCAAGTGGCTTAAATTGCCAATCCGATCAACCTGCATTCATTGGAAAACACCGGACTCTCCCCGGATCGACCAAAGACGTACGGGGCCACCACCGGCCTTATGAAAGCTTCATTCAACTTTCTGATGGTGACACCCACGACTGCCTGGAAGGACTCGCCGATGGGCCCCATTCGTCCTGGTACACGGTTTCTAAACATCTCTATTCAAATGGGACCATGCGACACCCGCGCTGGCCAGGGCCGGTTCGCACGCTCGCCTGGTTCAACTTTTCGGGGGCCGCCACGGCCGGTCCGTCCACCGGTTGCGACATTCAAACCGTTCGCCTGTCGGTAGGTTCGTCCTTTCGCCACGTAAAACCCATCTCCGGGATTGGCAACAAATGGGCTATATTGTGACTATTTTTCGCCAAAGCGGAAGAAAACCCCGACAATACATGATATTTTGGTCCCCTTCCTATTATATAAGAATGACGATGCGTTAGAGAGCCATTTGTGCCCTCGCCGTTTACCATCTTTTTTCTTGACAAATTATCGAGTAGCTGTAATGTAGCTTCAATATAAATACACGTCCCCCAATGAATGAACAATCTTTAGTCATGTAACCCCAATTCAGTTACGACCTTTTTAAAGGGAGGGAAATTATGTCTGATTTAAGTTGGTTACCGAGAGAATCCGGAAGCAAAAACCATTTTCTCTGGGGAGAGGAACACTTTTCCTCCACCGCTCCAGGCGTTATCTATGAAAAGAAACCTGTGCTCGATCAGCAGGGCAATGTAATCGAAGGCGTCTATTCCGCCTGGATCACGCTGAACAACCCGAAACAATACAACTCCTATACGACCGAAATGGTCAAAGGTGTGATCGCCGGGTTTCAAAAAGCCTCCGCGGACAGTTCTGTCGTGGCCGCCGTTTTCACCGCCATGGGCGACAGGGCTTTCTGTACGGGCGGCAACACCAAAGAGTACGCCGAGTACTATGCCGGGCGCCCCAATGAGTATGGTCTCTATATGGACTTGTTCAACGCCATGGTGGACAGTATTTTGGGCTGCAAAAAGCCGACTATCTGCCGGGTAAACGGTATGCGGGTGGCCGGTGGTCAGGAAATCGGTATGGCTTGTGACATCACCCTCTCGAGCGACCTGGCTATCTTCGGCCAGGCCGGTCCGAAACACGGCAGCGCTCCCGACGGCGGAAGCACCGATTTTCTGCCCTGGATGCTGCCCATGGAGCTGGCCATGTGGAATTGTGTCTCCTGTGAAATGTGGAGTGCCTACCGCATGAAACAACTGGGCCTCATTTCCAAGTGTGTGCCGGTTATCAAAGACGGAGACAAATGGGTCCGTAACCCGGGCGTCATCACCGATACCTTTTTAGATGATGGGGAGATCGTCTACGGGACTTTCAAAACCGGAGCGGATGCCAAGGCCGCCCGGGAATATGTAATCGGAGCCACGACCGATTTTGAACTGCTGGATCTTGAACTCAACAAGATCCTTTTCACCTTTACCAACCTGTTCCCGGGTTGTTTGATCAAGAGCGTCGAGGGCATCCGCCTCAAAAAGAAATTCTTCTGGGATCAGGCCAAGGTCATTAATCGCCACTGGCTGGGCGCCAACATGAACTACGAAGCCTACCTGGGCTTTAACGCCTTCAACACCAAGAAGATAACCGGCCAGGACACGATTGATTTCATTGAATATCGTCGTCGCCAGTCCGAAGGCGCTGCTTTTGATACGGAATTCATGGCAGCCGTCCTGGGGAAACCGCAATAAAGAACGCGTGCCAAGTGACTAAAGTGACTAAAGTTGTGGAGTCGCTACGCTCCGCCAGTTTTTGCATTAATCAGCAGAATGCCTTCACTTTAGATCACTTATAACTTTAGATCACTTATAACTTTTTTACTTTTGGAGGCCATATGCTGCTTGAAGGAAAAAATGCCATTGTAACCGGCGGCTCTGCCGGAATCGGCGCAGCGACATCACTGGAACTTGCGCGCGAAGGCGCCAATGTCTGTTTAACCTACCGGAAACACGAGGCTGAAGCCAAAGAATTCGCCCAACAGATAGTCGCCATGGGCCGTAAGGCCATCGCACTGCATTGCGACATCGCCCAGTTCGATGCGGCCGAAAACGTGGTCAAGACCACCCTGGAGGAATTCGGCAGCCTGGACATCCTGGTCAACAATGCCGGCATGAACTGGGACGGCGTTTGCTGGAAAATGAGCGAAGAACAGTGGGACCGGGTGCTGGAAGTCAACCTGAAGGGCTATTTCAATTTCACCCGCCATGTGGCTCCCCTCTTTAAAGAGCAGAAATACGGCAAGATCATCAACGTCACATCCATCAACGGTCTGCGGGGAAAATTCGGCCAGACCAACTACTCGGCTTCCAAAGCGGGCATCATCGGCTACACCAAGGCCGTCGCCAAAGAGCTGGGGGCTTTCGGCGTGAATGTAAATGCGGTGGCACCCGGCCTGATCGAAACCCAGATGCTCAAAGAATCCGAAGCCCGCGACAAGATCATCGACATGGCCATGGGTGAAATCGTGCTCAAACGGGTCGGCCAGCCGGAAGACCTGGCCCATGTGGTCACGTTCCTGGCTTCGGACCGGGCGCGGCATGTCACCGGTGAAATCATCAAGGTAGACGGGGGCCAGTACATCTAGCCCCGGTACCATAACCATACCCACCAGTAGAGGATACCTATGAAAAAAGTTGCTATTATCGGTGTGGGCCAAAGCAAGTTTGTCAGAAGTTATCCGGGTTCCATCCGTGAGCTTGCTTTTGAAGGATTTAAAGACGCAATCGGAGATGCCGGTGTTAAACCCGCTGATATTGATGCATCAGTGGTTTGCAGCGCCCCGGAATATGACAAGCAGCGCTCACCATCGGGTATTTTTGCCGAATACCTGGGACTGAACCCCGGTCCCACCTTCTATGTGGAAACCCTGTGTTCGTCCAGCAGCACCGGGCTCAAGCTGGCCTATTCGCTGGTCGCCTCCGGGCTGCATGATGTGGTGGCCGTGCTCGGGTTTCAAAAAATGTCGGAAATATCTTCGGCCGAGTCCCAGGAGCGCATGGGGCGCGGGGCCGATATCCAATGGGAAAGCCCGTTTGGCACCATGATGCCGGCCTATTACGCCATGTACGCCCAGGCCCACATGGACAAGTACGGCACCACCCCTGAAGACCTGGCTGCTATCCGTGTCAAGGCGGCCACTTACGGGCAGCTGAATGAGATGGCCGTCTATCGTAAACCGGTGAACCTGGAAGACTTCACGGACAAGGAAAGCCGGATGCGGTACCCGGTGGCCAGCCCGCTGCGGGTCGGCGACTGCTGTGCCAATGCCGACGGCAGCTCGTGCCTGATCGTCGCCAGTGAGGAAAAAGCCAAAGCCTTCAGCGCCAAACCGGTCTGGGTCCGCGGGATCGGCGCAGCCTCGGCCAGTGTCAATCTCACCGGCCGGGATCTGTTTACCGGTCTGGCGGTGGCCAAACAGGCCGCAGATCAAGCCTACGCCATGGCCGGCGTGACCGCCCAGGACATCGATGTGGCCGAAGTGCATGACTGCTTCACCATCGCCGAAATGATGGCCTATGAAAATCTTGGCTTTGCCAAACCGGGCGAAGGCCGTGAGCTGATTCAAAACAAGGAAACCTACAAGGAAGGCAAGATTCCGGTCAATGTAGACGGCGGTCTGCTTTCCAAGGGACATCCCATCGGTGCCACCGGCGGATCGCAGATCCGGACGATCGTGCTGCAGCTGAGGGGTGAAGCCGGTGATATTCAGGTACCCGATCCGGAAATCGGGCTGGTCCACAATATCGGCGGCGTCGGTATTTACGGCAATGTAACCATCTTAGGGAGATAACCATGGGCAAAAAACCTGACAAAGATATCAGATTCAGCAAATTCGGCACAGTCAGCTTTACCCAGACCACCGGGGTCAATGATTTCGTGGACCACCTTGAAGACAGCAAGGTGATGGGGACCCGCTGCCCGGCCTGCAACCTTTCCTTTTTCCCGCCCCGCAGGGATTGCTACAGGTGCCAATCCAGCGACCTGGAATGGTTCGATGTTGCCGGCACCGGCAAGCTGGTCACCTACAGCCAGTTGAAATTCGGCCCGATCGGCTTTGAAGATGACCTGCCCTACTCCATCGCGCTGCTTGATTACGGCGACTACAAGGTGTTCGGGCGCATTGCCGACGACGTGCTCCAGGAAGACATCCAGATCGGCATGCCCATGAAAACCGTGGTGAATACGCTTTCCAACGGGCAGTTGAACTACGTCTTCCAAAAAGCCTGACACAGGCGGAACCTTCTACCATAAGAGGTATTGCCAATGACATCACCTGATCATCTGAAAGTGGAAAAGGCGGATGGCGTGGCCCGCATCACCCTGGCGCGGCCCAAGCACAATGTGCTGAATATCGACATGATGAATGAACTTAACACCGAACTGGCCGCTTGCCTGGACGACCAGGATCTCAAATGCATCCTGATCCTGGGTGAAGGGCCCAGCTGGTGTGCCGGGGTGGAGGTGGCCGACCACAAGCCTGAAATGGTGGACGACATGATCGCCACCTTCAGCCGGATCTTTGAATTGATCGACCAACTCGAAGTCCCGGTCATTGCCGGCGTGCACGGCGCCTGTCTGGGTGGCGGCATGGAACTGGCCATTGCCTGCGACATCGTGGTTGCCTCTGAAAAAGCCCTTTTTGGACAGCCTGAAATCAAGCTGGGCTTTTTCCCGCCCTATGCGGCGGTTAGACTACCGGCCATCGTGGGCCCGGCCCGGGCCATCGAAATCTGTACCACCGGCAAACGGTATAGTGCCGCCGAAGCAAAGGAGATGGGGATGGCCGCCTACTGTGTCGCCGAGACTGATTTCGACGCCACCCTGGCCGGCCTGGTCAAGGAAATCAGCCATTGCAGCCCCTTGATCATTCGTCTGAACAAACGGGCAGTAAAGCAAAATATCGGTAAACCTTTCGCCGACGCCCTGGCGGGTGCCAATGACCTGTTTTTAAATACACTCATGAAAACCGGAGATACCCTGGAAGGGATCGCCAGCTTCGAAGAGAAACGCCGTCCTGAGTGGAAGAACTGTTAACCAACGACTAGGGGAGGTCTTTAGAATGTCTCAGATAAACAAGATCGGTGTAATCGGTGCAGGCAATATGGGCAGCGGAATTGCCCAGAAAATAGCCCAGGAGGGCATCAATGTCGTCATGATCGATATCAAAGACGAGTTCGTGCAGCGCGGACTCGATACCATTAAAGGGCTCCTGGGAGAAGCCGTGGAACGCAAGATATTCACCCCGGAAAAGGTTGACGAAATTGTCGCCCGGATCAATGCAACCACCGATTTCAATGCTGTCGCCGACGCCGACTTGGTTATCGAGGCGGTCTTCGAAGATAAGCAGGTAAAATCCGACCTATTTAAAAAGCTGGATGCCCTTTGCGAGGAAAAAACCATCCTGGCTACCAACACGTCCAGCTTTTTCGTCCGCGATTTTGCCAAAATGGTCAACCGCCCTGACCGTTTCGTGGGATACCATTACTTCTTCCATCCGGCTAAAAACCGGTTACTCGAAGTTATTCCGCACGAAGGCACCAGCCAGGAAACCCTTGAGAAATCGCTGCTGGCGGCAAAGCTGCACGGCAAAACCTCGATTCTGGTCAAGGATGCCCCAGGGTTTGCCGTGAACCGTTTTTTCGTACCTTTCCTGAATGAAGCCACCCGCATGCTGGAAGAAGGCCTGGCCAATATCCCCACCATCGAAGAAGCCAGCAAGCGGGCCTTTAAAATCGGTATGGGTGCTTTTGTTCTGATGAATGTTACCGGCGTTCCGATTGCCCTGCACGCGGCCACTACCCTCGGTGAAGAACTGGGGCCGTTCTACGCACCCAGCAAGACCCTGGCCGATCAGGTGGCCAAAGGTGAAAACTGGAACCTGGATGGAGAAGTCGATGAATCTAAAATCGAGGCGCTGATGGACCGGTTCTACGGTGTCTGCCTGGGCGTTTCCGCGGCCCTGGTCGATGAAGAAGTCGCCACCATTGAAGATACCGACCGGGGCGCCAAGATCGGGCTGCGCTGGATCCAGGGCCCCTTTGAAATCATGAATAAGATCGGTATCGATAAGACCTATGCCTGTGTCGCCGCCATCTGCGAGATGTACCCGGATTTCAAGATGCCGCAGGTCCTGGAAAACCAGAAGGCCGCCGGCAAACCTTTTGAATTCAAGCTGGTGGACCTCGATGTCAAGGACGACACCGCCTGGCTGACCATCAACCGGCCGGAAGCGATGAACGCCCTGAATGAAGCTGTGTTTGCCCAACTCGCTGAGAAATTCTCCGTAGCGGAGCAGGACTCGGCTGTAAAAGCAATTGTCATCCAGGGCGCTGGTAAAGCTTTTGTCGCCGGCGCGGATATCCGCTATTTTGTCCAAAACATCAAGGCTGACAAGATTCAGGACATTGTCGATTTCACCCGGGCAGGTCATGAGACCCTGCTGAAGATTGAAAACAGCGCCAAGCTAACGATCTGCCTGCTCGACGGCCTGTCTCTGGGCGGAGGCAGCGAACTGGCCCTGGCGTGCCAGGCTATCGTAGCCACACCGGCCGGCTCCATGGCCTTTCCGGAAACCGGTATCGGGATCTTCCCGGGACTGGGCGGCATGCTGCGGTTTGCCAAGCACACCTCCCCGGCGCTGGCCAAATACTATACCTTTACGGGGGCGCCCATTAAAGCTGCGGATGCCCAGGCGCTGGGCATCATCACCCGTCTGGTGCCGCCCGCGGAGGTAACATCCGCAATTGATGAACTGGTCAGTCAGGGCAAACCGGACAAATATCAGGCCGGTGATTTACCGGCGCCCTACAGCGCCTACGCCGCCCTGTGCGCAGCCGGCAATGTAGAGCAACTGCTCGGCGGCCAGGCTCCGGCGGGCTTTGATGAGGCCTTGGCAGCCAAAACCGCCAAGGTGGTCGGCTTCAAGGCCCCTTTGGCGCTTAAGATGGCCAATGAGATCATAGATGCCCAGGCCGAACAGTCCATCGCGGACGGCGTCGAGACCGAGCTGGGACGCCTATCGGAAATTTTTGCCACCGCCGACGCCCTGGAGGGGCTCTCGTCAGCCGGCCGCAAAAGACCCGAATTCAAAGGCAGTTGATGGGCGCTTTGGATACGGGCTAATTCCGACAATCGGATAAGACGGCGCCGGAAACCCAGCCGCCGCCAATAATCCGCATGCAAACAAAAGGAGTGACCAAGATGACCATGATATCCTGGCAAATGGTAGATTTGAAAAAACCCCTGAAACGGGTCGAGTCACCGCTGCCTTCTCCGGGCGAAGGAGAAGTGCTGCTGAAGGTCGCCGGCTGCGGCGTCTGCCACACGGATCTGGGGTTTTATTATGACGGTGTCCGTACAAAATCCCCCCTGCCCCTGACCCTGGGCCACGAGATCAGCGGTATTGTGGAAGCGGTTGGGTCGGGTGCGGAAAGCTGGGATAAAAAGGCCGTCATCGTGCCGGCCGTGATGCCTTGCGGCGGATGCGATGTGTGCGTGCGCGGCAAAGGGAATATCTGTCCTACGCAGAAAATGCCCGGCAACGACATCCAGGGCGGCTTCGCCAGCCACATTGTCGTGCCGGCCGCCCAGCTCTGCGAGGTGCCGGTCGATGAAAATTACACCCCGCAGGGAGCGCCGGGACTCACCCTGGCTGACCTTTCCGTCATTGCCGATGCGGTCACCACGCCCTACCAGGCCATCGCCGAAGCCGGACTCGATGCGGATGATACCGCCATCTTCATCGGCGTGGGCGGGGTCGGGGGATTCGGGGCTCAGATCGCGAAAAGCTTCGGGGCCTGCGTCATTGCCATCGATATCGATTCCCAGAAACTCGAAGCCCTCAAGCCCTACGTCGATGCGGTGTTCAATGTCGGCGAATACTCGTTCAAAGACCTGCGCAAAGCGGTCTCCGGCTTTGTCAAGGAGCAGGGCCGTCGCCGCACGGAGTGGAAGATATTCGAAACTTCCGGTACCGCCGCCGGACAGAAAACCGCTTTCGGGCTGATGACGTTTGGCGCCTCCCTGGCTGTGGTCGGCTTCACCATGGACTCTGTGGATATCCGGTTAAGCAATCTCATGGCGTTCCACGGCACCGCCCGCGGCAACTGGGGCTGTATTCCCGAGTACTACAAGCCGACGCTGGACCTGGTACTCGCAGGGAAAGTTGAACTCGGCCCGATTGTAAAAACCTTTGCGCTGGATGAGATCAACACAATTTTCGAAAAAGTCCACAAGCGTGAGATCCTTCAGCGTCCGATTCTGATTCCGTAAAGCCATTAAGCGAGGTACAGTGTATGCACAAATTACTTTCAGACACACCTGGAAAAAAATACCTGCTGCTGGGCAATGAAGCCATTGCCCGGGGCGGTATCGAGGCCGGCATTGGGGCCGCCACCACCTATCCCGGCACCCCTTCTTCCGAGATCTCTCTGCAGTATTTTCAAATCTCCCAGGAGACCGATCTTTTCTTTGAATATAGCCCGAATGAAAAGGTAGCCCTGGAGGTGGCCGCCGCAACAGCCAACGCCGGCGTGCGCACCATGTGCATGATGAAGCATGTGGGGCTGAATGTAGCGGCAGATCCACTGATGACCCTGGCATATGTTGGCGTGAAGGCCGGCATGGTTGTATTGACGGCCGACGACCCGTTCATGTTTTCCAGCCAGAACGAGCAGGACAACCGTTACTACGGTAAACTGTCCGGCCTGCCGGTCCTGGAGCCCTCTTCCGTGGCCGAAGCCAAGGACCTGATTGTCTATGCGTTCGATCTTTCCGAACAACTGCAGGTCCCGGTCCTTTTCCGGACCACGACCCGGATCAACCATTCCAACGCACCGGTCACGTTTGGCGACATGCAGCCGCGGGTGGTCAAAGGCGACTTTAAAAAAGACCCGATGAACCTGGTTACGGTCCCGGCGGTTTCCCGGAACCTGCATGTCAAACTATTGGAAAAGCAGGCCCAGGCCGCTGGGATTACGGAAACCTCGGAATACAATTTCGTAGAGGGCCGTGGCCAGTGGGGAATTGTCTGTAACGGGGTCAGCTATGGCTATGTGACCGATGCGGTGGACGATCTGGATGCGGCCGGAAAAGTCAAAGTGCTGCGCATCGGATTCTCCAACCCCATGCCGAATGGTATCATCGCCGATTTCCTGAAAGATTGCGAGAAAGTACTGGTCGTGGAAGAAGGCGAACCGGTGATGGAGGAGTCCATCCGCTCCATCGCCCAGCAAAACGGCTTCACCATGCCGATCAACGGCAAGGCCGAAGACCTCCTTTCCAGGCTCTATGAGTTTAACCCGGCCATGGTCCGCGATTGCGTTGCCCGGTATTTCGGCCTGGAAATCAAAGCCGATTCGAAAATTGACCTGTCGGATGTTCCGCCGCTGCCCATGCGCCCCCCGACACTGTGCGCCGGCTGTTCCCACCGGGCCACCTTCTATGAAATCAAGAAAGCGGCCGAAGGCATGGAAACCATCTATCCGACCGACATCGGCTGCTATACCCTGGGCTTTCTGCCGCCCCTGAAAATGGGCGATTTTCTCATCTGTATGGGATCTTCGGTCAGCACGGCCTGCGGGTTTTCCAAGGTGACGGACAAGAAGGTGATCAGCTTTATCGGTGATTCGACGTTTTTCCATTCCGGGATGACCGGCCTGGCGGATGCCGTTTTCAATAACCACAACTTCACGCTGGTTATCTTAGACAACGCCATCACGGCCATGACCGGTCATCAGCCCAATCCCGGGGTGGATATGGAAGCCATGAACCTCTCCGGCTACGGCCGCATATCCATTGAGGCCATTGTACGAGCCCTCGGCGTGGAACATGTCACTATCATCAAACCTTATAAGGTTAAAAAGAGCATTGGCGCCATTAAAGAGGCCCTGGCTTATCAAGGGGTGTCGGTCATCATTTCCCAGGAGCCGTGCACCCTTTACGCCAAGAGCCTGAAACAACTGAAACCACGGGCGTTTACCGTAACGAGCAAGTGTAAAAACCACCGGGATTGTATCAACGAAATTGCCTGTCCGGCTTTCTATATTGAAGATGAAGCCGTCAAGATCAATCCCACCCAGTGCGTGGGGTGTGCGGTCTGTGCCCAGATCTGCCCGGAAAATGCCATCACTCCACTGAAAAAAACCGGGTAAAGGCGCGCACGCAAAGGCGATACGCAGTTAACCATCAAAATGTAGATATTAAACTCCAATTGCAGGGGTAGACATATGGATACAACGAGACTGATCATCGTGGCGGTTGGCGGCCAGGGCAATTTGCTGGCTTCCAAGGTCCTGGGCGAAGCGGCCCTGGCCAACAATGTCCCAATGCACATGAGCGAAATACACGGAATGGCCCAGCGCGGTGGTGTGGTAGAATCCGCCATTGTATTCGGCGATGCAAAAAGCTCGATCATTTCCAACGGTGAGGCCGATGTACTGGTAGGCTTTGAGCCCCTGGAAACACTGCGGGCTTTGAATAAATGCAGCCGGGATACCGTCGTCATCACCAACACGACCCCGGTGCCGCCCTTTACGGTTTCCATCGGGCTGGGCGAATATCCCGACCTGGATAACATTACGGCCAAACTGGAAGCCAGCTGTGCCAAGCTGATTGCCATCGACGCCACCAAAATGGCCACCGAAGCCGGCAATGTGCTGGCCGTCAACATGGTACTGCTGGGGGCCCTTGTCCAGACCGGCATCGTTCCCATCGATGCCGCCAAGGTAGAGGAGACCATTCGCACCAAGACGAAACAGGCGTTCGTTGAAACAAACTTGAAGGCGTTTGCACTGGGTGCCGCCGCCGCAGCCGGATAGTCTGCCGCGACAGCAGGTTCATAGGCCCCTGCAGAATATCACAAGGAGTTTTCACAACCGTTCATTCATGACGGCCGCTGGTTTGCCTGGCAGGAACCGGGCCAAACAAGGAGGAAAAAATGCCCTGGGATAAAGAATTTGAGTGTATGCCGGTAGAGGAAATGCAGAAGCTGCAACTTGAAAAGCTCAAGGAAACAGTTGCCTGGGTTGCAGAAAAGGTTCCGTTCTATAAAGAGAAGTTCAAGGAAGCCGGGCTCTCAGCCGCCGACATCACCAGTCTTGAGGACATTTCCAAGTTTCCCGTCACGGTGAAAGACGATTTGCGCGACAATTATCCCTTTGGGCTGTGCGCCGTCGATTTGAAGGAAGTGGTGCGTGTTCATGCTTCATCCGGGACAACCGGGAAACCGATTACCGGCCCCTATACCCAGGCAGACCTCGACCAGTGGGTGGAATGTATGGCGCGTAACTTTGCGGCCGCCGGCGTGGGATCAGATGATATTGTCCAGAACGCCTACGGTCACGGGCTCTTTACCGGTGGACTCGGGTTTCATCAGGGCGCCAGCCGGGTGGGCGCCACGGTTGTTCCCACCAGTGCGGGCATGACTGAAAGACAGATCGTACTAATGCAGGATTTTCAGTCGACCGTACTGTGCTGCACCCCCTCTTATGCCCTGACCATCGCAGAGGCAGCGGAAGACATGGGCGTCGATATCAGAAAGCTGCCTGTGCGGGTCGGCATTTTCGGCGCCGAGCCCTGGACGGTCGGTATGCGCAAAGAGATAGAGGATCGTATGGGAATCAAGGCCCATGAGGCTTTCGGCTTGACCGAGCTCTGCGGCCCGGGTGTCTCCTTCGACTGTGAGGCCCAGGACGGCCTGCATATCAATGAAGATCACTTCCTGGCTGAGGTGGTTGATCCGGAAACCTTCCAGCCGGTCCCGCTGGGAGAAAAAGGCGAGCTGATCTTCACATCGCTCCAGCGCCGGGCCATGCCGATGATCCGCTACCGGACCAAGGATATCACCCGTTTGAGAAGAGAAGCGTGTTCCTGCGGTCGGACCCTGTTGAAAATGGACAAACTTTCCGGTCGAACGGACGACATGCTGATTATCAGCGGCGTCAATGTCTTCCCGTCCCAGGTGGAATCGGTTCTGCTGGAGTTTGAAGAAGTCGAGCCCCAATACGGTCTGGTTGTGCGCAAGAAGGGCTATCTCGATCACCTGACAGTGAGAGTAGAAGCCAAGCGTGAAATCTACAACGCCGGCCCTGAAAAATGTGCCGAAGTTGAGCAGAATATCGCCGGCCGCATAAAAGGCCTGCTCGGGTTCAGTGCCGCGATCCAGTTAATGGAACCCAAACTGATCGAACGCAGTGAAGGCAAGGCCAAGCGCATTATCGATGAACGCCCCAAGGAATAATGGCACTTCTACCTTTTATCGAAAGGGAGATACCATGAAAGACAAATCTGAATTTAAACCCAAGTCCTTTGCCATTGTCGGGGCCGGTCCCGTGGGCTGCATTGTGGCCGCTTTTCTGGCCAAAGGCGGCTATGACGTTACCTTGTGCGACGTGGTCTCCGACCTGCTGGCGCCGGCCATCGATCCGGGTATTAAGATTGAAGGGACCGAAAACCTGCAGCAGGGCGTCGCCCGCACCTGCCTGAGCGTCGATGAACTGGCCGAGCACAAACCGGAAGTCATATTCATCACCGTAAAGGCCAACGCATTGCCGCTGATCGCGTCGGCCCTGGAATCGTTCTGCGATGAAAACACCTACATCATCAGCTGGCAGAACGGCATCGATACGGAACTGGAACTGGCCAAAGTCCTGGGCCGCAAAACGGTCATGCGTGCGGTGGTCAACTACGGCTGCGGGCTGGCCGGTCCGGCCCATGTCATGATGCCTTTCCATCATCCGCCCCATTTTATCCAGGAGATGGACCCGGAATCAGCCCCGGCCGCCCAGGCCATTGCCGGCGTGCTGACAGAGTGTGGGCTGGGCACTGAGCATACCGACCAGATTATCTCCATGGTATGGCGCAAGGGCATCTTGAATGCCTGTATGAACCCGGTCTGTGCGGTAACCGGTTTGACCATGGCACAGGCCATGACCGACCCCATTGTCTTCGGCATCGTGGACGCGCTGATAAAAGAATGTGTCAAGGTCGCCCGGGCGAACGAAATAGACCTGGGATGGGATTTTTATCCGCACGCCATCGAGTACATGAGCAATGCCGGCAATCACAAACCCTCGATGCTCATGGATATCGAGAACAAACGGCGTACGGAAATTGACTTCATCAACGGCAAATTCGTGGAGTATGGTGTGCAGGCCGGCATCGAAACCCCGTACAATAACTCTCTGAAGTCGCTGGTAAAAGGGCTTGAGTCCGCCATTGAGCACAATAAATAGTCATCAAGCGCTGTTACCGGCAGCCGGCTGCATCCGCCGGCAACGTTATTCGGTGTTTAACCCAGTAGATCTTCAGCCCTGAGAGTATCCGTATGACACACAGACCTGCAGTGTTTGTCGGCATCGATGTCGGTGCCTCCCGGACCAAAACAGCGGTCCTCGATGAAAACAGGACCCTGGTCGGCCACTGTGTTGTAAAATCCGGGACCGACTTCACAATTGCCTCCAACAATTGTCTGGAAGCCGCGCTCGAGATGGCCGGCGTTTCCTATGGTGATATCGTGCGCGCGGCTTCGACCGGTTACGGCCGTAAGAACGTCAGCGTGGCCGACTTTAACCGGACTGAAATTAGCTGCCACGGCCGCGGATGTCATTACTATTTTCCGGAAGCCCTGACCATCATCGACATCGGCGGCCAGGACAACAAGATTATTAAACTCGACCCGGACGGGCGGCGCCTGTCCTTTAAAATGAACCGCAAATGTGCCGCGGGAACCGGTGCATTTCTGGAAGAAATGTCTCCCCGGCTTGATATTCCGCTCGAGGAGATGAATGCCCTCGCTGTCCGTTCGAGAAATATGGTGGAACTGGGTAGCTTCTGTACGGTGTTTTCCGCTACGGAAGTACTGGAAAAGATCCGGGCCGGAAAAAAAGTAGAGGACATCATCAAGGGGTTGTTCTACTCGGTCATCAAGCGCGTTCTGGAAATGGACGCTTTGACCGAAAAAATTGTAATGACCGGTGGGGTTGTCGCCCACAACCGGCATATCGTTGAAATGGTAAAGGAAAAAACCGGAAAACCTATTTTTGTACCAGAATTTCCACAGCTCACCGGCGCCATTGGTGCCGCGTTATATGCCGCTGAGCTATAGCCGTTCGGCGGTCGCATACCAACAGGAGAATACAGATGACAGACGAAAAGAAAATAAAGCTTAAGAGGCTTGAATCGTCCAAAGTACTGGGCAAATTCATGGCTGACTATTATTACGAACTTGACGGGGCGGCCAAATCCGGTGAGAAGAAGATCGCCTGGTGCACCAGTGTGGGCCCTGCGGAAATTCTGCGTGCGATGGGGTTTCTGGTCTATTTTCCCGAGACGCATAGTGCCATGCTGGGTTCGTCGCGCATGGCCACGGACCTGATTCCCAAGGCCAACGCCATCGGGTACTCCCCGAATATTTGTTCCTACCTCACCGCAGACGTCGGCGCCTATCTGGAAGGCGTGTCGCCCCTGGCCAACATCTTCAAGGGCATCGAAGGCCCCCCCAAACCGGACGTGCTGGTCTTCAACACCAATCAATGCCGGGATGTACAGGACTGGTTTAAGTTCTACGGCAAGGAATATGATGTGCCCGTCCTGGGCGTGCACTCGTATGTGGGCGTGGAAGAGGTGTCCGATGACTACCTGCTCTCGATAAAGAAGCAGATGGAAAATCTGGTTCCCGGCCTAGAAGAAATATCCGGCACCAAGTTCGATATGGACCGGTTCAAAGAGACCGTGGCTACTTCCCGGGAATGTTCCGAATTGTGGAAAAAGGTTCTGGATTGTGCTGCCGCCAAACCTTCGCCCCTGACCTTCTTCGATGGTACCACCCTCATGGGTGCGGCCGTGGTCGGCCGGGGTACTGAAAAGGCCAACGAGTGCTATCGCACCCTCCTGAAGGAGCTTGAAGACCGCATCGCCGCTGGAGAGGGCGCCATCGATGATGAACGCCTGCGGATCTACTGGGATGGCATGCCGGTCTGGGGCCGCCTGAGCAGCCATGCCAAGCTGTTTGCAGGGTTACACACAACCGTGCTGGCATCCACCTACTGCAACAGCTGGATCTTTTCGGCGCTCGATCCGGATGACCCCTTTACCAGTATGGCCCGGGCCTATACCGAGCTTTTTATTGTGCGGGGCGACCATTACAAGGAGCAGTATATCAGCAACATGCTGGATTTCTTTAAGGTCGACGGTATTATCTACCACGACGCCATGACCTGCCCGAACAATTCCAACTGCCGCTACGGCATGCCCCAGCGCATGGAAAAGAAGACCGGTATCCCCAGCCTGACCATTAACGGCGATTTGAACGACTTGCGGCTCATTTCCGATGAGCAGACCAAAACCAATGTCGAGGCTTTCATAGAGCAACTGGAAGAAAACCGTTAAGGAGAACGCTATGTTAGAATCCCTGTTCAGACCGAAATCGGTGGCCGTTATCGGGGCCTCTACGAAGGAATTTTCCATAGGTAACCGGGTGATCCGCAACCTGGTTGATTTCGAATTCAAAGGGCCTATCTACCCGATCAATCCCAAGGCGGATGAAGTCCGCGGCATCAAGGCCTATAAATCCATTATGGATGTCCCCGATGGCGTGGACGTGGTCCACATGGTCATCCCCGCCAAGTTCGTTCCCCAGGCGGTCGAGGATTGCGGTATCAAGAAAGTTAAAAACATCATCATCAACTCAGGGGGGTTTTCGGAAATTGGCCTCGAGGGCGAAGCGATTGAGAAAGATTTCCTGGCCCGGGCCAAAAAATACGGTATCCGCATCTTCGGTCCCAATTGCCAGGGGGTTATCAATTCCGATCCGGACATCCGTGCTTACTGCAACTTTACCTTCACCAAACCCGATGTAGGCTACATTTCAATCGTGGCCCTTAGCGGCGGGGTTGCCGAAGTGATTCATCAGGGCTTTTCAGAAATGGGCATTGGTACCCGTATCTATGCTTCTAATGGGAACGCCTGCGATGTCACCATCCCGGAAATCATTCGCTATCTCGGCGAAGACGACGGCACCCGCGTGATTGTGACGTACGTGGAAGGTCTGCGGGACCCCGAGACCTTCATGACCGTGGCCCGTGAAGTGGCTGCCAAGAAGCCAGTCCTGGCCATGAAAGCCGGTCGCACCGCTGAAGGTGCGAAGGCCGCCGCCTCCCACACGGGCGGTTTGGCCAAAGAGGACCTGGCCACCGATCTGATTTTCAAAAAAGCCGGAATTCTTTCCTTCCGGGATGAAGGTGAGCTCATCCAGGCGGCCGCGGCATTTGCTACCCAGCCGATTCCCAAGGGCAACCGGGTCGGTGTGATCACCAACACCGGTGGGCCGGCGGTCATCGCGACCGACGTCATGGTCGGCGCCGGGTTGACCCTGCCCCCGCTTTCGGAAAAAACCGAGGCTTTCCTCAAGGAGAACCTCTACCCGAAGGCTTCCGTCAACAATCCGGTGGATGTGCTGGCCACCGGAAATGCCGCCCATTATCGCGCCTGCATGGACGCCATGATGGCGGACGACAACTACGATTGTCTCTACATCAACTTCGTTACACCGTTTTTCGTGGATACCGACAGCATTGCCAAGGAGATTGTGGCCGTCAACCAGAAAAGGATTAAACCCATTGTCTGCAACGTGATGACCGACCGGCGCCAGTGGACCGAAACGGTAAAAATACTCCAGGACGGCGGGGTTCCCTGCTTCAGTCTGCCCGGAGTCGCCGCCCGGGCGCTGTCCGCCATGGTCTCCTACAACGGGATTCGCGAGAAAGAGGCCGGTGACGTAAAGACGTTTAACGACGTAGATAAGAATGCGGCGGCGGCAATCATGGAAAAAGCGGTCACTTCCGGCCGCAAGATGCTGGCCGCCGATGATGTCTACGGTATCCTGGATGCGTACAAGATTCCGACCGCCGGCTGGGCGGTTGTCAGTACGCCGGAAGAGGCTGAGAAAGCAGCCGCCGATATCGGCTTTCCCGTGGTGGTCAAGGCCGATTCGGAAAGCATCATCCATAAGAGCGATATGGGCGGCGTAGCGGTCAATCTTGCTGATGCTGCGGCTGTCCGAGACACAGTGACACAGATGCAGGCCAAGTTTCAAGCCGAAGACCTGAAGTTTTTGGTACAAAAATTCACGCCGGGCGGCACCGAGGTAATCATGGGAGCCAAGGCCGAAGAAGGCCTGGGCCATCTGATTATGTTCGGCATGGGCGGCATCTATGTGGAGGTACTCAAGGATGTCGTCTTCAACCTGACACCCCTGACCACTGTGGAAGCCGAAGATATGCTGTCTGAAATCCGGCTGGCGCCTTTGCTCGAAGGCATCCGCGGTCAAAAAGGGGTCGACCGGGACGGGCTCCAGGATGTGCTGCTGCGTCTTTCCCAGCTGCTGGGCGATCTGCCGCAGATCCAGGAACTCGACCTCAATCCTACCCTGGCTTTCGAGGACAGCGCCTGCGTGGTCGATGCGCGGATAAGCCTGTAAGCAGATGCATAACCTGCCGGCGGTGATAAGCGACCGCCGGCAGTCTGAAGTCTGAAACCACTGGAGTAGAAAAGGGGGTCCTATGACCGGTTGGATGAACCTGGGCCAGAACCTGAAAGTCAATGCCAAAAAGTTCCCCGCCACAGTTGCCCTGAAGGACAGGTCGCGCAGTTTCACCTATCCGCAAACCAATGAACGTGTCAACCGCCTGGCCAACAGTCTGCTGGCACTTGGACTCACCAAGGGCGACCGCGTGGCCGTGCTCATGGAAAACAGCATCGAAATCATCGAGCTTTACCTGGCCACCGCCAAAACCGGCCTGGTTATTGTCCCCATAAATTTTCGCCTGGTCGGTCCGGAGATCTCCTATATCACCAACAACTCGGACGCCAAGGCGTTTGTCGTGCACGACGAGTTTGCCGCCGAGGTGGATCGGGTCAAAACGGAACTGGTCAATATCGCGGCCGACAATTATTTTATCGTCGGCGACGTGAGGGAGGGATATCGCCCCTATGAGGCCCTGATCGATGATGGTTCAGCGGCCGAACCTGAGATTGCGGTGGACCCGGAAGATACCTGGATTCTGATTTATACGTCCGGTACGACCGGCAAACCCAAGGGCGTAATTCGATCCCATGCATCCCATATCGCCTTTTACCTGATCAATGCCGTGGACTTCGGATTCAATGAGCACGACTTCTGTATGAACGTCATGCCGTTATGCCACATCAACTCAACTTTCTTTACATTTATCTTCCTGTACATTGGCGCAAGTGTCTATATCCACCCCGCCCAGTCGTTTCGGACAGAAGAAATCCTGGAAATCGTAGAGCGCGAAAAGATTACTTTTATTTCACTGATCCCCACCCATTACAACCTGATTCTCAACGCGCCGGAAGACGCTCTGAAAAGGGATGTAAGTTCCATCCGGAAATTGCTTTGCTCCTCGGCCCCGGTCAGGAAAAGCATGAAAGAGTGCATCATGGGGTATTTCAAAGGCGTGGAGTTGTACGAGGGCTACGGCAGCACCGAGGCCGGCATCGTGACCGTCCTTAAGCCGGAATACCAGATGAAGAAGCTGGGCTCCATCGGGTTTGAAACCCTTGGTACGGAGTTCGTGAAGATCCTGGATATAGACGGAAAAGAGGTCCCGGACGGTGAAGTCGGCGAACTCTACTCGCGGGGCCCCATGCTCTTCGATGAGTATTACAAACTGCCCGATAAAACCGCCGAATCCTTCGTGAACGGTTGGTTCTCGGCCGGTGATATGGCCAGAAAGGATGCCGACGGCTTTTTCGAAATCGTCGATCGCAAGGACAACATGATTATCACCGGCGGTGAAAATGTGTATCCCAGTGAAGTTGAAGAGGTGGTCGGCAGCCATCCGGACGTCTTCGACGCCGCCGTGATCGGACTGCCGGATGACAAGTGGGGGGAACGGGTTGCCGCTGTGGTGATTAAAAAGGTCGGCGCCGACCTGGATGAAGGCTCCCTGCGCACGTATTGTAAAGATAAAATGGCCGGTTACAAACGCCCCAAGGATGTTATTTTCATTGAAGCCGATGCCATGCCCAGAACCGCAACGGGTAAAATCCTGCACCGGATGCTACGCGAGAAATTTGCCTGATAATCAGTAAGTAGTGCAATGAACAATTAGAAGCGGAGGTACAAGGTTATGTTGACGAAAGCGTTTATCCCCTATGGAAGCTACTACAGTTCACCTTTTGCCCGCTGGCAGGGTTCCATGGCCACGGCGCATGCCATCAAACTGGCTGCATCCACGAGCAAACGGTGGTTTGCCCAGAAGAACTGGGAACCGCTGAACATCGACTACGTGTTCCTGGGAATGACCATCGGCCAGCCCCAGTGGTTCTACGGCAGCCCCTGGGCAGCGGCCCTGATTGGGGCTGAAAACAGCCCTGGCATGCTGATTACGCAGGCCTGCTCTACGTCCACCACCTGTGTATTCCAAGCCGCCGCCGGAGTTGATAACGGTTTATATGAAAACACCTACTGCCTGATGGCGGACCGGGCCTCCAATGGCCCGCATACCATTTGGCCCAATCCGGGCGGTCCCGGGGGTGAAGTGCTTTCTGAAAACTGGATGATGGACAACTTTAACCGTGATCCCTGGGCCAAGGGTGCCATGATTCAGACGGCTGAAAATGTCTCCCAGGAAGCCGGTGTCACCCGCGAACAATGCGATGCCGTCGCTCTGCAACGTTACCAGCAGTACGAGGACGCCCTGGCCGATGACCGGGCCTTCCAGAAACGCTATATGTTCCCGGTTGAAATCCAGGTTTCGAGAAAGAAAACTATTACGGTAGAAGCCGACGAAGGCATTCTGCCCACGACGGCGGAGGGCCTGGCTGGGCTGCGGCCGGTCCTGCCGGATGGCGTCCACACGTTCGGTGCGCAAACCCACCCGGCTGACGGTCATTGCGGCATCGCGGTAACCACCCAGGAAAAAGCCAAAGAACTCAGTGCCGACCCAGGGACGGAAATCCAAGTGATCTCCTACGGATATGCTCGGGCCAAAAAGGGTTTCATGGCCATGGCCGTCGTACCGGCCGCGCAAATGGCCATGGAAAAAGCCGGCATTTCAGTCAACGATGTCAAGGTGATCAAAACCCATAACCCGTTCGCGGCCAACGACATCTACATGGCCGATCAGTTGGGTATTGACGTGAACGGGTTCAACAATTACGGCAGCTCCCTAATATATGGCCATCCTCAGGCCCCCACGGCGGGAAGGGCTATCATTGAAGGCATCGAGGAAACTGTCATGGCGGGCGGTGGCTACCTGTTGTTTGCCGGTTGCGCAGCTGGTGATACCGGCGGCGCCCTGGTGCTGAAGGTTGGCTGACGCTGAACCGCTTATCACGAGTAGGAGAAGGCTGGATTCCCCTGGGGATGCAGCCTTTTCTATGTCCGTTTTCGATTTTGTAGGTCGGCAGGCAACAGGCGCCAGGCCTGAACCACACCGCCCGGTTATCAAAAAATACACAGAACGGGACCGTAATGGCACAGCTAGGTCAAAAGGCGACCGGCCACGCAGGCCCGGCAAGAGCCCGATCTAAACCGGGCCGCGTCAGATAGCGACAGCACCCCGGTAATGTGATCTACGGTATCCGTGCACACGAACAGGCGTTGGATGTCCTGCAACAGCATCAGCTGCAGGGCCGAGCTCAAGCTTACATTGCTGCGGCAACTCTGTACCGGTGTAGTCATCACCTCAGCTGCCGGGGCGTCCGGCTGGACACCGTGAAACCAGGCCTGAATAAGATCCGTCTTGGAAACCACCCCCACCGCCCGCTCATCCGCAGCGTAGATCAGAATCGCCCCCAGACTTTTTGAGGTCAGGGTTTCAATGACCGTGTATAGCGAATCGGATTCATAAACAAACTGGACGTCCGGGGTCATGACCTCGTGCACAGCTAGCTCCAGTGGTAGGGAATCATCGTCCCCCGGTTGCCTGCTGAGGGTGCTTTGTCGACAGGTGTGGCAATACCGATAAAGCAGCCCCACGATATCGGCATAAGAGAGGACGCCGATAACCTGTTCCCGGCTGGCACCGATCACAAAAAGCTGGTGTACGCCGCAGCTTTGCATCATTTCAAGGCCATCATCGAGCAGATCATCCGGAAAGCAGGCCACGGGTGGACCGGCCATCATGTCCCCCAAAGGTGTTTGCGGTGGAAGCCCTGCATAGATAAGGGCCAGCAAATCTGTTTTGGAAACGACCCCACAGGGTATACCGGCGTCGGTAACCAGCAGGGCGTTGATTTTGTATTTGATCAGATGGCGGACGGAATCGCGCGCGGCAATGCCCTTTTCCAGGGCCACCACCTGGCGGCGCATGGCTTCCCTGACCTGGAGGCCGGTCAGGACTCTGCGGGGCTGATACCTCGGCATCTGTGCTCCTTATCAAACGGTTCGAAGCTATCTCAAAAAAAGAATTTGGGTTGCCGTTCAGTCTTCGCTCTGCAAGCTTCGCCCGCCAAGAAGACTTTATTGAGATGGCTGCTAGAACGTATGCAGCATCTGGTAAAATACATCTGAAACATATACGATGCCGGCCACCTGGCGATCCGCAACCACCGGTAACCGGCGTATATGTTTTTTAATCATGATATCGGCTATGACCAGCAGATGCGTGTCCGGATGCACCGTCACCACCTCAGCTGTCATAATGTCGTCAACCTTGACCGAACGCACCCGCCGCAACTGCTCCTGAAAAAGGCGGCCGGGGTCCAATTCTTCCATTTCACCCCAGATAGACGCATGTTTGGGCTGAATATAGATGAGGATATCGTACATGGACAGCATGCCCACCAGGTGACCCCGGTGATCGGTCACCATCATGCCGAACACTTTCTTGCCTTCCTTGCGAGTCGCTTCCCGAAAGGCCTGCACGGCGGCCTGAATGGTCAGGTCGGGATGCAGGGTGTGGAACTGACGATCCATAATATCCCGGGCTATCACTGCGTCACTCCTTTACGAATCTAACATTTATAAGGGTATCGGCCGGAGCGGCGGCGAACGCCTATCCGACAGGCAGACGGATAATGAAGCGGGCCCCCTTGCCCGGTTCAGATTCAACCGTCATGGAGCCATGGTGGTTTTCGGTGATGATGAAGTAACTGACCGACAAACCTAAGCCGGTGCCGCCCTCACCGCTTTTCGCGGTGTAAAAGGGTTCGAAGACCCGTTTGCGAACATTGGATTCCATTCCCGGCCCGTTGTCTTTGATTTCAATCCGGACCATGGCCTTCTCCGGTTTCACCAGTAAATGGAAACAGGGTGGCCCCGGCCGTTCCTCCCATCCCGCCATCGCTTCCGCCCCGTTCTTAAATATATTCAGGAAGACCTGTTGTATCTTACTGCCGGCGCATAAGACCAGAGGTGTATCGGGGGCATAGTCACGGATGATCTCAATCTTTCGAAAATCGTGTTTCCGTTTCAAGTCATAATCGCTTTGAGCCAGTTCGACGGTGGCGTCCAGCAACTCGGCCAGGTTCTGCCGGGTAAAGGAGGCATCCTCCATGCGGCTGAAACTAAGCATATTGTTCACGATCTTAGCAGCGCGCGAGCCCGATTCCAACGCGGCTTCCAGTATGCTGATCAAGCCACGCTTATCATGGAACGTCTTAATTGCGGGTGGTACCGCACTCTGCGGCCGCCCGTTGATCGGCCGGTGAAGCCCCGGAAAGCCGGTTTCTGGCTATCTGGGTGTTTTGCATGATGCCGGCCAGGGGATTGTTGATTTCGTGTGCCATTCCGGCCGCCAGTCCGCCCACGGACATCATCTTTTCAGATTGGATCATCATCTCTTCCAACCGCACTCTTTCAGTCACGTCGTCCACGCGGATGACCGCACCCTGAACGCCGTTGGACGTTAACGGATATACCGTAACATCTTCATAACGCGTTTCCGTCGCGCTCTGATACGGCTTTTTGGCATCATGCTGGGGGCGACACTCGCGCATGGCCACCCGGATGTTTTCCATTTCACCTGCCAGCCGGGGAAACACATCTCCGATTTCGCGGCCCGCAGCCGCCGCGGCTTTTATCCCGGTCTCCTCTTCGGCCCGTCGATTCCATTGGGTTATCCGGCCGGCTTCATCTATACCAACCAGAATGGACGGCATGGAATCTACAATATTTCCCAACAGGTTCTGCAGACGTCTGGTTTCCTTTTCAGCGGCGATATTCTCGGTTATGTCTCGGTGGATAACGATGGATCCCTGCAGGTTGCCGCCGTCATCATGAAATATTGCGGTTTTCACGTGAATGTCCAGCAGGCGGCCCTCTTTCGTAAGCCGCTGGGTTTCGAGCGACACATCTTCGCCCTTCAGGTTGCGCATGACCGCCCGGTGGGTTTTTTCCTTTTCGTGTTCAGGCACGAAATCGATTCTCTGGCCGGCCAGTTCGGCTGCACTCCAGCCATAGGTCTTTTCAAAAGCCGGATTGATGTAGATGATATTGCCGCTGTTGTCATAGGCCACAATGGCATCCGGTGAGGCCTCCAGCAGGGTCCGATAGCGCTCCTCACTTTTTCGTAAAGATTCTTCCGCCAGGTGCCTCTCGGTGTTATCCAGAATGAATCCGTCCAGGAACCGGGTTTCACCGTCGTCAGCGTAAATGGCCCGCCCCTCTTCGTAAACCGAGCGGATGGAACCATCCGCATGGCAGACCCGGTATTCCAACACCCAGGCCTGTCGGTCCGCCACGGCCTGCCGCACCTGCGCGTCCACTCCCGTGATATCATCGGGGTGGATGACACTGCCAAAGCTGCGCACGGCGTTGTCGATATAATCAGAGGCCGGATAGCCTGTAATTTCTAGTATTTGCTTGCTGATGAACGTCATGGTCCAGTGTGCATCCAAAGCACAACGGTAGATCGCACACGGCAGGGCGTCGGCCATGGAGCGGAAGCGGTTTTCGCTTTCCTGGAGCGCTTCAGTGATGCGCTTGCGCTGAATGGCGATGGCGATTTGCTCGGAAACGGAAGCTAAAAAGTCCAGGTCCGCAGTAGTGTACTGGTGGGAATCATGATAGCTCTGGGTGGCAATGACGCCGATCACTGCGCCCTTCACTTTCAGGGGCAGCCCCATCCAGATCAAAGGGACGGTGCCCATTATCCTGTTCTGAACGGCTCGCTCTTCCAGCATCGCCTGGTTCAGCAGCAAAGGCCTCCCCGCCAATATGACCTCACCCGTGAGGGAGCTGGTTTCCTCAAAGTCATCTATCTGGCTGAAATCATCTTCATGTTCGTCCTGGTAATAGGGAAAGGATATGGAACGCTTATCCCGATGATAAATGGCAATGTAAAAATTACGGAGTTCAATGACATCGTGCAGGATGGCGTGAATGGAGGCATAGAGTTCGTCCAGGTTTTCAGTTGTGTTGACGGCGCTGGAAACCCGGTATAGGGTCTGATTCATCTTCTCAGCCCGTTTCAATCCGGCAACCTTGCGGCTGAGCTGGCGGACCTGCTGCTCAAGTTCTGCGTTGGTCGGTTTCTCCGTCATGATATCCTCATTTTACCGGGCAAGGCTGAGATTAGCTTGAAAAATAACACGTGAACTGACAACAAGGCAAATATTTTTGCCCTTTTGTACCACCATAGCAAAGTGACGGCTTGGCTTTGTCCATAAGGTTACCGGAGATCAAAAAGCCGCCAGGTAAAGGCCGGTCTTTTTTGACTTACAGGGGCGCTTGGGATATACCCTGGCAAGCAACCAGTTGGCCGCGCACAGGGTCATGCTCCATCAAAGCTTACCGCTGGCGCTTGAAGACACCCATCGCTGAACATGGAGGTCCCCATGTCACCTCACTGTGATCACTTGGTAGATATTTTTACGGCTGGTGTGGATCGCGTCGATCCTTACGCCCTGGTTTGCGAATCCGTGCAATTGACAGATTCTATATTAACCATCGGACGCACAGGGCATCAGAAGGTATTCGATCTCGATGACTGGAACGGTCTAATCGTCATAGGCGCCGGTAAAGCGACCGCCCGGATGGCCCTGGCAATCGAGCATATCTGTGGAGACAGGATCTGCGGTGGCTGTATCGTCGTCAAATACGGCCACACGGAAACATTGCAGTTTATCCCGATGATAGAAGCCGGTCATCCCATCCCGGACGAAAACGGCGTCAGGGGTGCCTCTAAAATCCTGTCGCTGTGTTCAGCAGCAGATGCCCGCACGCTTGTAATCAACCTTATGTCCGGGGGTGGATCCGCCCTGCTGCCCTTACCCGGCCGCCACCGAGCGTCCGGTCACGATATTACGTTTTCTTTAAACGACAAACAGGTGGTCACGCGGCTCCTCTTGGAATGCGGCGCGACTATCAATGAGATCAATTGTATCCGCAAGCATTTGTCCGGAATAAAGGGCGGCCAGCTGGCGCGGGCGATAGCGCCGGCCACCTCGGTCAGTCTGATTCTCTCGGATGTGGTGGGTGACCGTCTGGACGCCATTGCGTCGGGACCGACCGTCCCCGACCCGACCAGCTACGCGGATGTCGGCCTGATTTTGGAAAAGTACCGTCTGACGCATAAAATGCCGGAAAAGCTGCTGGAGCTGGTCCGGCTGGGTCAGGCCGGTGTCGTACCGGAGACACCCAAGCCGGGCGACCCCCTGTTCACAAGTACCACCAATTTCCTGATCGGCACCAATTTTTTAGGCCTTAAAGCAGCCGCGCATAGGGCCCGCCAATTGGGCTATAAACCGGTTATCCTTTCATCCCAGATTACCGGTGAAGCCCGGGAAATTGCCAAAGTTTTCTATGGCATCGGCAAAGACGCCCGTAAACACGGGCTGCTCGGTGAAGGCGACCTGTGTATCATCGCCGGCGGGGAAACCACTGTCACGATTCGAGGTCAGGGTAAAGGCGGGCGTAACCAGGAAATGGCCCTGGCGTTTTTAGCGGAAATGGCCGGCTCTCCCGAAGATGCGGAGGGCCTTGTTTTTCTTTCGGCCGCCACGGACGGTAATGACGGCCCCACGGATGCAGCCGGCGCCTGTGTGCACAAAGGGCTGCTCGCCCTGGCCCGAGCCTCTGATTGCGATATCGATACGTATTTGAATGACAACAATGCCTATGCTTTTTTTGACCGCATAGACCGGCTACTCAAAACCGGCCCCACCAATACCAATGTTTGTGATTTACAGCTTATGCTGGTGACCGGCTAAAACCCTGGCGGTTGTAAAAGTCCGGCCCGGTTACAGCTGGTATTCACCTTCATGCATGACCTGGTAGAGTTTAACGGATAATTCTTTCATGTCGAAGGGTTTTTGAATAAATCCGTTGCAGCCCCGGCTAATGATTTCAGACGCTTTGCCGTCCAGGCTGTAACCGCTGGACAGGATCACCCGGACATCATTGTCGAGTTTTTTCAGTTGATCGAAGAGTTCGCCCCCGCCCATGGTCGGCATGATCATATCAAGCAGAACCACATCTATTTCCGAGCCTTTATCCTTGTATATATCGATGGCCTGATGCCCTTGCGAAGCGGTGATGACATCATAGCCAATGGCCCTGATCATCTCAGCACCGACTTCGACAATCATCTCTTCATCGTCTACCAGCAGGACCGTACCGGACCCTTTAACGATCTTGGGGCTATCCCGGGTTTCCTGTTCCGACTTCTTTTGGGAGGCAGGCAGGTAGACGGTGAAAGTGGTACCCTCCCCCTGTCGACTTTCTACGTCGATGATACCGTCGTGGTTTTTTATAATGCCGTACACGGATGCCAGCCCCAAACCAGTACCCCGCCCCATCTCTTTGGTCGTAAAGAAGGGGTTGAATATCTTCTGCCGCGTCTCTTCAGCCATGCCGATGCCGGTATCGGTAACTGTCAGGACAATGTACCTTCCGGGACGGGCTTCAAAAGATCGGGCAAACTCCTCCTCCAGATGGGTGTTGCGCGTGCGGACGAAAATACGCCCGCCGCCGGGCATGGCCTGCCAGGCATTGACGTAGAGGTTCAGAATGACCTGCTTGATCTGCCCCCGGTCGACTTCCACGGTCCAGAGTTCCTTTTCATAATCCTCATGGATAGTGATTTCCTTTTTGGCCCGGCCGAACATCCGGTTCTCTTCTTCCACAATTTTATTAAGATCGGTGGGTAGCGTCTCATATTTGCCTCCCCGGGCAAACCCCAACAGCTGCTTGGTCAGATCCACCCCGCTACGCACATAGGTTTCGATGTTCTTCAATTTTTCGAACGCCGCCCCGCCGGCGTCCATATCCAATAAACACAAGGATGCATTCCCCTGGATGCCCATCAGCAGGTTATTGAAATCATGGGCGATGCCACCGGCCAATGTACCGATGGCTTCCATGCGGTCGGCATGTTGAAGCTGGCTTTCAAGGCGTTTGCGGGCCGATATGTCCCGCAGGACAACCAGCATACCGGTCGGCTGGCCCCGGTGATCATTGTACCGGGAGGCACTCAGGCTAACGTCCAACAACTTTCCGTTCTTGGTGTAGCGCTGGGTCTCGAATCCCTGGCAGGAAGTCCCGTTTTGGATCAGATCGGAGATGATCTGCGTGGTTCTCTCCATTTCCGAATCTGGTACAAACGGAATGAAATCACCTTTGACTTCTTCGAGGGTCCAGCCGAAAAATCGGGTGAAAGATTCACTCAAGTATTCCGGATGCTGCTGCAGGTTGTATGTGACAATAGCATCGGCCGATGAGTTGAGCAAGGAGCGGTAGACTTCCTCCGCCTGACGGGACGCTTCATAAAGTTTTCGGAAATTATCTTCACTTTCCCGGAGGGTTTCCTCGGTTTGCTTCTTATCCCGAATCTCAAACTGCAGCGACTGGTTGGATTCCGCCAATTCTTCGGTGCGCTTGCGGACGGTATCTTCCAACAGCCCCTTGTGACGCACGATTCGAAAATAGAGCTGGATTACCGTGATCACCAGGATCAAAGCAAATAGCAAATAAGCATAGGTATAGATCGTCCGGGGAAGCCAGACAGCCGCGATACGGCCGATGACATTGCCAGCATACAGGACATCGGCCTTTAGTCCGACTTCCGGAATGAAATTGATACGGATCAGGGTTTTATCGATTGTCCCGGGCTCGTCGGCCCCCGTCTTTTGAAAGATTTCACCACTGTGGTCGGTCACCACCAGGGTCTTATAGTTGTGGGCATTGGCAACCAGCTTGAGGTATTCGGCCGCGCCCTGATAGTGAAAATTCCAGAGGGAGTCGGAAATTATCACCGCATGTTCTTCGATTTTTAATTGGGCCTGCCGGCGGGAATCCAGCTCGTATATAACGACAAAGCCGATGAAAAGCACGCAGATGAGGACTGTCAAACCGTTTTTTAAGGTCCGGGTATTCATTCATTTGGTCCGGTTTGCTGACAGGTTCATAAGTCAGCCTACCAAAATAAACCTTAGCATTCAAGCAGTTTGGCTTTCCCTGGTTAGAGCCCCAAATGGGTCAGCCTTTGATCAGCAACGCCCGTAGCAGGTGCCTTACCAATGCTGGATTCTCCTTCAGTCGCCGGGTGGCATACCCGAACCAGCTTTTTCCGAAAGGCACATACACACGCATCTTATGGCCGGACGTGATGAGGCGCTGACGTAAACGCGGGGTAACGCCAAACAGCATCTGAAATTCATACTGATCCTTCGTCGCACCGTAATGGGAAATGAGGTGCTCGGCCTGTTCGATAAGTTTCCGGTCGTGGGTGGCAATGCCCACATAGATGCCGTTGCGCAGCATGAAGTCCAGGTTTTCGATAAACGCCCGGTTGATCGCTGACATGTCTTGAAAAGCGATCTCAGGCGGTTCCACATAGATTCCTTTACACAGCCTGAAATTGAGGGGCGCCTCGTCAGCGGTATGACTGCGCTTCAATTTCTCCAGATCGTTCTGGGTACGCTTCAGGTAGGCTTGCAGTACCAACCCCACGTTCGTCGGAAATTCCTCTTTCAGTTTGATAAAAAGCTCTATTTCGAGATCGACACACCGGGAGTCTTCCATGTCTATCCGCACAAAACTGTCCCGTGCTGCCGCGGCCTGAACGATCTTGCGCACGGCGGCATAGCACTGATCGGGGTCAATCAGCAATCCGAACATGGTGGGTTTGAGGGAATAGTTGCCCTGGGCCGGGCTGGCGGCAAATTGATCTATCAGCTCAAGGTAGGCCTCCAAATACATAGCGGCCATTTCAATGTCGTCAATAAACTCGCCCAGAAGATCAACGGTCACGCTGGCACCATTGTCGTTCAGTTCTTTTGATACCCGGATAGCAGCGGCGACGGACTCGCCGGCAATATAGGTTTTAGAAAAATACCAGATCAGCTCCTTAGGTAAAAGCGGCAGCGTATGGGCAATCATCTTGTTCAGCATGTCACCGGGTCCTGTGTATTGTTTGCTTGGTCTTCTGACATGGGGGAACGTGTTTGATTTGTGATTATAAAGTGGTTCCCCGCCCGGCCTGTGTCAAGGGCGCCGCGTGACCGTTCAGGCTTGAGTTTGCCGCCTGGTGAATCTATACTGAGGACGCCTATAGCCGATCCGGTAATGGATCCAGCTGAAAGGATTAATACAATGCCGCCAAATACTGTTGACGTCGTTGGTCTCGGGCAGTGCTGCCTGGATTATATCGGCACAATCGCGAAGTATCCGCAAGTGAACCAGAAATGTGAAGCTACCGGGCTCATCATTCAGGGCGGGGGCCCGGTGGCCACCGCCTTGGTGGCCTTGGCCCGCTGGAACCTGAATTGCGCTATCATGGGTATTACCGGCGATGACTCCTTTGGACAAGAAATTCGGGCATCCCTGCAAAAAGAGCAAATCGATATCAAGGGTATCCAGATTCGCCCCCAGAGTACATCGCAAGTTGCTTTCATCGTGGTAGAGCAAGCGACCGGACGGCGGAATATCTTCTGGCAGCGCCCCCAGGGACCTTCGCTGAGGCCCGGGGAAATCGATTTCGCCCTGATCACCCGTGCCCGTGTGCTGCATACAGACGGTCTGTTTAGGGAAGCCGCTCTGGAAGCCGCTCGGGTCGCTCGCCGCAGTGGTGTCCCGATTGTCGTGGACGCAGGCACGCTGCGCCCCGGCATGCAGATGCTGGCACAGCACAGCGATTATTTCATTGCTTCGGAATCTTTTGGCCGGCAGTTGATTGGACGAGATGACCCCCGGCAGGCCTGCCGGGAAATCCACAAGATGGGCCCGCGACTGGCCTGCATCACCTTGGGAGCACGCGGTTTCGTGGCTGCTTATGGTGGCCGCATTATTGAAAAACCAGCCTACCCTGTGGCGGCAGTAGATACCACCGGCTGCGGCGATATCTTTCATGCCGGTTTTATCTATGGGGTGCTCAGCGGGTGGCCGTTGGAACACAGCCTCGATTTTGCGGCCTGGTCGGCCGCCCAGGCGGCGCTATCGTTGGGAGGCCGCACAGGAATTCCAAAAGTGGAAGACTGGCCAGGGATGCCGCCTGCTCAACTTCCCTTTCCAAACTCATAGCGGATTCCCCGGTAAACAACGGTGTGACCTTGGAGGGATTTACGTGCCTAGATACCTTTGTCCAGAATGTTTTTGTCGTGCCGCAACCGCTCCTGAATCCCCTTACTTACCTGGTAATTGCGACTGAATTCATGCCAGAATTTACGCTCTTTGTTCTGCCAACCGTCTCCGAATCTTTCATTGAAGAAATCGCCCAGCTTTTCAAACAGTAGTTTCCAGGGCGGGTCCCCTTTTTGATGAGCGTCCAGTAATACTCCCAGCAATTCGTCCAATTCAGCCAGTTTTTCCTTGGGCAGATAAGAGATGGCACCTTTCTGGATGGATTCCATCAGAGCCTCCGGGTTTACGGCGTGGGCTGTAAGCATGACTGTGGGTATACCTTTTTCAACGGTTTCCTCGAGCAGTTTTAGTCCATTGACGCCCATGATATCCAAGATGGCCAGATCATAGGGTTTCTCTTTTATTTTGCGGGAGGCACTCTCATAATCGCCGGCCGTATCGACAGCAGCACTGTCGAGGATATCCTCAATGGTTTCGAGAATGTCAATTTCGTCATCCACGGCCAGAATACGTTTACCACTAAGAATGGAACTCGATTCTGTCATCTTAAACCTCTCTTCAATGCGGTTAAAGGTATCAGTTTTTTCATTTGAGATTCGCTTTTAAAGTTGGACACAGTCCAGGTTCATGGGCAGATACAAGCTGAAGGCGGCCCCTTTGCCCCGCTCACTGTTGATTTTAATATCACCCCCAAGGTGCCTGGCAATAACGTACGCGCCAGCCAACCCGAGTCCATGCCCCCGTCGGGAGACTTTTTCGCTATCGCGAATCTGGGTATAGCGTTGAAAGACAACACCGTGGTGTTCCGGCGCAATCCCGGGACCGTCGTCCGCTACTTCCAGACACAGCCAATTGCTATCGACATCGAAACGGATATGTACCTTTTCTTTCCGGTGGTGAATTGCGTTTTTGATCAGGTTCCCGGCAATCTGCCTGAATTTAAGTTCATCTTGGAATGCCTCGGCTTCCCGGGCCCGGCTGGCCGTGCTTAGATTAAAACCTTCGGAATCCAGATATTGCAAAATGTCGGTGGTTCGGTTTAACCCGGAAAGGGCCTCCGCGTATTTAGCGGACACGGCTTCCAAAGCCTCCACCAGGATTTCCGGAATGATACCTGCTGGTCTAAATCGACAGGCCAGCAGTTGTTTGCTTTCCGAACGGCCGACTTCCAAAAGACCGTGCAGCATGCCCCGGGCCTTGGCACAATTGCGCAAGGCCCGTTTCAAGGTCCGTTCCTGGCGGGCGGAGAGCTGTCCGAATTTTGACTGTTTCTCCAGCAACGACCGCACACCGGTTTCAATGACGGCAATGGGGTCTTTCAATTCGTGAATGAGAAACGCGATGTCTATCTCTTTGAAAAAGTCATCGGGGATAGTGCAGACAGCATCGTCGATATCCGGTTTAAAGGCATCCTTGGTCATACCATATCCTTCGCTACCTAGTTGATCACGAAGTTATCTCAAAAATTAGATTCTGGTTCCCCGCTGAAAACAGCGGGATCTTCGACAAAATCAAGGCGGCCGCGTGGTTCCACCCGGAGGTGCCAGCGAAGCCAATGCCCATCGTGGTAAATACTCAAGTATTTCGAGAACTGGAACCAAGCGCCCAACGCCGAGATTGGGCCAATAGCTTTTTTCGAGATAGCCTCGGTTAATACTCCGCATACCGTGAAAAAAGTACCCGCACCGTCGTACCACCCGACTCACGGCAGCCGGAGTCCGGGCGGCACTGGACACAACCTTTTATGTTACCGGGACAGAGGTTGTCGGGTTCCGCAAGATGCCGGCACCGCTGCGACGTCATAGACAGATCGAAACCATACCGTTCCGAGAATATCTTCATTCTGAGCAAATCAAAACCTTTGCCGCCCGCGTTGAAATCAAACGGCTTTTTAGATGAATAATGCATTGTTTCCGGCGGGGTAAAATAGTTCTCGAACAAAAGCCGCTGATTATCCGTTGTAATCCCCGTTCCGGTGTCCCGCACTTCGAGCAGTACCCCGGTTTGACTATCTCTGACCGTCACCTCGATCTGCCCGCCATCCGGGGTGTATTCAATGGCATTGCGCACCAGGCCGGTCACAATCTTTTGCAATACATCCGGCGGAATCAAGATGTTAGCGTCGGATTGAAGATTGGTGTTTAGATCAAGCGTGCGGTGGGCGCAATGCGGCTTCAAATCAGCCAGGGCACCTGCAACGAACCCGCCCAGAACAATCTGCTCCGGGGTTGCTTTGCGCGGGCCGAACAACTCATCCACTTTGCGCCGCACAGATTCAAGGGTGCGGCCTTCGTCATGGGCTTCCAGCAATAAGACCGACAGCTCATCCTCGCACGCATCCAAAAGGGTGGACAACATCTGGTGGGCGGTATAATCCCGCTGTTTGATGATATCTTCCGTCTGGTACTGCATGTCCAGTATCCGGCCCAGGTTGCGCTGCGCCCGGTCGAGTATGCGGATGATCCCGGCGCCGCTCTCCGATTGCAGGCTCCGCTTGCGGATAAGCTCGAAGGCAGCGGCCAGAACAGAGACCGGGGTCTTTAGTTCGTGAGAGAGGTGGTGGATAACACGCTCCTTGGCCCGGTTAAAGGTGGTAACCTCGTCATAGGAACGTTTGAGTTCGTCGTTGATACGGGCATTCTCGATCGGCATGGCCACCATGCCGGCAATCGTGGTCAGCATTTCGACGTCGGTCTGGTCAAAGGTACCATGTTTTTTATTAACCGCGCAGAGGACGCCGATCATGCGATCCTCCTGCCAGAGGGGTACATCCAGCATATTTTTCGTTTCGAAATTCGCTTCGTCATCCACCGTTTTGAAGAAAAATTCACTCTCCGAGGTATCCGTTACAATCAACGGCTCACCGGATTTATAGACCGCGCCGGCAACACCCTTTGACGCCGGGAACCGGATTTCACGCATTCTTTTACCGGTCGCTTGATCATCGTAAGCGGTCACCCGGAAGAAAAACTCCTGCTTCTCCTCATCCAGCAGGATAACGGAAGCCCCGGCTGCGCCTACCAGCTGCTTGATTTCCTTGGTAATGTATTTCAGACGATCATCCAGCGTTCTCAGCTTATGCAGGGCTTTGGAAATGCGCAACAAGGTTTGGTTGCTGCGGTCCAGCCGCTTTTCACGGGTCATATCGCGGAGCATGATCACTTGACCGGCGGGATTGCCGTCTTCATCATAGAACAAGGCCCCGTCCAGGATGATATCCAGCAGTCTGCCGTCTTTGGTCAAGCGACGGGTTTCAAAATTCTCCAGTTTTTTTTCCTGGAAGAATTTTTTGACGCCGCGCCGGGTTTCCGCCCTGAGATCATCCGGCACAAAGGGTATGCGTTTACCTTTCAATTCGGCCAGAGTCCAGCCGAAAACCTTTTCGAAGGCGGGGTTCAGATAGGAAACCGTGCTGTCCATATTGAATACGAATACCGGCACCGGCAGAAAATTCAAAAAGTTTCGGTATTTCAATTCCGCCCGCCGACTGGCCCGGTACTGATCTTCGGCGCGTTGCCGGGATTTTTCAAGTTCCTGCTGGGCGCGGTATCTATCGGTTACATCCCGGGCAACCCCCCGGAACCCGGTCCGGCGGCCGGCCGCATTTTTGATCAGGCTGGCTGAAATTTCCAGGATGCGCGCCTCGCCATCTTTACGGCGAATCTGCCATACGATATCCGAACTCTGAATACCAGTTCTGAAGATCGCGTTGAAATCGGAAAATGCTGCGGCCGTATGATCCGTGTCCATGAACTCTGCATAATTGCGGCCCTGGATTTCCTCAGGGGGATAACCGAAAATCCGGCAAAGGGCGTCGTTGAAAAAGATAAAATCGCCCTTGATGTTGGTTTCATAAAACCCATCCCCGATATCCTCGATGAATACCCGATAACGTTCCAACGGAATCATGCAGTCCGCAGCGGTGGTTTCGGGCGCAGCTGTATCGATCTGGCACTCAGCCGTCATGTCGGGTCTATTGCCGGGGTTTTTTCCCATACGTTCTCATTACCGTTTTCAGATTGCACCGGACGATTGCCAGCCTTTGTTCACTGGCTTAGTCTCGGTCTAGCGACGCTTCGCCTAACACAGCGCGGCACCAAGGTCGCGGCTTTCACCTGGTCCCTGAACCTGATTGCCCTGTGCCGGGTCGATGTTCAAGTCTGACTCAAGATGTCGAAAGCCTCGGCGTCCAGTATCTTGTAACCGTTGTCTTCAATAATGCCGATGGCCTTGTCGATGTCGTTGAAACGAAAAATCATGACAGCCTTGCCGGATGAAAACCCGACATAGGCATACATGTGCACAACATTGATACCGTTGTCCTTCAATGGTTCCAGCAGGTTGGCCAGGTATCCGGGTTTGTCTTCAATCTCCACGGCAACCACCTCATCGACCCGGGCCGGCCAATGATGCTGCATGACGATCCGGCGGGTCGTGGCAATGTCCGATACCAGCAAACGCAGTTTGCCGAAATCGCCGGTGTCCACGAGGTTCAGCGCCCGCAAATTGATGCCGGCATCCCCCAGCGCTCGGGTGACTTCATATAGTCGGCCGGGCGAGTTTTCGATCAGGATTGAAATTTGTTTTAGTTTCATGATTCCTCCCTTTGCCGGATTATTGATACGGCCATCTTATAGGCAACGTTGCCGATAGCTGTCCCCCGCCTATTTTCGTCTGTATGCGTACTGGGTTGGTTTGTCAAGGTTACAGGCATCGCCGATGATGCGCCCCCGCCACAACGGGTATATAGCGCTCAGTCCACCTGGTTTTTATGGACTGGTTATAAGCTAATATGTAAACGGCAGCTTGTCCAATATATAGGCAAGCACTATCTTCCCGAGGTCAGTTCGGATCAATCCAGATTGAACTGCACCTGTTTCAAACGTCGTACGACTGCCTCGGAAACATTGGCCCCGATTTTCACCATGAACATGTTTTCCGGACGCATCATGATATTGGGCTCGTTGGTCTGGCGCAACGAAAATCCGAACCCGGCAAACAGGCCGATCATCATATCGCGATAGGCCATAATCGGCAGGCTGCTGCCTTCAATGTCCCAGGTCCAGGAATAGCCCACCATGTAAAGAATTTTATCTTCTTTCAAGGGGTGGTCCAAGGCCAAATCTAGAATTTTTTTTGCCAGCCCGCCGCTGCGCCAGGCTCGGCTTACCTCGACCACGGAGAGTTCCATCATCACCCGGTCACCAACCCGCACCCAGCGCTCATCCGGATCCGGGTACTGTAAAATCCCGAACCCGACAATGTCACCGGCCGGGGTCGTGGCCAAGGTGACGTTGGCATCCGGCTCGGCGGCAATTTTTATGAGACTCTTTTTTGAGGAAATGATCGGGCTATAATGCGGGTGCAATTGAAAAGAGCGTTTGAACGCGAGCGCGGTAATATCTTCCGGCGTGTAGAAAGAGGCGACGGTAATGGTACCCCGGTCGGTTTGGACTTCATTTTTTTGAGGCTTGAAATGTGTCATCAGACCCTGAGGTTGGATGCAAGCTTATAACACTTTTCGGCCAGCAGTTTCTAAACGCGGTTTCAAAACCTGCAATCGGGCTCAAGGTCAAGGCGGATGTAAAGTTTAAACCGCAGGAATACATGTTGTATTTAGAGGGATTAAACCGAGCATCCAACATAGAGATTGAGTCCGAGGGGAGATTTTGAAACCGCGTTTAAAAATCGCTCCATTCCGAATGCAACTGCTTCACCATAATCTGGTAGTCATAATAGTTGCCGTCATCATCGCGAAAGTAGTCCTTCAGCACCCCTTCCGAAACAAAATCGAGTTTGCGGGTGGCATTGATGGCCATGTCCTCGACGCCGATGATGAAATCCGTCCTGAGTTTTTCCAGCCCCAGTTCCATGGCTCTTCGAATCATATCGAAAATCAGCCAGGTGCCCAGCTGCTTTTTGCGATAATCTCTGGCGACCATGAGTCGCAGGCGTCCTACGTGTTTCCGCCCACCGCGCAGGCGCCGCAAGAGGCTGGCATGGGCCACGATCTTATCGGCATGCCAGGCCAATACGCAGAAGGTCTTTCCAATTTCCTGGTTATCCGCCCATTTGCGGATGGTCGCTGGATCGGCGGGATCTTCTTTGAGATACCACTTGTTTTCCGCGGGAAGGTCCTCGAAAAATGCGAGCAGCGCTTTCTGGTCCTCGGGGCTCAAGGGCTTTAAGATGACCTCGCTGCCGTCCTTTAAAACAATTTCTTTGGGATACCTGTTCATCGACATCGTTTATTTCCTTTCCAGCAATTCGGGGCGGACGCTGCCGGTATAGCGCCGCAAATTCCCGGCCGCCACTAGACGTTGCTGGTCATTCCCCCGGGCGCCCCTAACTGCATTCAAAAAGGGGCAGAAGTACCTGGCGGTAGTCCGTTCTTTTCCAGAACCAGCAGTCGCCCGGTTATCCCGGGAGTATCTAATGGGTAAGTCGGCAGAATCCTCTAATTTATAAATCCCATGACTTTCGGTAGCCACAGGACAACATCCGGCATAAAGGTCAACAGTAGCAACACTAATATCTGGATTGCGATAAACGGCAATACCGCCTTGGACACATAGATCAGGTCACGTTTGGCGATGGCCCCGGTAATATACAGACTAACTCCCATGGGCGGCGTGCAGTAGCCGATGGCCAGGTTCACCGTCATAATCAACCCAAAATGCATCCAGTCTACATTAAACGCCTCGAGCATCGGCAGAAAAACGGGTCCCAGAATCATGGTGGCCGAAATGATGTCCATGAACATGCCCACGACCAGCAACAAGACATTCATGGCAATCAGGAATACCACCGGGCTGCTGATCGCCGACAACACCGCTTCTGTGATGGTTCCCGGTATATCTTCAAGGGTCAACAGACGCCCGAAACAGCTGGCGCCGGCGACAATGATCAAAAGGGTGGCGGAGGTAACCGCGGAACTGACCGTAATTTTCTTAACCTCGTTGAATTTGATGGACCTGTGAATCACCAGTTCGACGAAAAAGGCATAAACGCAGGCCACTACGGCGGCCTCGTTGGCGGTGAAAGCACCTGAGAAGATACCCCCAAAAATAATCACCGGCAGCATCAGCGACCAGAAGCCCTCCTTGAAAATGCTCAAGACTTCCATGAAAGTCGGCACCGGCATTCTGACGATCTCGGCTTTCTTGCGAAAGTAGACATAGGTGTACACACAGACCCCGAACATGATGAGGATGCCGGGTACAAACCCGGTTAAAAAGAGGCCTTCCAGAGAAACGTTGGAGATCATGGAATAGAGGATCATACCGATACTCGGCGGTATAATAACGCCCAAGTTGGGTGAAGTGGTCATCAATCCGAGGGTATATTTTTCGGGATACCCATTGTCTAACAGAGCCGGAATCATGAAGCCGCCCAACGCCACCACAGTCGCCACGGTAGAACCGGATATGGCCCCGAATAGCCCACAGGCCAGAACGCCCGCCATGCCCAGCCCACCCGGCAGCCAGGAGACCAAGGCATTGGCGAATTTGATCAGCTTTTCAACGATGGACCCGGCGGTCATGATATTGCCGCACAGAATGAAAAACAGGACCACCACCAGAGCAAAGTTGTCCATGCTCCTGAGCAGGGTCTGGGCCAACAAGAGGATTGGCAGGTCTGTGAAGAAGATAAAACCCAGGACCGCCGTAAAGAACAGACACATAAACACAGGTATATAGGTTGCCATGCATCCGAGCAAAATCAACAGGATGATGATATGACTATTTTCCATGAACGCAAACTCCTTGTTCAGTAAGTACCTGGCAGGCTACTGGTTGTCTTTTTTCGCCATCAATTCCGTAATATCTTCGTAAAATACCTGAATGATGCGGATCAACATCATGCTCCCCATCAGCGGCAGTATCGCAAAAATGTACACCAGTGGGATCTGCATGATGATCGTCTTCTGGTTGGTGATCACCTGTAGGGCGGCCATCTTCCATCCATAATAAATCATCAGAACCGAAAAGATGAGCGTTACAAAGTTGCTGAAGAAGGTCAGGGGGGTTTTGAGAGCCGGCAAAAGTTGTACCGAAGCATCAATTTTGATCATGCTCCGGGCCTTAACAGCGGCACTGCAACCGATCAGCGTGGTATAGATAATGACCTCGCGTACCAGTTCTTCCGACCAGGCCAGCGAATAGTTGAAGCCGTAACGTAAAACAACATTGAAAAACATTGCGATCAAGGCAACCATTACCGTAATGAACAGGGTCCACTCTTCAAAAAAAGTGAGGATTTTGTCTAGAACGCCTAATACCTTTGCAAACATCCGCGGAACCTTCCATCCTGGGGATTAAAATGTCAAAAAGGGGGATACGAGGTATCCCCCTTTTCGTTCAACGTGTATCAACCTTGCGGTACGTATCCGGCGATGCGCCTGGGCCTGCATATCCTTTTGACACGATCGCGCGATTTAGATTTGAACCCATTTAGCACAACACGCATTTGAACAGCTGCACACACAGCCGCAGCGGAAACGTAAGGATACAGATTAGGGTTTGTAACCCATGTAATCCTGCACTTCCTTGAGGAAGTTGGCAGGCTTATACATATCAGTCGGATAATTCTTATTGATTTCCGCAGCATATTTTTCATGGGCCAGGTTGCCTTTTTTCTTCAGCCAGTCCATGTCGTTGTCGGACAATTTGAAGAACATGATGCCATTCTTAGAGGCTTTGGCAATCTGGGTGTATTCCTGTTGCTCGGTCTGCTTGCGGATATCCGCGCAAACGTCATGGACGACGGCTTTAAACGTATCCGGGAGATCCTTGGGCAACTTGTTGAACCAGGCCTTGTTGAAAATCCAGATGAAAAGCCCCTGGGCGTAATCCAGATAGGTGTAGTACTTGGCAACTTCGAACTTCCTGGTAATGTTGCAGACCATCGGTGTATGGTCGAGCCCGTCGATAACCCCCTGCTTCAGAGCAACCGGCACATCCGGCCACGGCATGGCCACCGGGTTGACGCCCCACTGTTTGTAAGTGAGCTGATTCACAGCCGCTTCGGCCGTACGGAATTTGAGCTTCTGGGCATCTTTAACCGATTTGACCGGAGAGGTTGAGGCCCAACCGTAGTTGCCATAACCGGTAATGTCGATGCCGATAATGCCCTGGTGTTCCATGGCTTGCATGTAGTGCTCGAACAGCTTGCCACTGGCCACGAATTTATCGAGCTTATCGAAAGAGTTGACCAGAAACGGCAGGTTGATGAGACCGAAACGGGGCCCTAAATTGGTAGCCGCCACGGAGCTGACACCCATGCCCTGGATGGCGCCCATCTGCAGCTGATTGAGGACCTCGACTTCGCCGCCGAGCATTGAAAACGGCTTGTAATCGATGTAGATTTTCCCACCGGTGCGTTTCCACAGTTCGTCCCGGATGGCGAAACCGGTATAGACACCTTTTATGACCGGGTGGGATACATTGGAAACGATGCATTTGTACTTGGCTGTCTTTGGGTTAAAAGCAGGTTTCCATTTGTCCAGTGATGGTTTCTTCTTGGCCAGAGCTGCCGGCGCGACGACGAGACCAAGTCCGACCAAACATACTACCAATAGTATTGTTGCCCTTCTGAACTTCATCCGCACCTCCTTTTGGTTGGCTCACATTCTGTACAATGATAATTCTCTAAACATTATTCATTTGCCAAAGACTGATTAAATAGCTACACTACAGCTACACGTTTTTGTCAAGAGAAAAATGGGTACAAAAGCTTCAAATGTGAAATAATTCAGTATGCTGAACAACCGGAACACATATGCCTTCCGGCCTTCGCGCCGCTTGCCAGAACCTGTGCCCCCCTGAACACTCCGCCGGAAGGAAGCAACGTATAGGTTCCTTTGAGAACGACGCGCATCACAAGCGCGAATTCAATTCACCGCCCCTCTGTAATACTTCAGATAAACAAAAAAAGGGCGCTGCCACTTACGGCAGAGCCCTTAATTTCGATTACCGGGATCGATTCTTTATTTATCGGTCTTCTCCGGTTTGGTATCTGCGGGAGCATCCGCAGCCTCAGAATCTCCTGCGGCTCCATCTTCCGCTTCGTCTGCAGCAACTTGCTTTTCAGCATCTCCAGCGGTGTCTGCGTCCGCAGGGGTGGTCTCAGACGCCTGAGCTTCCTCGGCGGCGGCGGCCTCTGTAAGTGCTGTTGCGGCAGCCTCATCCTCGGCCGGCTTGCTTTTGGCGGCAGCGGCTTTTTTCGGGGCCCGCTTGGCGGCGGCCTTTTTCTTGGCGGCTTTCTTTTTCTTGGGCTTTTTAACCTCGGGGGTAACCAGTTCGATCAGGGACATCATAGCGGCATCTCCCTGCCGACGCCCTAACTTGATCACGCGCGTGTAGCCGCCGGAGACCGCAGCAAAGCGTTTCGGGGCCTCTTCAAAAATCTTATGGACCACTGCTTTTTCCCGAACGATCGCCAGGGCCTGGCGACGCGCATGCAGATCGCCGCGCTTGGCCAGGGTGATGATGTGATCGGCCCAGCCTCTGAGTTCCTTGGCTTTCTGGTCGGTGGTTTTAATTCGTTCGTATTTAAGCAGCGAAGTCACCATGTTTCTAAACATGGCCTTTCTGTGACTGCTGCTCCTGTTGAATTTGGATCCTGCTTTACGATGTCTCATGGATCGACTACTCCCCTTCTTCCGAGTCTTCCTCAGGTGGAACAAAGCCTTCTAGCTTCATGCCCAGAGTAAGTCCCATCTCGCTCAGAACTTCCTTGATTTCATTCAGAGATTTTCTCCCGAAGTTCTTGGTTCTAAGCATTTCCGCTTCGGTTTTTGCAACCAGCTGATATATCTTGTGAATTTCAGCGTTTTTAAGACAGTTTGCACTGCGGACAGACAGTTCCAATTCCTCGACGCTGCGATAGAGATTTTCATTGAACTGTGGTTTGTCCGGCCCGTCCGTTTTCATTTCCGGTTCTGGTTCGAGCGATTCGTCAAAATTGATCAGAATGGAAATCTGTTCTTTCAGAATTTTACTGGCGTAGGCAACTGCGTCTTCCGGAGAAACACTCCCATCCGTCCAAACCTCCAGAGTCAGTTTATCGTAATCCGTCCGCTGACCGACGCGGGCGTTCCCCACAACATACACAACGCGTTTGATAGGGGAAAAAATCGCGTCGATTGGAATGGTTCCCAGAACGGCTTCTTCATCCTTGTTATCTTCAGCCAGCGCATAACCCTTACCAACGTTTACTACCATTTCCATCTTGAGAGCGGCATTCTTCGCGGTCAAGGTGGCAATGTGTTTTTCCGGCGTCAATACTTCACACTGCCCGTCCTCACTGACGATATCGGCCGCCGTTACCACTTTCTCGCCGGAAGCATCAATAGTGATTTTGCGGGGGTCGGAATCGGGCACCCTGAAACGTATTTCTATTAAATTCAGTATTATTTCGGACACATCCTCCAGTACACCGGTTATCGTACTGAATTCATGCATCACCTCATCGAACTTTACGGACACAATGGCGGCACCGTATAGAGACGAAAGGATGATACGCCGCAGGGAATTTCCGATCGTGATCCCATATCCTCTTTCCAGGGGCTCGCAAACGAATTTTCCATAGGCAGGCGTACTGGTGACCTGAACCTTTTCCGGCTTAATCATCTCCTGCCAGTTCATGTACATCAGTTCTTTAGTTGCCATTGAATATCTCCAAGATGTTTAATTTACGGATCGAACTGGTAATAGCCCGTTCGGCAGACTGCTGCGCTGCCAAGTTATTTCGAGTACAGTTCAACGATGAGCTGTTCTTCAATGGGCATCGTGATATCTTCCCGAACAGGTAAAGATCTTATGCTGGCTTTAAAATTATCCTTATCCAGTTCAAGCCACTGAGGTAGGCCTCTGCGGACAACGGCTTCCATAGCATCTTCGATCGCCTTTACTTTCCGGCTTTTTTCGCGGACTTCGATCACATCGCCCGCTTTGGTTAAATAAGACGGTATGTTGACCTTTTTCCCATTTACCAGAAAGTGATTGTGCTTTACAAAATGGCGCCCCTGGGTTCTGGAGTTGACAAAGCCCATTCTGTAGACGGTATTGTCGAGTCTGCGCTCGAGCATTACCAACAGGTTGGTGCCGGTTATGCCTCTTTGTTTATCCGCTCTTTTAAAAAACAGTCGGAACTGTTTCTCGGAAAGTCCGTACATCCGTTTGACTTTTTGTTTTTCACGGAGCTGAATACCATAGTCAGACACTTTACGGCCGCGGCGCTGCCCGTGTTCTCCGGGTGCGTAGCTACGACGGTCGAAAGCGCATTTATCGGAATAGCAGCGATCTCCCTTAAGGAACAATTTCAAGTTCTCGCGCCTGCAAATTCGGCAGACAGACCCTGTATAACGTGCCAAGATTTCCTCCTCTGGCGATTTAACCAGTTTTGCTGGTGTTTAAAAGCGACTTAAAAAGCAACGATTCAATGAAAATTCTATACCCGGCGTCTTTTCGGCGGACGGCAGCCGTTATGCGGTATCGGCGTGACATCTTTGATCAGGGTCACGTTGAAGCCGGCTGCCTGGAGCGAACGCAATGCTGATTCACGGCCGGAGCCGGGACCTTTTACATAGACCTCAACCGTTCGCATGCCATGCTCCATCGCCTTCTTGGCGGCATCTTCGGCAGCCAGCTGGGCAGCAAAGGGAGTACTCTTGCGGGACCCTTTAAAACCTTGTACACCGGCGCTGGACCAGGCCACGACGTTCCCGGCAGCGTCTGCAATGGTTACAATGGTATTGTTAAACGTTGATTGAATGTGAACCACGCCGTTGGATATGTTCTTTTTCTCTTTTCTTCTGGTCCGAATCTTTTTCTTAGCCATCGATACGCCTCGTTTACTGGTTTACTTCTTGGTTGCGCCGCCTTTTTTCTTAACCGCGGCTCTTTTCGGGCCCTTGCGGGTCCTGGCGTTGGTACTCGTGCGCTGTCCCCGGACTGGAAGTGAGCGACGGTGACGGAGGCCACGGTAACAGCTAAGATCCATCAACCGCTTGATATTCATGGAAACCTGGGTGCGGAGTTCGCCTTCCACCTTGAGTTCGCTGTCAATTATTTTGCGGATGCTGTTGACTTCGGCTTCCGACAGATCATCGGTCTTGGTATCCGGATCAATTTTGAGTTTCCCGAGTATCCGTTGCGATGTGGTGCGTCCGATACCATAGATATAGGTCAGCCCTATCTCAACCCGCTTACGTTTCGGTAGATCTACGCCTGCGATTCTTGCCACAACCTGTCCTCCTGTTATCCTTGTCTCTGTTTGTGTCTTTTATTCTCGCAGATTACCCGTACAACACCGCGTCTGCGGACCACTTTACATTTACTGCACATTTTTTTGACTGAAGCTCTGACTTTCATTTTTCTGCTCCCTGGGGACCCGGCCCCACATGGCCAATTTGGTATAAAGGCGCTTATTTTGCTCTGTAGGTAATTCTACCCCTGGTCAAATCATATGGCGACAATTCGACCGTAACCGTATCGCCGGGTAAAATCTTGATGAAGTGCATCCTCATTTTTCCCGAGATGTGGGCCAGTACCTGGTGTTTGTTCTCCAGTTCGACTTTAAACATCGCATTGGGAAGCGTCTCCAGTACGGTGCCCTCTACCTTAATCGCCTCTTCTTTAGCCATTTTTTAATCCTTGCTCCTTAATCTCTCAGCCTGTTCTGTTTTATCGACGGTCAGCCCGTATTTACATGCGCCCCTTCATCTTGCCACCACCTTTTTTCAAAAAGCCGTCATAGTGGCGTGCCAGCATATGCGATTCGATCTGGGCAACAGTGTCGATGGCAACCCCGACGACGATCAGCAGTGCCGTCCCGCCAAAATAGAAGGGCACATTAAACTGGGTTATCAAGATCGAGGGCAGCACACAGACGGCCGATACGTAGACCGCCCCGCCCAGGGTAATTCTGGTTAGTACCCGATCGATATAGTCAGCCGTTTTTTTACCCGGCCGGATTCCTGGTATGTAACCGCCTTGCTTCTTCATATTGTCCGCCACATCCACGGGATTGAAGGTGACGGCTGTATAAAAATAGCAGAAGAAGAAGATCATGGCCACGAACAGGAGTTCGTATACAACATTGCCGGGCCGCAGGGCCGCTACGATATCCTGCATCCAGGGTATGGTGATGAAACTGGCAATCGTCGCTGGAAACATCATGATTGAGGATGCGAAAATCGGCGGAATGACACCGGATGTATTGATCTTCAACGGTAAGTGGGTGCTTTGCCCACCGTACATTTTGCGGCCCACCACCCGTTTGGCATATTGCACGGGTATTCGTCTTTGCCCCTGTTCCACGAAAATGATGAAGCCGACCACCCCGACCATGAAAACCAGCAGCAGGACGGCGATAAAAATCTGCATCTCACCTGTGGATAAAAGTCGAAATGTGTTTGCGATGGCAGCCGGCAGCCGGCAGACAATCCCCGCGAAAATAATCAGAGAAATTCCATTTCCAATGCCGCGCTCGGTAATCTGCTCACCCAGCCACATGATGAATGCAGTTCCGGCCGTCAGGGTAATAACGGTCATCAACCTGAATCCCCAACCGGGGTTGATAACAATGGGGGCCCCCCCTGGTGAGGTCATGCTTTCCAGACCGACGGCAATGCCGAATCCCTGAATGATACTCAGGATAACGGTGCCATAACGGGTATACTGAGTGATCTTCTTCCGTCCCGCTTCACCTTCTTTGGACAAGCGCTCCAGGTGCGGTATGGTCACCGTCAGCAGCTGCAGTATAATCGAGGCGCTGATATAGGGCATAATGCCCAGCGCAAATACCGACAACCTTTCAAGGGCACCACCCGAAAACAGGTTAAAAAGCCCGAGCAAACCTTCTTTGGCTTTTGCAAAGAACGATGCCAGGGCAACGGCATCGATACCCGGGGTCGGCACCTGGACACCAATCCGGTAAACAATCAGCAGTCCCAGAGTTAAAAGAATACGCTTTTTAAGTTCCGGTATCTTGAATATATTCTGGAGCCCGCCGCCGATCATATTAGATTACCTCTACACTTCCGCCGGCGGCTTCCACTTTTTCTTTGGCGCTTTTGCTGACCCGGTTAACCTTAACGGTGAGCCCCTTGGTAATCTCACCCTGTGCCAGCAGTTTGATACCATCCCGGGGTCCCTTGACCAGGCCGCAGCGAATCAATTCATTTTCATCCACGACGCTCCCGCTTTCGAAGCGTTCCAGGTCCCGAACATTGATAACGGCAAATTCTTTCCTGAAAATATTGGTAAACCCGCGCTTGGGCAGCCGTCGATGGATAGGCATCTGACCACCTTCATACCCGGCCCGGACACCACCACCGGAACGGCTGTTCTGCCCTTTGTCACCCCGACCGGCAGATCGACCCTGCCCGGAGCCGACGCCGCGGCCCACACGCTTTCTAGTTTTACGGGATCCTTTTGCTGGTGATAAGTCGCATAACTTCATTTATTTTATCTCCTCAGCTTCCACCAGATGGGAAACATGATTCACCATGCCCCTGATCGAGGGTGTATCTTCGAGTTCCACAGTTTTATTGAGTTTAGTCAGCCCCATGCCGCGTAGCACCTTGCGCTGTTTTTCCGGTCGCCCGATCATGCTCCTAACCAGAGTAATCTTTAATTTCGCTGCCATCTGTCAGTGCCTCCTGAACTAAAGGTCTTCCACTCTGATTCCGCGCCGGGCCGCCACCTGTTCACGACTCTGCAGCTGGGACAGTCCAGCTATGGTAGCTTTAACGACATTGTGCGGGTTATGGGACCCCATGCATTTAGTAAGAATATTCTGAACGCCGGCCGCTTCGAGTACCGCGCGCACAGCACCACCGGCAATGACGCCGGTACCCTCCGAGGCAGGTTTCAGCAACACGCGGCCCGCCCCGTAGCGCCCAATGATCTCATAAGGAATGGTGCCGCCGGTCAGGGGCACGCTAACCATGTTCTTCTTGGCCTTCTCGACCCCTTTGCGGATAGCTTCGGGGACTTCACCGGCCTTGCCGAGACCGTAACCGATATTGCCCTCACCGTCGCCGACAACCACAATCGCGCTGAAACTGAAACGCCGACCGCCTTTGACAACCTTGGCAACCCGGTTGATGTGGACCACCTTATCGATTAATTGGTTTTCATCCGTATCTTTATCTCTTCTGAACAAGGGACTGCCTCCTTCGCTCTAAATAAATCACTAAAAATCCAGGCCGGCTTTGCGGGCCCCGTCGGAGATGGCCTTAATGCGACCGTGGTACAAGAACCCGTTACGGTCAAAGACAACCTTTTTGATGCCTTTTTCAGCGGCCCGTTCCGCAATCAACTGGCCGATATGCGTGGCCTGGGCGATTTTATTTTCGAAACGCGGCTGACTTTTCACAGCCTTTTCGACACTCGAGGCCGCCACAACGGTCGCACCGCGGGTGTCGTCGACGATCTGGGCGTACACGTGCCGTGCGCTTCTAAACACGCTCAGCCGGGGCCGCTGCGGGGTGCCGGTCATGTTCTTCCGGATTCTCTTTTTTCTTTTGATGCGAGCCTGTCGTTTAATATGTACCGAGCCCATCTTCTTTCCTCAATATTTAAGTCTGCCGCCGATAAAAAATCAGCGTGTTATTTATTTTGTCCCGGTTTTACCGGCTTTCCGCTGGATATACTCTTCGGCATATTTGATACCCTTGCCCTTATACGGCTCGGGTGGTCTCAGGCTGCGGATGGACGCGGCCGTCTGTCCGAGCAGTTCTTTATTGATGCCCGAAAGGGTAACCGTATTGTTCTTGTCAACCTTGGCGGCAATCCCATCCGGCAGTTCGAAATTCACGGGATGCGAAAACCCGAGATTCAATACCAGCGTATTTCCGCTTAAGGAAGCTCGGTAACCAATGCCGTTGATCTCCAGGATCCTTTCGAACCCTTTTTCAACACCGATCACCATGTTGGCTACCAGGCTGCGCGTCAATCCTTGCAGGGCCCGGTTTCCCTGGGTCTCTTTCTGCATGATGACGGTAATCGTATCTTTTTCAATTTCAAGGTCGATATTGGGGTGAATGGTCCGTGTTAGGGTTCCCTTGTCACCCTGAACGGTGATCACCCGGTCCTTGTAGGTAATTTTTGTTTTTCCGGGTACCGTAATCGGTTTTTTACCAACTCGAGACATTAGTTCCCTCTCCTGCTACCAGACATTACAGAGAATTTCACCGCCAAGATTTTCTTTCCTTGCCTGCCGATCCGTCATGATCCCCTGCGAGGTCGACACGATGGCAATGCCCATTCCGTTCAGGACGGGTTTGATATCCCGGCTTTTCACATATACGCGGCGACTGGGTTTGCTGATGCGTTCCAGGCCCAGGATAACGCTGCCCTGGTCTTTCCCGTATTTAAGGTAGATTCTCAGGATTCCCTGTTTGTCATCTTTCATAAATTTAAAGTTGCGGATGAAGCCTTCATCCTTCAACACACGGGCCATGGCCAGTTTCGAATTCGATCCGGGAATATCAACACTGTTGAATTTGGCCCGGTTTGCATTCCTGATCCGGGTCAGCATGTCCGCGATTGGGTCACTCATCGCCATTGTTCTCTCCGTTATACCTTTGGTTACGCCGGGCGTTTCTGCTCGTTTGACAGGCGAGTAGAAATTCCGGAATTGATACGTTACACTGTTACCAGCTTGACTTTACAACCCCTGGAAGCTTGCCTTCTGAAGCGAGATTTCGAAAACAAATCCGACAGATTCCAAATTTGCGCATATACCCGCGGGGCCGTCCGCACATGGGGCAGCGATTGTAAGCCCTAACTGCAAACTTGGGGGTCCGGGCGGCTTTTGTTCTCAGCGACTTTTTTGCCAAACCATCCTCCTTGTTATTTGCATCGCACCGTCCTTGGCGGACTGGTGGATGTTGCGCGCCTAATTCCTGAAGGGCATGCCCATCAGTCGCAGCAGTTCCCTGCCTTCGTCGTCCGTTTTGGCAGAAGTGACCACTGTAATGTTGAGGCCCTTAATCTTATCTATTTTGTCGTAATCGATCTCAGGGAAAATGATATGCTCCTTGACCCCGAGGGTGTAGTTTCCCTGCCCGTCCATAGCCTTTGTGGATATGCCTCGAAAATCGCGTACCCGCGGCAGGGCCACATTGACGAGCTTATTGAAAAAGTCGTACATTTTTTTACGGCGCAGCGTCACTTTGCAGCCAATCGGCATGCCTTCTCTGAGCTTGAACGCGGCAATGGATTTTTTTGCCCGGGTAATGATCGGCTTTTGGCCCGCAATCATTTTAAGTTCTTCTGCCGCCGAATCAAGAATCTTGATATTGTTGATCGCTTCCCCCAGGCCGATATTCAGGATGATTTTTTCCAACCGGGGCACCTGCATGGGGTTGCCGTACTTGAATTTCTCGTTTAGCCGGGGCACGACTTCAGTCTTATAAAAATCTTTTAATGTGGACATTGTTTCCCTCCCAAGCGTGACCCTATGCTTCTATGATCTCGTCGCATTTACGACAGACGCGTTTTTTTTCACCATCTTCCAGAACTTGCATCTTCACCCTGGCGGGGGCGAGACACTTATTGCACAGCAAAGCCACGTTGGACAGGTGGATCGGCGCCTCGGTTTCGATGATACCGCCTTGTTTGTTCTGAGCGCTGGGCCGTGCGTGCCTTTTGACGATATTGATGTTCTCCACCAACACGCGCGTCGTCTTGCTGTTCACTTCCAGAACCTTGCCGATTTTGCCTTTATCCTTACCGGCCAGTACTTTTACTTTATCGTCTTTTTTTAAATGAGTTTTCGTTCGCATGATGCAATCTCTCTCCAGCGGCCAGGACAGGTTACAGAACCTCAGGTGCCAGTGAAATTATTTTCATAAACCGTTTAGCGCGCAACTCTCTTGCCACGGGGCCGAATATACGGGTTCCGATAGGTTCTTTGTTTTGACTGATCAACACTGCGGAATTATCGTCAAAGCGGATATAGGATCCGTCGTTGCGTCTGATCTCTTTCTTGGTCCGCACCACGACCGCTTTCATGACATCGCCTTTTTTCACCTTGGCGTTGGGAATGGCTTCCTTTACCGAAACCACGACGATGTCGCCCACTCCGGCATATCTTCTTTTCGAGCCGCCAAGAACCTTGATGCAGTATAAAACCTTGGCACCTGAATTGTCAGCCACCGTCAATCTGGACTCTGCCTGAATCATTTTATCTTTCCTTTACAATCAAACCGCTTTTTCGATAATCTTGGTAAGGCGCCATCTTTTATTTTTGCTCAACGGTCGGGACTCGGTTATCAGAACCTTATCGCCAATCTTGCACTCGTTGTTCTCGTCGTGAGCGGTGAATTTGGCCCGCCGCTTGATGTATTTTTTGTACAGCGAATGTTTAACCAGTCGTTCCGTCAAAACAACGATGCTTTTATCCATTTTGTCGCTGACAACCGATCCGACAACCTGTCTTTTATTTCCTCTAGTTTCCATAGTGACAATCACTCTTTATTTGGTATCTTCGTTAGTTGACAGTTCAGCTTCGCGGGCGATGGTCTGGCACCTGGCAATATCGCGTTTGACCTGCTTCATCTTCTGGGGATTTTCGAGCTGGCCGGCGCCATGCTGAAACCGCAGGTTGAAAAGCTCCTCTTTCAGGTCGTTGACCTTGCGCTGAATTTCTTCACCGGTCATTTCTCTGATTTCACTTGACTTCATTACTGCGCGCTCCTCTCAATGAAGCGGGTCTTGATGGGAAGCTTGTGTGAAGCCAAACGCAGGGCCTCTTTCGCCACTTCCCGGGTAACCCCTTCCATTTCGTAAATGACCTTGCCCGGTTTCACGACGGCCTGCCACCCTTCCGGGGCGCCCTTGCCTTTACCCATCCTGACTTCGGCGGGTTTTTTGGTAAACGGTTTATCAGGAAAAATCCTGATCCACATTTTACCACCGCGTTTGGCATACCGGGTCATCGCAATACGCGCCGCTTCTATCTGTTTCGAGCTTATTTTTCCACATTCAACAGCCTGCAGGCCAAATTCGCCAAAGTTCAGATCGCTGCCGCGATAGGCGAGACCGCGCATGCGGCCTTTTTGCTGTTTTCTGAATTTAACCTTCTTGGGGCTAAGCATCTTATTTCTCCTATTACTTACCAGCGCCGGCGGCGACCGGTTCCTTACCTAAAATTTCGCCTTTAAAAATGAAAACCTTGACACCGATGATTCCGTAAGTCGTTTTGGCTTCGGTAAATCCGTAATCGATATCCGCCCGCAGGGTGTGCAGCGGTACCCGACCTTCCCGATACTGTTCGGTCCGCGCCATCTCGGCCCCGCCCAGGCGACCGGAGCAGATGACTTTGATACCTTCGGCGCCAAACCGCATGGCCGACTGCATACCTCGTTTCATGGCCCGGCGAAACGCCACCCGGCGTTCAATTTGCAGAGCGATGTTTTCAGCCACCAGTTGGGCATCGATTTCCGGTTTGCGTACTTCCTGGATATCGATCATCACTTCCGAAGAAACCATTTTTTCGAGCTCTTTTTTGAGCTGGGCAATCTCGGCACCTTTTTTCCCGATGACAATGCCGGGACGCGATGTAAAGATGCGCAGTCTCACGCGCTTGGAAGATCTTTCAATTTCTATTTTAGAAATACCGGCATGAAACATCTTCTCCTTGAAGAATTTTCTGATCTTATGATCTTCGAGGATGTAATCGGCATATTTCTTACCGGCGTACCAACGTGAGTCCCACGTTTTTACGATACCCAACCTAAGCCCAATTGGATTTACTTTCTGGCCCAACCTGATGCCCCCTTTTTATATCGCCTCGTCAGAGAGAACGACTGTAATGTGAGCGGTTCTTTTTAAAATTCGAGTGCCTCTACCACGTGCCCTTGCACGAAATCTCTTCAGCGTCGGCCCCTGGTCGGCCGTTACGTTTTTCACGATCAGCGTGTCAACATCCAGGTTATGGTTCTGCTCGGCATTCGCCACGGCACTGCGGACCACTTTCTCAACGATCGCGGCCCCTTTCTGCGGCATGAATTTGAGCATGTCAATGGCGACCTCAGCGGGTTTGCCCTTGATTGCATCAACTAGCTTGCGGACCTTCTGAGGAGATATGCGCACAAATTTTAAGACGGCTTTTACCTCTGTTGCAGACATACTTTATCTCCAGATCTACTTCATTTTAGATTTTCTATCGCCGGCATGGCCATAAAACGTGCGCGTTGGTGAGAACTCGCCCAGTTTATGTCCGACCATATCCTCGGTGACGAACACGGGGATGAATTTTCGGCCGTTATGCACTGCCAGCGTGATACCGACCATTTCCGGTACAATTGTTGATCTCCGGGACCAGGTCTTGATGACCCGGTTGCTCATGGATTCCTGAGCAATCAGCACTTTTTTCATCAGTTGCGGCTCTATAAAAGGGCCTTTTTTTAATGACCGTGGCATGTTTACTCCTGCTATTGCTTATTTGGTACGCCGTTTAACTATAAGACGATTGCTCTTTTTGCGCTTGTCCCGGGTCTTAAAACCTTTTGTGGGAACTCCCCAAGGTGAACAGGGGTGCCGCCCACCGGAAGAACGGCCTTCACCACCCCCCATGGGATGATCGACCGGGTTCATGGCCACGCCCCGCACTTTGGGCCGCCGGCCCAGCCAGCGTTTGCGGCCAGCTTTACCCAGGGCAATGTTCTCGTGAATTACGTTACCGAGCTGCCCGACGGTTGCCTTGCAGGTCAGCAACACCATCCGGACTTCGCCGGAAGGCAGCTTGATCAGCGCGTAGCGGTTTTCTTTGGCCATCAGCTGGGCGTAAGTCCCGGCGCTGCGAACAATTTGGCCGCCCTTGCCCAGGCGCAGTTCGATATTATGAATGTGGGTGCCCAGCGGGATATTCGCCAGGGGCAAGGTGTTGCCCGGCTTGATATCCGCCTTTTCGCTCGATAATACAGTATCGCCCACCTTGAGATTCAAAGGCGCCAGGATATAGCGCTTTTCACCATCCACGTAATGCAACAGTGCGATCCGGGCGCTCCGGTTCGGGTCGTACTCAATGGTGGCGACCTTGGCCGGGATATCGATTTTATCGCGCTTGAAATCAATTACCCGGTAATGACGCTTGTGTCCGCCACCGCGATGACGGGCGGTAATCCGGCCGTTTACATTCCGTCCGCCCTTTTTCCGCAAGGGCCTGAGTAGACTCTTTTCAGGTTCCCGGCGGGTGACCTCTTCGTAAGTGGAATAGGCCTGAAAACGGCGTCCGGGTGAAGTTGGTTTTACTTTCTTGACAGCAGCCATTTCTCTTCCCTTTTATACTCCCTCGAAAAAGTCGATCCGGTCGCCCGGAGCCAGTGTTACCACTGCTTTCTTCCAGCTTCTGCGCTTTCCGAGGATCCGGCCCCTTTGTTTGGTTTTCCCTTTAACCTGCATTGTGCGGACGCCGGTCACATTAACGTTAAAAATCTTTTCAACCGCTTTCTTAATTTCAATGCGGTTGGCCTTGCGGTCAACCTCAAAGGTCACCTGGTTGGCGACTTCTTTTTGAATACTGGTTTTCTCCGTAATCAGCGGCCGCCTGATGATATCGTGTACAATCATGTCATCAGCCTCCCTTCGATGGCCCCAACGGAGGATTCCAAGAGGACCAGTTTTTTGTATTTCAGAATGTCGTAGACATTCAGGCCTTCGGTCCGCAGAACTTTCACACCCGGTACGTTACGCGAGGAAAGCTCCAGCGTATTATCCGTCTTGTCGCTGATGATCAGGGCACTGTTCACTTCCAGCGCATCCAGCACAGCCACGAACCCGCTGGTTTTGATTTCTTCCAGGCCGAAGGAATCCAGCACAACCAGATTCTCATCCTGCAGTTTGCTGCTGAGCGCCATTTTCAGGGCCAGTTTGCGAACTTTCTTGGGTACGGAGTACGCATAGCTGCGCGGATCCGGACCAAAGGTCGATCCGCCGCCTCGCAGCAAGGGAGACTTGATATCACCGCGCCGCGCGCGGCCGGTACCCTTCTGCCGGAACAGCTTCTTGCCGCTTCCCCTGACATCGGAACGGTGCTTGACAGCCGCAGTTCCAGCACGCCTTTTGGCAAGCTGCATGGTTACAACTTCATGCAGAACGGACGCTTTCACAGGCACGCTGTATATCTCATCCTTAAGTTCGGCCTGGGAAACTTTTTCCGCTTTTTTATTAATTACATCTACAACAGCCATAGTATTCCTCGTTCATATTGAACGTCCCGTCATACGGGGCGTATTTGCTGCCGGCCCTGCCCGGCAGGAAACATCGTTAGCAGCCGGATGTCTACTTGACGAACAGCGCCTTGTTAATGGCAACAAGCCCCGACCGGGTTCCCGGCAACGCGCCTTTAATCATCATCAGATTTTCTTCCGGGCGAATATCAACGATTTCCAGGTTGCGTACGATGGTCCGGTCATTGCCGTAACGACCCGGCATCTTTTTACCCTTGATCACCTTGGCCGGCCAGGCGCTGCAGCCGATCGAGCCGGGCTCCCGGTAAGAGTGGCTGCCATGGGTTTTACGGCCCAGCCGGAACCCGTGGCGCTTGACCACGCCCTGGAAACCACGCCCTTTGGAAGTGCCGGTCACATCGACTTTCTCGCCCACCGCGAACATGTCCAGGTTAATGGTCTGCCCGGGGCTGTATTCAGACGGATCTTCCACGGCGACCTCGCGCAGGAAGGCAAACGTACCGCCCCCGCTGGCCTTGAGATGACCCTGCAGCGGTTTATTGATCCGGTCGGCCTTTTTCTCACCGAAGCCGAGCTGCAGCGCATTGTAACCATCTTTTTCCTCGGTCTTGACCTGGGTTACCACGCACGGACCGGCCTGGACCACCGTCACCGGAATAAACCGGCCATCTGCAGCAAACAGATTCGTCATTCCCAGCTTTTTTCCAATTATTCCATTACACATAACGTCTACTGTTCCCTATGCTACAGTTTTATCTCGACATCCACACCCGGAGAAAGATCAAGCTTCATCAAGGCATCCACGGTCTGCTGAGTGGGTTCCAGGATATCCAGCAGCCGCTTATGGGTCCTCATTTCAAACTGTTCACGGGACTTTTTGTCGATGTGCGGCGACCGCAGGACGCAGTATTTGTTGATGCGCGTCGGCAGCGGAATGGGCCCCACAACCTTGGCTCCCGTCTTGTTGGCGGTATCCACGATATCGGATGAAGACTGATCAAGCAGTTTATGATCGTATGCCTTGAGCCTGATCCTGATTTTGGTATTCATTATCATGGTTTTAATCTTTCTCTCTATTCAATGATTTCACTTACCACGCCGGCACCGACGGTACGGCCGCCTTCGCGGATCGCGAACCGCAGTTCCTTTTCCATGGCAATCGGGGTGATCAGCTCGGCGGTGATCGTCACGTTGTCACCC
>Ga0126329_10000040_pt1 | contig 74455 bp, 58 predicted proteins | sample InaspJWI85metaG_FD_104915 | JGI IMG/M metagenome (GOLD analysis project Ga0126329, IMG submission 104915) | Marine gutless worms symbiont microbial communities from Oahu, Hawaii - Inanidrilus sp. 2 OAHU.JWI-85 metaG | ecosystem: Host-associated > Annelida > Digestive system > Unclassified...
CCCCCGGACACATTGCCAACTAACCAGCAGACTGTACTAAACTAGATAGGACGATCTTCCCCAAAGAAAATAACGAAGTTGCCGCTCGGAAGTGCGTTCATTGAGGTTGCAATAGGGAGATTGCCATGTTCAGGATGGAATTTTGTGCCCCTGCGTTGGCTGAACTAACTTTTTAATACTAAAATGACCATATCTTCCAGTGCATTTATCCCGCGGGCTTCATTTGCATGAATATGGAGATATTCATTGGGGCCCAGCTCTGTCTCTATATCACCATGGGTGAAGATGCCTTTACCCTGGATGACCAGGAAAAAGACAGCGTGCCCGCCTTGATGGGGTGGAATCTTTACCCCTTTGCCAAGGGCGATGCGCACCAGGGCAAAATGCTCCTGTTGCAGGATTGGGGTTTTGACGGGTCCGTCTTCAGAGAAGGCTAACTTGTTCAATAAACTATCCGTTTCCATGGCGCCTGATCAGACAGTCTGCGGTTATGGGGGTTATCCCGGATTTGAGCTCCCAAAAGACATTTATGGATTGCCGCTAAAGTGCTACAGGTATATTTACCTTAATAACCTTATCAGGTCCAGTTGAAACAATTATTAGAGGTGGCCTAAAAAAATGTTCGGAAATGGGGGGTGCATCCATGGCCTATCAGCTTACAACATACGACGACCTAAAAGTTGGACAAACCGCTTCCCTGCAAAAGACGATTACAGAGGAAGATTTAGCCCTTTTCATTCAGATCACGGGCGATAAAAATCCACTGCATGTCGAGGACGCCTTTGCCAAACAGACATTTTTCGGCCAAAAAATCGCCCATGGTATGTTATCGGCGTCCTTGTTTTCCACGTTGGTGGGAATGCATCTGCCCGGTGTCGGGGCGATATACAAATCTCAAATTTTAGAATTTTTACGACCGGTCTTTCTAGGGGATACACTCAAGGCTTGTTTTGAAATCCTGGCCATAGATCCCAAAGCCGAAGAGATTGAAATAAAGAGTTGGATTGAAAATCAGGCTGGTGAAAAGGTAGTCGCGGGTAAAACGGTGGCCAGTCTGTTGCGGGGATTTAAAAAATGATGTGGCCGACAAGCGCACGAACTCGGCACCACCAATTGCAGGACCGCTTAGTCACCGACAGAAGCCTTAGGCTGGGAAGACAGGAATAAAAGATGGTCCCGTAAGCGGTAGAGGTCCCTGGCCCTGCCGAAGTATTTCGTCAGTGTGTCACGCGTGGCTGTGATCATCTGCCTGGCGTCGGCTTGGCTGATACCCGCGGCGACCTTGTAATCATAGGCCATGGTGATGGGTATGCCGGTAACCCGCTGTGTAATGGCCGTCACCCCATAATCAGCCGGGTTTTCAAACACATCGCTGCCCTCTGGAAGGATGAAAAGGGACTCAGCCACGACGTCGATGTTTCCCCGGTTACGCTCCACCATAGCTATAGTTTCATTCCATTCGCTTCTGGTTTCCCCTGGGAAGCCGAATAGCAAAAACAACATGTTCATAATCCCGACCTCATGGGCCGCAGATAGCACTTGCTCCACATGCTTTATCCGCAGACCTTTTCCCATGCGGTCCAGCATCCTCTGGCTGCCGGATTCTACGCCCCACTGTATTACCCGAAGACCGGAATCGGCCAAGGTCGCCATTACTGGTTTCGTGAAGCCGCGGGTCGGCTTGGCATACGCAAGGTATTCAATCTCTAATCCGGATTTTTTGATTTCGTTGCCCAATCGGAGGAAACGTTTGGGGTGGATCATTTCGTCGGCAAAGGTGAAGTGGCGGGATCCGTGTCGTCGGGCCAATTGTGTCAGGTTGGCTACGGTGCGGGATACCCCTTCCTCACGATAAGACTGGTAAGTTTTGTGGTGGGTGCAAAATGCACAACGCCCCCAAAAGCGGCCACGGGAGGATAAATAGGGCAAAACCGGTTCCGGAGAATGATATTCCTCTATAGGGAGGTCGGAAAAATCAGGCGGTGGCAGAAGCTCCAGATCTTGGATCATCTCCGGCGGGTTCGTGTGAACAGCACCCCTGTTCCGAAAGACCAAACCCGGCACCAGGGTAGGATCCCCACCAGGAGCACTTAAGATTTTCTCCCAGGCTGTTTCGCCTTCGCCGATAACAAGAGCATCCAGATAATCCGCCGGCTTTATGCGCCGGTTTTTACCGCCGCACGGGACCAACAGGAACTCATCCAAAAGGGTTTGAGGCCGGGGTTTGGCTGTCAGGGTGGCCCCCCCAAATATCACTTTGGCCCCGGTTTCTTTGAGTAATCGCCCGATTATCAGGCTGGGCCAAAGCTGTCGCATCAGTAGCACAGATACCCCGCAGAGGTCCGGGGCAAATTCCAGCACCGGGCGGATGAGCTCCGCAAAATATTCCTCAACCCAACTAGGATAGGAGGCTCGTGCCAAATATTCCCGGTTTACCTGTTCGAAAAGCAGATTGACCCTGTCTATGAAATCAAGGTAGGTGGATAGGTGGGAGAGATAAGGGAAATCAGCGCTTCCCGCCGCATTCTGCCAAGGGTTGCTTACATAAGCCACTGCTTGGGTGGCGGCCTCTGCAAATCTGTTTACATCCATGCCTCCGGCTTCCAGAGGTAAACGGTCGTGCTCTAGCCAGGAAAGCGCCTGTTGATAGTGGGCCAAATTTAAATCAAATAAGCGCAGATGGCAATTGGGCACTGCCTGGGCCGCGTAGGACTTTAATACCGCCAGAGCCAAGGGCGGGCTTGTGCAGTGCATGCCGGGCGGGGCAATAAGGGCTACTCGAGAATTTGAGGAGGTATCTGAAATTTTGCGAAAATCACCCACACTTGCTCAATTTGGAATCAATGCATTCATACAATCGGGTTGACACGATTACCCGAGTCTACTTTGGATAAAATTTTGTAACCATAACATGATATTCAATACAAAAACTATCTATTTATTATTCAAAAATGAGTATTTCAATTGATCGGCTAAAATAAAAAAGGTCAGTTTCCAGCTTGCCGACAACATATATTGAAAAAGCCGCATTTCCGGCAAGGGTAACAGCACAGCGCCTGTAGCAAATATAATCAATAACTTAAGAAAATTAGGGTGATATGGGTAACATTTTAATAACATTCCGAAAATACGTCAGTATACCTCTTCAGGATGGTGCGACCCACAAATAGAGCCTTTGGACAAAGGCGCTGCTCCCCTGGAGACCATCGAAAAGATGGGTAGGATTGCAGTACCTTATCAGTTCGATATGCTTATATGAGCCCAACTTTTTAGAGATTTACATTATAGTGCTGTTATCAAATAATTCCTTATCGGTAGACAACATTGGGTGGGTAAGGTCGAAAATTTGCAATTCCGGTCTACATTCGGTAAGTTTATTTCAATGGCCTGTATGGCTTGCACAAATTACCACCGACTGGCCATCAGGATAGCGCATGAACTGTTTCCAGGCATGAAAAGTTGGCCGCGCGAAAACGCCAGAACTTATCTCAAAAAGCGGATTTTGGTTCAAAATGACGCGAAGCTAATGCCTAACGTGGTGCAAGGCGGCCGCGAATATCAGCCCGGTGGCATACTATAGTATTACGAGGACTTGATATGAGCGTCCAACGAAGTTTATCTGCCGCAGCTAAAGCGCAGGCTGAAGTTTGGGCCAATCAGGCTTCGCCAAAGGCTATGCCCGACATGAAGACTTTTTTGAGATGGGTTCTACTGGATTCGACAGCTTATTTATCCCAAAGAAAAGCATAATGCATATTTTCTTTTAAATTTGAGGGTGTAGATTTATGCCATTAAAAATAGACCTTGAGGATTTTGAGAGGAGATCTTTCCTATTAACTTTAGTCGGCGCTGGAACTCTTGGCGGATTCGTTCTTTCTGAATTTGTGAAAAGCTGTTTTGCCATGGGGGCCTTCAAATATCCAACCGGTATCCAAAAGTTGAAAGGAACAGTATTGATCAATGGGGTTCCGGCAGCAGAGGGAGATATCATTAAACCTGGTGATATGGTAGCGACAGGCCCTGACAGCATGGTCATATTCATCGTTGACAAGTCCGTCTACTTGCTACGAGCAGACACACGGCTTGAAATTCAAATCGAGCAATCTACTTCGAAAATTAAAGCCGGTATTGAAATTGCGCGCATTTTGAATGGAAAGGTCTTGGCTGTGTTTGGGCGCAGACGCAACAAGCGCCTTATAACCCAAACTGCCGTGGTCGGCATCAGAGGTTCTGCGGCTTATGTTGAGACGGAGCCAGAGAGAACCTATATTTGTCTCTGTTATGGGAAGGCTGACCTAAGGGTTAAGGATAACCCATCAGTATTCGAGTCCGTTCAGACTTCGCACCATGAATCCCCGCGTTATATTTATAAGTCGGGCCGAGATACATTAATTGAACCTGCACCCGTGAAAAATCATACTGACGCTGAATTGATTATGTTGGAGGGGATTGCCTGGCGTAGACCTCCTTTTGCGGATAAGGGTGATGGCAATAATGGGGGTGGTGGATATTAAGTGCTTCTTAGAAATCTTTTGGTATGTTGCTTCTATCGCTTGATCATGTGTTTCCAGAACGATAAAATTTTACCCTACAAGAAATATCAAATTGGTCGATTGGTTGACAAATTAAGCACTTATGGTATACACTGACGAACATGAATATTTTCGGAATCGACTTCACTACATCTGACTTTGTGTTGCTGGGGATTTGCGGCGCAATTGTAATCTTCCTGGTTGCTAACCGCCTGGTTGGTACGCAGAAAAAAACGGAAGATTAAAGACCCCGCAAAAGGATTGAACGCTCCCCGCAGCAAGCTGCGGAGATTCGTACCCCGTAAGGAATACTCCCATTTTAGATTCGCTCGCATTCCCTGTAGCAAGCTACAGGGGATGTGCTCGTCGTTCGGTTCAACTTCACCTTCCGCGATGAGAAAGAAGGAACCTGTTTACAGCAGCCAACACTCTCCTTCCTTTTCGTTGGAGAGAAGGCCCGAGCACTTCACGGCCACCACCCACTGATAAAAAGCCACATTCAGCGATTAGGTAGTCCCCGGGTGACTGGTGACCTCATCCTTGATACGAATAGCATCGAAAAGTATCGCCTTTAGATTACCCCTGAGCTTTTTTTCGGCTATAGTGCATTGGTCTTGGATGGAAATGGTAACATTATCCCACGCGAGTATTTCATCGGCCGAAGCAATACCCTTGCGATCATTGATACGTGCATCCATTAAATCCCCGTTACGGAAGAATAGGACGCCCTGTTTTTGGGTATCTCTGTTGAGAACTCTTACAGTACAGGATTTTTGCTCCATTTCGATAAGTTGAATAAACATTTCCATCGAAACGGTTTGAAGGGTGCCGCCTTCGTCTTCTTTCTTCAACATTTGTAGTATCTGGCCAGCCAGTTCCTCCACAACAAAGGGTTTTTCTATGTAACCAATCGCTCCGGTCTCCATGACCTTCTTTTTGGAATTCGGATTGCCGTGGGCAGTCAAAATGACTACCTGAATATCAGGATATTTTTCCGACATATCGGCCAGCAAAGTATAACCGTCCATTCTCGGCATCTGGAGGTCTGTAATAACAAGGGAAATATTATTTTCCTTTAGAAGCTGTTGGGCTTCTATCCCATCTGCGGCCAGGAAGGTTGCTAGCGAATCTGAGTAGGACTTGAGCTTTTTGCTGACCAATTTCCTTAAAACTCTATCATCATCTACAATTAGGACACTCTTGACACTCTTTTTCATTTGGGTTCCTTGATAATAGTGATGCCGATGTACAATTAGGTTTTAATGTTTTTAGGATTACCGTTAGGTCTAAATCGTACTGTTAAAGCAATCACTGTGCCACGTCATGCGGTTCGTACAAAAACAACTGGCAGGAGGCTGTTTCTTCTGTTTTTAAGTGGAATTGGCCGGCGCCGAAACCGGGAAGAATTGATAGTATTTGAGATAGCGCCTGAAGCAGTTTATCGGCACTTCCTTACCGAGTGTTTCCGGGCAGGAACGGCTGCATCCGACACAATAGTCGCGGCCGGTTTTCTGGGCATATCTGGCCAACCGGTCGCAATATAGGGTTGCTGAACGCCTTTAACCTGCGAACTCTGCGACCGCCTCTTTCATCAGCCTGCCGATGGGCATCCCCTGGGGGCACCGCTGCTCGGCCAGTGTGAAGTCCGTATGGCTCATCTGCCTGCGGGCGGCTGGCGCTATTTTGAGAAACTGTTCCTTTGCCCTTGCACGGTCCCCGTAGCTGCGGGCGTACATAAGGCAGCGCATCACGTCACCCACCGGGATATTGCCCAGCGCGGAGGACTCGCAGATATCGGTGCACCCGGCACAATAGTGAGCACGCGTTTTCCATGCATGGCGTTGCAGCAGTTCCATATCCCGGTGGGCAAGGGTTGTTCTGTCCAGGGCGGCGGCCACATTTGATTTCAATATCGTCATGTTTGGCATCTCGGAGCAGATGCTGCTGATGGCCGGATTGCTCCAAACGGCTTTCAGCTTGGCCTGGCCGTCGGTAAATCCTTTGTTCAGAAATCGGCCGGCCAGTTGAAGTTCGCTGGGGGTGTTGGTTTTTATCTGACCACCGCCCTGGGTTTTCATAGCCGTCAAGCCGATACCGGCCCCTGTGCAGGCCGCCACCGCCCTTTTCATATCGTCCGTGTGCATGCGCCGATAGTTATAGCTCATCATAATCCCATCTATCCAACCCAGCTTGGCAGCCGCCAGCATGCACGCCTCCATGTTGCTGTGGGTGCTGAAACCAAACAAACGGATCTTGCCCTGGGCTTTCATTTTGTCCGCCCACGCTTTCATGTCATTGTCCAAATCGTTTGGGCTTCGCACCGAATGGACGAAGAAAAGGTCGACATAATTGGTTTTCAACCGTTCGAGCGATTCGTCGAGGTCCCGGCTCATTCCCCGCATGGTCCAGGCGTGGGATTTGGTCACCAAGAAGATCCGGTGGCGATCCTCCGGATATTTTTCGATGTATTTACCCATTCCCCGCTCGCTTCTGCCGCCCATATAACTGTTGGCCGTATCCCAATAGGTCACGCCCCATTTAAACGCCTGTCTCAGCACCAGCAGACTCAAAGAGGTGTCGAGGCTCCCGCCAAAAGAGAGTATCGAAACCCGGACACCCGATTTTCCGTACGGACGCGTCGGCACTGTCGCGGCCCCCTCGGCGACAGCGGCCGGTGAATTCAAAGAGGCCCAAAAAGCCCCCGCACCCGCAGTGCCGAGGGCCTTCAGGAAAGTTCTTCGCGATTGGGACTGTTTATTAAAGGACATGTTGATCTCTCCATCTATGATATAAGTTTAATGAAATTGTTATTTCCAGATGTAAACCAAAAGGGGGTTAAATATCGAAAGCGGAAAAGGTTTCTTTTTTATCTATCACCGGGCACTCCAGAGACGCAAATCCGTCGATACGGCAGGCAACCCTGTCTCCGTGGCTGATATGGACCGCTCGAGGAGTGCCGGTGGAGATGATGTCGCCGGGGTACATTTTCATGACCTGTGAGTGGAAGGAAACAAGGAAATCCGGGGGGAAGGTCATGTTTGCCACCACATTCTCTGCATGGACGTCACCGTTATGTATTGTGGCGACCTTGAGTGCCAGGACATCGTCGATCTCATCAGGTGTGACCAGTTGGGGACCGAAGCTGAAAAAGGTTTCGAAACTTTTGGACAAGGTTAGGTAACGTGGGTTTCTTGCAAGGATGTCCTCAGCGGTCATATCGAGGATAGTGGTAAAGCCGGCGACAACATCCAGCCAGTTCTCCTGCGAGACATCCCTGCACTCTTTTCCGAAAATGATCCCCAACTCGGCTTCCGCTGTGGTGCGCTCTGACTGCAAAGGAATCTTTATCTCATCGCCAGAGCCGATGATGGTGGTGTCCGGCTTGAAAAAACTGGCCGGTTCCGTGCTCGGCGCCTTTTCGTTCAGATCAGCTGCATGATCCACGTAATTAAGGCCGATGCCGAAGATTTTGCTGGGATTCCGGTAAAGGGGTGCAAACCTGACCTGGGTTAGGGGAAGGGCTACCTGTGAAAGAGTTTCAAGAAGAGTCATGCCTTCTTCCCGGTACCAGGTGTTGAGGGATCGTATCTGGTCATGCCGGAGAATGGACAGAAGATCTGTCTGCCAGTCCGTGCCCAGGGCTTTGTTGATGGCAGCAACGACAAAAACCTGATCGCTCTGGACGATGGCGGCCGTCTCCAGCCCCTTAATATTTATGGTAGTTAACCTCATGGGCTCCTATGGTTCAAAGACGCCGGATGTCTTACCCACTTTTTTATGTGATTGCTACTTAGTGATGTGTTGTCTTAATAACGGCGCGGCGCAGGATAAATCACGAGTACTAAAACTATCTGCGCCTTTAGAAAGTACATGTATCTTTCAAAAAACCAATATATCACTCTTACCAAGATATGGTGTTATTATCAAATTTTCAAAGGTTGAATGCGCGAAATCACGATATAGCGCTGAATGGTAGGATTGAGCTATTAATGATATCCCGGCTCGGAGTACGGCAACGCAAGAAAACGATTGTAATTAAAAAGTATTCTGCGTTGGAGGGGCAGGCGTCTGACCTGCAGGCAATGAGAACTGGTAGGCGTTTACCGGTATTTCCCACCACATTGACACCACATTCTAAATGCAAAAGGTAAGACTAATAACAGATGAGAAAAAGATAGCATGCGAATCTGAGTCTCTACCCTGCGAATTGTCTTGGTTGGCTTTAAGGGCTCCGTTTCGGTCCTGCCTGTCGGCCGGGATTGCAAAAACTTGTCCATAGAAAATAATGTAATAACTAAGGTTTATATGCTATACTTTTCGATAATATTGCCGTCAACATCATCGGGTACCGTCGCTTTGCCGAGTACTTTGGTTTCAAATACGATACAAGCACAATCTTCAGGTATAGAATTAAACGCGGTATTAAAATCAAATGTTAAGTATTCTCTTTATAACTGGGATCGTATTAATATTTATAATTATTCTGGTGGTCTTATGGTTTAAAATGGATGAAGTGTATGATGCGCAAATTAATATAGAAAATATTGATAGTTTTTACTTTTTTCTGTTTGGTATTAGCAAGGATATCTACGACAAAGAAAATTGGATAAAAAACCAAAAAAGATACTTGGTTAAATTAGCGATATTTACAGCCGGCATCACCACTTTAGGAACGTTATTGATATCGTATATTTGAGACCAGTAAGCACGCCTGGCAATTAATTCATACTGGTATGACAGATACGAAAAATGTCTATGAGGGTTGCTGTATTTGTGATATTCCCCAACCATTTACAAGTACCTGCCAATTCTTGCCGGGAGCTTATGAAAAGATTAGAACCTATCTCAAAACACGGATTTTGGTACAACATTCAGTCTTCGCTCTGTGAGCTACACCCGACATGAAGACTTTTTTGAAATGGGTTCTACAGGGTATTCACAGTTTACACATAACTATGGGAGTATGATTTTATAAGTGAAAATTCTATTGATCGAGGATATACGGGTAGAAAGAAAGACCCTAAAAAGGTGGCTGGAAAAGTTTGGATACGAGGTAATCGAGGCGTCCAATGGCATTGAAGGGATCAAACGCTACAATGACCATGCACCGGACCTGGTAATATCAGACATCGTGATGCCCGACAGTGAAGGTATCCAATTGATAATTGATCTCAAAAAAGCTGCCCCCCACGCGCCGGTCTTTGCCATGTCGGGTGCCGGCAGAGAGCGAGGCGAATACCTTTCCCTGGCCGAGGGCATCGGCGCTGACCGGTCGTTTGTCAAACCGATCGATAAGAATGAGCTCTTGAAAGCAATTAAGGAGTTTTTTCCAGATAAGTCGTCGTTGGATGCACAAGATTAGATGTCCTTGATGCCATCGCTTTCGGGAGTGTATGCCGGCAGCCGTACCGTAAATGTTGCACCCTTTCCACGTTCCGAACGAACTTGCACCTCGCCATTGTAAGCAGCGACCATAGACCGCACACTGGCAAGCCCCAGCCCCGTGCCTTTGTCCCTGGGTTTTGTACTAAAATCAGGTTTGAATATTTTCTCAAGATTGTCACTTTCGATCCCCTCACCGGTATCTGCAATCTCGATAATAACACCTCCTGCGCCGCTGCGGGTCTTAATCTTGAGAAATTTTAGCGGGGTTGCTTCCATGGCATCGATCGCATTGTTTATCAGGTTGTCAAAAATCTGCTTGAGTTGAATATAATTGCCAAAGACCGGCAATAGATCTTTCTGCAGGTCTAATTCTTTTTCGATTTCATCCTTGAACGTTACGTTGAGGTTAAAAAACTCCATTTCGTCATCTATTATTTCATTGATATTCACTGGCTCCGGCTGGTAAAGAGCACGGTTTTTAGAGTGCGCGAGTACTGAATCAATTATTTTTTCAAGCTTGTCAGCACCTCTTAGCAAGACCTTGTGCATCCTGTGCAGCATGGCCTCATCCGGCGGGCTGGGCTCAAGAGCGACTTGCGAAATGTGCAGGGCACCGAATATGGCCTGCAAGGGGTTGTTGAGATTATGGACCAGTTGGGCGGCGTATTTGCCGATCTCGGCCTGGTTATAGAGGTCCAACACCTGGTTGGTCCGATACTTTACCGTATTTTGAAGTTGGCGATTGGCCTCTTCCAACTCTATCAACAATCGTTGCCGATTCTGCTGGATAATTGATAATTCCAGGGCCTGGCGGACAACAATTTTAAGCTCCTCAGGTTTATAGGGCTTTAAAAGATATCGATAGACAGAACCTCTGTTGATGGCATCCAGCAGGGAATCGGTATCGCTGGCACTTGAAACGATCACCCTGATAACTTCTGGTTTTTTGGTTTTTACCTGCTCCAGCAATTCAAGCCCATCCATCACCGGCATTATCAAGTCGGTCACAACCACATCGATACTTTCAGCGTCCAATACTTTAAGTGCGAGACTACCGTTGCCCGCGAATAGTGATTGATAGGGTTCCGCGGCCACTGTTTTTTGAATTTTCGCCAACGTGATACGCTCGTCCTCCACAAAAAGGACTTTTTGTTTCTTCATCAATGCACCTATATCCGCATTCAGTATCGCGATCTTAGAAACCAGGCCCACTCGTCCAGATAACCCTAACGCCGGACTAACTTCCCTATACACTTTGAGTGATTAGTGAAAAAAAACTTATAATACAATAGCAATATCAGGATGAAACATTTGAACTCAAAAAATGCTGCTAATGTCGGGATAATATGTATTGGGATGCCAATCCCGCAGGATTCATGCTAGTGGGCACCTGAATCATCAACTCAACCGTACCCTTGAAGCAGCTGCGAGGAAAAGATGTTTTGGGCCAAGGTATGAGCTGTAACGCTCTTCAACCAATTCATTCTCCATCAGGTTGCGACTTTTTGTAGATACCTGGATAATGATCTTTTGCACATTCAGGACAAATGCTGTGACTGAAATCAGCGCGTGAGTGCTTGCGAATATAAACGTCAACCTGTTCCCAGTATCCTTGATCATCTCTGACTTTCTTACAAAATGAACAAATGGGAAGTATGCCCCTTAGCGTATTAACCTCGTTTAAAGCCTGCTGAAGATCGAAAATGGTTTTATCTCGTTCCGCCTCCAATGCGGTGCGCACTCTGATTTCGGTCTCCAATTCTTGGTTTGTTTGGGCCTGCGCTTCCATCCTTTGTTCAATCTCCGTAGTGTATAAAATCTTCCTACGCATGTTCAAGGCCAAAAGCGTCGTTAATAGCAGCAATCCCAGTAAGACAATCCGCGGCTGCCACGTACGGCGAGATCGATAATCAAATTCTGACGGGCTGAAGATAACTTTCCATTGGCGTTCTGCTACCGAAAAAGTTCTGCTCCAGGAAAGGCCTTTCTCAATTTCCGCAGTTGTTATCTGCATATCTGTTGCTTTTAACATCTGTGGCGACCGATGATAAAGCAGACGATTTTCTTTTTCGGCAGACATATCGTAATGCGCCAATGAAATTCCTTCATCGGCAAATCCCTGCATGGCTGTCTCGACAGCCTGTCCAATGCGTAGGACTTCTACGACAAACCCGCTGCGGCTGGCCAGTCGCTCTTCTGGGCTGTTCAAACGTGCGCCCGGATGGTAGATGGGCAGGAGAAGGAGAACGCCAAACTGACTGCCGGCTTCCTGAACCAATGTGATCCTCCCGGTGACTGATAACTCCCCCGTCTTGAAAGCTTTTTGGATTGCCTTTAGCCGCGTGCCATTTGAAGCAATGTCAAAACCAAAAGCGGGCCGATTGCTTTCCAGGGGGTATATGTAATAAACAATGACATACTCCTCGCGGCGTGCAGCTCGGACCAACTCATTTGTTTTTGAGCGCTCCGTGAATTGGAAATCGGCGAAGCCTTCTTTCCGAGCCGCGCTTTCATAGGCGGCGCGTTCCATGTCCTTTACGAGTGGATCCCAACCAAAACCTTGTATTCCGGGATAACGGGGCAGCACGCTTGCTACGAAGTTGTTGAACTGTTGGCGGCTCACAGGCCAGGAATTATTAAAAAAATCGCCCAGAAACAGGAGTGCCCCCACATATTCACGCAGGGTGCTCTCCAGAGCATTTGCATACGCATTTGCCCTGGATTCAAACTCCATGCGCTGATGCGTCTCTTCCCATTGATATACGAAAAAAGACATGGCAACTGACACAACAATGCCCAATACAGCCATGTATATAATGGGGAGATAGCGTCTTACCGGAATTGAACGATGATGAATTGAGTCATCGACTTTATTCATCATGACCTCACAGTATATTCAGGATGAAAGGTTATCGGATTTTTCAAGGAATATAAACACGTCACCTTTCAATTTTCATACTTTGAAACAGATTTTCCTATTAATACTAATATATTATCAATATCAAAATACGTTGCTGGAATCAATCCTCCACAGGCATCACTATGCCGATTAAAATCGAAATTCAACGGTGCGATGGTATTTTGATCTTTCCAAAACTTTTATAGTGATATCAGACACTAAGTTTTAACGCTGGGACTACAGGAGGATGCATATGACAATATCGCGGCCAATGGTCTGGCGGGCGCCCGTGAGAGAATATAAATTTTACACCAGAATTGAGACAAACCGCGCCAGAAGGTCTTACAGAATTGGATGAAAATTCCTGGACAAAAACTGGGGCGCACGGCCATCGCCAACCACCCTGCAGCGATACAGACATATTAAACAAGTTGCGATAGTGGTAGCTGGCTCGCCATCCGAAGCCTATGCTTTCGCTGATGCTTCAGCGCACATGTTGGCTGAGATGAGAATCAGATATCGGTTGGTTCCCCCACATAACTCTATTAATTTTCTTTTTGCTCTCTAAAAAACTCTTTAAAAAGGGCTTGCATCCTGATTTTAGTCCCACCCTTAAATTCATAATACATGGGGTCTGCTTTTTTCTGGTAAATTATATTGTTCTCAATATCATATAAGTAAAGTGTGTAATCAGCTGGAAAAATTGTACCAACTATCAATACAACTAAGGCTGCATTAATCTTCTTGGCGATTTTTTTAATTGCCTCCCAATCCGGCTCTTTTTTGGACAAAAATGATTTCTTCTTCCAAATATTTAGGGTTTCGTTTTTCAGCGCATCTTGAAGAAGCGTACACCCCTCAGCACTGCCGCCAACTTCTTTGGGGCAGTAGTTTAGCGAAAGCCTGTCGTCATCCAAGGATATGGAGGCGATCACTTCTATAGCCTCTTTTTTAATACCTGCAAGATAACTATCGCCATACTCGCCTGCAATAATATTAGACGGGAATATTGCGAGACTGTAACTATCTCGTGCAGCTTTGCGACTATTCAAGCTGCGTGGCGCCACAGAGGCATGCAGCTTCTCTGCAGTCAGCTCATTGGCCTTGGTCTGGAGTTCATTTTGCTCTTGCCTTGCTTTCATTTTTTCCAGCTGCGCCTGGAGCTTGGCATACTCAAACTCTTGTTTTTGCTTTTCAAATTTGAGTCGCTCCAATTCAAGCGCTTTCTGCTGGGCCAATTGCTCTTTTTCCAGGGCCAGTTTCTGTTTCTCCATCTCGATACGCTGGCGCTGCAACGCCAACTCGGCAGACATAACCGCTTCCTTCTTGCGAATTTGTTCTTGCTTCTGTGCTTCCAGCGCGGCCTGCCTTTGTGCCCTTTCGTTAGCCCAGGCGGCATTATACAATACGAATTGGCCGTCTTGATCCATAGGGGTCTTGAGCCGGCCAACATTGGGGCTTTGGTCGCCTATCTCGGTCACTTTTTTCCAGACCTTGGTATGAAACAGATTTTCCAGATCGATCACTTCCCGTTCGTTTTTCCGCAGGGCATCGATCAAATAGTAGGCAAATAGACTGTGGCCTTCGGCACCACCGTCGGCCACGGGCTCGACCCCACCGGAGGAAATTACCTGTCGTGAGCGCAAGGCGGCTTTCCTGGAAAGTTTCTTGCGATATTTTTTATCATCCAGAGACATCAGCGATGGCCCGCCGCGCAGCATGGACCCACTGTAGCAAGAGTCTGCAATGACGACGACATTTTTGGCCTTGACCCGTTCAGAACTAAAAATCGCCTTAATATATGAGTTTGCCACCCAGGTGCTCGGGTTTTTCATGGCCCCTTCGGCCGGCACCCAGTAGCCGTCCCCGGTGAGGTCATCGAGCTGACCGTGACCGGCATAATAGACAAGCAGATTATCGTTCGGTTCCATGGCCGTGGCCAGATAGCGGAGGTCGCGTTCGATCTGGAAGCGACTGGCCGCCGCATCGGTCCTGAGGATGACATTCTTGTCCGCAAAGCCATAGCAAAGCCATAGCGAGAAATCAGAATCTCCCGAATCACGGTGGCATCTTTGACGGCTGTCTGTAGCTTGGGCCACTCTTTGTAGTCATTTATACCGATGACAAGGGCGTGGTAGGTGCCCCAGGAACCGCTGGGTATTTGGTCTGAGATTATCGCTACGCCGCGCTGTTGGGCCTCGGCGGAGAGAGTCGAAAATAGCAATATGGATAAAGCTGCCAATGAATTGATAATCTGGTTTTTCATGTTAACCCCGGCTTTTTTGATGGTCCAGAATTGTCCAGGCAGGCATATAGGAATAGACTAATACAATTATAGCCGGATGCAAGGGTTTGCATATCCGTCAATTAACTTATTTTGTTCAGAGTTCTGAGGGTTTGCCTGTAAAAGGAGTGACAACATGTTAAGTATGTCATGCTTACCAGGGGCGCTTGGGACGAACGCACGACCCCAACCGCCAACCGCATGTTCGATCCAATTCAGGTAATTGGATTCATTTAGGTTTCATCTCGTGTGTCTTGTAGCTTATGGAAATTCCGGCCCGGCTCGAACGGTCTATTGTTGTGTGAAAATCCGGGCGGCTGTGAACATAATCGATAAATTCCTGTATCCCTCTGCTCCACCCTGCCATAGACATATTATGGGCGGTAAAACAGCCCCCGACAGTCAGCTTTGGGGCGATATCCTTAAAGTAATTGGTATACCAGTCCTTGTCTGCGTCGCTGAAAACAAAGTCGAATGGTCCTTCCAAATCTTTGACCAGATCATGAGCATCGGCGAGCCGGGCGTCTATGTATTGGGATAGGCCGGCTTCATCGAAATTCTGCAAAGCTTCATTATATCTTTGCGCATCGATTTCGATGGTGATGAGCTTCCCACCGGTTTTGCTCAGCGCCCATGCCATCCAAATGGCTGAGCGGCCTGTGGATGTCCCTATTTCAAGGGCTTTTTGGTAGTTATGTTTTAAAATGATGTCATACAGGAGCTTGCCGTCCGACCTGGGCACGTTCATATCTCGCCAGCTCGATCGGTGGTTTTCCAAAAACGCTCTAACCCTGCCGTCCAGTTCGGGATTCCGACTGATTTCACCAGCCTCAGCAAAGCCAATGAGACCAGCCAGGGCCAATGTGAGCAACAGACACCTTATTTGGATTGTTTTCATTAGAATTGTTCCCTCATGGAATCTAATCTGTAGTAAAAATTTCATGAAATATTCGGGTTAACCGGCGTACCATGTATAATAATGGTTATTGATCTGATGACAATCAAGCGGAAAAAAGGGGCCCAGGGATAGGCAATATTGTAGGCAACGAATGGATTCAGATATTGATTCGGCCAACTGGCGTATTAGATATAATCGTTTCTCACTGTTTCGATCCGAACGTGGTAAGGCCCACCGTAAATAAAGGGCAAAAGATTATTGACACTTCTCTGCCAAGACTTGAGGAGCGCTCAGCATTTCGAACGACAGGTACTTAGCTGAAACGTTAAACTGCCTTGTAACAAACAGTTGTTATAAATTCATTTTTTCATCTCTTCGCTTTCCCTCTATATACCAGTCTTCGTCACCATATAATTCCTCAGAACAATCTTCGCATAGGCTATGACTAAATCTGGCTGCAGAGTGGCTTTCAATATATGCTTCTACTTGATACCAATATCCTTTATCATCTCTAACCTTTTTACACATTGAACAGATTGGCAAAATCCCCTGTAAAATGCTTACTTCTTTATTAGCATTTTCTAACTCGATATTCTTTTCTTCAAGGGCGTTAATCTTTTCTGCAAGCAGGTTGCCTATATCTCCGGCGATCAATATAATGATGCTCGCCATAAATAAAAATGTGACTAGGAAGCTCGACCATGATTGAATCGTGTTTATTTGCTTCTCGAAGTCAGGAACCAATGGGAGGATACCTTCTATACACAGATAAGCGCAGCCGGCACATACAAGGCCGCATACTACATACAAAAAAACTGCGGCTTTTCTGGGCAAAAAAATCACACTCAGAAAAACGGTCAACAGCAAAAACTCCGCCATAAAGCCAACCATTCCAAAATTCAGTCCCTGGGTAACAGCGAAACTCAGAAAGACAATCATCAAAACAGCGATTTTAAAAGAATAGGGTAACCTGGCTCTATTTAGGGCGACGAGAAGGATAAAAAGCGCTCCCGCTATGTAGAGATAAAAGGAGAACAACCATCCCACAATAAAATAGCGTGTTAGATTAATCAAAAGTATGGGAATAACCATATAACCTAAAAGGCGGAATATCTTATTAACCTGCAACTCCTGAATTTCTCTGTGGCTCACAATCTCCATAATGACTCCTTATTGAGCCCAGGTTCTGTTAATATTATTGCTGTTGGAAAATTGGACGAACGCAGACGGCGCTCCTTTTAGTATTTTTTCACCCCTCAATAGACGAGTATCTTACCAACGGGAAAGATGATCTTGGAAAAACCCATCAATTTGCGACAACCCGTCAAAATAAATATACCAGTTTTAACAAGATATGGTTATATTTTCAAATCTCCACAGGATCGATGCGGTTATGCTGGGAAGCAGCACTCTATGTCCTATAGTTGGACTACTAATGGTATACCAATGCAGGGCAGCGAACTCAATTTAACAAATTGTTTTTATGGAATATTTGTTGGCGCCGTCGGCGGAAGCCGAACCTGCGTCCTATCCAAAATTTCAAAACAATTGCGACAGGTTTACATTTAGGGTGGGATACCCCCGGAATACATAAGCAGAATTCGGGGGGTATTCTCAGCGTAGCACAAGGTATTTCAAGCTACAGTTATGTAGCAGACAGCTGCAGGCCCATTTGGAAGAAACGCCTATCATTTTTTTCTTGATTTTTTGTCCTTGCAATGACGATAAAACCGATCTATCCATAGAATTGGTATATGCTCCTTTTCGTCCCAGCCTTCTCTGTTCCATATGAAAATCAATAATCTGTTTCTGACACCAGTCTATGGTTGGTGACCTTGTCTGATGGACACTCTGCTATATAGGAGGCTCTATGACTGATCAAGGTATGCAACGTAAACTGAGGGCCATTTTAAGCGCAGATGTCAAAGGCTACAGCAAGCTTATGGGTGATGATGATGAGTCCACCGTCAGCACTATCACCACCTACCGGGAAATGATTGCCGGATTGATTGAAACCCACCACGGCAGGGTTGTCGATGCACCCGGTGACAATATACTGGCCGAATTCAGCAGCGCCCTGAATGCCGTTGAGAGCGCCATCGAAATTCAACGCAAGCTTGAGATCGAAAATGAAAAACTACCAGACAAGCGACGCATGGAATTTCGCATCGGTATCAACTTGGGGGATATCCTTCACCGGGAGGACCGAATATATGGCAACGGTGTAAATGTTGCCGCCAGAATTGAAAGCCTGGCCGATCCGGGTGGTATTTGTGTTTCCAGAGGTGTGTTTGATCAGGTCAAAAATAAGGTTCGCCAGGGATTTGAATATCTGGGAGAACATACGGTAAAGAACATTTCCGAGCCCGTTCGGATCTATCGCGTTTTACTCTCGCCGGAATATGCAGATAGGATCATTGGTGAACCTACACCTAAAGCGACCCTAAAAAAACCAAACGCGGCCGTCATTGGGCTGGCATTGCTTTTAGTTGTTGCACTACTTTGGATGTTTTATCCCCGTGCTCCGCAAATAGAACCCGCCGCTGTTGAAAACATGGCAATTCCCTTGCAGGACAAGCCAGCCATCGCCGTGCTGCCCTTTGATAACATGAGCGCAGACCCCAATCAGAAATACTTTGCCGATGGCATGAGCGATGATCTGATTACAGAGCTTTCTAAAATTTCAGGCCTTTTTGTTGTGGCGCGTAATTCCACCTTTGCCTACAAAGGCAGGGCCGTGAAGATTACGCAAATTGCGCAGGAACTCGGTGTGCGTTATGTCCTCGAAGGAAGTGTTCGCAGGGCGGGCGACGAGGTTCGCATCAATGCCCAGCTCATTGATAGCAATACTGGCGGGCACCTCTGGGCGGAGCGCTATGACGGCAGGATGGGGAACATCTTTGCTCTGCAAGACAAGATAACAGGCCAGATCGTAAATGCGCTTGCGGTGCAGTTGACTGCGGATGAGGAAAAAAGATTCGAAATCAAAGAGACCAGCAGTATGGAAGCCTATGACGCTTTCCTGCAAGGTTGGCAGCACTATCTCCATCGAACACCGGAGAATTTTGTCAAGGCGCTGTCTTACCTTAAGCAGGCCATAGAGCTTGACCCGAACTACGGACGGGCCTATGCGGCCCTGGCCTTGACATGTTGGCGCGGCGCGGGTATCGGCTGGGCCAGGAAAATGGGCATGTCGTATCCCGAAGCCCGGGTTCGCGCCCGTCACTATCTGGAATTGGCTCTGAAAGACCCAACGCCCACCGCTCACCGGGTGGCGGCGGAAATGGCCTTTAATAGGCAGCAAAAGCAAAAAGCCCTGGCCGAAGCAAAACGGGCCCTCGCCCTCGATCCAAACAATAGTGAAAACCATAGGATGATGGGCAAGGTCATGATGGCTCTCGGCCAACCGGAAGAATGTATTGCTTCCAATAAAAGGGCCATGCTTCTCAACCCTCGTGACAAAGCCTTTCCTTTGGGAAGTATCGGCATTGCCCATTTTGCCATGGGGCAATATGAAGAGGCGGTGAAGTTCTCCGAACAAGCCCTTGAAAACAATCCAAAAGCCAATAGCCTTGCAGCAACTCTGGCCGCTTCCTACGGCCAGCTCGGCCGCGAGGCGGAAGCGCGTACTGCCCTTAAGAGATACATAAAAAGCTGGGGGCGTATAAGACCAGGCTTGCCGACAGTCATGTACGCTTTCCCCTTAGAGACGGAGCATGCTGATCGTTTTGCCGAGGGCCTCTTAAAAGCAGGACTACCGGGAAAGCCAGGTGGATATTACAAAATATCAGACAACCTAAGGCTTACCGGAGAAGAGATAAAGTCTGTGTTTCTTGGTAGCAAGGCGAGCGGAATCTGGGGCAAATCGCAATGGGTGATCAATCGGCCCAAGGACGGGGATGCTACTTATTGGTGGGGATCCAAGATTATTGGCAACGGTAAAAGCTGGGTTGAGGGAGATGTGCTTTGCGACCAATGGAGAGATCGTTATGGTGGCTTGAGCTATTGCGGAGATATTTACCTTAACCCCCAGGGCACTCCCCAAGAGAAGAATGAATACGTCGTCATTGATGATAGGGGCATCTGGGGTTGTTCGTTAGAGAAATGAATCTTTGGGCGCCTTGATGACTTTATATTTTAAATTGTCAATCGGTAATCTGCGATATCTGCTTTAGAAAAAACCGCACAAAAGGCATTTCGACGCGTTTTCATTGGAACGTTAGATCATCAATTCCAAATTTTTCTTTAACCCTTTCCCTGATCCATTCCAGGGCTTCATTTCTTGATCTAAATACCATGGTTTCCCAATTCGTATTCCCAACAAGGGTGTCAAACATTCTCGAAAGTCCATAAACAAGATCATTATCAGCAAAATATGCCACGAATGGATCTGGATTGATTTTGGCGGCATCCTCACACAGGTATGCAACCTGCTGAATAGTTTCATGAGCGATATTAACCTCCGTTATGGCACTAAGATCAGAAAGGCTATATCTGTATTTCTTAAATCTTTCATTGTCCTGCGTTAGATGCCATTTAAGAGATTCGAGAAATTCTTGATCCGTAACAATGCCTCGAAATACCAATCTAACACCTATACCGCCATCACAATCTTCTATTTCAATCGGCATGCTAGATAGTCCATTTTATCTGAATTTTAGATGAACAATATATCTCGCATTTCTGTTATTACACGATAATTGAAGAAAATTTGAAATTATCATCCTGAATGAAAGCTTGTCAAAAGCTGTGACATTTTACCAGAAGGCAATATGTCATCCTTAGCAAGAGTGGCACGCAAAAGGTAGTCGATGAAAAATCCCGGCTTATTGATCCGATTCATGAAGTGAGAATGGCCTTAACCGCACGCCCGATGGTCTCGATGGAATAAGGCTTTTTAACATACTTCCCGGCGCCTAGCTCGAGAGCGCGCCTTACCCGGTCGGTTTCGGAAAATCCGCTGACAATGATGGCCTTTTGGTCCGGGGCAAAGGCCAGGATCTCCTCATAGGTGGAAAGTCCATCCATGCCGGGAGCCATGATCATATCGAGCAGAACCAAATCAGGAGTGTTTCTTTTGACTTTTACCACCGCCTCCTCTCCGCTCGAAGCCGTGGTGACCGCATAGCCCAATCGGTTCAGCAGTCTCGAGGCAATCTCCCGTTGTTCTGCCACGTCATCGACCACCAGTATCGATTCGCCACGGCCCATCAGATCTTCCAAGGTCCTCCCGTCAGGAACCACCGGCAATTCCAGTCGCGTGGCCGGCAGATAGACACTGATAGTGGCGCCTTTGCCGGTTGTGCTCTGCAAGTCGATGTACCCGTGGTGATCCTTAACCGCCCCCCAAACCACCGCCATCCCCAGACCGGTGCCGCTGCGACCCATTACTTTCTTGCTATAGAATGGCTCAAAAATTCTTCGCATGTCTTCCGGCCGAATGCCGACCCCCCGGTCGCTAACGGTCAGTACCACGTAGTCTCCTTCCTGCACTTCGTCATAGCCCTCGACCGGTCGATCGATATAGCGATTCTTGGTTGATACCTGCAGCAGCCCGCCGTCGGGCATAGCCTCGGCGGCATTGGAAAATAAGTTCATTACCATTTTCGAGAGGTGGATGGACGAACCTTTGATCGGCAAAAGGTTAATAGCCAAATCAGATTCAATACGCACGAGGGGGTGATGAGACCGCAGAAGCTTAAACTCAGGGCTTTTCAACTGCTCGGATACGATTTCGTTCAGATCAACCACCTCGGTTACAACAGCCCCTCTGCGGGACAGGGTCAGTAAGTCCTGGACGATGGCCGCCGCCTTTTCTCCGGATTTTTTTATCGTCTCGATCGGTTTCGTGAGGGTGCTGTCTTTGGGGAGATCGAGGAGCAATAGATCGGGGTAGCTGACGATCCCTGAAAGAATATTGTTCAGATCGTGGGCCACCCCGCCGGCGAGGGTTCCGAGAGCCTCCATTTTTTCGGCGCGCTGCAAGCGTGACTCCAGGCGCCGTTTGTCGGTGATGTCCAGAACAAATACCGCCACTTGGAAGACCTTCCCCCTGCTGTCAAATCCCGGGTAATAGTGGGTGTCGGATATCCGTTCCTGGACCTCGATTTCCCTACGCAGCGGTGTTCCGGTCGCGAAAACTTCCGAGATATCTTGTGAAATCGCAGCATCCGGAAATAGGTCCGACAACCGCGTCCCAATTATTTTCTCGACCGGCTTCTCCAGTCTTTTTGCCGCACTGGGGTTGGCGGCCAATACGGTTCCCTCCTCGTCGACCAGCATCAGCGTTTCCGTGATGGAGTTGAGCATCGACAGGGCCTTTCCCTCGCTTTCGAGCACGGCCTTTCGTGCGGTCTCCAATTCCCTGATTTTGGTCTTCAGTTCGACGTTGACACACTCAGTTTCCTCGCTACGTTTTTCCAGTTCCCGGAAATTGGACTTGAGAGCACTTTTCATAACCGCGAAGTTGCTCATCAGGGAATCTATCTCTGTCACGGCGCTTTCCGGCAGGGTCTCTTCCTCCGTGTCAATCAATCGCTCCGGATCCGGCATGCGCTCGGTCCAGGCGGCCAGATGCGTTAAAGGGCGAGCCAGCCAGGGGCTGATGACGGCAGTGAGCAGAAACGTGACGGCGGTGAAAATCAGAAGTGTGGAAAGGTAGCGATTGTAAAGAGAATACAAGACCACCTGTTGACGGGCCACCGGATATTCGACAATTATTTTCCAGGGCAGATGGTCGGATATCAGCTCCTCGTTGACATAAAGCGACTTTTTGAAACGGGTCATGGCCGGAAGGTTCTGGGCGGCGGGAGACCAGAGGAAAAAGGACGACCCATAGGATTTCAGATTGCCGGTCTGTCGGTGATCGAAGTACTGCATCGCCTCCCTTCCGGACACAGTGCTGGTGATGACATGCTGGTCTTGGTCGCAAAGGGTAATCTGGTACCGGCCCTGCTGACTGTATTGATCGATCAGGTAGCGAAGTTGGGTCAGGTCGATGGCCGCCAGGGCAAACCCTTTGAATTGATCTGCGACGATCATGGGGGCGGACAGAGTGACGATCGGTGAAAAAATCCCGCCGCGACCCAGGAGAACCTCGGAAAGGACCGGATGCCGCTCCGCTTTCAGTCTTTTATAGTAATCCCGGTCTGAAAAATTGAGACCGATCGTCGATTCGCCCTTCTCATTGACCGGCGGATAAAAGGCAACCGTGGTCCCGCCATGATCGGCGACATACATGTTGTGGAAGTCCGGAAACATGCGCTTAACGATCTCCGTCGAGCTTTGGAGGGTTTCCTTGTCCGCCAAAGGCACCTGACCGGCCATGGTAGCCAACTCCTCCACCGCATGCAGGCGTTCATTGAACCACGCTTCCAGATGGCGACTCGCGTCCGCTGAGAGGGTCTTCAGATTGGCGGCGACCCCCTGTTCCATGCGGCTCATGGCCGTTCTGCCTTCGACAATCATGATCCCGAGCACTGGAAAAAGCACCAGCGCAATCATGAAATTGAATAGGATTTCGCGTAGCGGTATGGTTCTGGCTTTGCCGATGATCCTGCGCATGCGCAGCGCCGGCAAGAGGTTGATCAGCAGGCTGGCAATGAGAGCGTTGAAGATGCCATTGGTACATTGCTTGAGCATGATCACGGTGGTGGATATGAGATCCATCTTCATGATCAGGAAATAAAAGAGGAAAACAGCGGGAATGCCGAGAAACAACCAAAATGCCCCGTCGCACTGAAGCAGGCTACGCCGCGATTTTTGGAGACAGATCCCCACCGTAGCCAATTCGAGGGTGAAGATCACGATCGCGTAAGGATGGCCCCATAGCGGATAGGTGTAGCTACTGATAGCAATGGCAGACACCACGCCCCAGACCGGACCGTAAAGTGAGAGAATTATGAGGCTGCTGATGCCGCCGAAAAGAAAATCAACACCAAAAAACAGCGGAAAACTGAAGTAGTTCCCGACGAATCCTAAAAGCAGAAGTAAAACCAAAAGCAGCGGTTCCCGGGGCTGCCATACCGGATGGCGTGTCGCATCTCCCATGAGCATGTCTCCATGTGTACCTGACAGCGCGCCGTATCGTTCCCGATCCTTTCAGATCCGGCACTTTGAACAAATAGGGCGCGGTCGACCGAAACCAATATGCCCCGGTAATTGGCATGATGTCAATAAGCCGGATTGAACTTTTTGCTCCAAAATGAGCTAAATTGGTGGACAACTATCCAGTGGGGTGGTGTGCGGAACTCAGAAACAAGCCTCTTAAGTTTACAGCTGATCTCGACAGTTTTCATCTACAAAGGGTCCCTGCTGCTACAATACGATATGGCCATCACGATACTTTTGGTATTGCGAATATCGTATTACCGATCCAGGAATAGATTAAAACTAGGGGGCACAGCCTTGGCTTATTAAACTGTGTCTTTTCAGGCACATTGAAAAGAGCTGCTATACTGGTAGCTGGCTCGCCGGCCGAAGCCTTGGCGAAGGCTGGCGGCGGCGGTGTGAGTCGAACCCGCGCCCTGTCCCATTTTTAACTGCAATTACATACAGTTAGATTCTCGGGTGGGATACATCCGGGATACATGTAACTAAAATCTTGTGGAACCTTGGGCCTAACCAAACATTGATCAGACTGAATTCATATAGCCTTTAACTTCAATTGCCAAAGGCGTGGACTCTATCAGATAATCCACGCCTTTTTTCTGTATATGCAACTGAGGACAATGGTAGTAATACTTGCAATGATATATCTTTTGAATATCACAAAATTTCAGCTGCCCGAACTGTTCAGAATCATAGCAGATACAGCATCCACGATATTTCTAATCATCGCCGAATGTTACCTGAGTAAGTGGCTTACGATAGGGCTCCGCCAATGCCTCCTTTTCTTCTTCAAAATCAGCAGAATGTATCGCTATCTGTCGGAACTCCTCTTGAATACTGATAAACGCATCCACCATATCAGGATCAAAGTGGCTGCCTCTGCCCCTTATAATGGTGTTGACTGCCTCAGTATGTGTGAAAGGTTTTTTATATACTCTTAGGCTGATTAATGCATCGTATACATCTGCAATCGCCATAAGACGACCAGATATAGGAATTTCCGTCCCTTTCAAGCCACGAGGATAACCAGAGCCATCCCATTTTTCCTGATGTGTATAGGCAATTTCTTCAGCATAACGAAGAAAAGAGTCATGACCTAATTTTGAAGCAGCAGACCTAATCGTATCTCGCCCATAGGTTGTATGTTTTTTCATCGCATCAAATTCTTCATCTGTCAGTTTGCCCGGCTTTAGAAAAATGCTATCTCGAATTGCGACTTTGCCGATGTCATGGAGTGGCGCAGATTTATAAAGTAGATTCAGCATCTTATCGTTAAGGAAGGCCTTGTACTTCGGGTTATCTCGCAATTTTAGAGCAAGTGCTTGGATATAGTTCTGTGTGCGTTTAATATGCCCACCCGTTTCGGGGTCTCGGCATTCAGCCAGTGATGCCATGCACTCTATAGTTACTTCTTGAGTAATTTCAAGTTCTTCAGTTCGCTTCCTGACAAGCTCCTCGAGGTGATCGCGGTGGTGCTTGAGTTCAAGTTGATTTTTCACCCGGGCTCTAAGCAAATATTGGTTAAGCGGTTTAGAGATATAATCAACGGCCCCCAAGGCCAAACCTTTGGCCTCATCATCTACATCGCTCAATGCGGTTACAAAAATCACGGGGATATTTTTTGTGGCAGCCTCTCCTTTTAGCCGCCTACATACTTCATAGCCGTCCATCTCGGGCATCATGATATCTAAAAGTATTAAATCTGGGGTTGCGGGGCCAGATACAATTTCCAAAGCCTCAGCGCCACTGTAGGCAACGCTGATATCATAATCTTTAGTCAGAAGATTTTCCAAGATGATAACGTTGGCCCTAATGTCATCCACTATTAGAATATGAGGGTTCTTGGTAAGATTCATTTGTATCCTTTGCTGCGTTATTGGGTTAGCTTGCCAATATCACAAATCCGTCAAAACCGCATGTATGTTTAGAATAGCAGGACCGAACATTCTTGCTAACAGTTCTTGCCTGCACCTTACATATTTCGACCGTGGAATGATTTTGGTACGTTGTGCCGGAAAACCACCATATCATTCTTAACAAGATATGGCGATATCATCAAATTCTCACAGGTTTTCAGGGTCTCAGTTAGAATGCAGATTCAATGGTAGGAGTAAGTTACTAATGGGATACCGGTTTAAAAAAGCAAATCGACGTTAAGCCTTGTTTTTATTTGCTATATTATGGTGGAGGCGGCGGGAGTCGAACCTACACCCATTCCAGTAATAGCAGGGCTTTGGAGGAAATACCGAATGTTTACCGAATACTCCTAATTTACGGCTGTCTGTAAAAAGACATTACTGCATTCCGGCTTTACGGAGGCCATCAGCAAAACGGTATGCAACTTCATGATTCTTGAAGGGCATATATAACATCAGGGTCGCAACGGCGGCAGGACGATAATAACCCCCTGTGGACTCGGTAATTGTGTTCCGTGCCTGTTGCGTATGGCCCAGATGCGCATATGTAGCTGCAAGGGGAAAGCGAACCATCGTTCTTCTGGGTTCTGGTTGTGTGCTTTTTCAAAGAAAGGTAAAGCTTCTTCTAATTTTTTCATCGTGAAGTAGGCCATACCTGATACATAATAATAATCCGGATCGCCATAATTGGGGTCTATCCTGAGGGCCCTTTCAGCAAAAGTGATCGCTTCTGTTGGTCTGTCCGCGAAGACGAGAGCCCTCGCCATCTGAATAAGAATATCGGGATTGTTGGGATCAATTGCCAACGCCTTCTCAGCTTCGACAATTGCCGCTTCGTGCCAATGGTTTTCTAAGTTACGCCGGGAAGCGATCCAATGGTAGAGCGCTGTAGGATTCTGTTTAGCCAGCTGCATATATTGGTTTGCTAATTCATCGGCCTCGTCGTAGGATACTTCCAACGCGAGGCACCATTGAGTTGAAGAAACCAGGCCAAAGAGAAATTCAATCGAAGCCTGATCATAAATCTGGGCTAGCAAAGCATAGGCCCGTCCGTAGTTGGGATCCAGCTTAACGGCTGACTTGAGATATGAAACCGCCGCAGCCCAGTCCTTAGGAGTGTTTTGCCTGTAATACTCCAAGCCTTGCAGGAATATGTCGTAAACCGTGCTGCTTTCAGTTTCCTTGCTGGCTAACTTTTCTCGCTCACCGGTAGTCAATTGCACTGCCAATGCGTTAACGATTTTCTTGTTAATGCGATCCTGAAGATCGAAAATGTCATCCAATTTGCCGTCATAGCGCTCTGCCCAGAGGTGGTGTCCGGCGGTAGCATCAATCAGTTGTGCATTTATTCGTACACGATTATGGACCTTCCGTACACTGCCCTCTATTACATATCGCACACCTAATTCTTCCGCAATTTGCCGGATTTTTATCGCCTTGCCTTTGTATGTGAAAGTAGAGTTGCGGCCAATGACAAAAATGCCTGAGATTTTGGAAAGGTCGGTAATCAGGTCTTCTGTCAATCCATCGCTGAAATATTCCTGATGCGGGTCTGCGCTCATGTTGACAAAAGGGAGTACCGCTATGGAGGGCTTATCCGGCAGCGGATAGGCGAGTCTTTCCACAGAGGCCGGTTCTATCTCAGGCTCCGAAATAACTTGGTAAATTTTATAACCAACCAGGGTTAAAATGATTGCTGCTATTACAATAGTTGGCCAGATCCATTTGCCAACAAGAGGTTTCGTCTCAACACCAATCAGTTTGCCTGCATCCTCTGGATTTATCAAAACCTTGTAGACACTGACTGGATCTTTGATGTTCTTAACGGTATGCCGCCCAAAGTATTCATATCCGAAGTTGAGCTTTTCCTTGACTTGATCAAATGCATTTCTGGATATGCATACTCCGCCCGGCTCAGCTAGTCCTTCAATCCGGGCGGCAACGTTTACGCCACTGCCATAGATGCGATCGCTATCTTGAATCACATCACCAATATTGATGCCAATCCTGAATTCCAGCCGCTTATTTTCCGGAAGGGGTTCGTTTTCTTTTTTCAGAGCCTTTTGGATCTCCACAGAACATTTAACCGCATCAACCACACTTGAAAACTCAGCCAAAAGGTTATCCCCAACAGCATCAACAACCCTACCAGAATGCAAATCAACCAGTTTAGACATAATTTCTTGGAATTGTTTGACTTTATTGACAGTATAAGCGTCGTCGTCTGCCATCAAAAGGGAATAACCCTTCACATCAGCACTAAGAATCGCTCTTAATTTACGTATGGTTTTTTGCTCTGAGTTCATCGTAATCACCTTCCAGAATTTGGATTTAAAGAAGATGATACAGAATTTTTTAAAGACTCGATTGAAGTCAGGTTAAGCGAGAGCTATTAGAGTGGGTATCAGATTAGATGTAATTTAGGTGTGTTATGCAATCTATACAACATAGTCTTGGAATGGGTCAAGAATCGTGTTTAAGATAGCATTTTGTGGTTAATCGGCCATCCCATAAAAAATTCTGATAACAATATGGAGGCCATAGTTTTTAATTCTAAATAAAAACTATCACTCATATATAAATCTTCTAAGCTTGAGCCGTCGCATAATGTTATAATATGCGATAGTATAATCTTTATGATTATTAAATAGTTCTCTTTTGTTTGTATCAATGAAATACGAGTTAATGGTAACCCGCTTACAATAGAATCCTGTGCATTTAATCTTAACTCGTTTGATGCACTTTTTGTGGTCTTGTTCAGTAATGTAGGTAGGGAATTATTTATTAAACAAGGCCGGGATACCAAACGCGAAAGCGAAATCAATATAACCTGTTGACATCGCTTATTTATTTTGGTTGAGGCGGCGGGAGTCGAACCTGCGTCGCGCCCAACTTTTCATAAAGATTACAATCGGTTCACTTTTCGGGTGGGATACATCCGGGATACATCAACAAGAATACGAGAGTGAATTTAAAGCATTTCAGACTTCAGATAAATAACAGATGAGGCATGGACTATCTCAGGTAATCCGAGCCTTTTTGCTGGATAATAAAACGAGAACTAATGGTCGTAGTGTTGATAAATCGTACTTGTGATTTGTTAGCTCATTTTTCACGAACTTTTCTAATTTTGATATACTACTTTGTTCGTTACTCCCCTCCCATTTATCTTTACCTCAAATGGTTTCTTTGGCTTGAAAACATAGGCAACTTCTTTCAGCGTTTCATCATCATCCAAACTTCCAGTGGGTGAGCCCAATTCTACATGTACCAGGTATTTGGCTCTGTAAACGGCGTACTTATGCAAAAGCCAAAGTATCAAAGTAACAACCGAAATTCCCATCAGATATTCAGTAATCATTGTCGTCACCTCTCTCTATTAAAAGTATATTTTTAATCTGAAGTTCTTATTTGCCACTTGCGGATATAATGAGCAAAAGCCATGCCGTTTACCTCCTCAATCTTGCAAGCAACTAAAATGATAGCAAATATTGAAAACTATCAAATATGCTTAGTGATGGAAGGCCTCATTTTTGGGACAAATATATCTCATATATGGTATTTTTCTCAAATGTGAGTTATCATGGCTTAAAAAAGAGAGGTGATACTATGCCCCAATTCCAAAACAAATACCGATTTGCGCTTGTTTCTCATTCAGAGATAATTGCCAACATTGTTAGAGGTAATATCGATTATGGAACCGAAGATTTATTTACCAGGATAGTGGGTGTGGATGATGCTGTATCCGTTTCAGAAGCGCTCATTAAAGACGGCTACGAAGTGATTATTGTCCATAGCGGCACCGGCGCAAGAATCGCCAAGCACATCGGCCAGCCCGTAGTGGTCATTCCTTTGAATATGCTGGATATTGTTACTGCGTTGCTCAAAGCAAAAAAAATGGGGGACAGAATCGGCATGACGAGTCTGTCTGAGGGGCGCGAAGGGTTCGAGACCATCCGGGAGATGTTGAGGATGGATATTCATGAGATCGTTTTCAATAATCAAAGGGAATTGGAAGCAGGGATCGAAAAAGCAGTTAAGGAAGGGATCAATGTAATTGTAGGTGGCGGGGTTAGTTATCAAATTGCAAATCGACTTAATGCCAGGGCCGTAATTATTGAACCCGGCCTACAGATGGTGCAGGAGGCCATCGAACAGGCCCGCGCTTTAGCGGCTGCGCGGCGCATGGAGTTGGAACACCATGAGCGCCTACAAACAATACTGAAAATTATGGATGACGGTATGCTCTGTGTGGATTCGGCCGGGCAATTAAATTCCTATAACCAAACGGCCGAGATGGTGCTTGGAATGGACCTCAGTCGGCGCCTGGGAACACCTGTTTCAGATTTAGCGGACTCTCTCGGGCTCACGGACGTTCTCAAATCAAAGGTAAAAAAGGCTGATGAAATCGTCAGTTTCAACGACAATGACATTGTGGTTAACTCGCTCCCAATCTTGATAGATGACCAGGTTAGAGGCGCGGTGAGCCTATTGAAGGAAGGGAACGTCATTCAGGGTATTGATCGGAAATTACGCGAGCGCATATACAAAAAAGGCTTTATCGCCAAACACCAGATGAAAGATATTGTGGCGGTCGATTCAACTATGCGGATGTTGATCACCAAGGCAAAAAGGTTTGCCAAGACCGAGGCTTCCATTTTGGTTTACGGTGAAACCGGTACGGGCAAGGAGCTTCTCAGCCACGCGCTGCATAATGAGAGTCAGCGGAAAATGTCTCCGTTTGTGGCGATTAATTGTGCGGCCCTTTCTGAGACCCTATTGGAAAGCGAACTCTTTGGGTATGAGGAGGGGGCTTTCACCGGAGCCAAAAAAGGGGGCAAAATAGGCCTGTTCGAACTGGCTAACCATGGGACCATATTTCTCGATGAGATTGGCGATATCTCTACCAATCTGCAAGTACGCCTTTTGAGAGTTTTAGAAAGCAAAGAGGTTATGCGTGTTGGCGGAGATAAAATTGTCCCTGTAGATGTACGCATCATCAGCTCAACTCACAGGGATCTACGCGAGGAGGTGCGGGCCGGACGATTCAGGAAGGACCTTTATTACAGACTGGCCGTCCTAAGGCTTAGTATTCCACCATTACGGCGTCGTATCCAAGACATCCCGAAATTATTGACACCCCTATTGATAAGATTCGGAAAGTCCTTGTCGGCTGTCACCCCTAACATGTTGACAGTGATGCAATCATATTGGTGGCCGGGAAATATAAGGGAACTAAACGCCCTCATGGAAAGTTATTTCATTCTTTTAGGTAAGCGGAAACATGATGAGCGTTTATTTGGCGAGGTGTTCGAAGAGTATAAAGATCCGATTCATCCCAGAAACAATGCAGTAACTCCGCAAGATGATAGTCCGCCGCTTCCCGTTCAAACGAATGCGAGCGAAAATGAGAGCCAACTTCGTACGCTAAACGACTATATTGAATCACATAAGCTTAAAATCATAAACTATGCTTTGCAGCAATGTGCTAACAATAAAACCTTAGCAGCAAAAAAGCTGGGCATAAGTACGAATACGCTTTGGAGAATACGGAAAAAGGGAGCGATGCAAGCTTAGCCGTCGTATCAAACACTATAGAAAGAATAATGCCAACAAACTGTTATAGTGCGATTACCCCTAAATATTAAACACTTCAGATGGTATTGGTCTACTCTATTCCCGCCGGACAAACACATCCGAATCCCGATCTGATCAGTTTGAAGACCTGTCAACTGTTTGGTATGACGCCTGAAAGCGCCAATGCAGTGTATGCAAGCAAAAGTGCCAAGAAGATGTTCACGGCTTTCCGGAAGGATTCTTTTTCCAGGCTGTTTCTGATTGCGACACCGCAAAGGGCCCAGGTGGAAGTAGCTGCCAAAGCAGTTATTGCGAAGATTGCTGCAAAAAAAGAGAGCAAGGCGATATGTCCGGAGATGCCTGTCAGGAAAGTCGAGAAGAGAGTCAATCCGTAGACGGCCACCTTAGGGTTAAATAGTTGCAAAACAAAACCCTTGGTGAAAGCCCCTGCATCCTTGCTGTTTCCGGAAAACCCATAGTTCGCTCTCATGGTACTGAAGGCCAGGTATAAGATATAACCGGAACCGATCCAACGGAGGTATTGTTCTGCAAACGGCATTACCCCCAGAAGCGCACTTGATAGATAAGCCGCAGCGAGCATAACGAGTAAGAATCCCGATGCTATCCCGAAAAGATAGGGAATGGTTCTCCGGTAGCCGTATGTCACCCCCATGGCTGCACTGGAAATGTTGTTAGGCCCGGGAGTGAAGGTCGTCACAATTACAAATGAAATCAAAGGAACTATATCAATATTCATAAAAACCCCTTGTAATTGGCCAAAGACCGCTGTACGATTTAGCAACTTATTTGAGCGCTATATTAACCATTGTGCAATATATTGTCAAGGTGTGTGCTATATGGATCAACCTATCGAAGCCATCTCGAACAACTTAAGGACCATCCGGGAGTCGCGGAACTTCAGTCTCGATCAGCTTTCTGAGCTGACCGGTGTAAGTAAAAGTATGCTGAGGCAGATCGAGACCGGCAAGTCCAGTCCGACCATCTCCACTATCTGGAAAATAGCCAATGGCCTGAGAGTATCCTTTACTGCCTTGCTCAGGAAACCAGTTGTTGAAGCCGAAGTTCGTGCATTTAAAGGCGAGACACCGCTGACAGCCCAAGGGGAGCACTATCGTCTATACCCGCTGGTCCCTTTTGAACCCCAGCAGTCTTTTGAAACCTATTATGTGGAAATCGATCCGGGCACAGTATTTAAAGGGGAACCACACGAAGGCAATACATATGAATATGTGTTTGTCACTGCAGGTAAGCTGGAAATAACGGTGGAAACCAAATCCTTTGTCGTGAATAAGGGGGAATTCCTGCAGTTTCAAGCTAACTGCCCGCATCAATACAAATGCTTGGGGAAAAAAGCGGCTTCCGGTATCATGCAGATAAGCTATCTTCAGTAATCCGGGGCAGGTTAAGAGAATTGTTGACCGCACTTGGTCCGCTTCTGGGGAATATGTGGCGGGAATTTAAAAGTTCGAGAGACATGACTGCGGACTTTTGCCAATATTTTGCGATTAAGGGTGGCTAATCTCAACTGAAGAATGATTTTGATATTCTGAGGTATCTTAACACGTAATTGTTGATTGAAATGGGTCAATTGGACGGGCAATGAATGGCTTATAAACTCAAATACCATGAAATGTCAAACAGGTATAGTTAAGCTACTGTTATTGTAGTAGATATGATGGATTTTACCAGAGGCGTTTTTTGGCGAAGGCTTTACCTGAATGGGATTTAAGGTATTCTTCAAATTCAAGCGCTCTGGTTTTTTCTTTAAAGGCAGTATAATTGATCAATTCCCAGGGCTTATACTTTGAGGTGTGAGGTGATTGCCCATTGTTGTGAGCTTGTAATCGAGATTTTAGGTCTTTTGAGAACCCGATATAGGTCTGATTTGGGCAGGGCAAGCTACGTAACATGTAAACATAATACATGGGTTCGATTTTAGATCTTTGCTAATGGGCATAAAAAGCCCCGCTTCGTTCTCCGAACTACGCAGGGCATGCTTCGCTAAAATTTCACTTGTAGGTCTCAATCAAATTGGTATCTTTCCTTAACATGGCGTGCCATGCGTAGCCTGGATAGGCGAAGCATGGTGGAGGCGGCGGGAGTCGAACCTACGTTAGTCCTTACAGCCACAAGGGTTTGCAGCGGTTTACCGAATGTTTACTGAATATCCATTTTTCAATGCATCACATACCGTCAGCCTAAAACCAGATTTGGAAATGGGATTGACTTGAAGTCATGGTAATAACAGAACAATATCGAAAGCATTCTAACGTGCATTTCAATTCGCATTAAACATTGAATATTGGCAATGGTGCACGGTTTAGATATACTCATCATATCGTAATTCTATATAAATTGTGATAATGGCAAGCAACCTTGAGTAAGACCAAACCTAAAGTTACGCCAAATAGATGGTCCAATTCAAAAACAGCTTGCCCTTTAATGAGAATTGCTATGACTATAGAAACCCTCCTTTCCAATGCTAGGACAACCTTTGATTTAAGAGAGCCTACTCATCAGGAAAGCCTGTACACACTGACTGAAGCCTTGCTTGAAATGTCACATTTAACCTCTGAGGATATACACAGGGCTGTTAGGCGGTCGGAGACCCCATTGGAGTTCAAGTTAGCGGCAAAACTAGTGGATTCCCGGCAATATGTTTTAAAGACACAAACTCCGCTCAATATTGGTGTTGTCTATGCTATGTGGGGCGAACACAATCGATTGCTTCCTAAGAGTAAAATTAATCCCAATGGGGAAGATTCCCTACGTACCAAGATTAAACAGCTGGATTGGGTAACTAAAGACACACCTATAGACTGGACGCTATATGTCGCGGATGACGGCTGCCCTCATGATAGCGGGAATATTGCTCTAAAGTTAATTGACACGCATCCTCTTAAAAATAAAGTTAAAGTACTGTTTTTGAATGACGCGGTTCCCACCCAAAGCGGTCCGTTGAGAGAATTGTGCTCTGCAGATGATTCACGCAAGGCCGGTGCGATCATTTTAGGCTGCATGCAGGCCGTCTCGGATGGTAAGGATGCGGTGATTTACACGGATTCGGACAACTCTGTGCATTTAGGACAGATCGGACTGTTACTGCGACCGTTTATCGAAGACAACTACCGGGTCGTATTGGGCAACCGTAAACATCCCGATGCAGTGCTGGTGAAAGAAGAGGGGCGCTGGGGGATCGGCATCAAACTGTTGCGTCACATCCAGCGCATGTTGGCTCAAGCCATCATTTCGCGTAATATTTTAGATACACAGGCTGCTTTTAAATTGTATGAACGGAGTGTACTGCGAAAGATTATTGCCAACCCAACGGTGTTCGATTTTTCTTTTGACACCGATTGGCTGCTGGCGACGATCCGAATGGATGAACCTTTTAAACAGGTACCGTTTACTTTTATCGACTCCTTTGCTGAATCGGCATCTATTACCCAGGGACCGATGACGACTTGGGAAACACTGCTAATGGGATTAGTGAAAGCGGTACGCCGGTACGAGATTCCTCACAACGAAGAGATGGCGCGTGTACTGGAAGCGGAGATCCACACTTCAGCAGACCTGGATTTGCTTATTCATCACCTACCACCCGAGTTGATGGAGGCAAATGCTTCAGCACTTGGTGATCCGTCCTTGATGAGTCCTGAGGCTGTGCAAGTATGGATTCAACGACTCAAGGCAGAGACTTAGAAACCGATGATAATTGGGACTGGGAAAACCGGAACCTTTAGTTTTATTTGCGTATACTGAATTTTTCATCATAATGATTGCAGAGGATCCTATATATGAAATATCTGCCTTCCCAACTGCTCTACCTTTTCCAGAATAAGGCAATGAGAAAGGATATAGGGAAACTTTGCAAGTTCCTATCTGTTATTGCTGTAACCATCGCGATCTACAGCATCATATTTCATTATATTATGGAATATGAGGGGAGATATTTTTCGTGGACAACAGGCTTTTACTGGACGTTAACTGTCATGTCAACGCTCGGTTTTGGTGATATCACATTTGCAAGTGATTTGGGTCGTGCCTTTTCGATGATTGTTCTTTTATCAGGTATTTTTTTCTTGCTGATCATGCTCCCCTTTACCTTTATACGCTTTTTTTATGCACCCTGGCTGGAGTCACAAACTCAGTCACGAACACCGCGTGAGCTGCCTGAAGATACAAAGAACCATGTAATCATGACCGAATATGAACCTATCGCTATGAGCCTTATAAAGAAACTGAACCAATATGGGCTTAATTATACTATTGTCGTGCAGGACGCGCAGGCTGCAACAGAACTTCTGGATATGAATGTAAAGGTTGTGATCGGAGAACTTGATAATCCTGAAACATATCGAAAGCTAAGGGTAGAAAAGGCCGCCCTCGTTTTTGTGAATAATGATGACATGCTTAATTCAAACATTATTGCCACGATACGGCAAGTCTCGGAATCTGTTCCCATTGTTACCTTTGCAGATGCATACGATTCGATATTAATCCTTGAACTTGCCGGAGCAACGCACGTCTTTCAATTAGCCAAGATGCTGGGCGCTACGATGGCGCAGCATACTCTCGGAGTATCTATACAGTCCAATGTAATCGGCGTCCTCGGGGGTGTCCTTATCGCTGAAGCCTATGCGGCCCATACACCATATGAAGGAAAGGAACTCATAAAGAGCGGACTTCGTGAGAAAACAGGTGTTATTGTGGTCGGAATTTGGCAGAGAGGGAAATTTGAGATCCCGAGACCACAAACCATTATTCATCCCAATTCTATCCTTCTGCTTGCAGGATCCGTAGAACATTTCGAAAAGTACGATGACTTTGTCGACAGTCCCCGATCTTTTGCAGCTCCTGTAGTTATATTGGGAGGGGGCCGGGTCGGGCAAGCCGCTGCTGAAACCTTAGAAGAACTTGGAATTGATTACCGTGTGGTGGAAAAGGACAAGAATTTAATTATAGACAATAATAATTATATCCTGGGAGATGCAGCCGATCTTCATATATTGGAACGGGCCGGCATTTCTGCAGAATCACCCTCCGTGCTTATCACTACCCGCGATGATGACATCAATATTTACCTAACTATTTACTGCCGAAAATTAAGACCCAATATACAAATTAACAGCAGGGCCAACATGGACCGCAATATCAGTAAACTTTATTCTGTCGGGGCTGACATCGTCATGTCATATGCCTCCATGGGGGCAAGCAAAATTCTAAACATTCTCAGGCCGGGTGAAGGTCTAATGCTGGTTGAAGGATTGAATGTATTCAAGGCACGCGTTCCTGATTCTTTAATTGAGAAAACACTTGCTGAAAAACAGATAAGAAGAAATACGGGGTGTAATGTAATTGCAATCTGTTCCAACGATTCTTTCAACATAAATCCTGATCCAAATGTTAAATTTAAGAAAAACGAGGAATTGATTCTTATCGGCACTGCTGAGGCGGAAAAAGAATTCAAGAAGGTCTTTTCTTAAGAAGAGACAACATGAACAAAGATTAAGATTACGGGGCTGTTCCCTCGCAAAAATCAGTTTGCACTGAAATTAAAAGCTTTTTCGGATAATCCTGAAAAGTTTTCATCCATGCCATACGGAACCCTATAGCCGGCGCTGTAACACTTATTTACGATGAGATCCAGCGTTCCCGTGACCCTTACTTTTTCGGTCTCCAGTTATATAAACTTTGGTCGTACAATACGTATTTCGGAACCACGGGGTCGGGCCGCGCTAAGTGATTGACAATGCAGAGATAAGGGCAAAAAAACGCCCCAGAAATGGCCTTAACAGGCCGATTTCTATGCTAAAAACAGCCCATTAAGAAAACTCTTTTACCATGACTCGCGCAGGAAGACTCTCCCCTCGAGGCCATTTGATTCTGCTTTTCGAAAACTCAAATCGTAATTGAAATATGTCTATTGGACGGGTAATGCTCTGCTTATAAGCGCAAAAGCAGAGTAATGTCAAATCGATATAGCTAAAGTGCTGTTATTGTGTTGGATATGATTGATTTTACCAGAGGCGTTTTTTGGCGAAGGCTTTACCTGAATGGGATTTAAGGTATTCTTCAAATTCAAGAGCCCTGGTTTTTTCTTTAAAAGCAATATAGTTGATCAATTCCCAGGGCTTATACTTTGCAGTGTGAGGTGATTGCCCATTGTTGTGAGCTTTTAAGCGAGTTTTCAAATTCTCTGAAAATCCAATATAAGTCTGAATAGGGTGTGGGATGCTTCTTAACATGTAGACGTAATACATATACTCTCTAAGGACTTATTTTGCTGAGCAGTTAAAAGCCCTTCTTCGCTCTCCGAACTTCAGGCTTCGCTCTATCGAGCTTCGCCCGACAAGACCCAGGGCATGCTTCGCTATCATTTTACTTTTAGGTCTATATCAAATTGGTCTGTTTCCTTAACATGGCGTGCCATTCGTAGCTTGCATGGCGATCGGCGGCCCCGCTTCGTTCTCCGAACTACGCAGGGCATGCTTCGCTATCATTTCATATGAATTTATACTCTAAAATGGAGCATTTCCTTAAAATGGCGTGCCATGCGTAGCCTGGATAGGCGAAGCATGGTGGAGGCGGCGGGAGTCGAACCCGCGTCCGAAAATCATCCGCACAGGCGTCTACATACTTATTCCGAATTTTGGTTTTCGTCCTTCAGTTCCCCTCCGGACAGGGTCCCTGAAAGCTTATCCTGATAAGCGTTTCGCCGGCGCAGCATCGGGCAATCCGCGCCGACTATCCCGCTAGTCGACGCCCTTCCCGGAACCGCGAGAGAAATTCCGGGAGGACGGTAGCTATGCAGCTACAGCGTAGTTATAATCGTCTGCGATTATATTTAAAATTCCCATTGGATTTACGAGCGAACAGGAAAACGCTCGGTATGCAGCCGGAGCTTCAGTATCCCCGTCGAAGCCGTTTCGCCCCCATGATGTGAATTGGACATCATAGGCAGGATAGTGAATTCCTCCTATGTAAAAGAGCAGATGAGCAGCCCCGTTTCGGGGTCTCTCAATACCCGGAAAATAAGGAATAAACAAGCAGTTGTCAACCTTTGGCCATTCTTGATGAGGAGTCAATGGATTTGGAGCTGACTCAAGAATGAATTTTGTCTCAGGGTCAAGGCGGCCGCGAATATCAAACCGGAGGAATACAAGCAGTATTTCGAGGCTTTGCTATTCGTGGCCAACGCCGAGATTGAGGCAAAGGGCGTTCTTGAGTCAGCTCCAACTATGGGGTTAGTGTCAACTCATGCCTAGCACTCTTTTCCACCAGATCCCGCCTGACATAATCGGGGTGGTATTCGTTGGCCAGGTACATTTCGGTCTGGTCGCAATAATACTTGCTGGCCGGCACCCCGCAGTTGCCAGTGGGAATGACGGACAGGGACTCGTTCCAGTCCGCCAGGGAATAGATAAATCGTTGGGACGCCCCGTGGTATGGGTGAAACGGTTTTTTATACCTGTACTGGTAGGGACTGACCGTGTGTGAACTGCCGCCGATTTCATAAGGTCCGCGGTTGAGTCCGAACACCTTGTCGAGAATTTTAACACCCCCCAGCGGATGTTTCAGGGTCAACTGGTGAATCTTGCCCCACTGCCAACTCTCCGGCTGGCCGCCCAGGCCCTGTTGCAGGTTCGCCACGGCAGTCTGGAAACTTTTCAATACAATGTCATTGAAACTCTCCTGTCGGTCGGTACTGTTCACATCGTCGTACCAGACAGACCCCCGGTCGGCCCATATTCGTTCGACTGCGAAATTGGTCACGTCACCGGCATTAATGAACTCTTTGAGAAGCTCTTCACCCAGTTCGTCGCGGAAGACATTGTGCAGGAAGGCGACATAGAAGTGTTCGAAGACCGCGGCGGCGGCGCTTTCGGCATGCATGCTGCCGTCCCATTTGGCAAGCAACGTTGCAGCTTGTTTTTCGACCGCGGTAAGCTCGGCTCCCTCTAAGGCCTGCATGATATCCGGGCGCATGTCTTCCACCAGTTTCGATTTCCAATCGGCATGCATCTGCATGAAATCATCAATGGAAAGCTTCTCCTTGGCGGTCAACATTTCATGGATCCGCCGGTAGCGATAACTCGGGCAAAACCAGGCACTGATGTAATGGGGGTATTCATCGGGCACTGTTTTGTTGTTGGCGGAACTGAGAAAGCCGCTTTCCGGGTTGTAGCTGTGCGGCAGCTCTTCGAAGGGAACCAACCCCTGCCAGTCGTATTCAGCGGTCCAGCCGGGCATGACCGCCAGACCCGCGCCTTTTTTGCGAATCGGCACACCCGCCGAACAATAGAGGCCGATATTCCCGTTGACATCGGCATATATAATGTTCTGGCTAACCGCTCTGAATGTGCTGACGGCACGCTTGAAATCGTCCCAGTTACGGGCCCGGGCCAGCAGATACAGGGTCCGGGATTCGTTGCTGTACTCATTGCCGGTCCAGCGCATGGACAGGGCTTCTTTTTTGACTTTTTTAAACTCGGAGATGATGGGGCCGCGGTGGGTGAACCGGATCTTCTTCTCGACGATCTCGCCGCCTTTGACCTTGATTTTTTCGGTTTTAACCGTCATCTTCCGCCACTGGCCGTTGAACTCGTATTCGTCCGGGTTGTCCGGGTTGATTTTCTCCAGGTAAAAATCCATATCGTCCACCATGACATTGGTAAACCCCCAGGCGATATGGGGCGTATGTCCGGCGGTAACAAAGGGCTGGCCCGGCACCACCACTCCGGTGACATTCAACCCGCTATCGGTGGCCACCTGGTGCATCTGGTACCAGATACCCGGTGCATTGAGTCCGAGGTGCATATCATTGGCCAGGATAGGTTTTCCGGTAACACTCTTTTTCCCGGATACAGCCCAGTTGTTGCTGCCGCTGAACATGGTCAAACCGAGTTGATCCAGCAGTTGACCCGCGGCAAGTAGGGCGCCCTCAGTCTCCATGGACGCCGACTGCCGACCGAAGTCGGGATACACGACTTCTCTATAGGCCGGCATATCCGGGAGGATGGCTTCCAGCCGCTCGCGGCCGACCTTGGCCAGCACCTTGTAAAACATGACCTCGATTTTCCACCCGGTCGACAGGTCGAAGGCCATGTAGCTGGCAACATTGAATACGTGCACGGGTTCCCATTTTTCCGGGGTGTAGCCGAGAATGGCGAATTCCACGGGCAGGCGGCCCTTGTGCAGGGCCACGAACTGGTTGACACCCTGACAGAAAGCCTCTACCTGGCTCAAGATGGCCGGGTCTGTTTTCGAAATCATCAGACGCGATTTATCCGGTATCCGCAAGGCCCGCATGAGGTGGTCGATCTTCACGGCTTCTTCACCGACAACCTCGGCCAGCCGGCCCATGGTCACCCGGCGAATGAGGTCCATTTGAAACAACCGATCCTGGGCCATGCAATAACCCACCGCCCTATACAGGTCCCGTTCGTTCTGCGCATAGATGTGCGGCACAGCATATTGATCCCGGTAGACCATTACCTCCGCGGAAAGGCCGCTAAGCTGCAATTTACCGTCGTAATCCGGTATCCCCCGGGTGGCAAGATGACGAACAAAGGCAAACCCGCCGACCAATACGACCACTATCAGAACCAGTATTCCCAGGCCGATTTTCTTAAGCTTAGACATGCCGTGACTCCTTGGACAGCTGAATGCATCTGCCGATTGGTGGCTCTTGTCACGTTTGGGCTTCACGCCAAACTAATACACCGTGATCCGGATGTTTGGATGCTCACAGGTTGTGTTTGAAATCGGCAACTATCCTCCCCCCGGTGGATAGAAGCTATCTCAAAAAAGGCTTTTGGCCCAATTTTCAGCCTTCGCTGACGCTACGGCTGATAAACTCTGCCGGGAGCCTTGCCTGTCCGGCGTAGCTCGCAGAGCGTAGGCGGGACCTTGAAACAAAATCCGTTTTTTGAGATAGCTTCTGCCTGTCTCCACGATTGGTGCCGCAAACGATGACAAAGTGACCTGGAAGTGTCAAGTAAATATTGCGGCGGCCGATAGTATAAATAACGGTTATCATTCATAACCCGCCTGTTGTAAGGCTCAAAACACAAGTTGCTTATTCGAGGCAGTGTGTTACATTATAACTTGTTATTGGCAATCGCACTGGAAGGCAGGTAGCCGGGCATGCAAAAGGTAGGCTGGATAATCTGCTTGTTGCTGTGGGCGAATCTGGCTGCGGCTGAGGAGATCATGGTTGTTACGGAGATCCTCCCTCCTTGGCAGACCACCGACGGCACAACCGTAAGCGGCATCTCTACGGAAATCGTGGAAGCCACTTTGCGCGAGGCTGATATCGAGTTTAAACTCAAGGTATACCCCTGGTCCAGAGCCTATCGGATCGCCCTTGAGCGGCCCAAAGTCCTCACCTACAGCATCATCAGAACGCCCGAACGGGAAAACCTCTTCAAGTGGGCTGGCATGATTGGATCGGTGAAGGAACACTTTTTTCACCTGACCGTTCGGGAAGACATCCGCCTGGCTACCGTGCAAGATGCCAAAAAGTACGTGACGATTATTCCGCGCGACGATTTTCGGCATCAATTTCTCATCAGCAAGGGCTTCAAGGATAAGCTTGAATTTCACCTGGTGAACAATCAGGAGCAGGCGCTGCGTATGCTGTATGCCGGTCGCGGCGATCTGATCCTGGATGATGAACTAACCCTGGCTTATGAGCTGCGGCAGTTCAAACTGGATCCTGCCAAGATCAAGACCGGCATACATATTCCGGAAATGTCAGTGGACTTTGAAATGGCGTTCAGCAAACAAACGCCGGACAGCCTGGTCAACAAGGTGCAGACGGCACTGCTGGCGATTAAAGCCAAGGGCCTCTATCATGAGATCATCAAATGGCATGACTTGACACCCAGCCCCAATAATTAGGCTCGCCTGCCACACCATTCCCAAATCCTATCAGCCGGTGCCTTGCGAAACTTGCCTAAAAGTGGTTTCCAAACCGCCCCTCGAACTTGATCTTCAGCCTTCGCTGAAGCTATGGCTGATAACCTCTGCTGGGAGCCTTGCTTGTCCGGCGTAGCTCTAAGAGCGAAGACGGAACCTTGAGCCCGATTGAAGGTTTTGAAACCGCTTCTAATAACCATTCATGTTTGGAAATTTCGCGCGACTGTCAACCGCACCAATAAAGATCTGGTGAGTCTTTTTGCGCACCTGGCAGACGAGCTGACAACCTTTTACCAGTGTCTGCCTGCCCGATGTCCCCGGCCTGATCCGGTATAGCCGTTGAAGATTCGGGGTTATCGTCAATGCGTCTCCTTATTCGGTTGACGCCCTGCGTTTATGCGTATACGGTCGAATTTCGTGACTGTCGATTAACGCTTTCGGAAAACACTATCGTCCGATAAATGCCAGACCATACCAAAGCAGATTGCACCCGGAGTATCGCCCTGCCCCCGCTGATTCCCGGAAAGCTTGTGAAACGCTACAAACGGTTTCTGGCGGATGTGGTCCTGGCGGATGGGCGCGAAGTGACCGCCCACTGCCCGAACTCAGGCCGCATGATAGCCTGCAGTCAACCCGGCCGGCCGGTCTATCTTTCACAGCACGACAATCCCAAACGCAAATTGAAGTATACCTGGGAGCTGATCGACATGCCCACCTCCCTGGTGGGGGTGAATACCCAGTTGCCCAACCGCCTGGCCATTCACGCCATCGCGAGTGGACAGGTGCGTGAACTGACCGGGTACCGCGACATCCAGCGGGAGGTCAAAGTGGGGGACCATTCCCGTCTGGACATTCGGCTGCATTCACCGCAGCGGGGCACCTGTTACATAGAGGTTAAAAACTGCACGCTGGTGGAAGACGGCATCGCCCGTTTCCCGGATGCGGTCACCGCCCGGGGACGCAAACATCTGGAAGAGCTCGGCCGTCTGGTTGCATCCGGGCACCGGGCCGTAATGTTTTTTCTCATTCAACGTATGGATGCCCGGCAATTTCAACCAGCCGATGACATCGATCCCGCCTATGGAGAGGCCCTGCGCACTGTCCATGCGCAAGGTGTGGAAATAGTTGCCTATGACGTGGCCATCGATCTGGCATCAATTACCCTTAACCAACCTGTAAAATTCAAAATTTGACTTTGAAATCAGATTGATATATTAATTGGCATCTTATTGCCCAAAGCTTGCGTGCACGTTGCCCGAGAGTGTATGAAAACCAATATCTCCGACAAACTGAACCGGATGATCGAAAGCCCCAGCAATCTCAGCCGTATTCTCGATAATCTGCAGGAAGGCATCATCGCCCACGATCTCAATCGGAACATTTTCTTTTTCAATAAATCCGCCGAAAAAATCACCGGCTATACCCGGGCTGAAATCCTGGACCAGGACTGCCACGATGCATTTGGGACGCCTTTTTGCAGCGCGGATTGCAGCTTTTGCGGAGATGCCGTCCCGCCGACCGATGTCACCAAAAAGGCCCTGACGATTACCACCAAGTCCGGTGAGCAGCGCCGGGTCGAGATGACCGTCACCAACATGCTTGATGAAAACGATGAACCATTCGGCGTGTTGGTCTCCTTCAAGGATCTCACCGATCTGATCAACCTGCAGATAAAAGCCGGGGACATTCGCAGTTTCGCCAACATTATCGGCCAGGACATCAAGATGCTGCAGGTCTTTCAGCAGATCAAAGATGTCTCGGCCTATGATTACCCCGTACACATTTTTGGTGAAACCGGTACCGGCAAAGAGTTGGTGGCCTCCGCGATTCACAATGAGAGCCCACGCTCCGGTGGACCGTTTGTACCGATCAACTGCGGCGCCCTGCCGGAAACCCTGATCGAAAGCGAATTGTTCGGCCACGTTAAAGGGTCCTTTTCCGGCGCCATCCGCGATAAAAAGGGACGTTTTGAACTGGCCGACATGGGCACCATTCTTCTTGACGAAGTCGCGGAACTTTCCAAGCTGATGCAGGTCAAACTGCTGCGTTTTCTGCAGGACGGGAAATTCGAAAGGGTGGGCGGCGAGAAAACCATGAAGGTCGACGTCCGTGTTATCAGCGCCACCAACAAGGATCTCATGCGCGAGATCCGGGAAGAGCGGTTTCGCGAGGACTTGTATTACCGTCTCAATGTCATCCCGGTGAACCTCCCGCCCTTAAGGGATCGCCGCACCGACATCCCCCTGCTGGTCTCCCATTTCCTGCGCGAGGCCGGCCGCCGTCACAACAGCCCGGCCCCAACCGTCACCGATGAAGCCCTGAATGCTCTGATGGATTATGACTGGCCGGGCAACGTTCGCGAGTTGCAAAACGCGGTTCAATTCTCCATCGTAAAAAGTACCCGGGATGTCATAAAAAAGAGCGACCTGCCGCCGGAGATATCGCGGCTCAAAACCGGGGACATCACGCCTAAAAATCGGGTCGGCAAACTCGACGTCGAATCGGTCCAGACGGCGTTGAAAACCACGGGCGGCAACAAGGCCAAGGCCGCCAAGCTGCTCGGCGTGGGGCGCGCAACGCTGTATCGGTTTTTGGGCGCCAACGCGGACGCCTTCGAATAGCCATCTCAGGAGAAGCCTTAGGCCCAATCTCTGCGTTGGTCGAAAATATTACATCCTCAAAATACAGTAGTATTCTTCCGGTGTAAAATTTCCAGCCGCCTTGACCTTGAACCTAAATCTTCTCCTGAAATGGCTATTCGCCTAATAAGGATGCCAAAAAATGAAAGCCATCCCGGATTCGATCCGGGATGGCTTTTTGGGGTTAAGGCCCAGGGGTTGATCAAGGAGGATTAAACCCGGCCCTTAACCTGTCAATGCGGTTACTTTTAAGCCGCGTCGATAGCGCGTCTATCGGCCATGTCGGTCAGGACACGCTCACGGGCCTTATCGATGCCGAGTTCCTTCCGTTTCTTATCGATATGGGCAATCATCATATTGGCCATTTCATAAGGATCCGGTGTGAAGCCCCACTTGCCGAAGCCGCGCTCTTCCAACCCGCCGAACAGCAATTTGTGGAACTTGGTCTCCTCGATAATCGGGAACGTTACCCCGAATATCGTGTACACCCCGGAGGCCACAAAATACTGCCCAATCGCAATGGCTTTTTCACTCATCCACTCGGGAGCAGCCCCGGCCGCCGGCAGATCGGCAATACTGTTGCCGAGACCACCGGTTTTTACCATCTCGGTGGCAGCCAGTAAAATACGGCTGTTGTCCACGCAAGCACCGATACCGAGAACCGGCGGCATGCCAACGGTTTCACACACTTCGGCCAGCCCCGGTCCGGCTAGAACCGCCGCTTCGGGTGAGGTCAGGCCAGCCTTGGCGAGCGCGATCTGAGAACACCCGGTCTGCAGAACCAGCACATCGTTTTTAATTAATTCCTTAACAAGTTCCACATGGACCCAGTCCTGCTTTACCCGCGCGTTGTTGCAACCGACTACGCCGGCCACCCCGCGGATCCGGCCGTTGATAATATTCTCGTTCAAAGGCACGTAGGAACCTCGGAAAGAGCCACCCAGCATGTAACCGATGTACTCCTGGGAAAAACCGTGAACGCCGGTATTGACAATCGGCGGGATTTCAATCGGCTTGGTCCGGTTTTTGAACCTGGAAATCGCCTTGATCACGATGTCGTCGGTACAGGCCTGGGGATCGCTCTCTTCGAATTCAATGTGGGTGGCCTCTTCAATATGGCACCGGGGGTTGGTGGTGAACATGGGCGTGTCATAACAATTGGCCACTTTGGCCAACCCCTGGCTGATACACTGGATATCCACGGTGAAAGCATCGACCGCGCCTGTGACCAGAACTGTATCAACGGACATGAAATTGCCGGCGTGGGGAACACCGTGCCGGACCATCATCTCGGCCCCGCTGCAGCACATACCGACCAGGTTCAACCCATCGGCGCCGGCGTCCTTGGCCGCCTGGATTAGCCCCGGTTCGTTTACGGAAGCGATCATGGACTCAAACAGGTTGGGCTCATGGCCGTGGACGATAATGTTGACCTGGTCTTTTTTCAAGACCCCCATATTCACCTCGACAGCCGTCGGCACCGGTGTGCCGAACAGAATGTCGGAAATGATGGTAGCCACCATGGAGCCCCCCCAGCCGTCGGCCAGGGCGCAGCGGCTGCACTGGGTAACCAGGTTATCATAGTGCTGGTCCACGCCTTCGTGGGTCCGGTTCATCAACTCCATGACCTCTCGCATGGCGCCGCGAGGCACTACCCCGTGCTTGCGCCAATTTTCAAGGGTGGCTTCCGGGGCCAGTTTGATCAGCGGGATTTCCCCCTCTACCTGGGTATAGGTCTTTTCCAGTTCATCACACAGGGCCACCGCCACTTCCTGGGTGGTCCTGCCATCGAGCTCTATATCCAGCGATTTGGCAACCCGCTCAAGTTTAAGGGGATCGCGAATGCTGTAGTGTTTGTTGTGGCCTTCGACCACCTCCCGGAAAAGGGCCAGCATCGCCATGCCGTGGTCTGTGTGGGAAGCCGTCCCGGCCGCCACGTTGCGGCCGAAGTTACGGGCCATGATAGTGTCTATGGTTGCCCCGCATACCCCGACTTTGCCGTACGGGTCTTTCGAATTGAGGCGGCAAGGTCCCATTGCGCAGTGTTTGCAGCAGGCCGAATCCGTCCCGATGGGACAAGCTTTCATTGTGGCGGCGCGATCAAAAGCGGTTTCCACGCCATCCTGGCGGGCTTTGGCCAGCATTTGTTCGGTGGCATCACAGCCCGTTAGAATGTTGATGGGGACTTCTTTCTTAGAAGCTTTTTTGTCTTTGGCCATATTAGTTCCTCCGTGGAATGATGGGGTTTTGGGAAAAACGGCCGATCCGGAATGAATCCGGCAGGTGCCGGTCCGCCCGACCTGAGTAGGTCTGGGCGAGCCGTCAGGCTGGTAAATGCATCTGACTGCAAGAAAAGCCGCTTGTTTTCTTATTAGTAATAGTTACTATTAAGATCATATATTGCAGTCTTGTCAATGAAAATTTGTATGTTCGATATATTTTTTAAAAAGCCCCACAGGGTGGCAGTGGTCTTAAGGGAGGGACAGGAGGATTAATCAATTATATATCAGCCGGTTAGAGTGTTCTTTCAATCAACCATATGCCGTTTCGTAAACGCCTTGCGGACTGTCAGGCGAGGTAGCCGCCAGCACGATGGCATGCCAGACTAAAATAACTTCAAATTTGTTAGGTACAATGATACAAACTATTTCAAATCTAAGCTGGCGTGCCCCATCAACCAGGGCCGGCTGCCTGAAACTTTTGACAGAACGTTAGAAATCACCCTCATCAATACAGTCAGGGTTATGATGAAACTGGTCGCCATTTACCCGTAAGATTAGCGCGGCTGTTGTTTCGAGTTAATTCTGGAAAGGATATGGACATGACGGACAAAGACGTAAAGGTATTCTCACTGAGCACCTGCAGCCACTGCAAATCAACGAAAAAACTCCTTTCCGATTGTACGGTCAAATATGACTTTGTCGATGTCGATCTTCTGGAAGGCGATGAAAGAAAAGCGATTCTGGAAGATGTTCGCAAATTCAACCCCAAGTGTTCGTTTCCCACCGTTATTATCGGTGAAACGGTCATCGTCGGCTACAAGGAAGAGAAAATCAAGGAGGCACTGGGATTGTAATGGATGCTCAAACGCTTTTTGAAAAACTGCGTAAAGTCCAGGAACCGAAAGGTTATTTCTTCAATACTGATCGCGAAAAAGTCATGGACCTGCTGGAGGCTTTGCTCACCAACAAGGACCGCTATGGGTACATGGCCTGCCCCTGCCGCCTGGCAGCCGGCGACCGCGAGAAGGACCGCGATATCATCTGCCCCTGTGTGTATCGCGAGCCTGATGTAGAGGAATTCGGCAGTTGTTACTGCGCCCTGTATGTATCGGAAGATTGGAATACGGGCAAGATTGAAAAGGAGTATGTGCCGGAGCGGAGACCCCCCGAAAAAATGTTCTGAAGTGGTTTCAAAACCTCCCCTCGAACTCAATCTCTGCGTTAGACGCGAAATTCAAATCCTCAAAATACTGATCAGTATTCCTCCGGTTTGAATCTCGAGTCTGCCTTGACCTTAAGCCCGATTAAAACTTTTGAAACCACTTCGATCTTCGATTGGACCCCGACTATCGTCGGAGTGACAGAAGGTGGCAATAAGCCAATAAGGAAACAGGTGGGGTTTGAGGTAGGTTTTAACTTAACGCTTAACACCTAAAACTTAAAACGCCTGATTGCGCATAGACGCAATCAGGAAAATTTATCGTAAGCGATCATCTCCGGTTCAACCCCGAGATCATCGAGCATCGCTTCCACCGCGTCCACCATCATGGGCGGCCCGCACAGGTAGTACTCCACTTCGGTGGGATCTTCGTGCTGCTGCAGGTAGTTATCGAAAAGGGCTTGATGGATATAGCCGAGCATGCCGTCCCATTTATCGTCCGGCTCCGGTTGGGATAAGGCCACATAGTATTTGAAATTGGGGTGTTTCGCCTCAAGTTGTTTGAACTCATCTTCAAAAAACAACTCCGGGATCGAGCGAGCGCCATACCAGAAGGTTATTTTCCGGCTGGTTTGAAGAGTATCGAGCTGGTGAAAGATGTGCGACCTGAGTGGCGCCATCCCGGCCCCGCCGCCGATATAGCACATTTCTCGATCCGTATCCTTGGCAAAAAAGTGGCCGTAGGGTCCGCTGAGCGTCACTTTATCGCCTTCCTGCAGGTTGAAAATGAAAGAGGAGCCGGCGCCCGGCGGTGCGGCTTTTTTGCCCGGCGGTGGGGTCGCAATGCGGATCGTAAAACTCAGGCGGCGATTTTCGGCAGGTGGATTAGCCAGTGAGTAGGCTCTGAATATCGGCTCTTCAACCTTGCTCTTCAGACCCCAGAGGCTAAAGCGGTCCCAGGTCGGCCGGAAACGTTCACTCACCCGGACCCGAAACTGGGAAAAAGAGAGTTCATATTCGGGAATATCGATCTGGATATAGGCACCCGCCTTGAAATCGAGTGTTTCGCCTTCATCCAATTCCAACACCAGTTCCTTGATGAAGGTAGCCACATTTACGTTTGAAACCACGGTGGCGCCGTATTTCTTGACATTGAAGATTTCTTCCGGGATGCGGATCCTGAGATCGTCCTTGACCTTCAGCTGACAGGCCAAGTGAATGTTGTCCATCTTTTCTTTGCGGGAAAGGTGGGCCAGTTCGGTGGGGATGAAGCCCTCGATCCCTTCGGTAACCTGGCACTTGCACATCCCGCATGATCCGCCGCCACCGCAGGCCGAAGGTATGAAAATCCCATTGCTGGACAAAGACGCCAGCAGCGTGGTCCCGATGGGCGTCTGGATGCTCTTATCCTCATCGTCATTGATCACAACCCGGCTGTCCCCTTTTTTAACAACCTTTGCCTCCACAAACAGGCAGATCCCTACCAGGACCAGAATGAGGCCGGTAAAAATGGACATGCTGATGAGATAGGTCACTGTCTACTCCCGCTCCTATAGGGCTATTCCGGAAAAGATCATAAAGCCCATGGCCATCAGGCCGGTTATGATCATCGTTATACCGAAACCCTCCAGTCCCCTGGGCAGATCCGCATAACGCAGCTTGGTCCGGATAGCGGACATGGCCACGATGGCCATCAGCCAGCCGGCTCCCGACCCGAAGCCGAACACCACCGACTCCAAGAAGGTATAATCTCTTTCGATCATGAAAAGCGACGTCCCTAGAATGGCGCAATTGACGGTGATGAGAGGCAAAAATACGCCCAGAGCGTTGTAAAGTCCCGGGGCATAGCGATCCATGACCATTTCGATGCCCTGGACCATGGCCGCGATAACGGCAATGAAGGTAATGAATTTCAGAAAGCTCAGGTCGATCCCGGGCAGCCCCGCCCAGGCCAGCGCCCCGGGCGCCAGAAGGAAATGAAACACCAGCCAGTTAACCGGCGCGGTAATGGCAAGCACAAATACCACGGCAAACCCGAGCCCGATCGAGGTTTCCATATTGCGGGAGACCGCCACAAACGAACACATCCCCAAAAAGTAGGCCAGGAGGATATTGCCGATGAACACTGAATTTAAAAATATGCTGACCAGGTTTTCCATTTAGTGCTCCGCGTTGCTACGCAGGTACTTAGGGTGAAGACTGAAGGCAGAAGGTAGAAGGTAGTGCGGTGAAGGTTCTCCTTCAGCCTTCAGTCTTCAGCCTAACAACCTTATTCTTTTATCATCGCCTTCTGCAGCCACACCAGCAGGCCAATAATGATAAAGGCCGCCGGTGCCAGCAGCATGAATCCCATGTCCTGGTAGCCGGCCCGGTAAAGTGCCTCCGGCACCACTTGAAAACCAAAGAGGCTGCCGGACCCCAGCAGTTCACGAATAAAGGCGACCGTAACCAGCACGATGCTGTAGCCGGCCCCGCTGCCCAGACCATCGAGAAAGGAGACCCACGGCGGGTTGCCCAGAGCGAAGGTTTCCGCCCGACCCATCACGATACAGTTGGTAATAATGAGGCCAACAAAAACGGAAAGCTGTTTGCTGATATCGTACAAAAAGGCTTTTAGAAGCTCGTCGGCCAAGATTACCAGGGAGGCAATCACGATCAGTTCCACGATCATGCGGATGTTACGGGGCACCACGTTGCGTAAGGTGGATATGATCAAGTTGGAAAATGCCACCACCATGGTCATGGCCAGTCCCATGACCACGGCTGTCTGCATTTGCACGGTGACAGCCAGGGCCGAACAAATCCCCAGGGATTGGATGAAGACTGGATTGTTTTTAATCAGAGGCTCCGCTAAAGCCTTGAACTCTTTGGTCGCAGTTAGTTTCATGGTGAATCCGTTTTAGCGGCCGCAGCCCTATTGATCTTGATGCGGCCTTGACGAAAGTTGGCCGAGACGCTTTCATATGTCAGCAAGGTCTCGCGCAGGCCCTCGGAGAGAAAACGGCCGGTCAAAGTAGCGCCGCTGATGCCGTCAACATAATTGGCCTGGCTTTCCGTTGCTATTGTGTCCACCGCCTTTCCCTTGGCGATGCCCACGGATGCAAACCGGTCGTTTTGATCCACAATTTTCTTCCCACGAAAATTGTTTTGGAACCAGGTTTTCTCTATCTCCCCCCCCAATCCCGGGGTTTCACCGTGGTTGTATACGGTGAACCCGGAGACCGTGCGGCCGTCATTTTCAATCGCCAGGTAGCCGTCTATCTTGCCCCAAAGACCCCGGGAGTGCACCGGCAGAATGTAAGCGCGGGTCTGGTTGTCCTTGACATACAGAAATAGCGGGTTTCCCGAGGGTGCGGCAGCAGTTTCAGGAACGAGATCCCCGGCTCTATCTACGCGAAAGCTTTTTATATTTTCGCGAAACAGCTTTTCGATATCTTCCCCCGAATAAGTGACATCCGGGTGGATGAGCCCCACGGACTTGAGCAGGTTTTTCTGGTTGTCGATTTTGATATTGGCCAACCGGTATTCCTTGAGGCCGGATGAGGCTCCCGTCAGCAACAAACTGGCTAGCAACGCGGTAATTGCGGCAAACCAGATTGATTTCAGCGTATCAGACATTGGGAATCCTCTTTTTTACCTTAAGCTTGATTTCGAAATAGTCCAGCAGGGGTGCAAACACATTCATGAATAAGATGGCCAGCATCACCCCTTCCGGGTAGGCCGGATTGAACACCCGGATCAGGACGGTCAGCACCCCGACCAAAAAGCCAAAGATCCAGCGGGAGCCCTCCATACCGGGCGACGAAACCGGGTCGGTTGCCATAAAGACAATCCCAAAGAGAAAGCCCCCCATCACGAGATGATACAACGGGTTCAGGGTAAACCAGGTGTTGCTGGATACTCCGGTCAAAAGATTTAGGGCGAAACCGCTGGCCATCACCCCCAGAACTCCGCCGATCATGATTTTGTAGCTGGCAATTCCCGTAGCGATCAGAAATACGGCGCCCATGAGAATAAAGAGCGCTCCTGTACCTCCGATGGCGCCCGGATAGGTACCGACAATGAGGTCGGTCAAGGTGTAACCTGCTTCGGCCAGGACATGCCCTGCCTGTTGGCCATGTTCCGCCAGGACAATCGCCGATAAAGGCGTGGCCCCGCTGACTGCATCGGCGGCCAGATGACTGGTTGTCCAGACGCTGTCCCCGGACATGTTTGTAGGATAGGCAAAGAAAATGAAAGCGCGGCCGGTCAGGGCTGGGTTCAGAAAGTTGCGACCAACCCCCCCGAATATCTCTTTGCCGATGACAATCCCGAATGAAAAGCCCACGGCCACCTGCCAGAGCGGGATAGTCGGCGGCAGGGTGAGGGGAAACAGCAGTCCGGATACCAACAAGCCTTCACTGATCTGGTGACCCCGGATGGAAGCAAACAGGGTCTCCCAGAAAAAGCCGACCGCGTAGACAACCAGGATCATCGGCACGAATATCCAGAGCCCCTCGATAAACATTTCAATCCAATTCAGGTTCACACCGGCAAGCGTCGCCGCCTGTAAGCCGATGTTGAAAATGCCGAAAATGGTAATCGGTATCAAGGAGACGATGACGAAGGCCATGTAGCGCTTCACGTCAAGGGCGTCCCTGACCAGCGGGCCCTTACTGGTCGGCCGGACCGGCACATAAAACACGGTCTTCAAGGCATCGAAAAACGGCTCCAGCATATGCAGGCGGCCGCCTTTGCTAAAGTGCGGTCGCATCTGTTCCAATAAGGTGCGCAGGTTTTTCATATCAAGCGATTTCCTTGGCGTAGGCTTCTTTCGCTTTTTTCAGTATATCGGTAATCTCAATTTTGGCCGGACAGACAAAGCTGCACAGTCCACATTCCACGCAATCGAGCAGCCCCAGGGCAAGAGCCTCCTCTATTTCATCCGCCTCGACGGCTTTGAAAGTAAACTGGGGCAGAATGTCAACCGGGCACACCCGGGGACAATAGCCGCAATTGATGCAAGAGCGGTCTTCACCGTTCATGTCGCATTCTACTACTTTGGGATGCTTGTTGAAGACTGACAGAAATGCCCGCGAATGGCTGGGTTTCTGAAAACCGGGGCGGATAAAGCCCAGTACCGCCTTGGGTTCTCCAGCCGGCATAAGGGTCAGGGCGGTTTCATAAAACCCGAGAAAGGAATCAAGGCCGGCACTGTAGCCATTAAAAATCCCCCCGGCCACCAGCTGTAATCCGGCGGTCTCCATCTCGCCGACCAGGTCCGCCAGCGGCACCCCCGCCCGGGTTGTGACATGTCTGCCGTTGGTACTGCGGGGGCCCCCAACGGCCACGACGCGTTCGACCGGGTAAATGCCATTGTGCAGAAAACCGGCCAGGGTCAGCAGGTCCGGCCCATTGATGTACCAGCTCCGGTTTTCCCGGGCGGACGTTTTAATGTGATACAAAACGGTAGCCGGATCATCTGCCGGGTACTCGCCCTGGACCTGGTGGGTCGTCAGCTTGTCGATGCGCGCATTGCCGATCCCTCCGTGTGGGGCAGCGACCAGTACCCGGTCGGTCAGTTTTTTTAGAATTTTAATCCCATACTCGAAATCATCTTCACGGCCGGCAAGGTAAACCTCCGGCCGCGGGTGAAACGGCGCCAGTGACCCGAGGCTGACGATAATCAGCGGCGGAATGGTTTCCGGATGGGGTATATCCTTGAATGGCAGCTCTCTGAAAAGCGACCACAAACTACCCGCCAGGATCGCGGCTACCAGTTGCGGGCGTTCGGTGGCCGCCAGTTTATCTGGCGGAAGCGCCGGAAATCTAGCCGGCGACTGGGCTTGGTCCAGTTCGATGACGATCTCGGTTATCACCCGACGCGGTCCGAAACCGATCCGGCTCACCTTTCCAGATCCGGGTGCCGGAAAGGTTATCTGTGGATTGCGTTTGTCTTCAATGAGCGGGCTCCCAGCCTGGACCGTTTCACCTTCTTTGACCCGCAAACGCGGCTTGATAAAAGGTATCTTGTTGGGATGAAATCCAACCTGCGCAGGACGGCTGAGACTCTCGAGGTTCGGTGTCGGGGCACCGGTAAGATTAAGATCGTAGCCTTTTTTAACGGACACAGTATGCATAGGCTCTCCGCTAGTGGTTCCCCTTGCAAGGCAAGTTCCGGGCGCCCCGTAGATCGAGCCGCCCTGGGGCAGCCATATTGCCGTTGGGTATGGTGGGGCTGCATCATGTAGAACGCCGGTAAGACCCGGCCGCCGGATAAGGTGGCCAGTATCTCCCGTGAGATGGTAGCAACTATCATGCCGTTTTTACCGGCCGGATGGACTGTTGTATAGGTATCGCAGTTCACGTTTTTTTTATAGTTATTTTTTTTGTGTTGATATGCTATTAGACCTGCATAAACTAGAACCATCTCAAAAAAGCCTTTTGGCCCAAACTCGGCGTTGGGCGCTCAGAATAAATCCTCGAAATACCCGATGTATTCCTCAGGTTTATTCTTCGCGGCCGCCTTGCACCACGTTAGGCATTAGCTTCGCGTCATTTTGAATCAAAATCCGTTTTTTCAGATAGGTTCTCTACAGAAAGATACAAGGAGATTGATGATGAGCGGCCAGACGAAAAAAGTGAAACAGGTCTGTAAATGCGAAAATTGTGGCAATGAAGCAGAAATGGTCGTCACCTGCTCCCTGCCCGATGAATCCGCCCCCATAGAGGACAAAGCCCCTGACGGCCATACGCATGAACCCATTAAGGTAAAAGGCTCGGCCACCTGCACAACCTGCGGCAATGAAGCCGATATGTGGGTGGACATTTAAGGGGTACCCCTGCCAGGCAGATGGGTGGAGGTTGAAAGCCCTGGAATCACTCCGGCATTTCACCCTTGACACAGTCCCGGCTTTATTTTAGTCATTTGGGATAGGTTGCAGTACCCCAGCCGGTTATACGAGGGCCAACGTGGAAGTACACAAAAACATGCGAATGACCCGACAAAGGTCTGTTATTCTTGAAGAATTAAGGAGTTCCGGGATACACCCCAGTGCCGATGAATTGTACCAGCTGGTGCGTAAACGGCTGCCCCGGATAAGCTTGGGGACGGTCTACCGCAACCTCGAAATCCTATCCGAACTGGGTGAGATCCGCAAACTGGAACTGAGCGGATCGTTGAAAAGATATGACGGGCACCCCCATCGGCACTACCATATCCGCTGTGTCGGCTGCGACACCGTCGCCGATGCGCCCATAGCACCCCTGAACCAGCTGGAGGATGAGCTGTATCAGACGACCGTGTTTGAAATTATCGGGCATAATCTCGAATTCACCGGATTGTGCCCGGCCTGCTCACGTGAACGCGAAAAAGCATCCTAAGCGTCGGCTCCACGCCCCTGCCTTTTCCCCATGATATCCCTCTTCGAAACCTGTTTCAGATAACCTGTCTGTATTGCGATACACTTTTGTATCAACGTTGTCTGAGACAAAACCGTCCCTTGATCCGGGTCTCCCGCCTAAGATTCAAACAAAACTCATTTATAAATATATACAAATAGTTATGGTGAAATGTAAGAAACATGGGCCTCAGGCGACCAACGCATAGAGTGGCACGGAAATTGAAATGTGATTACGAAGAGCAAGCCGGCGTTCAGTTTGTAGTGATACCGCTGCCGTACTCTGCCGTCGGGCAGCCCAGGTCTTTGCCGTCAGCGGGGAAACCCAAATATGAAATCGAGGTGAACCATGGAAGAAGCATGTGAAGTGATCCAGAATACGGGTCTAAGGGGCGTGACCATTGCCAGCACCAAAATTAGTGACGTGGACGGCAAAATCGGAAAGCTGGTCTACCGGGGCTACCTCGCCAAAGACCTGGCCGGTAAGGTATCGTTTGAGGAGGTGGCGTTTCTCCTCCTTTACGAGAAATTACCGGACCAGCCGGAGCTGACGGCATTCTCGGAAGAACTGGCTAAAAATCGCGAACTGCCCCAAAACATTTTTGCCGCCATGGCAGCCTTTCCCAAGGACGCCTTGCCCATGGATGTGCTTCAGGCCGTGGTGCCCATGCTGGCGCATCATGATCCGGGTGCAAATGAACACGACCGCGAGACAGCGCTTAAAATTGCCATCAAATTGATTGCCAAGTTCGCTACCATCGTAGCTGCCTGGGACCGGATTCGCAACGGCAAGGCCCCCATAGATCCCGACCCGTCCCTGGGCCACGCCGCCAATTTTTTCTACATGCTGACGGGCGAAACCCCCGAAGACGATCTGGCCGGCTTTTTCGATACGGCCCTGGTTCTACATGCGGAACACTCTTTCAATGCCTCGACCTTCGCTGCCCGCGAGGTGGCGTCCACCAAGGCGCACATGTACGCCTCGGTCTCGGCGGCCGTGGGTTCCCTGTCCGGTGCGCTGCACGGCGGCGCCAATACCCGGGTCATGAACATGCTCAAGGACATCGGCTCGCCGGACAATGTGGAAGCATATGTTCAGAATATCCTGGATACCGGCGGGGTCATCATGGGGCTTGGGCACGCTGTCTACCAGACCGATGATCCCCGGGCCCACATCCTGGCGCCCATGTCCCAGACACTGGGTGAGCGTGCCGGGGACACAACCTGGTACGACTTATCCAAGAAACTCGAACAGGTGGGCAAAGCGGCCTTCAAGGAAAAAAAAGGCCGGGAGATTTATGTGAATGTCGATTTTTACAGCGCCTCCCTATACCACTACATGGGAATCGCCTCTGATCTTTTTACCCCGATATTTGCCATTTCGCGTATATCGGGATGGGCGGCCCATGTCATCGAGGAGCAGTTTGGAGGCGCGGCCGCCAAACCGGCCTTGTACCGGCCGGAGTCGGACTACATTGGCGATTATTGTGGACCGGATGAATGTGCCTTCGTCCCGGTTGACGATCGATAGGGAGCGTCCGCTCGTCAGGGCATCTTCTGGCCTGAAGCTGCACAGGTTCTCTTTTGACATCCTCGCAGCAAGCCCTATACTACGCCAGAGATATAATTTGGCGTGCGCCTGCATAAGACCGCAGACCGCCATATGAAAATAGATACAAACAGGAGATGTGGAGATGGAATTAGCCCAGGAAGAAGAAATCAGAAGAATCCAGCTTGAGCTGGAACATATGCTTTCCCAAATCGAGCGGGAAATCCCGATCTACCTATTCACGAAACCCGGCGTAAACGACGTTTTCAGCGAAGCGGCTCGCCAGGGTATTCGGTTTTTCAGGCAGTTGACGGACAGGGTCAAGCTTCGCGAATTTGACCTGGCCCACGAAACGGCCGGTAAACTCGGGGTGGCTCACTCGCCTACCATTGTATTCGACCCAGACAACTACAATATCCGCTGGCTGGGCGCCCCCATGGGGGAAGAGGCCAAGATTTTTCTTGAAGCCCTTATGCGGATCGGCACCCAGTCGTCCGGCCTGAACGAACAGGCCGCGGGCGTCCTTGAACGGATAGAGGCCCCCCGAAACGTGAAGGTGTTTGTGAGTCCCTCCTGCCCCTACTGCCCCCAGCAGGCTCTCAATGCGCTCAAGGCGGTGGTGGGCAAACCGGACCTTATCTCTCTGGAGATCATCGACATCCAGGCCAATCCGGACCTCGCCGATCAGTATTCCGCCCACTCGGTACCCCAGGCGTTTGCCGATGATATCCTGATCGCCATGGGAGCCCAAACGGAAGAACTCTTCATGGCCTCGCTCGACAAACTGGAGCAGCAAACGGTCTTTATCCCGGAAACCGATGCCGAAGAAGTCACCACCGACCTGGTCATCATAGGCGGTGGCCCGGCCGGTCTCAGTGCCGGGATCTACGCCTCCCGTAGCGGTCTTGACACCGTCGTTCTAGAAAAGGGGGTCCTGGGCGGCCAGGTGGCCCTGACCCCCCTGGTCGAAAACTACCCGGGTATGAAACAGGTGGGTGGCAAAACCCTGGTTGACATCATGGTGACCCATGCCCTGGAGTACGTGAACATTTTTCCAGGGGAAGAGGTGATCGACATCCAGCCGGGCGAACCGACCCTGGTACAGACCAGTCGGCGCAAGTTTTATACAAAATCCGTTCTGCTCACCACCGGCGCCAGCCACCGTCACCTGGGCGTACCCGGCGAAAACCGCTACTCCGGGCGTGGGGTCAGCTACTGTGCCACGTGTGACGGACCGCTCTTTAAAGATCGCAAAGTGCTGATGGTCGGCGGCGGCAACAGTGCCGTCACCGAGGCCCTGCACTTGAAAAACATGGGCGTGGACGTCACCATCGTCCATCGCCGGGACCAGTTGAAGGCCCAGAAATTCTTGGCCGACAAACTACCTGAAAACGATATCGACATTATGTTCAACCACCGGGTTGTCAGTATCGAAGGCAACGGCATCGTAGAAAAGGCGGTCCTCGAGGATTTGGCTTCCGGCCAGACAACCGAGATTGAAGTCAACGGCGTTTTCATGGCCATCGGGTACGAGCCGGCCACCGGCTTGGCCGGCAAACTCGGACTGGAACTCACCGACGATGGCTATATCAAACACGACAATTACCGGACCAAGATCCCCGGCATTTATGTCGCGGGTGACGTGGCCGGTGGCTACAAACAGATTGTTACCGCAACCGGCCAGGGTTCGGAAGCTGCGATGACCATATTCGAAGACATCATCAATCCATATTGGAAAAATTGATGGAGCCCAAAACCATTGATGCGACCAGCGTCATTATGTCGCACATGATGCTCCCGCCGGATGCCAATCCGGCCGGCATCGTGCACGGCGGGGTGGTGATGAAACATATCGATGATGCCGCCGGCGTGGTAGCCGTAAGGCATTCCGGCGGTCCTGCCGTAACCGCTTCGATCGACCGGCTCGATTTTCACCACCCGGCCTTTATCGGCAACCTGCTGACGGTCAAGGCATCGATCAACCTGACCGGGGAAACTTCCATGGAAATCGGTGCCCGGGTGGAGACCGAAGACCCGGTAACTGGAGTTGTGCAGCATACTGCCTCGGCTTACCTGACCTTCGTGGCCCTGGATAAAAGCAACCGACCCCGGAAGATCCCGGGTATTGTCCCGTTGACGGACGAGCAGAAAAGACGTAATTGCGAGGCTATTGCCCGCCGCAAAGACCGCCTGACCAAACGTACCCAAAAAAAATCCTGTCAGTAATCCGACGGCAACACGACTAAAGAGTGTACGTTGTGATTCCTCATAACTGATATGCGGGCCCATGAAAAAGACACAAACCAAAATACTCCTGCTGGTGGTCATCGCCCTGGTCGTGGCGCTGTTCTTCTTTTTCGATCTGCAGCGCTTTCTGACCCTGGAAACCCTGAAGGCTCGCCAGCACGATTTTGAAGTCTTTTACCGGAATCATACTGCCGCAACCATAGCGGCCTATATGACCATCTATATCCTGGTGACAGCCATGTCCCTACCGGGAGCGGCGGTCATGACGCTGGCCGGAGGCGCCCTTTTCGGCCTGTTGGCCGGCACCATCGTGGTCTCTTTCGCCAGCACGATCGGCGCAACCCTGGCCTTTTTGTTGTCCCGCTTTCTCTTTCGGGATGCTATTCAGCAAAAGTTTGGCGACAAGCTGGCCGCTATCAACCGGGGCATCGAGAAAGACGGTAATTTTTATCTCTTCACCCTGCGGCTGGTTCCGGCGTTCCCCTTCTTTATGATCAACGTGGTGGTGGGACTGACGCCGATTAAAACCTGGTCGTTTTTCCTGGTAAGTCAGATCGGCATGCTGCCGGGCACCGTTGTTTATCTCAATGCCGGTACGCAGCTCGGCAAACTCGAATCCGCTGCGGGTATCCTCTCGCCGGCCATCATTTTCTCCTTTGTCCTGCTGGGGATCTTTCCGCTCATCGCCCGCAAAGCCGTTGAATTCATAAAAGCCCGCAAGGTCTACGCGGGGCATGCCCGCCCCCGGCAGTTTGACTATAACCTGGCCGTTATCGGGGCCGGTTCGGCTGGGCTGGTGGCAGCCTATATCGCCGCGGCGGTCAAAGCCCGGGTCGTTCTCATTGAAAAGAAGAAGATGGGTGGCGACTGCCTGAACACCGGCTGCGTGCCGAGCAAGGCTCTGATTCGCTCGGCCAAAATGATCTCTTATGCCCGCCGGGCCAGTGAATTCGGTTTCAAGTCCGGATCGGTCGATTTCGACTTCGCGGATGTCATGCAGCGTGTGCAGGAAGTCGTTGCCAAGGTGGAACCCCATGACAGTGTCGAGCGCTACACGGGGCTGGGCGTAGAAGTGATCCAGGGCGAGGCGCGGGTGACGTCTCCGTTCACGGTAGCGGTGAATGGGCACACACTGACCGCCCGCAATATCATTGTGGCGACCGGCGCTCGGCCCTTTGTACCGCCGATCCCGGGGCTGGACCAGGTTCGCTACCTTACTTCGGAGAATGTCTGGGAGCTGCGCAAACTGCCCCGGCGGTTGGTCGTCCTGGGCGGGGGTCCCATCGGATCTGAGTTGACCCAGGCCTTTGCGCGATTGGGGTCTCAAGTTACCCAGGTAGAGATGATGCCGCGCATCCTGCTGCGCGAAGATGAAGACGTGGCGGCCTTGGTCACGCAAAAATTCGAAGCCGAAGGCGTGACCGTCCTCACCGGGCATAAGGCCAGTGAAGTCCGCGTGGACAACGGGCGCAAGGTGCTGGTGTGTGAGCATGCAGAGGGCCTGACCGAGGTTGAATTCGACGAGATCCTGGTAGCGGTGGGACGGGCGGCCAACGCCCGCGGATTCGGGCTCGAGGAGCTCGGGGTCACCCTGCGCCCCAACGGCACTATTGAGACCAACGGGCTGCTGCAGACCAACTACCCGAATATCTACTGCAGCGGCGATGTGGCCGGGCCCTATCAGTTCACGCACACCGCCGCGCATCAGTCCTGGTACGCGGCCGTCAATGCGCTTTTCGGAAGATTTAAAAAATTTCACGTCGATTACCGGGTTATACCCTGGACGACCTTCACCGATCCGGAAGTCGCCCGGGTTGGTTTGAACAAGCTGGAGGCTGAGGAACAGGACACCCCTTACGAGGTAACCGACTACGGTATCGATGATCTGGATCGGGCCATTGCCGACAGTGAAGACCACGGGCTTGTCCGGGTCCTGACCAAGCCAGGAACCGATAAAATCCTGGGCGTCACGATCGTGGGAGCGCATGCCGGCGACCTGATTGCCGAATATGTGCTGGCCATGAAACACAACCTGGGCTTAAACAAGATTTTGGGAACGATCCATATCTATCCCACCCTCGCCGAAGCCAATAAGTATGCCGCCGGCACATGGAAAAAGGCGCATGCGCCGGAAAGGTTGCTGGGGTGGGTGGAAAGGTATCATCGCTGGATGCGCAGCTAGTGTTCGCTCACAGACGGCATCTTTTGGCCCAGAGCGGCGTTTTCACACTTTTCAAATCCTTAACATAGTTTCCGGCTATGCCTGCGGTTTAAAAAGCGCCCAGGCCTTGCTCTGAAACAAAAGCTACCGGCTGTGAAAGAACACCCTATACAGGTAAAGACAGAACAAGGGGAGGACACCATGGAGACGTACTACAACCCGGCTGACCTGGCAAAGTTTGAAGAAATCGGCAAAGACGCCCCGGAACTGGCTAAAAAATTTTTTGACTATTATGGTGCGGTTTTCGCCGAAGGCGATCTGACCGAACGGGAAAAGGCCCTGATCGGCCTGGCCGTGGCACATACCATCCAGTGCCCTTACTGTATAGACGCCTACACCCAGAGCTGCCTGGAAAAAGGTTCCAACCTGTCCGAGATGACCGAGGCGGTACACGTCGTCAACGCCATCCGGGGAGGCGCATCTTTGGTGCATGGCGTGCAGATGAGAAATATTGCAGAAAAGCTTTCAATGTAAATGCATAATCGGTATATAAAAAAAAAGTGAAACCATCCGTAAAAAATGAGCACAGACCCAAAGAACATAACCTTCAGTTCCGCGCTCGTAAAGCACGGCATTAAACTCCGCCGGGTAGAGACCAATGCCCTGCAGGTGAATGTGGGGCTGGTATGCAACCAGGCCTGCAAGCACTGCCACCTGGACGCAGGTCCGGCACGCACGGAAGCCATGGATCAGGACACCATGGATGCAGTGGCGGCGTTTGCCGAGCGGTCTGGCTTCAAGGTTATCGATATCACCGGCGGTGCGCCGGAACTCGTGCCCGGCATCGCGGCCTTCGTGCGACGCCTGGCTACCCTGACCCCCCGGCTCATTTTTCGCTCCAATCTCTCTGCCCTGCATGATCGGGAAAAGATGGATCTCTTGGAGACCCTGGTCGCACATAAGGTGGTCATTACCGCTTCCTTTCCATCCATCAATGCCTCCCAGACCGACAACCAGCGCGGCCGGGGCATCTTCGAAAAAAGTGTGGCCGTCCTGCAGGAACTCAACCGGCACGGGTACGGCCAGGAAGGTAGCGGACTGGAACTTGACCTGGTATCCAATCCTTCCGGAGCCTTTCTGCCCCATGCCCAGGAACAAGCCCAGAAGCGGTTCCGCCAGGTTTTACGGGACAAATATGGCATCGTCTTCAACAACCTGTTCGCGTTTGCCAATGTGCCCCTGGGGCGTTTTCGCGCATGGCTGGAACGCACCGGCAATCTGGAAGGCTATGTTGGCAAACTGGCCGGCAATTTCAATCCCTGTGCGGTTGAGGGGCTGATGTGTCGCAGTCAGGTGTCCGTCTCCTGGGATGGGTACCTTTACGATTGCGATTTCAATCTGGCGGCCAACCTGCCGCTGGGCGGCCACAAAGTGCATGTGTCCGAAATGGCGGGACCACCGGCCGCGGACAGCACCATCTCGGTGGCGGACTATTGTTATACCTGTACCGCCGGGGCCGGCTTTACGTGAGGCGGGGCGATCGATACCTGAGTTCAGGTACTAGAAGCTATCTCAATAGAGTCTTTGGGCCCAACCTTCAACCTCCGCTAAAACTTCGGCTGATAACCTATACTGGAGGCCTTGCCTGTCAGTCGTAGCTCGCAGAGCGAAGACTGGACCTTTGACCAAAATGCTCTATTGCGATAGCTTCTATAATTTCTCCTGCAATCGGGAATCTCTCGTCGTCATGCCGGGCTTGATCCGGCATCCAGGTGTGCCTCTATCGCCCGAGTTGGATACCGACTTGCATGGGGATGATGGTACTCGCCAGCTTCCCGAAATCTGAACTTATCGAAAGGAGAGAACAGTGGATATTGGTAAAAAGGCTCCGGCATTCAAGTTGGAAGATAGTGACGGCAAGGTGAACGCGCTGTCTGATTTCAGGGGTAAATGGATGGTGCTCTACTTCTACCCCAAGGACAACACTTCCGGGTGAACCAACGAAGCCAAAGATTTCACGGGATTGAAATCAGCATTTGAAAAAGAAAAGGCAGTTATCGTTGGAGTTAGCCCGGATTCGATCAAGAGTCATGCCCGGTTCATCGAAAAACACGACTTGGACATCCTGCTGCTCAGCGACCCGGACCATACCATGCTGGAAGCTTACGGCGCCTGGCAGCTTAAAAAGATGGCCGGCCGCGAATACATGGGGGTCGTTCGGTCCACCCTGCTCATTGACCCGCAAGGCGTTGTTCAGCATGTCTGGCCGAACGTCAGGGTAAAAGGCCACGCCGAAGCGGTGCTGGCAAAGCTGAAGGAATTGAATTAATTGTCTTGGTGGAATATGAAATGCCGCCAAGGAGGCGGCAGTACGAGACGGTAGCGAAACTAAGATTACGCAGTGGGTCCGCACCAATAGCAAATGCTTAGAAGCTACCCTAAAAGTGGATTTTGGCTCAAGGTCAGGGCGGGGGCGAAATTCAAACCGGAGTAATACTGGTAGTATTTCGAGGATTTGAATTTCGCAACCAACGCAGAGATTGAGCTAAAAAACCTCTTAGGATAGCTTCTAATCGCCCATTTGGGCCATGTGCTCGTCGTATATCGTCTCGAGGATGTTTTTGTGCTTGGCCTCTTCCTGGGCAAGGACTTTACACGCCTTGACAAACTGCTCGTCCTTAACCTGCGCCCCAATGTCATTGTAAAACCGCAGCGCCTGCTCTTCTCTTTTCATGGCCATGCGCAAAATGTCGACATAAGCCATCCCCGGTTCATACGTCAGTTCGGTCATGTAGTTGCTTCTTTTAATATCCGGGATCCACTTGTATTCATAGCTATCCAGTTTTTCGAGATTGCTGCCGAGATCGGCGAATAGGGCTTCGTGCTTGCGTTCTTCTATGGCGAATTCCGCAAACGTCTTTTTGGCCACTGAGAATTCTTCATTCTTGCTCAAGTTTTCATAAAATTCCGCCGCTTCTCTTTCTTTGGCGACTGCGTAGGTAATAATGTCTTCAATTGTTTCGAAATCCATCTTTATCTCCCGTCTTTGCAGTGATTGGTAAACATTGCGTACTGATGAAGAATATATTCAAGAATAATGCCAGTCAACGGTTCCGCCATCGAGGGGAGACCTGATAAAAACCGACTGACAGATGAGGCTCAAAACTACGATTCGGCACAGATCTTGTATATTAACTGCGTATGAAATTCAACCTATAACATTATGCCCGGACGTATTGCGACATCAAGCGGGCCCCCGGGAGGGCACCATGCTGACCAGTATCCTAACCGTTTCCATAATTGCACTGCTCGTTGTTTTGCTGATTGGGCGTTTGGCCGACAGCCGCGCTGCACGCCGGCAACCCGCTTATGTCTGCGACGTCTGTAATTCACAAGACTGCGTCTGTCGCCGGGAGCGTTAAGTGGCAGGCCCTGAAGGAGAACACCATGAGTATTGATCGCCTGGTAATGAGATTTGCTGGAACCATGGTTTTGGTATCGCTGCTGCTCTCCGTCTTCCATAGCCCCTACTGGCTCTGGTTTACCGCTTTTGTGGGTGCCAATTTGCTGCAATCATCATTTACCGGATTCTGCCCCCTGGCCATTGTTTTGAAAAAAATCGGGGTGAAACCGGGAACCGCATTTTCCTAAACTCAAACCGCAACCGGGTCCCTTAAAACTTAAAACCGGGCGTGATCAGCCGATCATGCCCGGTTTGGCGTTCTGCTGGGTCGATGTGAAGCCTAGTTCCAGTTCAGTTCATTCTGCAGCCAGGCTTTGACCTCGCCTTCGGGTGCGAAGACACCCTTGAGGTTGCCGTACTCCGCCCTGAAGACCTTTTCGATCCTGGCCGGCATCCGGATGGCGGCCATCTCTTCCGCCTCTTCGGAGTTGCGACGCATCAGATAGATCACCGGTTCCTTCCAGGTGTTGACCACGAAATAGTACGACTCATCATCTTTGGATTTGATCAGGTTACTGCCCAGGGCCGGATTGTTGCCCCATTCCAGATACATGGTCACTGCATCTTCCGGCGTCATATCCCAGCTGATAGAATTGACCAGGTCCATGTCGTTTTTGATATCGTCTAGTGTCATGCATTCACCTCGCCTTTGTCGTATTTGGCTGTTTCGCTTAATCTAAGCCCGCATCTCTATTTGTCAAAAAGCAACAAGCATGCCAGTGCCCGCATATGCACCTGACCGGTCGCGGACCGGGTTATTGGGCCTAAAAAACCGAAAATTGTCGGATACGCAGCAGATAGCCGTTTCATCGACGCAATCATATTGTCTCACGAGACACAACTGTATCGCCCGGTTTTGCCCGGGTGAACCGCATCTCGGCCCGCAAAACGGGGTCGCGGTCCCATTTTCATTGGGTCGGGACCGGTGGGCAATCATCCCGCCCACGAACCGTGCACTGGCATGATTCTTGGAACTATTTAAAATTTGTTGGAAAGTTGCTACGGTGTGAAAGATTGACGCATAGCCAATACCGGCAATGTCAAACCACCCAAACCCCAGAATCTCAACAGATCAGAGTTACTTTAGATTAGTTGGTTCCGGACGGAAAATTGAAAACGGCCTTTTTTGACGGCCTGAAGATCGTCATCTTTGCGGGTCTTTTGGTGTGGCTGTTCACCTATGGTTCCCGCAACCTTCAATACAACTGGCAGTGGTACCGGGTTGGGGAGTACCTGTTTAACCTCGATACGGGCCGGTTGCAGGCCGGTCCGCTGCTTACCGGCCTGTTGATCACCCTTAAGATTTCCGCCGTCAGCCTGGTACTTTCCACGTGCTTTGGGCTGCTGGCCGCGCTCATGCGTATGTCCGCATCGCCCGTGGCTCGAATTATTTCCCGCGGCTACCTGGAAATCATCCGCAACACACCCTTGCTCGTGCAATTGTTTTTTATCTATTTCGTTCTGGCGCCGATCCTGGGTTTCGAGCGCTTTACCGCCGCGGTTATAACGCTGAGTTTGTTCGAGGGCGCCTATGCCTCGGAAATTTTCAGAACGGGAATCATGGCCATCGCCCGCGAGCAATGGGAGGGCGCTTACAGCCTGGGTCTTAATCGCTGGCAAGTGTACCGTCTTGTTATCCTGCCCCAGGCCATTCGCAAGATGCTGCCGCCGCTGACCGGTCAGGCGGTCTCCCTGGTAAAGGACTCGGCCCTGGTAAGCACCATTGCGATTTATGATCTGACCATGCGCGGCCAGGAAATCATAGCCGAAACCTACCTGGTATTTGAAATCTGGTTCACCATCGCATGCCTGTATCTGTTCTTAACCATCAGCCTGTCGACCATTGCAGCTGCCATGGAAAGATTTTTTGCCATTAAAACTTAATCCTGTTTAACGGAAAGGAGAATCGCATGATACCCCGTAAATTACGAAACCTGATGATGACGGCCGTTCTGGTTAGCGTGGCTCCCGCCCTGCTCGCCGGACACGTCCTGGCTGCGGGTCACATGCCCCCCAGCACCGTGGAAAAAGTGTTGCAAAGAGGCGTCCTGAAAGTCGGGATGTCCACCTTCGTTCCCTGGGCCATGAAAGACAAGACCGGCAAGCTGATCGGCTTCGAAATAGATGTGGCCCGCCGGCTGGCCAAAGATATGGGCGTGAAGGTGAAATTCGTTCCCACCAAGTGGTCGGGGATCATACCTGCGCTGATCACCGGAAAATTCGATGTCATCATCGGCGGTATGGGCATTTTGCCGAAAAGAAATCTCAAAGTGAATTTCACGACCCCCTACGACTTCACCGGGATGTCCATGGTCGCCCACAGCCAGAAAGCGCCGGGGCTGAACAAACTAAGCGATTTCGACAAGCCGGATATTGTCATTGCCGCCCGGCTGGGCTCCACAGCGGTCACCGCTACCAAAAAATACTTTCCCAATGCCAAGCTGCGCTTGTTCGATGATGAGTCCCAGGCATACCAGGAACTGGCCAATGGCCGCGTACATGCCGTGGTGGGTTCGGCACCGACACCAGCTTTTCAGGCCCTCAAGTACCCCGATCGCCTCTACCTGCCGCTGGACAAACCGTTCACCGTTGAGCCCATCGGGTTTGCCGTGCGCAAAGGAGACCATGACACCCTGAATTTTTTCAACAACTGGATCCGGGTGGTAGCGGCCGAAGGCTGGCTGGCCGAACGCAAGTACTACTGGTTTCGAACCAAGGACTGGGAGAAGCTCATACAGTAGAAATCGGGCTGAAGCAACATAACTGGAAGCTATGTCAAAAACATCACAATGACGCAATCGACTGTGTTTGGCTATTCAAAGAAAGACAGGCGGACCGGCTGGCTGGACATGCTGCTGCTGCTGATCGTTGTGGGCGGCTTCGGCTGGCTGCTGCTCAAAGTAAAGGTGAACCTGCAATACAATTGGAACTGGGATATCATTCCCCAGTACCTTTTACTGCGCGACCCGCAATCTGGCAGCCTGGTCCCGGGTTTGATCATGCAGGGCCTGCTGGTCACTATTCGGGTAAGTATCTGGGCCTCCGGGCTGGCCCTGGTCATCGGCATCATCATGGGCCTTTTCCGGGTCAGCAACAGCCGTTTTCGGCGATTTATAGGCTGGCTCTATGTCGAACTGATCCGCAACATGCCCATCCTGGTGTGGGTCTTTATCGTCTATTACTTCCTCAGCGACCAGCTGTTCCAGTTCCTGGATCTGGAATCCCGGATAATGCAGGGGTCCCAGGCGACTCTGTCCGCCGTCAGCCTGTTGTTCGGTGCCCCGGAGAGGCTGCCGTCCTTTCTGGCCGGGGTGGTGGCGCTGGCTTTGTATGAAGGCGCCTATATCACCGAAATCGTGCGTGCCGGTATCCAATCCGTGGACAAAGGCCAATGGGAGGCCGCCCTCTCCGTGGGCCTGTCTCCTTTCAAACGGATGCGCCTGGTCATCTTCCCGCAAGCCCTGCCCCGCATCCTGCCGCCCCTGGCGGGGCAATTCATATCGACTATCAAAGACTCCTCCATCATCTCGGTCATTTCCATCCAGGAGCTGACGTTTCAAGGCATGGAGCTCATGGCCGCGGCCCTGATCACCTTCGAAGTGTGGATCACGGTCATGCTGCTGTACCTGGTCGTCTGCCTGGCTTGCTCCCTGGCGGTGGCCATGCTAGAGGAGCGTCTGGGCCGAAAATATGCTTAGAAGTTATCTTAAAAAGTCTTTTGCCACAATTTCGGCGTTGGAAGAAAAATTCGAAATTAGTTAAATCTATAAAATCGATATCAAGCGGCCTCTATATATTTGCCTTATTTGTGGGAAGCAACATTAGTATATTAGGCAGGCAATTCAAAGGTGTAAGGCATATCCTGTAGATGTACAGATCCTGGCCGAAAGGAGCAAACTCCTGGTTTCCCATGCGAGCGGCTTCGATGCCTAAAGAATGGCAAAACCTTACATCGCGCAGAGGCGCAGGGAAAAGCAAACCCAGATTATGTTCGCACTATCGTGCGAAAGACCGTTTAAGTTATAAAGCCGTAAAGACCGCTTTGTTTTGACCGGCGAAGCCGGAACTATGCGTGGTTTCCCGACTTCGCTGGACTGTCTTTTTGATTCTTTCAAGGAGGACGTCTCTGCGCCGCTGCGTCTCTGCGCGAGAACACAGATTTTACGGCACAGCCAAATACATCTGGCCCGGCCCTGAATACCAGGGTTTTCTGGGCAATTAAAAACGCCGGGAACCGCTACGGGTTTGATAGCGGAGATCCGGCGTTTGGTTTTTTAATCCCCAATTTACCGGGCGCAGGGCTATGAGGCATAAATAGAACACTTGCGCACTGCCAGGGCGGCTTCCTGCAGAGCCTCGGCAAAGGTCGGGTGCCCGTGCACAGTCCGGGCAATGTCTTCCGAACTGGCCCCGAACTCCATGGCCAGGACGCCTTCGGCAATCATGTCCGCCGCGCGGGGGCCGATGATATGGATCCCTAGAATCCGGTCGGTTTTGCTGTGGGCGATGAGTTTTACGAATCCGTCCATTTCGCCCATGCAGCGGGCCCGGCCGGCCCCTGAAAAGGGGTAACTTCCCACGCAGTAAGGGATGTCGCGCTCCTTGACCTGCTCTTCGGTCAGCCCCACCGAAGCGACTTCCGGCCAGGTATAGATCACGGCTGGAATGGTATCGTAATTGACTTCACCGGCCCGGCCGGCCATGCATTCGACAGCAGCGATGCCTTCGGCGGAGGCCTTGTGGGCCAGGGCCGGTCCAGCGATCAGGTCCCCGATGGCGTAAATGCCCTTGACGCTGGTCTGATAGGCCTCATCGACCGTCACCAGGCCGGTGCGGCTCTCGGTTTCCACGCCGGCGGCCTCCAGCTGCAAACCATCGGTAAGCGGCCGACGTCCCACGCTGACCAGCAGGCGGTCGAAAGTCAGCGTTTCCTCATTCTGATCAGGGCCAATCACGTTTACATCAACCTTGCTGCCCTTGACCTTGGCACCAGCCACTTTGGTACTGGTTCGAAAGGTGAAGCCCTGTTTTCGTAAAAGCCGGTCTAGGGTACGCCCCACCTGGCCGTCCAACAGGGTGGCAATCCGGGGCAGCATTTCAATGACTGTCACTTCGGCGCCGAGCCGACGCCAGACGGATCCCAGCTCAAGCCCGATGTAACCCCCGCCGACGATTCCCAGGTGTTTGGGGACACTTTTGAAGCTGAGCGCACCGGTGGAATCTACGATCCGGTTGCCGTCGAATGCCATCCCCGGGACCTCAACGGGCTGGCTGCCGGTCGCCAGCAAAATTTGCCCCGCGCCGATTTTTTTAGCACGGCCTTTGCCTTTTTTGACCGCAACTTCGCCGGCCCCGGCCAGGCTGGCCGTGCCCGGAATGATGTCGATGCCGTTGCCTTCCAGTAGCTGGCGGACATTTTCGGTCAACTCATGGACCACTTTGTCCTTTCTGGCCAGCATGGTTTTCAAATCCAGGGAAACCTTCCCGGTCCGGATGCCGTACTCACTCAGGCGGTCGGCGGCCAGGTGATAATATTCACTCGCATCGAGCAGGGCTTTACTGGGAATACAACCCACATTGAGACATACCCCGCCCAGCCTCTGGTCTTTTTCGACTACCGCAGTTTTTAAGCCAAGCTGGGCTGCTCTGACGGCAGCCACATACCCACCCGGGCCGGACCCGATGATGACCAGGTCATATTGCAGTTTTGCGGACATAGTTACACCTCCAGGAGAATACGTTCCGGGCTCTCCACGTATTCTTTGACACGTTTAAGAAAGGTCACCGCACCCTTGCCGTCGACGATGCGATGGTCGTAGCTCAGCGCGACGTACATCATCGGGTGGATCACGATCTCGTCGTCCACCACAACTGGTCGCTTTTCGATTTTGTGCATTCCCAGAATACCGCTCTGCGGCGTATTGAGGATCGGGGTGCTGAGCAGGGAACCGTAAACACCACCGTTGCTCACGGTGAACGTGCCCCCTTCCAAGTCCGCCAGTTCCAGGCGGTTATCCTTGATCTTGACCACATAGTCCACAATCGCCTGTTCGACCTGGGCGAAATTCATCCGCTCGGCATGGCGGATCACGGGGACCACCAATCCTTTTTTCGCCCCAATGGCCACCCCGATGTGCTGATATTGGTGATAGATAATTTCATCGCCCTCCAAAAAGGCGTTGATTTCCGGAATCTCCTTTAAGGCTTCCACACAGGCCTTGATGAAAAAGGACATAAATCCCAGGGAGACACCGTGCCGATCGGCAAAGGCCTGTTTATATTGCGCCCGCATAGCCATCGCCCCGCTCATGTCGATTTCATTGAAGGTCGTCAGCATGGCGGTTTTCTGCCGCGACTCCAGCAGCCGCTCAGCGATGCGCTTACGGATGGGGGTCATGGGTTTGCGGACCTCCAGCGGCTGGCCCTCTGCGGGCAGGCATTCCTGCGCACCCGGCGCGGGCAAGTCCTCCGGGATTCCGGCCGGAGCCTTCTCCAGATAAAGCAGCACATCGCCTTTGCTGATGCGTCCACCGGGCCCGGTGCCGGTTATTTGCGCCACATCCAGGTTCTTCTCCCGGATGAGCCGCCTGACCGAGGGCGCCAGATGCCCGCTATCGGCCGGCAGAGCAGCAAGCGCGGCGGCGGGCGCGGCCGGTTCCGGCTCAGGTTCAGATGCCACTGTTGGTTCCGGCTCAGCAACGGGTTCAGGCGCTGCCTTTGGTTCAACCGCCGTACCTTCTGCGGGCGTGATCGTCCCGACCACCGCACCAATTGCCACGGTCTCACCTTCCGGTACCGAAATAGCGACAATCCCCCGGACTTCCGCAACTACTTCAAGGGTTACCTTGTCTGTCTCGATGACCAGCAAGGGCTCGTCGATCTCGACCAAATCGCCATCCTGTTTGAACCATTCGGCCAGGACCGCCTCCTGTACCGATTCACCCACACTGGGTATGATGATGTCCATAATAAGGCTCCCAGATTGTACTTACACACAGGTTAAAGTATGAGATAGCTTCTAATCTTCTATGGCCCCCACGGCCTCATCCAAAACTGCCATCTGTTCGCGTTTGTAAATGGCCGGAAACCCGGTGGCCGGACTGGCCGATGCCTTGCGCCCGATATACGCCGGCCGGCGCCCGGCGGCGGCTTCTATATGCGGGGCGACGAACTGCCAGGCGCCCATGTTTTCAGGTTCCTCCTGGACCCACACCAGACGACTCTTCTTCCCGAAACCGGCCAGAGCTTTTACCAGCTGCGCAGCGGGAAAAGGATAGATCTGTTCCAGGCGAATCAGCACCGTGTCTTTCAAGGCCAGCTGCGAACGTCGTTCCAGCAATTGGTAATAAAGCTTTCCGCTGCAGAGCAGCACCCTTTTCACCGCGCTCTGCCCGGCATCATCGACCAGCAGCGGTTTAAAAGACCCCGTGGTAAAATCCCGAGTGTTCGAGACCGCCAGCGGGTGCCGCAGCAGGCTCTTGGGCGTCAGGACCACCAGGGGCAGCCGGTGGCGGGCGACGACCTGCCTCCGCAGCAGGTGGAAGTACTGGGCCGGTGTGGTTGGGTTGCAGACCTGCATGTTGTCATCGGCGCACAGCTGTAAAAACCGCTCCGGGCGGGCACTGGAGTGCTCCGGCCCCATTCCCTCCATGCCGTGCGGGAGCAGCAGAACCAGCCCGGAAAGCCGTTGCCATTTGGACTGGCCGCTGGATATAAACAGATCGATTACCGCCTGGGCCGTATTCGCAAAATCACCGAACTGGGCTTCCCACATGACCAGGCCCTCAGGACGCACCATGGCATATCCATATTCAAAGCCAAGCACCCCATATTCAGACAAATGACTGTTATATACGTCAAAGCGCCCCTGGTCGGCGCCCAGGTGGTTAAGGGGAATGTGGCCAACCCCGGTTTGCGCGTCAAACAGTACGCAGTGCCGCTGGCTAAACGTGCCCCGGCGCACATCCTGCCCGCTGAGCCTGATCGGGAGACCCTCCTTGAGAATCGATGCAAATGCCAGGCTCTCGGCGTTGGCCCAGTCGATCCCCTTGCCGGTTTTGACCGCCGCCGCCCGCTTTTCCAGGCCCCGCTTGACCTTGCGGTTGATGGAAAACCCTTCCGGAACCCGGAGCAGGTCTTCCGCCAGGGAAACCAGTTCCTTTTGGGTCACGCTGGTGGCCGGATGCCGAAAGGAAAACCGACCGTGGTAGCCGTCCAAGTTTTCAAAGAAGCGGTCCTCGGGAAAGGCACATGTGCTGTCTTTTATCTCTGCATAGTCCTCATCCAGTCTCAGGGCCAGCTGATCTTCAATGGCGGCTATGTCTTTGGCGGTCATTGACTTATCCGCCTCCAGGGTTTCCAGGTAGACCTTGTCCAGGGACGGCCGGGTCTTGATGCGTTCATACATCAGGGGCTGAGTGAAATAGGGGTCGTCGCCTTCATTGTGACCAAAACGGCGGTAGCAGACCAGATCGACCACCACATCCTTGCCGAAAGTCCGCCGGTAGGCCTCGGCCAAACGGGCCACATGGACCACCGCTTCCGGGTCTTCGCCATGCACATGGAAGATGGGTACCATCAGCATCTTGGCCACGTCGGTGGAATAGCGGGTGGAGCGCGCATCTTCGGGCAGGGTGGTATAGCCGATCTGATTGTTGATAATCACATGGATTGTGCCGCCGGTGCGATATCCGGCCAGGGCGGACATGTTCAGGGTTTCCGCCACTACGCCCTGACCGGCAAACGCCGCGTCACCGTGGAGGCAAACCGGTAAAACCCGGCTGAAACCTGCCATGGGGTCTTCCGATTCCTGCTCCTGGCGGGCACGGGCAATCCCCTGGACCACCGGGTCGACCGCTTCCAGATGACTCGGGTTGTTCACCAGGTACATGCGCAAAGGGTGGCCGGCGGTGGTCGTAATCTCCGCCAGGTACCCATTGTGATATTTGACGTCGCCGGCCCCCATCAACTGATCCGGATCATAGCAACTCTCGAATTCGGCGAATATCTCCGCGAAGGGTCTGCCCAGAACGTTGGTCTGTACATTGAGCCGCCCGCGGTGGGCCATGCCGAGGATGATCTGCGCCACGCCG